>Ga0307513_10000488_pt1 | contig 56949 bp, 62 predicted proteins | sample 15_EM_MG_FD_202174 | JGI IMG/M metagenome (GOLD analysis project Ga0307513, IMG submission 202174) | Populus trichocarpa ectomycorrhiza microbial communities from riparian zone in the Pacific Northwest, United States - 15_EM | ecosystem: Host-associated > Plants > Roots > Unclassified | place...
TCCATGATCAACAATGATCAACAGGTCTAATCCTTGTCTCGCCACCGAAAGTTTTCCGACCTTTTTGACCCTACCCGAGTACTTGCTACAAGCACTCCCCCCCCCCTTCCTCCCCTCCCTCACCCCACGTCGTACCTGGTTCCCAACCACGGTTTTAGATTTCAAGTCGCCGAAACAAAACCCTGCGCAGAGCCTCAACAAGGATCCAAAACATGTCCAATGAGAATCCATGATTGACGCGACCCGCGCCCCGTCACTCGGTCGGTGCAAATTCGCACCGTCAAAAAAGCCCATCAGCAAAACGGCTTGCCGACGTTAGCCAAATGAAAAAGAAAAGAGGAGGGAAAGAGGGAAAAAAAAAGACACAAATTCACGACCATAACCATTACCGACCGTACCCATTACCGAACCCGGTTCCTGATCCCCCTATCATATTTCCGTCCGGAATCGAATTGAATAAACGTAAGCGTGGACAATACCGGCAACAACAATAGTAATAATAATAATGATAATAATAATATAGGAAGCAGAGAAGAGAAGAAAAAAAAGGGGGGGGGGGTGCCGGGAGCAGTCGTCATCAGAGGAGAAAAAAAAACAAGATATACAAAAGTCTCGCATGAGAAACTTTTGTTTATTAACTCTTTTTGTTTTATCTGATCGAAACGAACGGAGGTTCCCAAGACCCCATGTCTCAGGTTTTTAGGCATTTGTTTGTTTTTTTGGGCTTGTTTTGCTTTTATGCGGAGGATTCCGGTAGGGATTTTCCATTGGGGAGAGGAGGGGGTATTTTTGTTCGGGATGGACGTTTTTTCGTCTACTGGGCCAATGAGAGAGCGGTGGATATTACCAACGAAGGGAACTGCCCTTTTTTTATTTTATTTTATCGAGTCCTTAGATTTATTGGTGAATGAAAGTGCCCGGTAAGTTGTGAGCAGGACCCGAAGGTAGGGATCAGAAAAAATGGGTGCTGAATTATCTCCTGCGGGTGTGAGCGCATGTACTGAATTCAGGCTCATTGGAGTGGTGCTTTGGGCTGGATTGTTGAGGGGAAATGCCAACGAGCGGCCTGGGGGGTATCATAGGTCCAGAAAATGCAAGTGGAAAAAGAGATAACAGCAATAGTGGTATCAAGGCTGTTAGTCATAGTGATAGCAGCAGTAGAAACAATTTATAGTACCGAATTGCATCCTCTCACTGAAGAAAAAGCTGTTATCCTGCCTGGACATATCCTATATGTTTGGTCGCAGAAGGAGAAAAACATTTTGACTAGTTTGTCTTCTTCATCACTCTTGAATACATGTGAATTTCCTTTACACTAGATAAACTTTAACTTTTTTCTCTTAGCTTAAGTTAACTAGGGAGATACAATTAGGTATGATCTGAATTATTGTAGGAAAGGGAATATACAATTCTGCTGTATATAGCAGTGTTAGTAGGACAATAAATTCGGCCAGTCTCATAAGCTGATATTACACAAGTTCATTAATAGATTTGGTAATTGTTGATTCTAATTGTAAGCTTTCCAAATTCTTACTTCAAACAGTCTTGCATCCTTGTATTAAGAGGTGAAAGTAACTCTGATATAGAGCTCTTCCGTGCAAAAGGGTGCGGAAGTCCCCGGTGAATATAATAATAAATGTATTATACCCCCCTCCCTCCTTCTGTGCTGTGCTGTGCTATAGATTGAAAAGGTTTCTGTGGTACGGTAATGTAAAGTACAAACCAGCATACCGGTATCCGAGTACCCATGGCAGCTAGCTCAGACGAGCACTGGTGCTTGGACATATTTCATTTTAAAGTCCAGGGGAAGCGAAGCGAGGGGAGTGGAAAGGAAACAAACGAAGCAAGGAATAAAGCCCTGAATACCGTAATTAATACATCAGCCCAACTACCGTAATACCTAACCATTCCCACCGTCAAGGGTATATACATCGTACGGTACAGTGAATTGGTTGGTTGGTTAGTTAGCAAGTACTCGAGTACATACCGTAAGCCAGTTAATTAGTTGGTTGCTTGTAGTAAGGGATGCCCTGCCCAGCCTTCCTTCCACCGTCCTGTGACCCCAGTCCACTCGCTCGCTCGAGGCTTCCAACGAGGCGGGTGGGAATCGGGAAGATTGAGGCGAGGTATACGGAATTCCATTGTCGGGATACATATCTAGTTTTTGTGGGTAGGTATAGCGGAAGCTGTGGATCTTAATATCAGAAAGCCCGTATCTCGGACTGAAGTACGGAGAGCCGCGGGCGCGCGTCGGAGGAGGAGGGACGGCCGGGTGGGGCTGACCGACTGACCGACAGGCTGAGCTTGGCTGGGCCGGCCGGCTTGTTTGCGAGTGAGAATTGATTGGGCAGGCTGGAGCGGTACTTTACGGTAAACGTACATCAAAAAAAAGTGTCTTGTGGGCTTGATATTAGCCTCGTGATGCGCAGTAATGATAATTGGCGGCTCTTTTTTTGCCTTTTATATATGTCCATATTATTATTATTTCCATTTCTTTTTGACAGCGGTCCTCAATCATGTTCTATAATATTTTGTTTCGTCTCAGAAGGGGAAGGCTCCCTTGCATGTATCGGGCCCCTTGTGGGGGAGAGGGAGAAAAAAAGATCATAGAGGGTCATAGTTGATGGGTCAATGCACAGGATTCCCAATCTATGCATGTTTTTTTCTGAATGTCTCACTCTTGCGAAGTGAGACATTGCTTGCTTTTTCTTCCTCCATATCTGAGCCGAGTGCGGAGCCAGCCATTGTCTGTGCTGAGCCACGGGGGGGTAAAGTCGACGGGTTTTTCTTTTCTTTTTTTTTACCTCTCACTCAAATTTTTCTCGTCTGGCTGGATTTGGTCACACTGCTCAGCTGCTTTTTTGACCTTTTTTTCTCTCTCCGCTCTCCTCTTCGTTCGTGTCGCCGATATTGTGTGACATGGGTTAACCATGTTCGCAATGTAATTTAGCTGAGCTAGAGTCTTTTTGCTCTGACAGCACGATAGGGTATTGCGAAAGGGAGGGAAAAAAACATAACCAGGCTGCGATTCAGCATGCTGGCAGTTACTCCGTTTATCTCTAGAGAAGCAAAGACATAATTCAATCTTGCAATCCTTTGCCTGCCTTTTTTTTAGGTTCCGCCGTTTTCTTGGTATTATTGCCTCTGCTGTCCCGTGGAGCCATTCGATCACCCTTGTTCCTTATAGTTTAGTTCTACTATGGTATCACGCTCCCATGTAACCTAGCTCTTGCGTTTCAGTGTTGTCCGAAACACAGTTTAAGGATTTTATTATTTATTTATTGACAAGCATGAGCATTGCCACCACCGCCAATAATCATTGACATCGTCATCACCCTCATCATGATGGTGCCTCTGCCATCGTGCTTGGCCTATTTCTAGCTGTCGAACATCGTACTGTCGGGATGATGCCTTGGAACTGGGAACTCAACTGGGACTGGAGCGATGCGCGTCCTCTAGCCACTTGGGCTAGGCCCAGATGTTCGAAATCGCTACCGGTAAATGTACTTCTCGGCGCCTGGTTCATCTCGTCAAATGGACGGTCTCCCCTCCCCTGGCTCCCAGTCCGAAAATGGTAGTCGGCGATTAAGAGGTCAAGCCTTGGCACTACCGGTAGGGAACAGCAACGCACCCCACGCCAGGGCACAGACATAGATCCTCCCCCTTTTGTCGATGTGAATTCCAGGCGAGACGCAGGGCCATCAAGAGGGTTGGTTTTGAGAGCTCTTTTTGGGCTTTCGTTCGGTCTAGCGTACTTTGTCAATATTGCACCACTCTCTTTCCCTCTCTCGATTCATATCTTGCTTTTTACCGTACCGGTACGGCGCCGTGCTAGCGCTGTGCTCAAGATTTTTGACCCTCCAGCTCCGGGATTTACAGGTAATTGGACGGTACGGTTGGTTGCACCAGCGAGATTGGTTCGTTGATTGCTGGATGGATTTGTTGTGTGCATTGATTTTTGCGAGCTTTCGCATGATCTTTTTTTGTCCCTTCCCAAAATGATCTACCGTTGGGTTGGCAAGCTGGAGCCTTTGGGTTTTTAGTTATTTATTTTTTTATTTTCTACCCTTTTTTATTTTTTATTTTTTTTCCTGCGCAGGTCATCCTCCAGTCACATTACCTGGTCGCTCCCACTGCCCCTCGTCCCATCATTCGTTTCCTCCTCCCCCCCCCCCTAATCTTCCCCATCTATTCTCCCCCCGCGTTTCTACTACGGCCCCTCCTTCATACTATTCCCACCGACAGAAAGCACTACGGTGGTCCGCTTTCAGAAAGGAAAAAAAACCCCCACCGGGACCCAGCCAGGCTCGTAAAATTATAGGAACTAGTAGGATGAATAAATAAAAATATAGACAAAAACTCCCGAAGCCTAATATCAAGGATATATTAATCAAGCAAAGGTGAGGGTGTGGAGGGGGGATGGTGGGTGCCTGGCTACCTAGGGTACACAGTACCGACAGTGAGGATGGCCCAAGTTTTGCCCGGGTATCTTCCCTCGCATCAAGGCTGGACGACCGTTTGCGGAGAATAGTAGCGAGAACTCGCTTCGTCACTCGGGGCGGCACCTACAGGCGAAAATTCCCTGACCTCAAACAAAAAAAACTAGCACACTTATGGCCACAAACAATCGGCATTTGAGAAGGGGGGTAGCGAGAAATACCGATATCTTTTATTTTATTATATTTTTCTTTTTAGTGCCTTGAGGACTCATAATAGGATTTTATATAGAAACCTATGCTATCATGGGGTTCTTATTTTCATTTCATCAGGCAACAATTGTTCGTGGCATTTGTGGGCTGTGATGCGGGAAAATAGAATTTAATTAAATGGCCGGATGGTATTGGCTGATAATTGTTTTTTCGTGCGTTGGGGAAATCTTATTGTCCAACGGAGACTTCCGGTTTCTGGATGTATGTGCAGAGTTGAGCTGGGGCAGCAGGAGGATACAGTAGAGGGGAGAGTGCGAACGCGTGAACAGGCGAGAAATAGGGAAGTGAAGTGAGTGACTGAGTGAGGTGGGGGGAAAAAGAAGAGACACTAGGTGGTGCAAGAGGGAAGATCACACTCCAATTAACTTAGGATTCACAATGTTCAAGAGGACTCGGGGTGAGGTGAACTGGGGGGTTTCTGGATCTGTGACGCCCTTGTACTTTTTCTTTTTCCTGCTTCTCCTTGCCGTGCCGATACCCCCCTATCAGATACTCGAGTATCTGACAAGTGCGGCCCGTCCATATCAACGGCTCCCGACTTGTCACTGAGATGGGGAGAAGAAGTTGACATATATCAAACTATCGTAGACATGTCACAGCGTCGCCTCCTGAGTCTCACACCATACATGTACATTAGAGGAACAAACAACCCCTCTCACTCGCATATTTGACGTATAGACGGCTGCCGAGCCATCAGGTTGGGAAGGAGGGGGGAAGTTGTCTATCTTGGGCCTCTTTGGCGACGGGGGGCGTCGGGCGTTGACACTCAGGAATCACAAGTGTCCCTATTTAGTTCGCGGTATGCATTTTACCTTTCCATAAACAATACAGACGCATATATCAGGCAAAAGCAGAGAAAAGCCGTAGCTTTAGCATGTCCCCCTCCCCAACTCATCCAGGCTTTCAGGTTTAGTGTATTGATTTTTGGGGTGAGAAAATCAAACGAGACCTGCCGGAACACATCAATATCGTATCGTAGCCTTACAGCGCCACAAGAGAATTAATCGAATAATTTAGGGTGTGTGCCTGAGCTGGCTTCTGAGCGGGTGTTCAGAGACATCGATTGAGGACATCTGAGACCTTTGTTGGCTGGGGAACGTCGGCGACCAACTCTACATGGGTGCTGGTTATTGGACATGTTTCAATTGGGATAGTGGTTAAAAAAACAGCGTACTTGTATGAATGGGCCGTTCTTGTTAGGCCGGTAGCGCCTGTTGCTAGGTTCACCGTGGTCAAAGAATTTTAGGTCAACATGGTATGTAGAAAGGGTCGTGCATCCTAAGGCGTCGGGGTCTTGTCTGGTTTGTAGCATCGTGGATCGTTGCTGGAAGTGGGGTTACGAACGCAATTTCTGCACTGCAAGTCACTCGCAACTTTTGACCTTTCGGTTCTTGCTCCCCGTACCCCTGTTTGGTCAAATAGGGGGGGAGCTAACATGAAATCTACCCAACAGTCTGGCGTCGGACACGAACGAATGGTGGTAAGGCTTGACCGGCTGGCATTGGTTTCTTGGTAGCCCTTCAACAACCTTGCTGACCCTCTTCCCCTATCGCACACCCTCCCGGTCCCTTCCTTTTTACCCCCCCTCCCTTCTTGGTCATGAACTAGTCAATCGGCAGTTGAGATCTGGACACATTGACCACTTGCCCAGGGAAACGAAACGGTTGTAGATTTAAAGGGAAGTTGAAAAAGCAATTAATTTTGAGACTCCCCCATACGGTATGAACCGCCCAAACGGAATAGCGAGTTTGAGTTCGCAAGGAAATTGAAAAAGTAAAGAGAAAATAATAATAAAAAAAGATGATACTAAAAACAAGCTTGTGGGAGACAGAAGAGACAGCGGGTGTGGCCCAACTCAATCAATCGCTTAGCACTAACAAGTAACGGGGTGAAGGAAAAAAAAAAGACCAGTGCTCAAAAACCCAATTCTCGATCACCATACCGCAAAAAGAAAAAGAAAAAGAAAAAAAAAGGTATTGTTGGTCTAAGGATGAATTACCAAACCTAGATTATGGGCTTAAGGGGGTCATTGGGGGAACCAGCCAGAGAGGCGGTACCATTAGTGTTGGACAGCCGGCTCAACTTCGCGAAACCTTTTTTTGGTCCTATTGCCGTACTATTCCCGCGGGGTACCTACGCATATCGTAGATGCCTCCGTAGAGCTTCCTCTCGGGACTGTACTACACCGGGGCTCGTACGGGGGGCCATACAAGTACGGTATAGTAGCGAGGTAAGATGTAAAGTGCTGGGCGAAGCAAATGTAACTCTATTCCATCTTTAGCGGAATTATCAAAATACGGACCTAGTACTTGTGCCCCTTCGCTCGTGCCCGTACTGTGCTGGGTGTCGGGTAACAATAATAACAACCATAATAACAATAATACTAGGGGGGTTTGCGCTCTCTATCCATGGCGCGGGGAGGGAGGGGGCGGCGGAGTGTGGAGGATTGGGGGTTGGCTGTTGCAATTGGCAATTGTAATAATAATAATAATCCTTCTTTGAGCTGTGAGGACCAGGATTTCAGCGGCCTGGTATTGTCACTCAACTGTAACTGAAGTTTCCCACCCAGGTATGGTGTTGCTTTTGTAATAGTCACTCCTTTAACCCCATCCCGCGCGTAATAACTACTCCCCTGTCGCAAATCACAACCCGGTGATCTGGGAGGGGTTCTTGATAGCACACACCTTCTGTTATCTAGATTTTGACTCTTTCTGGTATTTTATTTCAGCCAAAGAAGGGGGGTTGCTCCCACGGAGCCAATATCCATCTGTTTCCAGCTGTGAACGACCTTTTCGCGCAACATACTACCGATATATTTCCATCTTTATTTTATCATTTTACCATTTTATCACTTCTTTTTTTCTTCACCTCTCATTTTTTTCTGTTTCCTCGCCCCTTCTCCGTATGTGGCTTCGACCACCCGGCTTCTGCATATAAAGTTAGACTACTCCCATCCTGAAATTTTCGATGGCCAAGTCCTTGGGTTGAGCTGAAATCTGCACCCTCTAACATCTCGAACGACAAGTGGACACCACATCACACAAATACACCGCGCCCGCATCCGCATCCACATCCGCACCTGCTCCCCATCATTCCCCACCCCCCTTACGTACGGAGCCAGAACAAGCCGCCCGCCGTTATTACCGCCGCCGTCTTCTCTCTTTCTTGGTGGGATTTCTCCAACAACTGGCTGACCCGCCGATATTTCGTACACATTGCACACCCCGCATCACATTCCCCCCCGATTCACCCATCCAACGCTTCAGCAACTACCAACACACGCACATAACGCACCCTATTTCCTCAATCAATTCTTGACATTTAAAATAAAGTGAATCAATCACAGCTGTTGAGGTCTCTAAAGTAGGAAAGACACATTCGTGAGACATCCGCACGTCACATCTCTCACATTTGCCAAAGGGAAAAAAGAAGCAGCAACCCCCGTCCATCCCCACACCCTTTTTTTCCTTTCTCCTATCTGCAAATTACTTTCAGCGTCTGCGTAGTTCATTCTTGTTTTATTACTCTTGAACAACGGCAGCTGCGAAATTTTTGAATCAAAATTCAACGGGGACTGTCTTCCGGTTTAAGCCCCGGCACTTTGAAGGAAAAGAGTGGAAGAGGGTTGGAAAAAAATTCGGAGACGGGTTGAGCTACAGCCAGTTTTTTTATTTTGACGGTTAGGTGGTGATTTTGCTAGAGAAGAGGAAAAAAAAAAAGAAGTTACCAAGACGAGGGGTGCTTGAGCGAAGGAACGAACAGCATTAGAAACTTTTTGGAACACTCCACATTCCGAGTTTGGCGACGTAGCGTAGCAGCCTGCCCTCCTTGCTGGCTAACTGTCAGTCTGCCTACAGTACTTGGGGACCAAGAGGTTTTCTCATACGCCAGGATAGGGAAGTGGCTTTTAGGTCGACTTTCACTGAGAAACGGGACCTGTGGATTCTTTTCGATTTTATTTTATTTTTTCTACCCATTTATATTTTACACTTTGTTGCACCAATCCGCCCAGCAAAACTGTTACTGCCCTGCCCTGCAGCCTTGTTCGACTGTACAAAAAGGAAACCTTGACAAGTTCTGTCTGCCAACATTCAAAAAAAAGCTTCTGCACACCAATTACTAGCGCTCCGGCTCAACGCCTTTTCCCCGTAGGTCCTTTTTTTCTTTTTTTCCTTCCTTCTTTCCTTTTTTTCCTTTCTTTTTCCTTTACCTTTCTCTTTCCCATGTCTGTGTTCCCTGAAAGCTCTTTTTTCCTTTGATATATCCCATCCCCCCCCCCCATCACCCATCCCACATACCCTGACTTTCCTGCCAACCCATCCACCCCCCCCCTGAGTCAAGATTCTTAACTAGTACCCGTTAGCACCCACACATTCCCTTCACTTGCACCCACACTGACATATATTCCCCCCCCCCCCCACCGCCAACAGACAATCATTTAAGACGGACTTGATCTCTCTCATCACATCACATCATTTCCGACATCCCATACACCGTACATACATCATATCCCTATACCTTCACACGACGACCTCCATTACATAGAAATATCGTACTACTACTTCACATAATGTTGAGTTTGCAACAACCCCATCGTCGGGGCCCCTGGTCGGCGCACGAAGACTCCCACCTGTTGAGTCTCGTACAGCTGCACGGGCCCCACAACTGGGTTCGAATTGCGTCCCTGGTCAACAGCCGGACACCCAAGCAATGCCGAGAACGCTATCACCAGAACCTGAAGCCGTCCCTTAACCACGACCCGATCACGCCGGAAGAGGGCGTGATGATTGAACGACTAGTCGGGGAGATGGGCAAGCGGTGGGCCGAAATTGCCCGAAGACTCCACGGCCGCAGCGACAATGCTGTGAAGAACTGGTGGAACGGCGGCATGAACAGGCGGAGGAGGATGTGCCTCCGCCAGAGGTCGCAATCCCACAACCTGGACAATATCAACACCACTGCCACCACCACCACAGGCATCAGCAGGCACTCGGAGGACAACATGAGCCAGTTTGCCACTCCACAGTTTATTACCCCACAATACTCGCCAGTCGGCAGGAACCTCACTATCGATGTTAGCCGGAAACACCACCACGACAGCCCACTATCCTCACCAGCCTACACCGAGAGCTCGAGGGGGCAGACTCCCGGCTTGGTATCTGATGCCGCCAGTGCGTTCAGTGCGTCCCCGCGCATGCCACCATCCCCCATGAGCAGCGAGAATACGCTGCCACCGTTGCTGGACCCCCATGGCGCACAGCACCGGCGGACGTCGTTGCCCATCCTGCAGGTCCCCGGGGAACCTCGTATCCCAGAGTATGATAGCCGTACGCAATCATTCACTCGACGATATTCCAGTACGAGCAGGGATTTCGAGAGACGCTCTCGAGAATTGCCCTACACAACCTCCACCCGGGTCTCCTCACTCTCGCATTCGGCCTCCACTCAGCACTATTCGACGATGGATTCGAGTTATCACTACTTACGGTATAAGGTACCGCAATACGACTCTCATCGCGATCCCGTCATGATACGTGATCCGGACTCTGCCCAGCAGGATACTCGGATGAATCTGGCTAGTATTATGGATTGAATAATATCCATTTTCGACCTTTTTATTTATTTATTTATTTCTTCCTGCACTTTTTCCAACCTCCATCAGTCCCCTCGAAACGATCGTTCTCGTTTTGAACACAAAAAAAAAGAACCAAAAAAAAAGCTTCCTAATCCCTTAATTTCCAACCATCTCGACGGCATTGGTATTATCATCATTTACTTCAATTGGCATTTTAATTGATGGGATTTGTTTCCGTTTCCTTTTTCTTTTTCTGTCCATCTGGGAACTTTGAAAATAGGGGTACGGGGGGGACAGGCAGGCTGGGTATTCCATTTTTCATACGGGAAGGGTTTATTTCATTTTCATTGTTGGAATATTTCATAGGGATTTGGGTTTTATCTTTTTTCTTCATTTTCATTTTCATTCTCATTTCTTCCTTCCTTCTCCCTTTTTGCAAGCTAACGGCCGAAAGAGTTGGGTTCATCTTTTCACATAGTCAAATAGGGGTTTCTTTTCTTTCTTATCACTCTTGGGCAGGCATGGACGGGACGGATGGTGGTGGGTGGGGGGGGGGAACAATTGGGGAACTTGGAATGGATTCGAGGGAAGGTCTTTTTATTCTCTTCTCTTTTTTTATTCCTCTTCTCTATTTCGCTACTTATTATTCACCTCTCGGAGGGAAAGGAAAGTTCCTCGTTTTCTTTTTATTATTATTTATTCATTATTAGGGATTAGCGGGTTTATTTCTTGCTTTTATCGGTATTTGGGAAATTCTAGGGGGGGTTTTTTTTTCCACAGCTTTCTTCTCTCCTCTTGCTTACCATTTTTCGCCATATATATGGCCTTTCATTGCGTTTCTTTCTTTTGTTTGAATTGAAGCCTTTTCCTTTTTACTTACCTACTGACCAACATTACTTCATTCGTAATTACTCCTTGCCTCTCTGACAAATCTTCCCTTTTTTTCTCTCTCTCATCATCTTCTCATTCTAACAAAGCGGTATCATAAGGGAATTGGGGTTTTTATTTGGCTTTTTTTATTTTTTGCCGCCGTTCATCTTTTCTTCTTAAATCAGGGGAAAGGATTTCTTGAAGAGAAGAAAATGGGGTTTTCACTTTTTTTTTTTTTGGAATTTGGGTAGTTATAAGGCGTTATTTGGATTGGATGGTGGGTGGGAAATATCTGACAGGTCGGCATGGGTTTGGAAGCGGGATTTTGAAAGGGTTATGGTGGAGGAGGAGGGGAGGGGTAAAGGGGGAGGGATGAAGTTGGCGGGAGGGAAAAAAGAGTCAGAGAGGGCAATTGTGTGTGTGTTAAAACTGTCTAAGGGGTGGGAGGACCTTTTACCGCTTATATCGTACCTATTATTATTATTATTTATTCTGATAATATTGTATTTGGCAGAGAGTAGTATTTGAAAACGTGAAACAGGGCGCCTTTTCGCTGATTGGGTGGTTATGTAACGATGGCCGTATTTTCAGATACTTGCTGTCAGATACGAGGGCCACATTTACTTGTCCCAAGCCATAAGTACCCGGAAACAGGGGAGGGGGTGTATATTTTGTTTGGACGCTCAAATACGCATTGATTTTTTTACTCTAATCCCTGTTTTGGGGAACTAAGGGTCTGGGACAAGTGCCATTTGCAGATCATAATATCAGAATTGTGAACATAGGAAGGGATAGGAAGAGGGTATATGGGCACCCCCCACCTAGAAGTGCCCAGTATTATAATATCATACTATACTAAGAAATCAACGAGCAAGGCATATAAATACGATAGATACACAGAGATGTATGATGTATGATCCAAAGGTACCTGTAGAAAAACATGCCGAATAAATACGGATACCTATTCTTCCAGGAGCACTCTATGTATGTACAAGTACAGTACGTGGGGGGGGTATCACAGGCACACAAGGAGGCCAAAATATTCAATATTCCCAAACCCAGATCTTCCGTCAATTGAAACTCCCACCTCGCCGTTCTACCCTCGCCTATCTAAACCTAACTACGAACGGACTTGAGAGACATACATGGTCAAAAGGGGGGGGGGGGGTGGGTGTGAAGGGAAGGGATTGTATGGGTCGATGAGAAAGGGACGGAGGGGAATGGCCAGGCTTTCTCAACCGGTATGTCCCTTTTGTTGATAAAAATAAAAATAAGAGCTGGACGGTGCGAAAAAAGGATGGGCCGTGACAGTGACATGCTATGGTAGGTATGGTATGGCACTTGTATGGTACGGATTTGGTCGAATGGCTTTGGGAGAGTTATCGATCGGGGAGGGCATATCTTCTTCCCCTTCCCTTTCCTGACGAGCCCGGCCCAACCGACCAACCAAACCAACTAACCGGTTACGGTGGTGGTGGGAACGCAACGTTCCCAAAGCCCAGTTTTATTGACAGATCCTAGTGTCCCGGCGCGTCGATCATTCTCTACTTTCTTTCCTTCTTCTTTTCCTTCTTGCTTTTGAAGATTTGGAGGAAGTGGTTATTCTAGGTTTTTTTGATGTATACTTGTATCATACTAGACCCTTTTTTCCCTTCCCTATATCGATTTTTGTATACCGTTTTGGGTTGCTGTCAATGTGGAAACACATTTTGAGCACTCCGCGGGTAAATTTAGTCAACTCATGATACTGTTGGTTTTTCTTTCTGGGGTTCTTTCTTTTTCTACCTTTTTTTCCCCCCCGTGATATGCTAAATATCACTACCCCCTTTTTTTCGGTTCTCAACGGACTGATGGGGCTGTCTTTTCCTTTTTCTCTACCCTTCTAAACAAAGCGAGGAAAGCGTTTAATCCCTTTTTCTTGGTGCAGAAGTGGGAGTATATTTCAATCTTCAAGACATCTCTCTCTCTCGTGTCGTGCCAGGAGATGGATAGGATTCCAGATATTTTGTTGGATTCTTCACTTCTCCCTGATCCAGTAGGGTGGCTATTGCTGTTACTACAGTGCTGTACTAGTACTGTACGAGTACTGCTGCGAGTACAAGTTACTACTGCATTGCTTACGGTCCAGCTTTCCTTGCTCTCATAGCTATCATACCATAGCTAGTAGCTTGGCAGGTGAGGATAAAGGCATGCTTGAGTCAAATGCCGTAACAGCTACGGGAGTATTTCTTTTTTTCCCCACCTTTTTCTTTTGTTTTTTGCTCTTTTTTGTTTTTCCATTACTTGCGATTCCTTTTTGAGAGTGTCAAAGATTAATAATTGACCAGATAGGGTTGGCTTGTGTGGGGAGGAGGCTGGGTGGGTTTGTGTGTACGAGTACTGTACTCGAGTACGAGTCCCTTACAATCCTTACCCAGAGAACCCTTTTCTGTACCGTACTTGCATTGGCATCGGGTTTAAGTTTGTGGCCGAACCCACCGTGGCTCTCCCTTCCCAGTGTGCCGGTGTCACTAAGCTTTGCAGCAACGTACGATATCATACATATGGGCAACTGATTAGAAGGTTAATTGTTCGGTCACTCTTACCCATCATATTTTCCTTCACTCTCATGTTTTCCCCTTCTCGCCTCTCCTCGGCGTCGTGGGCGTCATTGTGGAGAGGTACCAACTCCATTTCTCCTTGTGCGTCTGGACGCAATGCGTTTGGAAAGGCTGTCGATTGGGGGCCTCTTTAGCCCATCGGCTCCCGTTACTAGTAGGAGCGTTTCAAAAAGCAAAGCATCCAACCTGAAGTGACACTTGGGTTCCCTATCTGGGAGGGCTGGCTCTTATGGGAATCCCCATAGCACATTTACAATTTAAATAATAATAGCATGGGGATAAAGGGAAAAAAGAGGGAAGGAAAAAAAAAAAAGTAAAGCCGCTGGAGGGGTACGAGAAGAGTGGACGGCGAACAGGCAGATCACAGATTCCCAAGAGTTTAGGAAGTGATCTTCCCACCCATCCCTCTCTATCTCCCCGCCAACTGCCCGATGTTATGCAGAGGTTGGATGAACGGGATGGGGAGAAGGGGTTGAGCGAGAGTTTGTGTCAAACAGATATGAATAATTCTGATGCAAATGACAGCGCACAACACGTCCTGCCTTGTCTTGTCTCGCTACCTTGCCCTATCCTATCCATTAACCACACCCACCCTCTTTGGGCGAGATGTATATGAGTGGGTGTGGATCAAAAATCAAAAAAGGACGTTATTTTTTAATTTTTTCTCAGCGGCGAGCGCTGGTGATCCTGGGGTTTTGTGGTGGACGTGGACAACAGATCGGGGTGGAAGGGAAAAGAGGCCTGTCAATAGAGTTCCCGCTGCCCGTTCTTACATACTCGTCTTGTTCTGCCCGGTCAATTCAAATTTCCCCCTCCCCCCCCGCTCCATGGAGGGAAAAACACAGCTGAATGTTTAATATCTACCATTAAACGATAGGCTAGGAGTTGCGCTCAGTGCCGGTGCATGCCACCCGTCAACTCACCCCTCAAGGTGAATTCGGACTCCGCCTACCGAAAGGGATAGTGTGCACACCGCGGAGAGAGAGTTGCCGGAGTGGGGAGGGGTGGAGTCTTTTCCCTCCTTCCTTTGCGGGGATGTTGGAGGATGGGGCCGAACTAAGCTATAATACGTACTCGTACCTCCGGGATCCGCAAGGATTTGTTTTCTTCAAACCAGGTCTTGGTTGACTAGGTTTTGAGATCTTCGGGTCGTCAGAGGTTTTTCCTTCTTTTGTTTTTCCTCCTTTTTTTTTTTTTTTCTTCCATCGCCCCTGGTGAATTTTTTTTTTTTGCCCGCCAATAGCAAAGGCCGGCTAGCAGAGAGGTTAGCCACTACTGACTGGGATACTTTGGAGTTTGGATTGTATGTCACGTTTCTTCGTCGTCTCCCTATTTGCCCTGCCGTTCATCCTCATTTCCCATCGTATGTATTTTAAGTAACCAACATTATATACCCCCCCATGAACTATATGATGCTCGTCTTTTTGGCTCTCGTCTCTGACCGACTGGGATTCCGCCGATTGCGCCAAATGGATCCACGGTTGGAGCCTTGTTGCTTGCCCTTCACCAGGTCGAGGGGATAGAAATAAAAGCGGCCCCGGGGGCCGAAACATGGATCATCGCTAGTCACCCCCCTATCTCAGGTCCCGTGCGACCGTGGATCTTATTAATAAATTGCAATCGTCAAAAAACAAACAAGGACAGATAGGGCTTGAGCTCCCGCTTTTATTATTACTATTATTATTATTTCTCCCTCCGAGCGGCAATGACCGTGCTAACCGTGGGTAAAGAGTCACTGAAGACCGTGTACAGTACCGCATTGTCAACCACAGTTGGAAAGGCCGTTCCGCGCGCGCTTTCTTGTTCCCTCGCTACTGTACTGTTTGCCTTTTTTTCCTTTCCTTTTTTCCACCTTCATTTTTTGTTTTTTTGCCTAGTTCACCCAGAGCCGACCTTCTCGCCGTCCCCCCTTTATTTTCTGCCCCCATCGTGCTACGGGGGATGCGGGGAGGCAGTGAGCAAAGCCCGTGAGCAGCTTTTTTTTCGCATTCCATCGGCTTTTCCCCTGCATTAGTATCCCTTCCTTTGCGGAAGGTCTGACTGGCTGAACCCAGTTTCTCGGTTACAGCACTGTCATACCGCCTAGATGTGCTGCTGTAAAGTAACTGAATTTACTGAACAGTGGCTGGGCTGTAGTCTCCATTTGCGGGATCGGAGTGCTCTCTGGTGCCGGCTTTTCGATTGAGCGACCTGAGAAGATTCGGGAATGGGAGGGACAGTGTCCATTTTTCTCCCGCCGGATCTCCTTCTTTGCGTTGCGGTTGTATGTTGTAGGACAAGCTAAGTCTTTCCCCTCTTCTCCTTTAACCAAGACGCAGTACCGATCGGGAGCTGGGTACTCTATCTGACAAAGCAGGTGTTGGTAGCTGGCGAGGAAAAAGAAAAAGCCAAGACTTTGGTACGAACTTTGAGCAGCCACTGGGCGTGGCTTGCTGTAGCAACCGGCCAATATAACAGCTTCGTGAGAATTTTCTGTCTTGAGAAAGGGCTTTTTCCTGCAACTTTGAGAGGATAGCTACCACCGGTGGTGAATATAATAAATCCGAGTATTAAGAAGTTGGGCTTGAGAGCAATGGTGCCACTAGTGCAGACCACAAGTTTTCTTTTGTCGAGACACTAAGAATAGTACAGAAATAGATTAGTTGAAAAGTTAAAAAGAGGCGTATGAAGTGGCTTTATTATTATTAAGCCCGTGCTATTACCCAATATGCGAGGGGCTTTGCGGTACCGGTAGATGTAGTTCCTGATGCTCGCTTTGAGAGATGCTCCAGTTGGGATTCGGGTGATAATAGCAAAGCTCTGCGCCCCCAGTGTTTCTGCTAGCGGCATCTACCATTGGGTTCTCCCATCATAGAATCATAGGGTGATTTTCCTCCTCAAAGATGCCCTCGTGATCGAAATAACTCATATGCAGACTTCAGCCCCCCTATTCCGCAGGCGAAAAAAGCCCATTGTGACAGTAGGATGCATAAATATATTGATACGAACGTAACCTTAGAACCAACATTTTCACCCAAGTGCTGCTTCCACCGGTGTATCGTGCAAGCTTCTTCATGTTGTAGACGTCTTTTCGCCAGCGGTGAGGCGTTTCGCAGTCTTTGCTCATTATGGGTACTTTCCAAAAATAATAATCCCCCACAGCTATGATTATCGACACCTTACCCTCAGATTCTCTTCTTACACGCCGTTGTTTCGTGTGCTCGACTGCCAATAATGCTAGATGCTCTCACCAACCGAAAGAACTATCGATCCACTTTGATGGTGGTTTCGAAGGTGCTGTTAGGTTCACCCGATTTCCCTAGCTCTGTATTTTCCAGAGAGCGGTGGCCTTTTTTTTTTTGCAAGGGTGGATGGATTGTGTCGAGTGGGGATTCGTGGTCCTCATGTGCTACTCGTAATCGGCGGGGTTACATATGTGGTCTAGTCAAGTGGCGATTCTCGGAAGGTAGTGTGCAATTATTGATCGTTGTGGAGTCATGCGCCTGGGCAGTCATGGACAGGACCTAACCTGTTGAGCTCCTCCTTTTGGTTGTGGGAATACGTGGATCAAACTACGAAGGATCTACAAGGCTTATCAGAGGGGTTGGTAAGACCTTTTTTCTGTTTCTGGCCTTATCGCTGCCTGGATGTGCACCACCTCCACCAGTCATCACCATCACTCGATCTCATCGTTACACCCCTGGACCTGCTTAGGTCATGTAGCTCACAGCCCTCAGTGGTGAGTCTTTCATTATTCGTTTTTTAAAAATTTCCTTGGTGATGCGGTGTGGGGGTCTGTGGGGCTGTAGATCGTAGTGTCTTTGTTGGGGAGAAGTCCGAAGCACTAGCGCACTACCAGGACTGGATCGGACCATAAATATCTCCCTATTGTCATGGGAGATTTCGGAAAAGCTTAGCTCACTTCTCTTCAGCCTTTGGGCTTCGGATTTCACCCCCGGGTGGGGACCTGTGCGTTGAGACTAACGGGTTTCATTTTCTGTGGGTTGCTTATTACTAGCCTAGGATTAGTTAGACATAGCGCCTGGCATTCTACACGTCCCAGGCATATTGAACCCGAACACGGGGGGGTAAAAATTTGTATGGCGGATTGTCTGTGCACATCTGTGACCCCGTACTGAATTCGGACTCAAATGTTCGGGTTCAATATGCCTGGGACGTGTAGTATTTTGGCAACGGTCCCAGGAAACCTTCGGTCGGTATGGTGCGGTATTGGAAAAAGTTGATAGGAATTATCCTCCTGATATAGGAATTTCACCACGGTATATCCAATCTCAAAGGTTTTTAGTTTTGTTTTCCACTGGCATCAAGGGCATGACACATCTTTTGGATGGGTGTAGAATGGCAGTTTTAGTGCTATTCGGGCTATACAGTAATACCTAGAGTTTAGTCCACATTACATTAGCCCTTAGCTAACCATCAATGCGCCTACATGTTCTATCCAACGTAAAGACCATGGTCCTGTATATACGGCGTGTATGCTGCTCCGGCTGTATTGATGCTAGAAGCCCCAAGACTAGGTATTCCTAACTTATAAATTGAAGGTACGCTGGTAAAAGTAGGGAAGCCGAGACTTAACTAACGGTAATGACTTTGGCGTAGCATTAGGTCCTTGGCGCCGAGTCTGGATACCGGTTCTCCTGGAGTTAACCAGGGTTCTATGTTAAGTTAGGGCTTACCCGGGCTTTCTTTCGGGGGTTTGGGTTTCGTAAACAGTTTGTAATCGTAGTAGACTTCTTATAGTAAGGTGCTTGGTGCTGTACTAGTACTTGAGGTCAATACCCATAGGTAAGTCATTGGCTTACGTAATATATCAAAAAAAAAGAAATAACCTCAAATATAACCGAGGTGGGTAATTCGGAAATTTACCATCTCCACGAATATTGCTCCTATTGAGGACGGGAAAATGTAGAACTAGAGAGGGATGTACACCTCTATAAAGCCATGTTTTCCTGAAGATGTGGCTGTGGTTGGAAGTTTTCGGGGTTTACTGTTGTCTTGGTTTTTAGTCGATTTCAGGCTTCCGGCAGCTTACTTGAACTCTGCTGGGCTGGGTATAATAGCAGCCTTTGTTTTGGGGCTTGACTAAAAGCGAGCTGGATTGGCGGGCGGATGTTGTTCGCCAGCCTATGATTACTTCTATCTGGCACAAAGCGTCCGGCAATGAGAGGGGTTTTTCTCTTCTCTTCTCTGGTTGGGTTGTTGTGTGACCATAGGCGTATTTTTAGATACTCGTTGCCAGATACGGCGGATGGATAAGGCCTGTTTGGCATGCTAAAGAAAAGTGGTATTGTTCTGACTTTTATGGCGTTTCCGTCGCAAGTGAAATATTTTAAAATTGCACTTTTCGGTGATAGCCCAACTTGCATGGCTCCTACTGGATTCCTGTTCTCATCACAAGTACTCGAGTATCAGCAAGGCAGCTATGTGGATATGGCTTTTTTTGTGCTCATTGGGCAATGGGATTCGAGTTTTAACAAATTAAATCCGAAAGAAAATGGGGCCTTTTTTCTTTTTTGGGAGCTAAGCAGGGCCCAAACGATTGATCGACGACGGCTCCCTTTTCCGGTAGCTTAGCCTTGTTGAGCACCGTGCAGCTTCTGGGACGGTATATTACATAAGCACCTTGGACTCTCATCAATCCACTTAGGGCGCTTTTGTTGTCAGCCTGCCTCTCCATAATTTTACGCGAGACTTTCGCGGTGTCTAGACCCCAGACTTCAACACCGGGCCCTTTGAACTCGACCTCAAGGTTTATCCTCTTCTTCCTCATCACCATCGTCACCACATCTCTCTTTCTTTGCTGCATCGTCTTTCGAAGTATAATAATTGCACAGCCTGCCCCTAATTCTCTTCTGCGTAAGAAAAAAAATTAAAAAAAAAATTGCGGCCGCCTTGTTTTTTTATCTGCTTTTCATTAATATTTCTTTTACCTCCTTTGGTTGCCTCTTCGATTCCAGCCTCTTTCGATCCCTTGCTTCCTGCGATTCCCCATTTTGAACTCATACTCCTCTCATCGCAATGAATACCGGTGGAGAGGAACAGCGGTAAGTCTCTCTTGCCACTCCTTCCGCTTTTTATTCCTCTGAACCGTCTCTTTCATCCCTCCCCCGCCTCAAAAGATCTATCAAGTATCGGCCCCGCTATGTCGGTTAGAAGGGATCGAAGGGAACAGGGTGGGCATTGTCCACCGCTGCCGCACACACACACATATTTTCACCCATCCCCTTCCTCCCCCCATCACTTGTTGCCGACATATTTGCACCATCTTTAAAGGTAGAATTCTAGCGAGAGAGACTAGCACTAATGCATGGCTTCCCCCCCTCCGGTTCCAAACAGTTGGCGCCATCAACGCACGCAGCAACAACCTACGCAACAACGATCACAAGGCGGGGGCGGGCAACGTCGGAATGTCGGTGGAAACTCTGGCAGTAATGGGAATAATGCCTGGCAGAATTCAAATCAGCAACAGATGCCGCCTGTATATGCTGAAGCCCACGTTCCTGTTAGGGGATTCAACGGCAAAGAGGTTGAGGATTTCTTGAGTCGTGGTACGTCTTTTTATTTTGTTTATTCTGGAATGGGTAGAGCTTCGTCCCATGTTTTCTTTTTTCCTTTCCCTTCTCTTTTCCTTGCCCTCTTTTCTTTTTGTTCCTTTGCCCAGAAGGGGAGAGCAATCCTCGATTTGGGGTTTTTGTCGTTTATCTCGCTCCGTCTCTTTGGGATATTTTTCCAAAAGTAGTTCGGAGTCATGTACCCCTTCAATAACATGTTACCCGTGCCCCCTCCCTCCACCTTTCTGCCTCGACGCAGGAAGTGCTTTGAATCCTCTCCATTCCATGTCAAAATTGTTACCGGGGCGGGAGATTGTGCCGGATCATTCTCTATTTCCTGTCGACCTGCGCTATAGCAGTTATTGTGTTACTTGCGCGTTCCTTTACTCTTTTCTGAATTCTGTATTACATGCCTTCGAAGAGAAGGGGGCCTGGTTTCTATCATGGGATTTATCCCATGTATTGGGAAAGGATGGAACAAAAGCTTCGGGGGGGTCCGGGAAATGTCGTGCTGTTGTAAACTGCCGGTGGCTGGCGGCTATCTCCTTATCCATCACTCTGTGCCCCCACAATCTAGCGAGGTGCTACGGTACGGGGAACCAATACTGAGGGATGGCAACATCCAACTATCGACGGAAACTCCCTTCTAAGATTGTTTTTTTTATCTTGGGGATACCTTTCAATGTTCAATCTGTCCTCTGCTCGGGTCTATCGCTTTGATAAACGTTTTCTCCTTGGATTAGGGATTTATTTGCATTGGGCATTTGGCTGATGTTTTGTGTCTATGTTTTAGCTTACGAGAAGGAAGTGCTCGCTGCAAAACAAAGTGGTGATCAAGGTATGCTTTCGTATTTTTGCACGAGTTGCGTTCGCCCTTTGTTTTTCCCTTTCAGATTTTGCCGCTGGGTTTTACCTTACTTTGGAATCCCCATCGCTGGGCATATTCCGTCCCATTCCGGAAGGATGCAGAGGGAAGAGAAAAACGGTTTTTTGCTTACACCAGTAACCGGACTTGCGGGTTCCATGCCGTTTGGTTTTGGCCACCCCGTGCTACTTTACCCTTTTCCCGTTAGATTTATACTTTTTTTTTTTCCTTTTCATTTATTTATTTCAAACCCCCGTGCACTTTTTATGCATGAGCGAATTCATCGGGTCGTACTCATTGGGGATGTTTTGGAAGCTAACAATTGAATGACAACTGGTGACAGGTCAGAAGCCCATCATCTACAAATCGGATAAGGGCTGGTCCACTCCCAAGAGTAGTGGAGCTTGGGGTTCAAGAAGTTGGTATACCCGGCCATCGCATTTTCTTCTTCCAGGGGTAGGTACTATGGGGGTAGTGGACACGAGGCTGACTTGAACTAGCAAACGCTATGGCGTCTGGTTCGAATTTTGTTAGCCAACTCAAGAGAGGTCAGGCGGCATTGCAGCAAGGCTCCGGTAAAGAGTAGAGGGGTCATTATACAGTGCAGTGGATGGGAAACGGCCATGCGTTTAGTATCTGTAGGTTTGTGTGTGTGAGGGTGATTTGGTGAAAATTTGTGCGTTGTGGGTAGTGCAAATGTGCATGTGCGAACGGTGTCAAACAAACTTCCTTTTCATGTCTGGGGTAGCAAACAAACAGACAAACAATCTCAAACACCGTAATGGTGGCTCTGTAATTTCTGTACAGTACTTGTTAAAGGGAGTGTGGTTTTTTTTTTTCCATCACAAAATCATATCACAATACGGCATTATATCGGTGCTTGGGGAGGAAGGTGGTTAGTGAGGGGGGGTTGCATTATGGAGTTTGATGATCCTGTACGAATATGAACAGGCTCGCTAAGCTAATACCACCCAAGGATGATCAAGCGGTTTACCCGTAGTAACTCAATCGAACAAGGGAACTTTAATGACTTGAATTACTTAAAGTGGGTTATATGATCACCGGCGTCGGGCTACTCCTTCCTTCCTTTATTGCTCCGGGTGCTTTATGGCGGGTCGTAGCACAAAGCAGCACCTGCTCGTGTGTGTCCATAAAGATCCGGGAAAACACAACCCTTGTCTTGAGAGAGATTTGTATGGCATCGGCGGAAATAAGTTTCCGATTTTTCCTGACGCACCCAAGCACCCGCACGGCGCGGTACCGCACTCACCCGGTATAGTAGCCTGGTTATATCCTGGACAGTGAACTGTAGTACCGGTACAGCACAGCACAGGACACATAGTCCATTCCACGAACTAGTTACAGCAAAGGTAGCGCAAGCTACCGGGGAAAAACAAACAAACAAACCCGAACCTCGTATGATAGCTCTTCCTTTATTTATTTATTTATAAGAGTTGATCTGAGAGGCCGACGAAAGCGTACCATAGTAGCCCACGAATGGAAGGCTGTTTCCCCCCCCCCATCGTGGGGGAGTAGAGTTGTGATATGCCCGGATGTGCTGTACTGTACAGTACTGTGCTGCTACAGTACCGGTACTTCATGGAACAGCTATCGTACCAGGAAAAAAAACCCCACAACCAAGCGTGATAATTTAAAAGCACCGTACCACAAACTGCGCAGTTATATAGTGACCTACGATATTAGCACAGTACCGGTACCATATGTAGTCCGTGTGTCACATAGCTGGCTATCGCGAGCCTCCTCCTCCTTCTTCTCCTCCTCATCAGCATGGTGTGCTACCGGGAAAATCTAATTCCGATGCCCCAAATTTCCACTCCGGCATATTATACCTGTACCGAGGAACCTTTTTTTCTCATTTTTTTTTCTCAGTTGATATGGCATGATACTGTAGCTGTGCCCTGTCTCCTGATTTGGGTCGGGTCAGTTTGTAGGCTTGGTCCACGGTACGGTAGGTTTGTTTACCCATCGGTTTTCCGGACCGTGAAAAACTTTCTGAATCGGGTGAGGTACCTATGGGTACAGTTAGGAGTGGTTCGGTTTAGTCTAAGTTTGGTGCCTGAGGGCGGTGCTGATGTGTCAAGCGAGGTACCGGTACCAACGAGGAATGGAAAGGGGGGGGGGAAGTGCCAGTGAGTGCGGTGGTGGTGGTGGTGGTGGTGGTGGTGGTGGTGGTGGTACCAGAGTGGTTGACTGATGGCAGTTGGTTGGGTTTAAGTTATACACAAAGTGCCTTGTAGTGATGAGGTTTGCTGGCGGGCCGGCGGGCTGGCTGGCTGGCTGACTGGCTTGCGGTGGAATTAGAATTGGATGGCGTTGGGGGGAAGTGGGTCTTTTGATAGAGGAGAGGATCCTTTGCCGCATTGGTGCCGCAGGGGAAGTACTATAAGTAAGTTGTGCACAGGCGCGGTTACCGGTAATGGTTTGGGGATTGGTCATGACATTTCTTATTTGTCTATTTGGTAGGGGATTTTTGCTGTTTTGGTACAATAGGGTCAGGCACAGCACCCGGTGCCGTACCGAACCTAACTTGCTGTGCTCACATGCGAACAGGTACCGCTAGGGTCCGTGATGAAGGAATCTTCCTCCCTCCTCCACCGTCCACGATATCCATCAATCTGGCAAGCAAACCAACAGCTGTATACCATTTGCACTTCCTTACGCCAATTGCTGTCGAACTCATTCCCCCCCCTTCCCTTCCTTCCCCTCCCCTCCCCTTCCAATCCTAATCCCTCCCCTTTCCGGGATCAAGTACCGACACATGCAAGTAACCGACAAATCCCTTTCCACGGGAATCTCACCACCCCCACCCACTCAACACTCACCCACTCACCAGGCTTCCTCCCAAAAAGATACAAACCACCAGAGTCACCAAGTCAATCACAATGTCTCAGAGGAAAGACAAGACAAGACAAGAAAGAAAAAATTAAAAAATCCACCTTCGACGCATGTATCATAATGTTTTTCCTTTCCCTTTTCATTTCCATCCTCCTCCTCCCTTCTCCTATCGTAGCCTGGACTCCTCCCTCCTAGGCTATTTGACTTACTTACTGTGCCCTACTTTAAAATCAAGTTGCTCACAAGTAAAAAAGTATTAATAGCAACCACGATAACCCCCCCCCCCTCCCTCCCTCCCTCTCAAACTCCCCAATCCCAAAGTCCGCCCACTCAGCTGAGAAAAGTGCCACCACCATCCATCCAGCCCAGGTCAGTCCGGCCCGCGAATGGAGGAGAAGGAGGAGGTGGTGGTGGAAGAGGAAGAGTAGGAGGGAAGAAAAATAAATAAATAAATAAATGAGTAAATAAGTAAATAAATAATAATTCTAATAGTAAGAGCGAAGGGGGAGAAGAAGAGAAGGAAAAAAACGGATAGGGTAATCTGCATACATATTTTGGTGACACGAAAGGACGCCTACGGTACGCTGAATGCGGTGGGTCTGTGTATCGGTAGTTCCTTTCTTTCTTTTCCTTTTTTTTTTTTGACATTCATTTTCTTTTCTTTTTTTTCTTCCTCTTTTTTTTTTCTTTTTTTTTCTTCTTTCTTCCCCTTTCTGTGTACTCTTGCTTTGCTTTGCTGTGCTGTGCTGTGCTGTGCTTGTGCTAGAGTAAAACTTTGTGCTTTGTATTAATAGGTTTGTGGAACGGTTGCTTGTTTTTTTTATTGATTTTTTTTTTTATTGAAAAAAGGTTCCGGGTATGTATGGTAGTGTGCTGTGCTGTACTCGAGTACCGGTAGGCACCGGTAGGTTGGCTGGGGTTATGTATGCTAGGTACATGTTGGGGCGAATGTCGAGTGACGGATTGTGATGATGGTGTATTTACTACTGTAGGTAATTTAGGTATGATGGGTATGTTAGGTGGGTAGGCGGGTGAGCATCTTGGGGGGGTGGATGGCGCTATGCGATGGGGGTGTTGAGATTGTGGGGTTGGAAAGATAATTAGTGTTTGTTTGGCTTTTTTTTTTTGTTTGCTCGATTTCTTTTTGATTGATGTGTGGGGAGAGAGTTTGGAAATCTGGTTCCAAGTTTTATCGTATGGGGGGGGGGGAGGGGGAATGTTCCTGAGGGTTTCCTCCTTTCTTACTGGTAACGTAACTTCCCATTTCATGTATTTTGTCTTGTCTTGTCTTAAGTGGAAGCATGTGGGGGGGCGGCTGTTGATCTTCTCCAGCTGGAATCTTTTGAAACATTCCTAATGTATCTTTCCTCTCTTGCTCTCCTCCAATGGAAAAGGTCGGAGTTGGTTACCGGTACGGTATGATAAAAGGTTTCGGTGGTCCCGCTACGGGGTTATAAAGTTGTGGAGAGTGCGTCTTGCCTTACCGCTGCTCCTCTATCATACTGGGCTGACAAGAAAACGGGTGGGTGGGTGAATGAGTGGATAAGTGGGTGATGACCTGTGCACCAAGTAAGAATGCTGAATGATGGGAGGTAATTGTGGAGCTAAGAAGTAGATATCTGGCTGCAGGCAAGTAAGTACCCGGACGGATAGGGGAGGTAAGGTAAGTGAGGTGGTGGTGAGTGGTGACGGTGGTGGTGGGGAATTCTCTTCCTTTTCCTTTTTTTCCCCCTCCTCTTTCCCTTTTGTTTTTGTGTGGTGGTAGGGAAAATGACGGAGTGGGAGAGGGATAAAAGCAAAAGATTTCTTCCTTCTCTTCTCCTAGTATTGCTTCCGAGTATGGATGTTGTAGTGGGGAGTCGATAGGTTACGGTATCTCTTAATAGGGGAAAAGAATGATGGATAAGGTAAGTCATTTGGTTTTTTCGTGATGCGCAGCATCTTACCCTATCAAATTCCTACATATTACCCTTTTTAAAAAATACGCACACCTGAAATGAAAAAATAAAGGTAGGTCACGGTTTTTCCGATCTAACGACCTGGGTTTCTTTTTTTTTTCTAAGGAAAATGGTTTAACTCATGAGAGACATAAATCTGCCCACCATTCCTCCACCAACCACTTTCCCTCGAATCCATCTCTGCCCAATACACTTTTGTCTGTATGTCTCATCACGCAGACCGTTTTTCCGGTCATCCCAGAGTAAAATAAAAGCAAGTTAAAAAAAAAGGTCTCACAATAGCAATTTAGAGGCCGCCCACAGCACACCAAGCATCCACAACTTAAGGATTCTTCGCTAGGATAGGTAGGAGTTTAGTGAGAAAGTGGGGTTGAGAAATCGTGAAAATCGAACGAATGATTGAGGGTCGTATTTTTCCCCCCACCTCCTTTCCTTCCCTTTTTTCCTTCCCTACACTCCGAATTCCTGTCTGGCTGTGGATGGATAGATTGGTGGGTGTGTATGTGTGTGTCAGCTGGTGGTGTTGGTGGTGGCAGTAGAACTTGTGTGGACTGCTGAAGAAGATGAAGATGAGGAAGAAGATGTGGTACCGGCAGTGGTGGAAGAAAAGGATGGGTCAGGCTCTGGGTCTGCTTTAGCTGTTGGCGGGAGTTCGCCTTTTTCCCCTGCACAGAGGATATTTTGACAGCTGGCCCGTGAGATCTCTATTTTGGCTAACTCCTTGAAGCGTTCAGCTACGAAACGGAATTTTTCGCTCCCCTCTACATCTCGTTTTGCCTGCCGGAGGTGCTCGAGCTGTGACTCGAAAATGTCAGCCGGGGATACCTGCCAGATTGAGGAAATTAAAAAGAGGAGAAGAAGAAGCAACAGTACCAGACGCAAAAGCGCAGTGAGTGGAGGGGAGGGTTCAAAGTGGGGGAGGTGGATATTAGGAGGAAGGAAGAGGCGGGGGAGGGGAAGAAGCCCAAACCTGTTCCAGTGTGAGTTCGACACCCCTGTCCTTGAGCACTTTCTGGTATCTCAACCTAACGGCCGTTAACGTTCGAGCCTTACCGCCGTCTTTGAGAAAGTTAACGGCGTTTGTGATGTCCTGCCAGCTTTTGTTCTTTTTTCTCCCGTCGAGTATTATGTCGTCCTCGGGCTGTGTCCAGCCCCCCTTGGGATTATTCGTCCTCGCTCGAGGTTTTCGTTTTTTCGTTGCGGTCTCTGGCGGTAAAGATCTGCTCTCCGCCGCAGGAGCAAGCAGCCCACTCTCACCATTCCCTGATCGTCCCAAACATCATCAGACTCTGTCGTCAGCCCGAGCGCAGCCCATTCCAAACGAAGTGAAATCAATAGAGTTGGGGCAAATAGAATATTGGGCCGGGAGAAGAGGGAGAGAGGGAGAGACCGAAAGAGAAAGAAAGGGGAAGGGTTGAGAAGTCCGCACCTTTACAATTGCCACCACTCTCAGCATCGCCCCTCACTCTTTTCCCAACACCTCCGTCAACCCCATCATTCTCACGTTTGAACGCCGAAGTGTCAACCTCAACGTTCTCGATCAATTCATGTAGACTCTCATCCATGGCTTGTTCGAACCTGCCCTCCTTCGACAGACCCAACTTAACTATGATATAAGACCCCCTAACTAAAGTTTGCCCTCGACAAACCCGAAAATAAGCCCATCCAACGATGCCCCCCTTTCCATCCATGCGGGACTCTGGGCAAGGTAATTCATTGGCCCAAAGCAAGTTTGCGTGGTACTTACAAACGGGCTCGAAGGGAAGTTTAATTTTTTGCTGCTGTTTCTTTTCTTTTTCAAACTGCAGTTTGATAGTCGAGTGAGAGAATGTGATGGTACCGAGTACCTGGGTTGGGTGAATTGGTTTGCAGAGTACAAGGAGGGGGGGAGCAAACCGGCCTTTGGTGGGCGGTGTCTTTGGTTTGTTTACTTGTGTTCATTTCTGGCCGGTTGGCTGTTGGGGGTAGAGTGATCCCCCATGGAGCAAGTAGGTTGGGTGGTAATATCGCACGACGTACTAACTATGGTAAGGGGGCAACTATTGCTTCATGGCCACTGTTCTGGAAGCGAGAGGCTGATACACACTAGTGGAATTAAGTTTGAATATCATGGCTTGCTCTGTTATACCATGTATCCTATTTACAGGAGTGGATATTTTTAGTCTAAGTAATAAAGTAGATATTAACAATATTGTTATATCATAAAATTTAGTAGGGAGTAGAACTACTCTTCGAGTACCCCCTTATTGAACCCCCAACGCTGTTGCTGCTGGGCGGCCTTGTTCGGCTGCGGCGAACACTCTGTTTGCCTACTAAGACACGGCAGACATCCCACACCCTAACCCTAGAGCCAAATAATACAGTAATCTGCCACGATACCTTTCCATCCCCTCTGCGATTCCTGCTTTGATGAATTTTTTTTCCCGCTAAGTCTTGCTGGGTCTCGCCCGGATTGCCATTGAAACCATAGTTTCCAGTGAGACTATATCTAAGTTGGGCGGAAAGTACGGATCGAAGTCAAACTGCACTTCCGAGCCGCGATGAACCTATTTTTACTGGAGGTTGAGCAGGTTTGTGTTAAGGTCGCGACGGATATTTCAGGGAGATTACTGTGCGGGTAGGGGAATTGTACGATGAGCAGTTATACCCGCTAGGTGCAGCATCTCTGCAAAGACGGAAGGATGGGAGCCGAGGAATTACTTATATTGGTACTGACAATCTTGTGTTAGGGGCATTGCTGTTGTAGAGCCTGATCGTTTTCAAAAACTCCGTTTGACCGAATTTACCAGGTTCATTGAGCTTTTAGGACCACAAGGAGCTTTATTTTGCTCCGGTAATTTCTGAAGGAATGCTAAGTGTGGGTTTTGCGAACTTAGCAGGATGGGGCGAGGAGGAAGAGTAGAGGGTCTTAGTTAAGGGCAAGAGCTAGAAGAAGAGCTGTGCTCAGAAGGACTACTCATCGGTTCTCACTCGAATACTCTAACCAGGGAGTGAATCTCCTGTGGCAAAGCGGCAGCTCTCGACGTTGAACCCTTTCTTTGTATAAGGTGCAGATAGGCAGCGTCCTGATGTGGTGTGATTCCGGTGCCGAACGTTCAAACATGGAGCGTCCGGATGGAAAAAGGATTTTATGGAACCTTGGAAGTAAGAAGACAAAATCTCCCCTGGATTTCCGCGAAAAATCATCAACTTCCCCATATGGCGGTGTGCCCGTAGTCTGGAGATATTGAATGATGCACACAAAAAAAGGGCATAACGTAGTCAGGTTATCTAGGTTGCTGTAACTTCTTGCAAATGGCATCCGGTTGTTTTATAATGTATTACCAGCTCCCCAGAACTGATTGCTTGAGGTTACTTCTGAGCTCTGCACTCACGGGCTTAATTTGCTGGCTGTGAGGGCTGAATAGCGGGAGGATTTAGCGATCATGAGTGTTTGATGCAGGATGCTCGAGTTCCAGAGTGCTGTACTTACGGCTTAGTGCCAACTTTATGAAGCATTGGGGACGGAATCTCTAAGAATTATATGATCGCAAGCAAGTTCATAAAGTTTTGCATTGACTGCCGTCGTCTCATAACAATTGGATCACACTATGGATACACTAAGCTTCCCGGAGCAGCTCTGGCTTAAGCTTACATTGCGTTCATGTATCACCATCGTTTGGGATTGCAAATAAACGCACTTTAGCAAAGCTGGGGCTCCAACTGCCGACACTGTATTCTCCCTACATTTGGTATTTGGATGGTAATTCTCCCCAAGCCGATTTATAAGAGAATACACCGAAACCTAGCTATATATTGGCTGACCTCCCGACTCCATCGTCAGCCGCTCCCACTATGCCTTGTCCCACCTCCGATGGCTACATTAGCTTCTACTGTCAGCATGATGTCCTGACCTGGTCCACCTACAGCAGCCACCCTCCTACACGGGTGCTGGGCGGGGGCAGAGATTTAAAGAACTGGAGCTGACACATGCAGGCTCGTGGCAGATACGAGATTTCTGGTCCCCCGAAAAGGCCGGAATGTTGGCTTGATCACTGGGTCATCCCAAACGCCGTACCATCTAATGTTCCTGTATTGCAGGAACTGCTTTGAGCCTGATGCGTATATTTCTAGAATGTAGTAGTCATGTTGGAGATTTTTATTATTTTTATTTTTTTGCATTCTGATATCTCCGCTATCTCTGCATGAATATTCCCCCGGAGCTTATTACCACCAACCCAGTCAACGAAGTAATGTTGCAGGTATCTTTACCTCTCGTTATTTATCTACCTCAGGGTGTGCAGTTCTACAGTATGAGCTATTTACCCATCTTTACCCTATCGAGGGAGGCGGGTGGTGTGGATATACCTGCCTGAAAACAGACACTCTCGCCTATGTCTAGCTCTGGGTTCACCAGTCGCTCTCCCAATCACAAATCATGGGGCACTTGTGCTAGCGCCAATGATGATACCAGTTATCGCCATGATCTGTCCTCTGAAACATAGACCTTCCGGGATATGCCGTGTCATAACCGTCATAACCTACAAGCAACCTTCTCCGCGCCCACGGAGATTTTTAGTGGATCAGGGATGAACTAGTGTTCCATTCCAGTTTCCTAGAGGGAAGGTTGTGGTATTTCTTCCAAGGGTGATACGGAAACATTTTGTGATTCGCATGGAATAGGGAATAAGGTCATCTGAAGTTTGACCCGAAAAAGTAAATTATGTTGGGCAGGTGGGTGAAGGTCGGCGATAATGGCTTTGATATGGAAACTTATCTTCACTGCAAATGTATCCCCCGGATTTCGTTCTATCGGGGGGGCAAGTCTCCGGCGCAACCCACGCAGCAATGGCCAGTTTGGATTTACTTGAGCCCGCTCGACTCCGCCTTCGAAGATAACTTACGGGAAGAATCTCCTTGTTTTTGGCAGAGAACATTCGATTTTCTTGCGAAACCGTAAGAACTGGGACGATTGAACCCCAATCCAAGACGTCCGAACTCCCCTCAAAGCAAGGGGCATTCAGCCCTCCGCTGAGACAAATAAAAAGAAAAGCACAACAGACCTTACTAGGAGAGGCAACTCCAACGTCCAAGTATGAGGTTCAATGATTCCAGTCCTCACTGTAGCTAAGGTGTTACAAAGAAAAACTCCAATATTTGCGGAGAATTTTGCTGCCCTACAAATCAACCTCCAGCCCTCTAGCTCAGATAGTCAAAAATTAGGGCAAGCTTATGGGATATGATGATTTGGGGAGTAAGCGGAAGCGGCCTTCGAAAACTTGGAAAAAGCGCCTTCCAAAGTGATTTGCAAAAATACTCCCTACCGGTCTTCCAATTGCTGAGTTCTCGTTTCACCCAATGCCTAGCCTGGGACCTCATAGACTATCACTCGGGCTCATTATTTTATTGCAAGAGTTTCTTGCTCCTCAAAGTTCATTTCTTTGGATCCCCTCTTGTGTCCCTAGTCGGTGCTGGTGGAGCTCTTTGTCCTCTTTGATGCTTCGCTGGTGTCGTTTAATTCGTTCTTAGTTGAAGTCTTAGTGAGGACTAGTAGAGGTTACATTGACACATGTTTTCCTTTTGTTGTTTAATACTAAGTAGTCTTCTCTTTAAGGGTTCGTTAAAATATACATCTGGGGGGAGGAGCATGTGGATTAGGAGCTGGGAGAGTCTTTTACATCTTCTCTTCATGAAAAGGATAACGGGTCTACACTCTTTGCTGTGGTTCTGAATCTAGATTGTCATTACTTAACTACTCTGCTAGAACGGTTCTACCGAAAAACTTACTAAGGAGGGTATAATCCGTAGATATCATAGCTCATTATGGTCTATTTCAACGAAACGGGAATCCCAGGAGACTACCTCCTTGACATTTCCCCCTATCAGCAACCATTTTGCTTACGACTGGGATAGAGCAAAAACACCAACCCCCCTTCGCCACGGGTATATCTTATTCAGAAGCCAACAAACTGGGTCAAGGGGACATACCCTCTATAAAGTGAGCTATTTGGGCCGGCGAATAGGGCGCATGCATTCTCTAGCATGTCCTTAGCTAGCATATCCATCCTGTCTATAGTCTTAGCAGGCAAGGCTAACCTAGAACTACCCGACAGATATACAGTGCGGTAGGGGCGGGCTAAATCGGAGATGTGCTTTGTGGTTATGAAGAATTTCGTCAATGTGTAGCAGGTATCTTTAAGATATCTTTAGATGCGCACCAGTATCTTTGGGTGACGGGAGTGTCTTCGAATGCTCACAGATATCTCAGGATGTTTACAGGGGGTTGCCAACAAAATGCAATACATTAAGGTATATTTCTCTAGCTCAGACGCGCAGAGAAGAGTCAAGAAAATTCCAATGGATTTCCTGCATTGAGAGTGATGTGGACCCAGGGCAACTTCCTATCACTCGGTGTATTCCTGAATTGCAGATAAATTACTTCACACTCAAAATTACTGTTTGATTATCAAGATACTTCTCCTAAGGTTTCAGTATTATTGAAAAGCCCGGATTCCTAACACTTTCACTTATGGCGTCTTCTCTGCCACATGGCTCCCCAGGCGCCTTTCTTCCTGATGATTCTACATTGAAAGAGCTGTTGTCACTTTGGACAACCCCGACTGCCAGGTTAAGTATAACTCTTTATTAGGCCAGAATACAGGCGCACACTCCTGATATTTACTAAGTTCTGAGCTTAGAGGCCTTTCAGCCCCGCGACTGTAGGCAATTGTGGTAGAGATAATGTATGACGTTTCCGCTTAATCCACGTTAATATACACACTTCCCTGGAGCTCACTGGGGGTTGAGCAATCATATTGGATCACTCGGAGGCTTCAAGCTTGTATCATGGCTAGTCTCCTCCAGATAGACCCCTAGAAGACGGGCTGCGACCCACAGCCAGGACAGGCTAGCTCCCGGAAACTCCTGGCCGACCCGTTCAGACCCAAAGCCTGGCATGACCGCCCACAAACAATGATTGTCTATGATAGCTCATAGTTTCCCATATCCAGTTGTACCCCCCCCTCAGTGAACTCACTCTCACCTCACTCTTCAGCTCCTCCCTATAGATCTCAATAATATAATTTACCTCGGTATAGGGAGCTTTCTGCGCCAGCCTGTTCACAATCTGCTGCTTCCTCAAACTAACCAAAAGTCAGGTCCCCGACTTTCGGTTGGCCTGACTTGGACTACGGGGAGCCGGCGAACGATATTAAATATCTTACGGAATCATTCTTCTTACCGCTGGAGTACTCTCGCTTAGGCCTCTTAACTACCCAGGTTTTCCGGGAGGGTTCTGCAGCTATCATGATATCCTGAATATATCTAATTCCTATATATAAAATCCCTGAGAAACTGAATGACTTTTGGGTGTATTATTTTCTGGATAGATAAAAAAAAAAACGGGCTTGCGTCCTACCGTTCGAGAAGGTCTCTGAGTCATTTACATCTATTGATCCCAGGTATTTGTTTCTCGTGGAGGATGGTCAGGGGAGAACATTCCAGACCGTCGAAACTATGATAGTTAAGCCGGCAAAACATTAGGAGATAAATACCCCCCAACCTACCGCCGGGCGTGAGGAGTGAGTTAGAGAGCCATTGTAAGGGACCAGGATGTATGAAACATAAGTTACAACTCCCTAACACTATTAGACGTTCAAATGGGTTCGAAATGCCTCAACCGGGTTGGACTCTCTGTATTAGTTATCTGGCCTACATAACCTTAACTTAATGTATCGCATTGCTTCCTATAGTATCCCAAGTCTCTCGCCCGAACCGGACCTCAGATATCGGCTGTCCTGGGTCGAGACCGTACGCACTGAAGAAGGAGAGACTTCCGCAAAACCAGGATAGTAAAATCACCTGCCTGAATTGCAGAGCAATCCCCTGAGGGTCCAGCCTCCCAGCACTTCACATGGAGAAGAGAATCGCCTCCAGTCTATATAGGTAGAGCAAAATCTGTTTCCAGCAGCCATGGCCTAGAACACATTCAATTACCAGAACACTAATTCAGGAGGGGATAGAAAAGTTACAGCCATGCCTCTTGTTCCACTCCAATTACCTTATCATCCTGCTACCAACCCTAAACCAGAAGTCTCCTTAATCTCCCGGAACCCCGGACCAAAAGGATATTACATCCAAAACAAACTATCATACCCAACTACCCGCGCAGCGCCATTCAGTCTACAGCCCGTTCGGATTGCCGGTGTATTACAAGTAGTAAATTCTGTTTACGACATGGGTCAAACTGGGAGAAAGCTAATTTAGTTTGCTCCATGTCTATGTGGCGGGTCTTGACGCGGAAAACAGACTCATCGCCGCGCTCCTCGCTGCAAACTAAAACTACCGAGTGGGTGCCGTAGGCCTTGGTAAGCCGGTGGCACTGCACTATTGGCGGCAATGCTGATCTGCTGTTCGGTGTTCAATATGGTATGTTTATATCGCAAGGAGTTTTCCCGTAAACTGCATACTTGTAGCGACCCTTGTGGGCATTAGGCAATACTAACAGGTCAAGGCCTTAATTAGTCCGTGAGAGGATTTCTCCTAAAGGATACGATTTGAGGGGGCCTTTTGGGTGACAAACTCCGAATCTTGATATGATATCACAATGTTTTCATGTTAGGCACAGGAAGTCACGTCGGTGGCTTGATTGGTTCGAGTGATAGTGGTGATCTATAGATGTAGTCGCGCGATACCATAATATTACCTAGTGCTATATAACCAAGGGTTGCGTGATATAGCTCGTGCGGTCAAATCACGTATCAGCACTTACTTACCACAGGCGTTCCTACGCACAAGCAGGGAGAGTACGAAATATTACAATAATTCTGAATGCTCCGTGAACAAGGGGGGGTCAAATAACTAATTCTGCCCCGCAATCTATTCTTATAAACTTCTCTGTATAAAGAGAGAGCCCAACACCATTTCCACCACACTCCATCACGGAACCACCACAGTAGCCCTCTCTGTGATCTCTACCTCCTCTGTATCATCCTGTGGATTCCCGTTCGTATCAACCACGACAGCAAATTGCACATCCTCCTTTCCCAACACCACAATCGGCGCATGCCAAGTCCCCGCACCATACGAGATCCCCTGCTTCCCGTGCACCAAGAAGGCCTCCACGTTATCCATCCTGGGCTCCGGGTCGCCGGGCGGGGAGACCGCCACCAAATACCTGGAGCCTTCCTCCTCCTTGACTCCCATGGGGATGAACAACTGCGATGAATAAGGATGACGCTCCATAACGCCGAGATCAAAGTGCCCCGGAACCTCGGTACGCGGCTTGGAGACGAATATGCTGATCTTGGTGTCCGAGGGGTGGCGGTCCTGCGGGGCAGTGTCGTAGGTGGCGACGCCAGGATACTTTTTTGCGCTACCTTGGTTCGCGGACACAGGCTTCGTTTGCTCCTCTAGTATACTACCGCTTTCGGGAATGCCGATCACCTGGCCGTAGGCGAGGAAGCCATCGCACGTTATAGGTTTTGCGGTGATAATTATTAAGCCATCGGGAAGGCGTTGGATGCTTTCGGATGGGGCTGTGGAGACGGAGCGGAGCACCCTTTCCATCTTACTCTCGGGGCCATCTAGGCCTAGTCCTGAGGGGGAGGCCATCATAGCTTTGCAACTCAAACGTTCGAGGGGCTTGGAAGGCGCAGTGTAGGAAGCTGTTGTTGTTTGCGTACGTTGAATGAGTTGGCGGTTGGTTTGTGGCTCCTAGAGTTGCTATCGGCGGAGCGAGGTTGCTAATATCTAACCTGGGGGTTAAGATATGTTAGTTCTGATTATTACCCTCCTTCCTTCTGGGGGATATCTCACCGGACTAAACCCCAACCCCACTTCCAGTGTGATATCAGCAAACTCACTGCGACTGAGCAAGTGGAGTGGATGGTGGTAGTGGTGTTCGTTCCCGGACGGACAAACTCCCGGAAAAAACATCCAACGTCAACCACACCATCCCTGTAAGCCACCCGCCCTCTCCTTCCCTCGCCAAGACCTTCCCAAATGCCACTAAGCACAACCGCATCGCCGGCCGCCTAACCAACATCCTTTATTCTTGTTTGTAAGAGCTGATATACTGCGGGTATGCACGCGCCCCGGGCATAGAACAGTGGTATGTTACAAGCGTTTGCTGGGGAAAATTGGTGCATCGATACTTGGCACTAAGGTACACTCCTGTCCAAAAAGTTCTGGCTGATCCAAAAGTACTCCAACGCGGCTTGGCGGCAACAGAAGTATCAATACTGTATCGAGGGTCAGTTAAAGATGCTCCCCGGTCAGGAAGACCAAAAAGGATCACATTCAACAAGTGGAAAGCGCGGTCCTTAAGAAATTACGGATAAGTCGAATATAAACTACTCAATTTATGAAAACCGACTCGCACTCAAGCACTGGTATGGTACCTCTGTTGACGCCAAGCCCCACTAGAGTACTTTTGGATCAGCGAGAACTTTTTGGACGGGAGTGTATTAGATAGTGCCCTGTTCAATTGGATAAAAACAAAAACATTGCGAAACCTTGTAAAAAAAGTGAGTAAAGGTGAGTAAAGAAAATTAAGAACTCATAAACAATTGGGTGGTTCGGGTATTTATTTCAACATCGCTATAAAAACCAAGTCCTAATGGTTTCTCCCCACCTAGCTATAGGAAGTAATAATAACAAATTTCGTCAAAAGTCTCCGAGTACCTCCACTATTAATAAGAGCACTCACACAAGTAACCTATAAACTCTCTGGTAAGCCATTTTGACTACTCGAGTACAGTCTCCTGTTTATCTAACTTATGCAACGGCAATGAGCGAGGCACAAGGCCCACCCTTACATAACAATCTCCAAAAAGCCGCAAGTATCTATTTGCGATTATACGTTTCATTAGGCTTAGAGTTCGTCGCCTGGCCTCCAGGGCCCCGAAAAACGCGGGCCACCGTCCCCATTCCCCGCCCCACCCCACTCAATGGCCCGGGGCGGGGCGGGGATTGCCCGGAAAATATCCCCCCGGGGCCGGCGTAAGGGCGGGGGCCTGGCGAGTAAAAAAGCCGCCCCGCCCCGCCCCATAACGAATACTAATTAGGCTGTGCAATAGATAGAAATAGGAAAAATATTTTAAGAGAAACCACCACTAGCATCCCAGAATAGTACCTGCCTGGCACCAGTCACTGTGATAAGTGAAAAAGGCTCACCCCGTGCACCCGAAAAATACCAAGGGAAGGGAGTAGTCAATAAAGCCCGCAACCATGGAAGAGATCGATGTTTACCATTTTCTGAGTGGCGCCTTTTGTCAGTATATATCGATTGCGAAGGTCGTTAACTTGTATGTCTTGGATATAGTTACCATCTGCGATACACATGTCAATATTGAATGTTATGATGCTAGATGGGTTAGAAGGTTATCCGGCACTATTAAAATTAGCAAACGCAACCCCTAGTAGCCCGAACAGACCCAAACTATAACCCGAACTAAGTTTCACTTTTTTTTCCTACTAAGTCACAAGATATCACTCATATCTTCTAATATAAACGAACCTCTGGTGAACCCCAGGACTTGCGTCATCTTGGAGTACTTCTTTTGTTCCTACTCCGACCCCTCAGCCAAAGCGAAAACAGTTGACACCGCGGTCATGGGTATGGGGCACACCGGAGGAGCCACTTGGGCTATTGGTACAAGTCCGGGGTATTAAGTATGAAAATAATCTCGCGTTCAATGCATGTGAAGGTTGCCGGAATACTAATATTATCTAGATACTGGGAATGCCAGCTATGTACTCAACAATACCCTCACGCTCATGGTACTAGATATGCCGGTAAACACTTAGATGTTTATTGTTTCCTTTATGCAGTGACCTATTTCTATATATCTCTCGTCTATATTTCCTAGAATTAGCGAATCATGAATACTATATCTTACTACCATCCAAGTTGACAGAATTGACGGTTGGGGTCGGGTTTCTGATTTTACGACCCGGGTCGACCCATTGCGAGGCTTGTACGGCTCTCTCGCTGGTTCTACAGGGGAGGACTGTGTCGATCTGTTTGCGGATGCGGGACTCCGGGTTCTCCAACGATAGTCTCGACGGGATGAGAATTGGTGCCAGAGCGACGATCATTCCAGCGGGAGGCGCTGCAACTGGTTTACCCCTCTCGGACTCCCAATCTCGAGTCCCGAACATGATCTCGGCCATGGGGAGTGCTTCTTTGAGTTTCATCCCATGGCTTCACTTTATACGGTCCGAGAAGTCTTCAGTTATAGCAAATCTTGTTGCTATGGGAGGAGGTGGAGGAAGAAATATGATGCAGGATCCAGATAAGTGGTGTTGTATGAGTTAGGAGCAAAAGGAGGTCGAAGTTCAGGAAGGAAGGAATGTTGATAAAAAGTGCAGGTGAGGACTATTAACAAAGCTAGCTTTGTACACTCTAGCATTCGAGTGTGAGGCGAGTAAATATGTAGCTAGATGTCTGGGTGTAGTTTGCGCTACAAATATTTGTGAATCCAGTGTTATGAGGGGATGAACGCGCGGAAACGGAGTGCCGCAGGTTCCGACAGAGCGGGCAGATGCTTTCGAGTGCTGAACTGAAGTCAAGTTGAGACCTTTTGCTATTTGTTCGTTGAATTGAGAGATGCAGAGGATGAATTTTTGAGTAACTTTGTGCTGTGAATGAAGTTGAAGTAATTGCGGCGGGGTGAAGAAAAGGTGAAAGGTAGGAGAGTTGATAGCAAGCTAGAGGGGGAAGACGATGCTGTGTATGTCGGGGAAGACGAAGACGTGTGTGGGGGGGAAGGGGACGTTGTGTGCGCGACACATGCAAAATTCTAAACCTAATCAGATGAGATGGCATCAGATCATCAGATGTCTCATTTCGAGAATTACGTACAGCACAGACAAGCGGACGAAGGACGAATCGCAGCAGGCGCGACCCTCGACAACCGGGCTGCAGAGAGAGATGGTGAAGAATAAAGCCATGGTCGGAAAAGTCCCCATTTGAAATCTGATCTGGCAAAGAAACCAGACAGACGGGGACGGACGGAATTGACAAGATTAAGCGAGTTTTTGTTCGTTTCCAACTACCGGTCGCGATGCTTTTTTATATATTTGTAATCTGAATAGTTGATCGGTGTTGCAAATAGGCCGCTCCATGAAAAGAAAAAAGAAGAATTTGGAGAATCGACGAAATACCGAGCCAGTGTGAACTGTCAAAATCACTTGTCGCACGTTGATGCCGAACTCGTTCACACAGATCCCCCCTTCCTCCACCAATCCCTTTCCGACCGCCGAATTAATCCGAGTCTGAAGACGCATGAGAAGAGGAAGTAAGTCTCCTCTTCCAACACCAAGACCCGACTCTCCAAACAAAGCAAAAGAATGCGGACCATAAGGAACAAAGCAAGAAATTAAGGAATACAAAGGTAGACTTTTAGAAATCGCAAAGGTTAAAGAAAGGGAGAAAGCTGTACCCAATCAAAAAAATCAAGAAAAAACTACAGGGTAGGTGACCCCCGATAGGCCCGAATAATCTATCTCCTGTAACTACGATCATCGCCACGGGCTTCGTCACGGTAAGCGCCGCCTCCGTAGGCCCTACCACCTTCGCTACCAGTGGCGGCAGGAACTGCAGGCTCACCAGCACCGCCGCGGGAATATCCAGCATCGCGATCACTGTAGCTAGCATAGCCAGCATCTCTGGGTGCACGTCTCTCATCCCGTCCACTATACCTATCATCACGTCCAGACGCGTAGCGGTCAACTCCACGGGGAGGGTAGTCATCACCCCTATCACGAGAACTATAGTAGCGGTCCCCACGTCCGCCACGATCACGATCATCATAGCGAGGGTTATAGCCACGATCATAGTCATCGTAAAAACGACCACCACGCGAGGGACCACGTCCACCACGGTAACCGCCATCATCACGACCGGGTGGCCCACGACGGTAATCATCTGCATCTTTGCTGTTAGCTAGGCTTCATTTCATGATGGAATATACATATTCCAACGGGTTGACACATACCTCTTTTAGGTGGACCAAAGTACTTTCCAGGAGTGGGAGTCCTGGGACGACTACGTCTCGCTTTCTCAATAGATAAAGTTCGGCCTTCAAAAACCTCACCCTGCAAACGCTCTTTCGCGCTGTCGGCTTGATCCAATGTAGCAAGCTTGACAAATCCGAAGCCACGAGACTCTTTGGTGTGAGGGTCCAACATAATTTGACACTTCTCAACCTCACCGTACTTGGCAAAGAGACGGGTAACATCATCCTCGGTAAGACGCGGGTGAATACCAGTAACAAAGAGGTTAGTGCCAGGATTCTGAGAACCATCAGAAGAGCTCGGACCGCGACGTTCACCGCCACGCTCGGAAGAGGTGGAGACGGCATCCATAGGGCGACGATCATCAGGGCGTGACTCAGGAGGAACAGATCTACAAAAATTAGTGGGTCGCGCATGACTCGAAAGGAATAAGGGAACAAAATACCTCTCGCCACCACGACCCCCAGGGGAGGCGCTTCTTACGCGGTCCCTTCTTGGGGAAGAATCCTCGCGACGTCCACGAGGCGACATAGAGCGTTCATCGCGACGGTAGGTATCACGTCCATCTTCTACTCGGGTCAGTATAAAAAAAGTTGATAACAAGTTCGCACTTGAGGAAAAACCCCTCAAGAGTAACAGAGTTAGAAAAGGAAGCATACCGTCATAATCACGGTTATTTTCATTTTCATAGTCCATCGTCATTAAAACCGTACTCAAAACTCAAAAAAACAATTAGTAGTATTTGTTGGGTAGCACAAGGCGAAGCAAGTGAACAGTGAAAGACGAAAATCGCTCAAGGCTACGTGAGGCGACACGGACAAACACAAGAAGGCAGGGTGAAGGAAATGAAGAGATAGAGAAACGTTGTGTTGAGAGACGAGGGAGGTTGAGAGAGGAGGAAGTGAGGCTGATGAAAGATGACGAGGGAGGGAGGGAGAGGATTAAGAAAGCAAAACGAGTTGGAGAAAATAGAAGGGAAGGGTGGACTGAGTGGAGGGGGTTGACAAGAAGGAAGGGAAAAAGGGCGATGGGAGATGAGCAAGCAACGGAAAAAAAGGGGTGAAATCCACTAGTACGTAAGCGGTAGAACCAGGGCTGAGACCCTAGGTTTCTGCTTCTGCTGTCAAAACACTTATTATTATCATTATTGCAGAAGACAAAACTTGATGCATACCGATAAGCTCAGAGGTTCCTTCGCCTTAGCAGTGAAACCCAAGTCCTTAACTTACAACGTATAATATGTAGAACCCCTAGCTGATGGTAGTCTATAATATTATTATGATTGAATGGTATACTGTACTTGTGAGTCTACAATACAGTGCTAGACTTCAAGCTTAATGCACCCTTGACGGGTAGGGGTGATCTTCAGATATTATAGCTCGAAACAGCTTGTTGTTGAAACTTAAACAATGGAACTGTGTCTATGCAGTTGGGAATACCCACTTTAGGAAAGGGACGAAAAACACAGCAAAAAAAGAGACTGCCTAGCCCCCTGAGAGATATGAAGAAAGAAAGAAGAAGAAATAAGACACCAGACCTTACCAGAGGAGGCAACTCCAACGACACAGCACCGGGTTCTATTCTTTGAGTTTTTGCGGTACTCGAGTACTACGTCTGTTAGGAGACGCCATACTCGAGTACCGGTAATAGAGTGCTTGAATATTGAGCCCGCACCAACACAAAAATAGGCTGGCTCTGAGCCCGGAAATTCATACCACTGCGCAAGGGTGGGCCTTAGCCCAAACAAAACGAATTTACGGTACTGGTATCCATCTATAATGCAGGAGGACACCGTTTACAAATATCCTTTGAAGTGTATCTTCAACTTTAAAACTACACTGCGGCGTGCTGCATCACCCTCCAAAACTTGCAAAAAAAAAAAAGAGAGAGAGAGAGCAAGCAAGCCAGTTAAAGAAAAAAGCTAGTACTATCCGATCCGATCCTGAACCCCGGTAACAAACCATCAATCCCAGAATTCCCATGATGATGACGAAAAAAGCAAAGAGAAAAAAAAAAGCGAGATAAAAGAATTGAAGTAGTAAATGAGGCGGGGTTGAAGAATACAGTGACGGTTGAAAAGCGATAAAATGGAAAGGAGGTGCCAAGTGAACAGCTAGACCCAGTCAAATTAGAAGTAGAATCAAGTTATCTAATAATACAAGTATTTGAAATACCGACACCCCACCGCCTCATATTACAAGGGCATCGTCTACCATTTCTTCTTGCGAGCCTTTTTGGTACCACTGGCGCCAGCAGCTCCCTTTGTGGTCCCGAACCGACCATTGCTTTGCCTAGGAAAAATCATGCCTTTCCTGCTCTTCCGCCCGGTGGCAGCCACTGGAGCCGCTGGCGCGGGCCCCGACGTACCGTTCACACCAACCACCAGTTGGGAACCACTAGATCCGCCGAGTCTAGAGGAATTAACCCCGACGGGTGGGTATTCGGGGCGGCCAGATAAGGTGGAGGAGGTGCCATTTTGAGTAGGAGCCTCAGTTAGAACAGATGCGAGAAGATTGGGTGGCGGTCCTGGAATGCCTATTCTGTCACCAATGCTCGGGAGTGTATGGTCTCTGTTTGGGGTAGCATTTTCGTCTATTGTACGGAGAGGCGAGGGGAGATCCATAGCCCGAAATCCGTCCATTAGAGCGTCGTTTTCACCGGAATCTCGCTCTGGCTTAGGAATCGGTTTTATTCTCCTATCCGACATTGGCGCCAGGAAATCGGCGGTGCCTTCCCGTGGTGCCTTACTAATTGCCTGAGCGATTCTTTGACCCCATCCGGACATTGAATGGGACAAGTGAGATTCAAGCGGTGGCACTGAAGAATGTGCCCTAGCTGAATTCCCATTCAGGTCACATTCATCATCACAATCCTCACTCGGCGGGCTCCACACTTCTGCCTCGACCCGGAGCCCAACTGGAGCAAGGTCTTTAAGATACCACGGCGGCCTTCCATTGTCCCAATGAACTCCCAGTTCCGGATCAATATTCAACGGCGGTAGGACAACCGAGGAATCTTGCGACTGTGGCTGTGGGGCTAGCGCACCGCTGTCTTCCATCGATGGAAGAACTTCCCCATTCATGTCACAGTAAGTATCAATGGGTTTCATGTCGACAACATTGCCCCCAGGTATCTCTAGAGGGGGAGGACGTGTTCGTATCTCTAATTCGGATCTTCTCACATTGTCTAGAAGTGGGAGTACGTGTGACAAAATCAGCGATGCAACTGTTGTACCTTGTAAGTCGTCTTTTGGTGATGAGTGTATCAAGCCTGATCCCAGCGGATACCGGTAGACAACCTTGTATTCCAGAACCGGCTGCGATGGCAGTGATTTAAGAACAGACAAGAGATCGCACGCAAATGCACCCACATTGGGATACAAGCGATTTTCTATTCGCTCCTCAATTAGCGAAAATCCATTGATGAAAACATGGTTTGGATCGAGACTGTATCACAGGCTATTGTCAGTAGACAACTCCAGGAGAGGCAAAAACCCCTTGCGGCACATAGATTCTACAAGTGCGCGAAGACTTACCTCCTGGCAATTTCAAAAACATCCTTAATGAGTGGAAGCTCAGGAAAGTAATTCAAGTCCGTATACGCCTCCATGAAATTTATCGTTTCAATGCCCTTACTCTCCCTTTCTTGCTTTTGCTCAAATATTTCCCTCAAGCGTTCCAATTCGGAAACACGACCCTGGGCAAATTCTTTACGTTTCTCGAGATCTATTGTGCCCTGCTTGAACCCTGCGCTTGAATACTTCTTTTTGACTACCTCGGCAGATGTAAAGCTGTTGATTGAAGCTTGGAGGCTCTTCACAAGACTTGCGCCACGCCGAGATTCCCGTTTGAGAGTCCAGTACTTACAGGCACTGGCCACGAATTCTTCGACTTCAGCAACGTCAAACCGGGAAATGAATTTGACCACCCGATCATAGATCACTCGGGGTATGACTGGAGCACCAGAGGCAAGTTTCCAGGTTGATTTGGGATCTTGGCCGCGTTTACGTTTGTTCCCAAAAGTTAATGTAACTCGTGGAAGGTTTCCATTTCGTAATATGCCGTTACGTAGGGCATGGTCAGGCCCAGCCATCGCAGCGGACTGGCTATCACCCCACTGCGTCCCAGTCATTGTATTCGCATAAAAGTCCATCGCATCGGCCACAGCAGTATCCACCTGTACGTACAATAATTAGCTTCTCACTGAAAATATAACAAGAAACAGTCTGACAACGTACGTCATTGTCTCTTCTCCATTGCTCAGGCACGTGCTTATCACAATATGCCTTGAGGGCCGAAGTTTCCATGAGCGCCCCCGTTCCCAGGTTATTCTTCATCTTCATGGAAAGCCTCGCCCTACGGCCACAAGTGACATGAAATGCAATAAAGCAATTCTTATTGCTACATTGGATACAGGCTCCCATTTTCTGTTTACAGATGTAACAGCTCTATTGAATGTTAGAGATTTTTCATGAAATTGGAATTATGACGACTGACCAGCTTCCATCTTGATTTTGGCACCGAGTCCATTCCATCAACTGGTTCCATATAAGACGTGTTGCCCAGAATGACCTCAGGAATCCATATCGCGCATAGTAAATGTGCCCATTTGGTGTTGGTTGTTTGTTTAAAGGCCCCGTCTGTGTTTGGACAGAATATGCAATTCTGTGATTCCTATGGTTAGTGGACTTCAACTTAAAAGGATTGGGGGCACGTACCGCTATTTTATTAGGTATAGCCAAGCATTTGCGGCAAAGCCACTGACCTTCCGGAATATGTGGCACCCCGTAGCACTCTTGGTGAACCGCCAGATTACACCCATCACAGAAGACGATGGCGTTAGAATTTTCACACTCGCCATCATCGCAGATAACACATTTACTGTCTTCACCCCCGTCTTCGTCACCATCATTCCCCGAGCTCCTCCGCCGATTCCCGTAAGTAGATCCGTGTGGCTTTGCAACAGTCTTGGGTATCCTTCTCTCTAAGGTGACCCACTCCTTCTCTATCTTGGTCATAGCAACTTCAAACATCTCCCTAGTGATAGGCTGGACATCCCTCATCCTCCTGTGACTATTGTATGTAGTGAGCCATTTGTTATCTTGCTCATCCATATCATACTCTACTTTCTCGACGACTTCAATTGACTGTAGTTGGTCGTCAATTAGAGCGTCTGGGCGGTCACGAACAAGTGTACGTGGACGTTCGAAGCGCGAAGTTTCTTGATACCCGATAGCAATCATTGCGCTATCAACGTTTGATCCAGAACGATTGGGAGGATTGTTCAACCCCTGGGGGCCCGTGCTCCCAACAGGTGTCAACCAGGCCGCCTCAGAAAATTGAAATGGTGTAATTTTCCGGTATTCAGGCTTTTTTAGCTCTGGTTTCGGCAAGTCAGGTGGATCCTGAGTGTTGGTCTTCATTCTAGAGCCCCGTCCAGCGGAGAGCGGGACATAAGACCTTCGTGGGGGGGGCCTCCCGGTAGTTGAACGGTGGGCACGGAGGGAGGCAAGTGTTTGCCCATCTTTACCACCCCCAGAGGGGCCGGAAAAGGATGGTGTAAGCCGTGGGTTCAATTTTTGGCTCGAAGCCGAGGCAAGTTCCTCAGTAGGCGTCACCGCTGGTGTTTGCGGGGCGCCATGTGTGACTTCCACAAGTGCCGGATCGGTCGGGACAGAAGGAGCCTCAGTGCTCGTATTAGAGGGAGGGGGGGGCGGGGTTAGAGCGGCAAGCGCTGGATCAATAGCTATCACGGGCGGGGGTTGCAAGTGTTTCTCAAAAGGGCCAGAAATAGTGGCATCTTCCATAATGATATCGCTTCCAGTGCTAAAGACTCCATTGTCAACGGTAGGTGGCCACGGCCCAGGCAGAATTGGGACCCCCGCGCTATACATGGATCCATTTGCTTGGTCGTCTTGAGGAAACTCCGGCTTCTCTTGAACATCCACAACCTTTGCAGGCTTCTCGCCATCAATTACCTCGGCTGAGTAGACCTTAAGCGGGCGATTGATATCCAAATCGGTATGGAACTCGGTGTAGCTTCGTTCTTCTCGTGGCTTGATGTCCGCCCCAGTGACAGAGGCCGGAACTGCTGGTGTTGCTGGTGTTCGTGCAGGCGTTCTTCGTGTTCGTAAGATAGGACCTCCTCTAGCAGCGTTCCACTCGTTGGCCGTCACAACCTCTCCAGTGGTGGGGTTCATGTACCGCCCACCACCCCCTGCGCCTCCAGGTCTATACCCATTCTGGTATGTTGGTCTCCTCCTCCCAGTCGGAGTTCTACTCTCATTACTTGCTGAGGGTGGGCGCGTTCGAGAGGATAGTATTGAGCTACCACGGCCACGGAGTCTAGGACGACCTCTGCCGCGGCCACGAACAGTAGGTGTCTGCACAGAAGGGGATGGAGCCATGTATGTTTTTAAAGTCGAGAAAAACACAGCATGTCCAGGCGGAAGAACGCGTAGAAGGGTGAGGGAGATGGGGGATAGAGGGGGAAGTTTTGGGAATTGTGGGAGCGGGGTGTTGTATGAAGTGTCCGGTCGATTCGAGGGGGTGGACCAGGCAGGACAGGCACCAGGAGATGTTGAGGTCGCGACTGTTATCAGATCGCCAAGAGATTAAGAGATTTAGGTTTAGGGTGAAATTCTGCTGACAAAGAGCGCTCGCGTCAGTGAAACTCGAAATGTGAGGCTGAGGAAAGCGAATGCACCTGAAAACGGGAGTAGGGGTTAGGGGTGTGGCGAACCCCAAGGTGAGCTACAGGGTCTTTGTGGTATTTTTCAGGCCGGGGTCACTAGCTCGCGGCTTGATGGGCAGAGCTGGAAGACACAGGCACCGTGCTGCATTTTACCGCGGTTGGAGGGGAAAGGGATAGCAGAGTCGAATGACGTGATAGGACAATGATGGCACGTGCGGCTTTGAAATGGAGACTTTCTGCTCTCCGTGATACCGATATGCGCTGGGAAAATAAGGTCAGCCAGAGCTCCCCCGGGTCTCACTGGGCACAGTTCGGTCCCACAAGAACGAAACAGATAACACATCCGGGCAGTCCGCCCACAATATATCGTAGATCCTCCCTCCTCCGCTCCCCTTCTCGTCGACCGCCATATTTTCCGCTGATGCCATCCCAGAAGGTAAATGGTCGAAAACTTACACAATACATTCAGTGATATCCCCCCAGCTTCCGGGACAAACCGACGAACGAAACAAACATCAAGGATATAACATCTCTTCTGTACCCCCTCCCCCCCCCTCGTTGACAAGTAGCTGGCCAATAAACACTATTGCCCGAGCTGGGAGATAAAAGTCGAAAGGACCAGCCGAGTGGCCTGGGCTAAGAAGTCGAGGAGGTACCTTGACGTGCAATACAGTTAAAGTTGTGCCGGCGCGTTTAGCGATCGAAGGATGGCGATTCTGAGCTCTACGCAGTTGGACAAACAAGTCGTGGAACTCGCTCATGCCGTATCTCGTTTACTGGGCTGGACCTACTTTCTGTGCTGGGGTGTCTCTTTCTACCCTCAGCTTTTCATAAATTATTCACGAAAGTCAGTAACTGGTCTCGCTCTCGATTACTTCACCGTAAATATCTTGGGCTTTAGCTGCTACACCATCTCCTCGATCTTATTTCTATTCTCCCCTGTGGTGCGAGATGAGTATGCGAGGCGCCATCCTCGGTCTCCCGAGCCCACGGTTCGATGGAACGATCTGGCGTTTGCGGTTTGTCGAACCTCGATTCCTCTCCTTAGTAAAAAATAGTAATAATGTGGCACTGACAGTAACAATAAATCTAGGCTCATGCAACCTTGATCAGTCTCATAACTTGGTCACAATTCTTTTTTTGGGGATATAAGCGAGACCCCACACAAAGGTTGTCCCGCACGATGCTAGCGGTAATAGCCGTGTGTATTGCTTCAATTCTGATTTCCACTGCTCTTGCCCTATGTGGCATAGCAGACTTCGAATGGATTGACCTTGTGAGTTCACTTCAACTGACCAAAATTGAATTGTAATATTTGATCCGTCACTGATACCTGTTTCGTGTGATCTGCCACCTGCAGGTTTATACTCTACAATTCGTCAAATTGTTCATCTCGATCGTGAAGTACGTTCCCCAAGCATGGGTTAATTATAAACGGGAGGCTACCACTGGTTGGTCAATTCACAACATTTTACTCGATATTTCCGGGGGCATCTTATCGCTGGCCCAATTGGTTCTGGACTCTGGCCTTCAAAGTAAGTGGACAATCCGACATTCCTAACCCCCCGTGGGTGGACCGTTATCTAAAGCGCCTAGACGACTGGTCTGGTCTAACCGGTAATCCCGTGAAATTATTCCTCTCACAAATTTCTATATTCTTCGACATCATATTTGTTATTCAGCACTACGTATTATATCGCTCCCCTAGAGGACCTCCTACGTACTCGCACCTCTCTCCGGAAGGAGAAGCCGAAATAGGCTACGGAACTCTTGGACCGCCCCCGGGGATTCTAGGAGTAGGTGGCGATAGACGGTTGCACTCTTCCCCTCGCCGTCGCCCCTTCGGTGAGGAAGAACGGGGGTTATTTGGAAGATTCAGGCACGGCTCGGAGGAGGCGGCAGTGAACAAGTCGAGGCTAAGGGGAAAGGGTAATGGCCATGGGGCTGAGGACGAGAGGAGCGATGAAGGGGAGGGGAGGGGCTTGTTGAGCTCTGGCCTTGGTGAAACTGTCACTAGTGTAGGCGGTACGGGGGTAATAGGTGAATGAGAGGGTATATATAGACTTATCTTAGCCAAGAGCACGGGGAGTGTAGATGGGATTAGACGGGGTGGGGTCACTTTAGGGAGGCTTGTTGTTGCGGTCAGGTAGCTTATGCGCATTTGGGTTTTTGGTTTCGCGGATGGATGTTTTTTTTTGTTTTTGTCAAGATGAGGTTCGGTTATTCTGGGTGCTTTCGAGCGTTTCGAGCAATATATTCATTACCGGTTATATAATATGATGCCTCTTCCAAGTTTAGGTGATACGGTATGTACTTTGCAAAACTCCTACAACCCCTGCCAATCACCTAATATCACTCGAGACTCTAATATTTTACAGAGGTATCGTGTCGTCATTGCTACTATCATACCAACGGAGGGAGTTGTCCTATGAGTGCCCAGGCGCTAACCCCACCACCCTCACAACCCCCTACTCAAACAGCTCCGGCAAACTCGCCACAAACCTCTTATGCGTATCAATTGTCGTCTTCTTCGAAATCCATTCCAAAAACCACTTACACTCCACCTCAACTTCCTCCCAAAGCTCCGCTCCTGCCCCACCTTCGGTTTCCCTCAAAGTCTTAACCTTTCTAACCCTAGTCTCCGCAAACCTGCCTTCCTGGGCAATAATGCTGTAGTAGCCCTCACCCCCAGCATCCGGCGCCGCATACCACCCCGTCAAGTAGACCTTCGAAGTCAGTCCGAACGCGAGGGGCACGGTCTCCACGTAGATGAAGTGGACGCGATGGCCGTTGGCGGGGAGTTCTGCGGTCGCAGTGGTGACGGTTGGGAAATTGCTGGTTGAGGGAGTGCTGGATGGGGATGAGATGTGCACGGGTTCGGTTGATTTGATGTCCACGTTGCTGGCTATGGGGTTCTTTTCCATGCAAGTTTTGACGGAGGGGGTTGCGGCGATGAGGATGTCGGAAACACGGGGGTATGGGTGAGGGATCTGCACGGACTCGGAATGGGTGAATTTTGTGGTGGTGACCATTTTTGGCGGTTGGGTTTGTGTTTTGATAATAGTTGGAGGGTTTAAATGGAGGAAGAGAGGAGGAAGGAGAAGTGTATGATATTATGATGTTGTATGATTTGGTATTGTTGGGCTGCTGGTATCTAATGCGTGTTTTATAGGTTCGGAAAATGGGCGGATGAAGCTTTATTTGGGTTATCTAGCCAGGCGATACAGGAACTGCTGTACGAGTGTGCAAGCAAGGGTGTTCGGCTTCAATTCGCCGCACTCAAACTATTCCAAAGCAGGCTTAGCGTGCCTGGCAATGAATTTTACTGCTTCAGATCCCTCAAGCGATAGACGAGAAATCCTAAATTTTTGGCGTTCCTTATAGTAGTTGACTGGCGCTTTTGAATTAGAGTTGGTTGGCTTGTGATATCGGTAGTTGTAGTTGAGCTTGTGGCATCTCTGCGTTGCCTCTGTCTAGATGGCAGGGGAGCATTCAGCCATACAGTGGGCCTTGGCATTTTAAGCCGCAAGAGGCTTTTCTAGCCAAGGTACTGAGCAATACCTTACTCTCTACCATCACCTCTGCTTCTTAACAAGAACGGGTCTGTGAAAGGACGCCAAGTCCTACTTACGTCCACCGAGCATAGCAAATAGGATTAGGAACAACGAAGAGGAGTCACTCATCCGGAAAACATCGTCTCAGGGAAGGATCAAACTTCGGTAGTGCCCCACCCCATCATCGTCACCCCTCCACCTTCCTCCTCTGACTGCGTTCTAACATAACGTAGCATCAAATCATGTTGGAAAACTCATTGGTGGATGCATATTTCTCTCAGGCGAGGAGTGATGGAGTTTTAATTGTTAATGGTAACCACATTATTTACACCCGGAAGCTCGAGTTTGCTAACGCATTCACCAGGTCTACCAAAGTTTGATTTGGACACTTACATCTCAGGCTATGCTGGTATGAACCAACACCGTAGCCCCGGTGCACGCGGCATGGGATACTAAATCGTTTGTCGGTATATCTAGGACGTACACAGATCGACCGACTCATCCATATTTCTACCCACTCACCTCCTCTGGCGGTTGAGGGGCTGAAATTGGCTACCAAATTGTTGAAGCAAACTCAGGACGTTCCTCGGTTCAGATTGGCATTAGATATCCTCCGCAAGCTTTCTCCAGAGGACGCAGATGCAGCTCAGGACGACGTTTGGATTGAGAAGACTTCCAGAAAGGTTGCTAGTGATACAGAAAGAATCGACGCTGATTTGAAGAGCTACAAACATAATCTGATCAAGGAGAGCATTCGGGTGGGTCTCATCACTGACACCAATCGCTGTAAGGGGAGCCACTCACTGACGCCAAATATAGATTGGTCATGAAGATCTTGGCAATCATCTATACGCATCTGGTGATCTCGTTGGTGCCCTCAAGTGCTACTCTCGCATGCGCGACTTCTGCACTGCGCCGAAACACATCGTTGATATGTCCATGCAAGCCATCAAAGTTTGCATCGAACAAGGGAACTACATGACGGTGCAATCGCACGTTGTCAAGATACGCAATTTAACTCGGGGGCCCGATGAAGAGGAGCTTTTGAGGCCCAAGCTCTGTGTTGCTATGGGGCTTACACAATTAGCAGCTGGTGACTTTAGAGCTGCAGCTAGGAGCTTTCTGGATTGCCCACCAACTCTGCTCAACACTTACAACGAAGTCATCACCGCAAACGATGTAGCAACTTACGGTGGACTTTGTGCGTTGGCCTCTATGGAGAGAACTCAACTCAAGACTGAAGTTCTTGATAACGTTGAGTTCCGTAACTTCCTCGAGTTAGAGCCACGTATGAGGAAGGCTATCGCATTTTTCCATACTGCAAAGTACTCTAGCTGTTTGAGCATTTTAGAGGACTCTAGGAACGATTTTCTCCTTGATATCCATCTCCACAGACACGTCAACAGGCTATTCGAGTCGATCAGGAGTAAGGGAATAGTCCAATACTTCATCCCGTTTTCATGCGTGACTCTGAGCAGCATGGCTCAAGCTTTCGCCACGGATGAACGGACTTTGGAGAAGGAGCTTGTTGTGATGATTGGCAAAGGCGCTTTGGACGCTAGAATAGATACAAAGAATAGAGTAAGTTGCTATTTGTCCCGCCTATTTATTTTTAGCTTTTGAGTACCCTTTAACAATGTCTAGCTTCTCACTGCCAAAGAAACAAACCTCCGCGCAGCCGTCCATCGCGAGACATTGACAGTTGCCCAAAACTACGAGCGCCTTGCTAGGATGAAACTCATGAGAATGAACATGATCAGGTCCGGACTAGAGGTGAGGGGATCGAAGGCATCCACCAGCCAGGTTAATGCGGGGATTGTCCATGGGCAAAATTCCTCGTGGGCCGGTAATTCTCAGAAGGCGGGGAGGAATTGGGGGGAGTTTATGTGAGATTTTCAGACTTTACAATGTCAGTCTCGAAAAAAAAAACTTCCTTTTCTCAATACTACAGTATCATGTTGGTTATTAGGCTATTCACGGCAGTTGTCTCGTTACGGAGTTCTTTTATACTTTTATACTTTTTCTTCTGTTATCACTGGGTGTTTGTATGTTGCCAATAATACAACTGCTTGTCCATGGGAAATGATCTGTTTCTCGTTTCAGATGAGTTTTGTAGTTCGCGGTATGATGGCACTCATTACTCGAGCTCTTGACACTCGAACCCACTCTCCGATGCACTGCGTATTATGACCGGTGCTCGGGATCACAAGCTAGTGCAAAAGTTAGAGTTAATGTGGGGCCAAATAGTGGCTCTTTTACACAAGGGGAGCCCTTTTTGTTAGGAACCTAAATTCGTCCATTGCCGTGCATCGGCACCTGAAGAGAATTGTAACACAATGAGTATGTGCCATACGAACACCCCCGAACCCTTATTGATCCGAAAGCCGTAGTCGGGAGGCTGGTGATAACTGCGAGGGTTTTAGCCTTATAGAGTTATACCTCCCCAGCTTGCTCGTGCACGTAAGGCCCGAGAAGAAAGGCCGGACCAGATCGAGGACTTGGAAATCCGGCTCCCACCACCCGAGTTTAAGTTCGGTTGGCAATTGGTGGGATGGGAGCGATGGCTGCGGAGATCTTGGAGTCCAGGCCCTTTCTGGGGAAAACTGGGGGAGCTTTCCAATGTATCGGAGATAGCTGTGAGGAGGCACTTGAGAGCGAGAGAGGGGGTTTAGGCAAGAAATTCATAAAGAGTGAACAGAATTAGAGTATGAGGTCCTGCCTACTACCACTACCAACCCCCCCTACGGTAAATGCCTGAGCTTCACGATTCTGAAGTTCCGGGCTGGTAGAATGCATTGGGCAACTTAGGGTCTAGAAATTATTATTTTTACATATTATTCTGTTTGTGGAGCCAGAAGCTATAAAAGTATGATATTCAAGTACATAATGGTAGTGCCTCCCACCACTGGTTGCTGGTTCCATCCCTGGCACCCGTATGTTCTCTATTAACTAGGCCACTGAGGCTTAACAAGAGTTACCTAAACATGTGAATGGGGCGTCGGTGGTTAGGCAGGACCGTGATCTTTGGGGTGACTGCTGTAGCATTGTATCCTAACTTTTCAACACGTTGTCTCAGACTGCCCTGCTAGTATTTCAGACGGACAGGGATGACCTGGAGATTTTCAATATAGGGACAGAGTTAGTGCTATGGAAGAACAATGGAGGAGACAAGGAACTGGTTAGGAGGTTATCCTCTGTTATTAGTACCAAAGCATGAGAAAGTTTTCTGTCAGGTTAGTCTTGCCTTTTACAAGAAGGTTCAATATGGGGGATCTTGAACTGCGGTTTTACCGGGTTTCGTTATCACTGATGCTTTTTGAAAATTTGTCACATCCCGAAGAGGCAGCTAGAGTTCTTTTTTTCCCTCCTCTCCAGTCATGCTTCTCAAAGAGGAGTCAAAAATCCGTGCACGGACCAGGTGACAAGCTTGACTGTGTCATCCGTTCAAAGGATAAAAACGCCTTCCCTACCAGAATCATAGCCATTTCCTTCTCAATCCCCATTCACGATACTCACAATACTGGAAACATGAATGAGAAAAGCCCCCCCTCTCCTACAAAAAAGCCCTGCCTTCTCCCTCCCGAAATCCTCTCCCTGGTAGTCCAACACCTGACCCCGTATGACATCCTCTCACTCTCGCGAACAAATCATTATCACCACACCTTCACTAGCACCGAGGCCTGGCGAATCTACCTACAAGCCCACCTCCCCGCAGCGCACGCCCAAATCCTGCAGGAACACCGCCACCGCCACCACCACTATCACCGGCCTCGACACCAAAGCCCGAAAATCAACTGGGTAGGACGGGCTGAAGAAGCCACCCGCGTATCCCGCAATTGCTCTCGCGCGGAATTCACCGCCACGGCACTCAAGCCCGCGATATACATGCACGTACCGCGGGGGCCCCGTAGGGGTCCCCATGGTGGACAGGTCAGCGCATTGCCCTGGGAGCCCGGTACTCGAGGTGCCAGCGGTGGGAGGAGACAGACGGTTGCATACCACCCTACGATCGACGCATACGGTGAATTCCGCGGTGATCGGGATGTACTCGCCATTGGCGCAGGGCAGGATATCATGGTTAGCAAAGGCCGGGGTCAGCGTGGGACCTTCTGGTGGGGGTTCGAGGACCGCGATCAGAGGGGGGGAAGGGACGACGTTACGGGGCTGCATTTGCTAAGGCCACATGAGAAGGTTGGGAATAAGGATGTGGAAGTCGCGCTTGTTGGGAGGGCGAATGGCAGGTTGGAAATGCTGGAGTTGGATACGCGGGGTAGAGTTGGGGTTACGTACAACCCTAAGGTTGTGGTTCGGTATCATACCGATGGGCAGATGGTGAAAGGGATGGATATGATACATGAGGGAAATGGAGGGGAGGTTCTGGCTGGGGCGATATTCAATAATTCCTCGTTGAGCATTTACAATGTTCGGCAGCCTGCCAGTGTGGGGGAACCGGCGAGGATGGTCAGAGAAGCCTCTGAAGCACACTTTGTTGACGAGCAGCTGTGGGAGGTCTCTTTCCTAGACCATACGAAGATTGCTGTGGGGAAGGTTTCCGCTAAACCGATTGTTATTCATGCAATTACACCCTCCGGGCTTACGCGGGAGCCGATCAGGGAGTTTTCAGCGAAGTATTGCGCAGACATGCAAAGCGCTTCTGTCTACGCCATCAAACCTCTGCCCAGGGGTTCTACTGGTGCGAGTGCTAATGGCGATGTATTCGTCAGCGGATGGTGGGATGGGATAGCAAGGCAATCCTCCCCCCCTCCTCCTTTCTTCTACTACCATTATCTAACATACATTCAGGCTCCACGACCTCCGCACTCCTCATCCCGCAGTCTCCCAATTCTGCGATCCCATAGACCCCCAGACCCCCATCTTCTCTCTTCTCCCACTCTCCAGCCACGCCTTCGTAACCGGCGTAAACCAATACGGTCTGCTAAAGTACTTCGATATCCGCTCCTCCCGCCTCCCCTCCGACTTCCCGCCAAAAAACTGGGCAACGTACATACAATCCCGCGCTGAAGGCAGCCGGGCAGGCCCCGTGCACTCCCTCGCTCTTGGCGGTGGCGGGAAGACGGTATATGCTGGGTTGCAAGGAAGGGTTTGGGCGTTGGATTTTTGGGGAAAGGGCGTGGGGAGGAAGGATGGTGTCCGTGAGGGGTTAAGCATATATTTACTTCATAAGTCGATGACCTATTTCACCCGGGGTGGGGGAGAGGCGGTCGCGGTGGGGCGTGCGGGTGGCGTGTTGAGGGAGTGGGATGCAAAGTGGAAACTTGCGGAGAGCACTAGGGGGTATTGGTGAGGCTCTATTTTCTTCTTTCCTTTACATAAACTAGACTCTGGCTTAATCTAGATCGGGTGGTATTTTCATTTTTGTTCGTTTGGCCGCTTGTGGAATATATCCCGCCGCCATAGATAGGTTTCTCGAGGTGCAGCACCTCTTCTCGCACATAGATGTTTCGGAGGGGTTTTCTCTGGAGGGATGGAAATTTTGTGTTTGCGGGAATATCGTTCTCGAGCGGCTTGGTAGATTTTTAGCAGGAAGCTTTCCCCGCGCTCTCGATATTGTGTACAGAGTCTCTACTTGTCTCCGGCGAGAATAATTACCTTGGTGACATGGGAACAGTGTTTTCCAGAGCAGGAATGCTATGAGTTGCTGGTAGTTACTGAATAGGCAGTATAGCACGTACACAGCTTTCGAATTGTTATGCGGATGCGGATGTGGATGTACTCAGGTGTGCGTACGGCAGTATGACAGTATGGCAAAGTTCTCATGTCTGCTTGAGGGGCACATAACCACGACGTTTCTCTACCTTGCAAGCCTTCGGCGTAGCGAGCATTCACCATTTACTAGCTCACCTTTCGTGGATCGTACGGTTCCAGACCGTAGTTCAAAGCATTTCGCAAGCTGATGCTCGCGTGCCGGAAGCCCTCTATGTAGGGAAACATTGCGTAGCAATCCCACTTATGATACCACCAGCTCATAGGTAGAGCTTAGTTCCTCCATGGTAGTGAGAACCCCATCCCTACTCTGGCAATTACGGTGCCCCTAGATGCCCTTTTTCTGGGGGGGGAAGCCCCCGGGTTCCTTCCACCGACTGTGCTTCTAGGGATATACAATCCTCCACACTAAAGTTGTTGGAGACGACGGTGTTTAATGGCCGCACACGGAGGCCACTGTGGTATACGTACGCACCAGTGGAAGTACGCTCAAGCTATGAAAATGTTTTCACCCCCCTGTTCCTCCTTTCTTCCCCCACCCCCCACCCTTCCTCCTGCACACAACCCCTCTCAAGTCTTTCCTTTCTATCGACTTATTACAATCAATCATGATCCTCGTCTCCGCTTAATTCTAGCCTTGTGTCTCCACTTAAGTGGTTCCACTCCGCTGCGTAAAACCCTCACAGTCAATCATTATCTCCACAGCAACTATTTTGAACAAAAAGTTAACAACATGACCCAGAGTGATAACCTATGATCCGCCCAGCACCCGCATCCCCCTTTTTCGAATATGATAAGTTAGGTGGCTTGCAGTGGAAAACCCGGTCGGAGGGAAATTATTTACGGTATGTGTGGAGAAGCGAATATGCGATAATGATCACCTGCTTAACCGAGAATAGAGAAACCCCCCGCGGCGGCGCGCCCGGGGGGGGGGCCGGGGCCCGGGGGGGGGCGGGGGCGGGGGGCGGGCGGGCGGGGGGGGGGGGGGGGAGGGGA
>Ga0307513_10000489_pt1:0-2500 | contig 56860 bp, 36 predicted proteins | sample 15_EM_MG_FD_202174 | JGI IMG/M metagenome (GOLD analysis project Ga0307513, IMG submission 202174) | Populus trichocarpa ectomycorrhiza microbial communities from riparian zone in the Pacific Northwest, United States - 15_EM | ecosystem: Host-associated > Plants > Roots > Unclassified...
CCATAAATAGAAACACGTGAAATATTAGCAGAAATAGAGATTTTAGGCGCAATAGAAAGGAATGCTGTAACCGGGGTGGGTGAACCCTCATAGATATCAGGTGCCCACATATATAGAGTCAAAAGAGAGATTGAATCCGAAGGGGAGGGGGGTTTTCTTCGGGGCTCGAGAGATGGAATAGATAAGGCCCCACAAGTTTTGAATTCGCCGCTGGGGAATTCACACGAAAGGGAACGAGGAATTCTCAACGAAAAAAGTGCTCTCTGAACCGAACGTGAAAGTAGTTTTCCATCAGACGGCTGTTCCCGTAACTCTACTCTCGACTTGGATTATATATCCAAAAAGGTCCGCTCTCGGCCATTCCACACGCTGCCTAGCAGAGGCGTGGTTATCTGAAGTGGATTCTCTCTTTTGTAGTAGATGCCGAACCTGCTGCCCCATTGACTAAGAGGGGGGCGGGCGCAGCAGCTACATGGACCCCTTCCTTTCTGTTGTTGCCAGCGCTTTCCCGGGCCGAGCCGGAATTCTTTATTATAAAGGGCAGGCAAAGCCCGAAGGCTGCTATCCCAATAGGCCAGCGGGCGGAACGAGGAGAGGGCCCGACAATCATACCACCGCGGTCGAAAAAGCGTGTTCCCTTCAGATAAGACGCACCGTAGGCCATCCTCGGCCTTCTTCGTTTTCGATGAAAAAGTAAAAAAATCTCGATCTCCGAAAGCGTTTTCCTTCCCCCGCCGCATCTCCCTCCCTTCGTCGAGCCGGCACCTTTAATGGTTGGGGCAAGCATTCCCTTATCTGAACTTGGCGGGAATTCTTTCCAGCCTTAGTCAAATAGGGGTGGGTTTGGTTTGAACATAAGCTCAAACATGATTTGAAGGGTCCTAGCTACGCCATGCGTTCAATACAAAATCTGGAAAGCAGCAGGGATGACAAAAAGAGGGCGCTTTCCTGTGTTGCACTGAAAAAAAAGGACCTAAGAGAAGAGCGTCTTCTCTTAGCTTTCTTCCTCCCACGCCCGCCGCCGCTCGGCCCGCGTTAGAGGGGAAGATTCGCAAAGCGGGAAAAGCCCCTACCCTCTATATGGGGGAGGGGGAGCAGCATCTTATTCTCTTCGCGAGAACTTCCGGATCGAAGAAGCATTCGGAACGGGCTCCGCGTTCATTTCGTTGGCAGAAACGATCCAATCCATTCGGGGGGGAACCCAAAAACGAAGTCTTTTTACTTTATTCATAGATAGAATCAATGATAGATAGACAAGAGATAGAGAAACGAGATATATATCTCTAAAAAAAAGAGGAATAGAATAGACATCCCTTTAGATGTCTATGTATCCTTTCTCATCTCCCGATTCTTTTTTATATCGTTATATCTGCTCTCTCTAAAAAAAAATGGAGAGAGAAAGAGCAGATGGATCCTATCCCCTATATCGAACACTCATTCCTATCTATTGATAGAAAGATCTTCGTCAAATACCGGACTTTGCCTTTTTTTTTAAGAATTCCTCATATCCAAGGCAGCTTATCACAAGCACCCCACCCCATACGACTAGTTGGGGGGGCTGTTCGCCTTTTGAATCAAACAAAGTCAGTAGTAGGGGCTTCATAGCGACTTTCATTCTAAAGGAAAGCAAAGAACCAACCTTTAGTCAATAAGAGCCTTACTTCCCGACCTCATCACTGAAATTCAAGCGCAACCCCATTTCTTAGTCACCGGGCTGAGCGCACCTTTGGTACTTCAGTAGGGCGAGCTGTTTGATAGTGACTTCTTTCGTTTGGTAGGGCGACGAAAGGCTACTTCAATCTAGAAAACAGCCGGAAACTCGAGAGGGTCGCCTTTGGAAGCGTTCGCCGGTAACCAAAGCGTCACGACATAATCAAAAGGAAGGCGTGACGCTGACTGAATCCAATCCATAACCCCGGAAACGAAACAAAGTTCGTTCCCTTTCGTCAAGTAGGTAAAGTAGGCATACGAACCACTTTCGCTTTGCCTTAGACTCTATTGGAACAAAGCAAAGAAGGAGGCGGAATGGAGAAAGGAAAGGGACAAGGGCGGTCTTGCTTGGCGCGAAGGCTGCTGGTTCGGGGGTAGAGTACAGTACTAAAGGTCCTCGGACTTCCAGGCGGTTTTTCTTTTGGGCAGCTGTTCACCGTTGGATCTCGCCAATACAGCCCCCTATAGTTTTCGTTACCGAGATATCTTTTTTTTTTTCATTGTTCCCAGGTATTATTTGGGTAATCTGCTCCCATGCTGCAAACAGTCAAATCTGAACTTAACCTTGTTGCTCTTCTTTCTTTCCTCGCGAGCAGGAAGCACACCAGTAGCGTGCGTTGCGTGATTCTACTGTGTTTTTTGCACTTGACTGGGTGGACAGTTGACCGGAAGAGAACTTCGATTCGCCCGGCCAGCAGGCGGGCGGCGTGCTTATCTTGTGTGACAACACTACAGAGCGAGTGGCTCTTCTAGGCGGGCAGCTGTGTGACAACACTACAGAGAAAGCGGC
>Ga0307513_10000489_pt1:7500-10000 | contig 56860 bp, 36 predicted proteins | sample 15_EM_MG_FD_202174 | JGI IMG/M metagenome (GOLD analysis project Ga0307513, IMG submission 202174) | Populus trichocarpa ectomycorrhiza microbial communities from riparian zone in the Pacific Northwest, United States - 15_EM | ecosystem: Host-associated > Plants > Roots >...
ACCTAACCGGTTACCTTTGGAAACGCTACTAAGGACCGGGTGAAGAATGAAAAACGTCCGCTAACGCCGTATATGGTGGGGGAGAAGATCTTTTTTAGATCAGCAACGAATGTCTTGTATCTATGAAGAAAGATTGATCCCCGGGTTCAGACCCTGAATGCCATACCTTGCGGAAGGCGATTCACGAGAGAATCGCGCACAGTTCCCTTTGACCGAGATGTGAATGCCCGTGATCTGCTCGGTATAGTGATGGATTTCATGGCCGACGTCTAACCGGCACGAATACGCCGACATGAAACGAGTTCCCCGCGGAGCATTTTCTCTTTCGTCCCTTCGTTACACTTGCGTTCGGACCTTTTGTTTGATTCCGGCACTTGCGTTCTCATGCCCGGAACCCTCGCGACTGATTGGGAGAAAGAGCGAAAGCGAGAAAGATGGATTGTTATCCATCGGAAATCGATAGGAATTCCCCGGGGATTGCCTTATAATATATGTTCTGTCTTTCATTATTAACATCCAATCCCATGCTAATAAGAAAAACGAGCGATTGCTAGTCAGCTTTCATTTTATTAAATATAATGGTAGGGGCTGAGGCCTTACTTATTCAGGGGGGCTTTCCAACTTTCTTCAATTAGGGAATAGCGCAGATGGATCAATCACGCGGTTCTGCAGCGTCCTCCAACTCGCTGTCCGCTCCCCTTCACTTTCTTTGCTGGACGGGAAGATGCGAATCGTGAAGGCCTTCCCACCGCGCGAAGTTCAAACCTCGCCGGAGAGAGAATTGAAAACCGGCCTCAAATCCCTTCGCAATCGAAGGTGAAAGCGGGAAAAAGACGACGAAACCCTTTTTTCTTTCTTTTTCAGCCGACTTGAAAGGTGCTCTCAGTGTACCGCCATACGCACCCAGACATTAGACCAATTGTGGCTGGCCCAACGGTTTCCAGAATGCCGTTGTCATGATGTTGATCCGGCTTCTGCGACTACGGCATCCGCGTAGCTCCGAATACGCGCATTGGAGCTCTTCGCTTGATGTCCCGGGTCGCTCTGTTGTAAACCGCTGTTTCGTCGGGCGGTGGCTTATTTCTAACACCCCCCTTACTAGATCAAACAAATAAAGCTCCATTGAATGAATCAACTTCTCCCTCCCGAACAAGGGTCAATGGTTCGGGGAAAAGCCTATCTCAGTGATGTTCAAAAACGGTAAAAGCGTCGTTCGAAAACTCGCGTTAGCTCGTTTTGGACCACCTTCTACTTTTGAACCAGTTCTCGACCCCGAGCGCAGCGACCCAAAGAAAGGCGCACTGGCAGCTCGTAGTCGCGGCAAACGCACTTTGATTGTTCAATCATTACATTAATAGGGGCCTTCCAGGAATTGACCAAGCAGGAACCGGGGATCAAAGTTCCATTGATTCATCTATCTCAAATAGGGAAAAAACTGAATCAAGAAGGGGTCAGCTGAGCTCGAAAGGGGTAGCCGGTCGTCGGCTAGGAGCTCTGGCCGGCAACGAAACTAAAGCTTCACACTGGTCCACTCGCAACTTACACGGCTAAGTTCCAACTCTATGTTGATAAGAAAAAATAAAATCCCCTAAGAAGAAGACTTTCAACTATTCCAACAGAAAGGGGCAATTCAAATGCTTCATAGATAACCCCCTGTGTCTCGTTCCCGTCCAACTCACCGGGAGATCGAAGAGCGGTTTGCGCTTCGCGCCCCAACCCCCTTAACTAATGGATGCTTAGATACCTGCAACTGAATCTGTAAGCGGCGCAGGGCAGGATGGACGAGAAAAGCGACGAGAAGAAGACAAGATTTATATTGGGGGGGAGGAAGGGAGACCTCTTTCTATTGCCTTCCCTTTTGACTTCTAGACTGGTTCGTCGGCGGGACAGCGAGCCAAGATCCGATTCGTCAATCGACGAATCCATACCGCGTAACCTGGCAAAGGGGAAAGAGACGATGGCAACGCACCTCATACAAGAGGGAGGGAGTCCGAACAGCCTTGTACGTATGCCGCCCACGCGAAGAAGTTCTTCTCTCATTCAAAAAAGTAAAGCCACCATTCTTCAGTGATGAGCTCTAGCGAACAAATCTTATGTGTTTTTCCCAGAGAGAAATGTCTTTCCACTAGAGCAAGTCCGCTGCGAGCCGAGCTAACTACATTACTCAACCGAGCCGAGGCACTATTCACCAAGTGGAACTATATACTATCTTTACTAAGCCAACCGCCCTTTCTCCTATACCTGGCTGCTTCTCGCTCACCAAAGCGTACTTCGTTTCCAGGGACGAGTGGCTCCCTCTTTCTTCCTTCTAATTGGTAAGAAAGCGGTTTTTCCCTCAGGTTCCTCCCTGACCTTAGATGGAGAAAGAAATGCTTAAGGAAAAGGCGCCCTCGAAGCTGACGCGTCAGTCCTCTCTTATTGCCTTATTTGAACCGGCGTAAGGAGGTTCAGTCAAGTATAGTATAGTCCGGCTTATGGTTCTAGTAGCACAAAATATAGA
>Ga0307513_10000489_pt1:15000-35000 | contig 56860 bp, 36 predicted proteins | sample 15_EM_MG_FD_202174 | JGI IMG/M metagenome (GOLD analysis project Ga0307513, IMG submission 202174) | Populus trichocarpa ectomycorrhiza microbial communities from riparian zone in the Pacific Northwest, United States - 15_EM | ecosystem: Host-associated > Plants > Roots >...
GCTCTTTCTTTTTTCGGTTTTAAGGAAGGCCTTGCCTTCTTAGAGAGATATAGCCACCATAGACTGGCTCGTCCTTAGGGCTATGAGAAGGCCAGGATTTGCCATGCGGTCTAGAGATCTAGTTGACGCTTGGAAGGAGTACACTGATATCCTTGAGAGAGAGAACGTGGCCATCCCGACCTATAGCAGGGAAGGACTTTTTATACTTCCTGCCACAGTTGAGTAGGCCAGAAGCCAGAAAGACAGATCAGTTCGTTTGTAACAGATCTTGGAATCAAAGCAACAGAAAGAAGGTTGAGTGATAGACGAGGAGAACGGTTGTTTTCAGATGACGAAGTATTCGTCAGCGATAGGGCTTCGCGCCTGAGAACAAAAGGCAGAGAAAAGGGCTTACAGAGGATTTCCAATAAGAAAAGGAAGAAGAAAGACCCCCATAGCACTCAAAGCGGAGGGGCTCTTCCTCAGAATGACGATGTGTGAGTTTATTTTTTGAGAGGATAAAAGAGGGATGAAGAAAGTTGGCTAAGGTCATAAGGTAAGGCCAAAGGGATTGGTGCATCTTTTTCTAGAGGTGGTCAGGCAGTTTCGGTACCAGAAAGATTGCCTGAACCTGGAACAAATCCAGAGGAGGGTAATCTGGAAGAAGACCAGGACTCAGATCAAATGGACAGAGTTCCCTTAAGATCTGTCTTCGGTCAGAGTGTGGATAAAGGAAAAAGGAAAGCCACTACTGCCGTTGCTAGTCCTCAAGCGAAGAAGAAGAGCATGCTTGAGATATAAGGAGATAGAAATGGCGGAAGATCTTTTTTATGTTGGAGGAGACTTTCCAGCCTTAGTCAAATAGGGGGTGTAAATGCCGAATAAAAAGAGAGGGAGACAGCTCGGAATACAACTGAGGGTCAAACTCCAGTTGGCTTTCCAAGATCGACGGATCAGCATGAGATTGTCAGGAATGAAACTGCCAATGTTCCTGACGCCTCTGGTTCTGCTTAACCCTCTCGGGCTCCCGTTGCTGAATTTGACGAAGCAGGTCCCAGGAGAAGAGGTCATAAAACCGGTATTCAAATCAGGTCTAGCTCAGCAAAGGAGAAGGTACTTCAAAGTTTGAATTTCAAAAAATTATTTTTATGTCTTAGAATCTCATTTTTTGACAGAGTAGACTCGGTAGTAGAAGACTCGTCTAAAAGAAAGGAGACAGAGGTTGTAGGAGGATCATCTGCTGCAGACGAAGCAGAAGCCTCCTTAGAAGAGAAGACAATTCCTTCGTCAATCACAAATGTTCCTGATGAAGTGTTAGGTGGTATGAGTCAATCGTTCTATTTTTCATCTTCGTATAGAGACTTAGAATGAACTGAGTTCTTTTTGTATGACTTAGACTCATTTGAGATACATGTTATTGAAGGTGATGTCCGCCGTGTGGAAACTGAACCAAGGTCAGGATTGGATGTCCCTGCTGGTGACATCCTCAAATTCATCCCAACTCTGACAGGAACATCCTTGAGTCCTTCCAAGTTCTTTGCTGGTGTGCAGGATGAAGAACAAGGCCAGGCTCAAGCGAGAAAGAAGGCAGAAATCTATAACCCAGACGAAGGGGCTTCGTCAGATGAAGACGGTGATGCGCCTTTGTTCCACACAGGCGCAAATGTATAAGTTATTCACATGTCACCACATTCAAAATACCGTTCGCATCCTATCACAAAGACTTTGTAAAAAAAGATATGAACTGTTCACATTCACCAAAAAAATGACTTAAGCACATTAATTTGTGCTTGACGACGCTCTTCTGCTAGTCAATTTAACGAAGCCTTTTCCTCCTTTTCATCTCAGTAATCACCTTCTTCTGATTTTCTAAGATGTTCAGACGAGTTTGGATGGTAGACATCTTCTCTTTGGCTCTCTGAATACCTTCGTCAACCCTGCGAAGCTCTCCCTCAACATCATGAAGTTTTTTTATGCAGGTGAAAGTAGGGGATCCATTGCTCCTCCCGTCTTTTCCGGCAAATGCTATGATCAACTATGCCCACCCACCTCGACAAGCCCGGAACTCCAGTCAATAAATGAACGGAGGGATGAACTGGATTTGAATACAAGAGAAGATGTTTGAAACCTCCTGCCATAGGGAAGGGGAGATCTGTAGTAAGAGCTCCCTCTCTCCCTGCTTTCGGCGCCTTGCTATTCTTTCAGGGAAACTCCTGAAGTTACGTCTTTCAGTACTGGGACTCAAGTCAAGTAGTTGAGATAAGCTCTTTGCTCTTTGTCAGGTGCCCTTAGTGAAGTTCCTTTTGTCCTATAGGTTCGTTCTAAAGGTCAGTGGTTCAAGTCAATAAGCGAGGAGGCCCTTCTCACTCAAGCTCAAGCATTTACTTTTATAGTTAGAGACCAACGTCTTGGGGCTAACGTGGGATCCGCTCAAGGACCTACTGGTTTAGGTAAATATTTCATGCGTTCCCCGACTGGAGAGGTCATTTTTGGAGGGGAACCTATGCGCTTTTCAAACAAAAAAGGTCGGAAGAACCGGGTTTCAAATAGTTATATATCTCTTTTTTTATACCGGCTGACTGCTTTTTATGCAAAAAAGACAAAACGGGATTGGATTTCCACTCATAAGGAAGGAAGGTTAGATATCTTTGACAGGGTTGTATTTTTGGTTGAAATGGGATGGTGTTCAAACTCCCAAAATGCAGTCTAGACAACGGGCCCTCCCCTTTCTGACTGGACTGACTCGGGGAAGGGTCAATCTCCTCCGGAGCATGCTTCACAGCCACTCATTCATCCTGACCAAATAGTAGAATCTATCTCTCAGCGATTCTTTTCTCCGCTAATCACCCCTTCCCAACCAGCCCGCCCGATCGATCTTGTAAGATCGGCTAATTCAAAGGGGTTAATCTGGCTTATAGTTTAATTGGTTGTCGGAACGAATCGTTTGCTTTCTCGAAAAAAGCTTTCTTAGGGGTTGGCCCCCTATTTTCAACCATTACAGCTGGCGTCGACCAGCTTTGCGATACGGACGGACACGAAGAAGAACGCAGGCAGCGGAAATGCAAAAGAGAAGAGCAAAGATTCCCGACCCAGAGCATGTTATTGACTCAACCACAAATCTGTTGAATGAAGGTAGCTACTCTCAGCCACTAGTTAGAAGGAAATCCCTTGACTTCGCTTATGCCCTTATGCAGTAAAGAAAGCAAGTGAGGCGGGCTAAGATTCCATTCGAAGTAACATAACAGGATTCGATGTTGCACCATCTTCAACTCTTCTCGGGATCCGGAGTTTTTCGAGAAAAGGTCCCATCCTTCAATATCATGATTGGGTCGACCAGGCCAGATCATGAGTGAAATATCATGATCGGGTCGACGACCAGGCCAGATCATGAGTGAATAGAAAATCGAAAATGTACATAGCTGTTCCAGCTGAAATACTTGGAATAATTCTACCACTTCTACTAGGAGTAGCCTTTTTAGTGCTAGCTGAACGTAAAGTAATGGCTTTTGTGCAACGTCGAAAGGGTCCTGATGTAGTGGGATCATTTGGATTGTTACAACCTATAGCAGATGGTTTGAAATTGATTCTAAAAGAACCTATTTCACCAAGTAGTGCTAATTTCTCCCTTTTTAGAATGGCTCCAGTGGCTACATTTATGTTAAGTCTGGTCGCTCGGGCCGTTGTACCTTTTGATTATGGTATGGTATTGTCAGATCCGAACATAGGGCTACTTTATTTGTTTGCCATATCTTCGCTAGGTGTTTATGGAATTATTATAGCAGGTTGGTCTAGTAATTAGGGGGCGGCCGTTCGGTCGCCTATGATACTAGGACCAATAGGTCAAAAATGGGTTTGTGCCGCAGGTGTTGAACGATCTACTCTACACAGGTGTGGGCTTACAGGGCTAGGGCTCATAAACCCTTTCTTTCATTCATCAATAGGGCCCTGGTCGGTCACTTTTCTGGGCCGGGATCGAGAAGTGGAAGTCATAAAAAAGAGATCTTTCTCTTCGCACCTCAGATCAAGAGGGAGGGTAGCTTGTCAAGCTGGCCTATAAGAAAAAAGAGCTTTCTATTATTATTATATAATAATAATAGAAAGATATAAATACAAAGATTCGATGACTTTCTAAGGTCTAACCTTTCGCTCCCCTACTGAAAAGGGGCAAAGCCGCTTTGCACCACTGATAGACTACTTAAGATTCAATTCAAAAGGCCCTACTTAGTTTCGCAAGCCTTTGTCATTGTCAGTCAACTAAGTAGGGCCTGACCTGAGGCCCCCTGCGAATCCGTAAATCTGAGGAGCATGCCGCAACAAAAGGATGGTCCCCTATGCATTTCATTCTTTCCGAAAGGGAAAAAAAAGAAGTACCCCCCATCATAGTGAACCTCTCCTTGTGATCGGGATGAGGTAGATGCCTCCCAGCCGGGGGGCGGATCGAATCGGAGTTTCCTTAGGTAGCCACCGACCTACAGTTATCCTTAAACTTCCGTGCTTGGTGGAGAAGAAGCGAACAAAGGTACGCTCGCTTGCTGTCTTGTTCTCTGTCGCGAACTGGGATCGCTCGCCAGCTAGGTCAGATTGGAGCAACATTGTATGAGAACTTATTACCCATATTCGGGGACAAGGGGCGGAACGACCTCTCGATCTACTTACTGCAGCCCAGGAAGAAAAACGTCGTCTAGGCGTTCCCTGTTGCTCCGGTCTCCCCTACGCCTAGGACGTTGTCTGGGCCCAAGAGCCATAGTTAGTTGCTGTTTCCATTTGGTTGTTTTTTCTCGTTGTTGATACCGGCAAGACCCAGCCAGATGATGTCTGCTGGTTGGTAGTGAGAGGACTCTTAGTACCTGCATACCCAAAAGGGGGCGCTGGTTAAAAAACAATCATTTTTTTTTTCTTGCTCTCCCTTAGCAGCGGGAAAGGAGTCTATCTATCTGCCTAGCTTTGGTAGATTTCCCCCAACGCAATCCACAGAAATTCCACGAATCCCTTGGTGGATAAGTCCGACGACTCAGCAGCAGTGCGGAATTGAGTTTCTCGTCTGGTGGATCTGATCTATAGTTAGGGGGCAATACATACCAAAAGGTTCGAAGAAGGAACGCGCATAAGAGTATATACCCAACCCACCCTTCTTTTCTTTATAACCTATTCACATTAGTGAAGCGGCTGGATGCATAAGGGAAGTGCACGTTTGTGAGACCTTAGTTGGGATGCATAGGGGAGTTAACCTACGAGCACGGAAGAGCGTGGTACCGCTGCCCCTCTCTAAGTAAAGGTCAGATTCTTAGCCCTGTTGATGACTCCATCTAAAATACAATAGGGCTAAAATAAAATAGGGCGTTTCCGGAACCACGAGCTTCCTGAGAGAGTTTGAATTAGATTCATTGTTTGAAAACGCGGATTTGGTTCCTTGATATTAAGGTGTCAAGGCGGTCGATTGACCGGTGGTTTGGTTGTTCTTAAGGCTAAGGGATGGCGGATGGGGGCAAAGAGAAGAAGGGCTAAGGCCTCAAAATTCCACTGATTGATTCTTTGATCCCGTCCACAGGTTCAGTGGCAGGTGGTTCCCCTTGACCTAGCTTTTTCTCCTTCTCCGCGGAGAATTAAAGCAAGCCATGCTTTTGAGGATCAAAATGATGGTTAGTTCGAGTCAGCTAGCTGCTCATTCAGTTCAGGTGGAAGGCAACAAGAACACTAGGAGAGGTGTGCCTGGATTGCTTGGCAATGGGATCAAGAGATGGGATTTTGCTGGCTTAACACCTTTCGGGTTAAAATCAATCAGAAGAGGTGGGTTTGAAGACTTTGAACTGCGCACTCGGGGAAGTAGAATCTCGACCTTTTTGAAATGCATTGTCTATGCGGGTTTCTTCTCATTGGATGCTAGAGAAGATAGGTCTGGCTTGGGCTGGGTCACCGGGATCAGAAAAGTCTGGATAGGAAGACGAAGAGGGCTTGGACCCGCCTCTGGTGATGCAAATGATGGTGATCCCTTGGATGCTTCTTACCTTTCACTGGCTTCGAAGCCCTGCGGGAAAAAAGGGGCTTGCTCTCGTCTCGATAGGAGAACGACCGATAGATTGCCTCTGCCGAGGTTCCCGGCACCAGAACAGGACCTAGTGAGATGTTCCTCAATGGAGATGAGGATGGAGTGCTGGTTGCTTCGTAGCCAGCTGGATTACTTGGAAGAGAGAGATAGGGAATGAATGGGGTGGACTTGGATTTTGATCTGGCAATTGGATTGCTATTGGAAGATCGATCTGGATCACTTTAATATGCCGTGGATCTGGAGGAGAGAGAATGTGAATGAAAGAGATGGCTCAGTGCGGCACGGCACGTTTGTTGATGCCAGGGATAGGGATGAAGGCATTAGAAAAGCGGGTTCCTCGCCGGGAGAGAGTAGAGCCTTGGAGTGCTCATAGAAGTCTTTAAAAACCGATGAGCTATGGGAGACAGAAAGGCCAATAGCTAGCCGCCTTACTTAGTGAAAGTGTCTCCGGATTCAGGAGATGCAGAGTCCTTTGGATGCGGCATACAAACAAGGAACTCGGATCAACAGAACAGGTCCATCCTTCCCCTCCATTCGCCGGCCCCCTCTGCCTGGCTCCATAGGGGTCTGGAGAAAGAGAGATGATTAGACCAGAAGCCTGAAGGAGTACCCGCTCCCCTCTCCCCTCTATCGTATCGGTTGATGGGTTGAGAGATAGTTGCTTTGGATGGTTCTCTAACCTCGGAACGAAAGAAGTGATTTGGACAGATGCTTCCTCATGGGCTTTTCTCCAGGAGACAGGAAGAAGGGGCGGATAGATGGTTATCGAGATCCCACTTACGTATCAACGACATGAGTGGGAATGAACGGAATGGTGGCTAGTCTCCTCGACCGGAAAGATAGGGCTAGACGCGCCTTCTGTTCGTTCCTCCGTACCTTTTCTTTCTGTTTGGCTTTTCCCCAGCCCCCAAACTACAAGCCTTTTAGCTGCTAGCCAGCCTCCTCCCCTGTCTGTCCCGACATCCATAAAGTCTTTAGTCCCGATCATCAACACTCGACTGAAGGGAACGAAAGAAGGGGAAGGAGAGGGAGGTTTTTCTTGGCCCGGGGCCGGCTCCTTCCGATCCGGAGAAATAATGATTTGAATAGATGGCCATGACATTGAAATAAGGGGCTTAGCTTGGCTTCGGAAGGAATGAAGCGAGAAGGGAGGAAGGTTGATTGCCTGGATTTATGGTTTCTCCTACCGCCGGTAGGGACCTCCTTTCTGATCCCGGTCCCGACATCTTAACTGAATGGCTGGGCTTTTTTCGTTCATCGGGTGCATACATCATGGAAGGACGAGTGCTTCGTATTGCCGCTGCTAAGCCGCCCCTCCAATGTGGATATCTGGAAAAGGGGAGCGAGAGGTCAAGATCTCGAGAAGTTCCATTCCTTCCGTGGATCCGGGAAAGGGACCTCTCTCTCTCAATCAAAGGGATGAGACGAGGCTTTCTACCTCTGAATACCTCCTCTCTCCAACTATGGATCCATCTGGCTTTTCTGGGGAAAAGTTTATTCCGTAAATCATTCAATCACGCTTTACTCAACATCTTCCTCTTTCCATACCTTCTTCTATCATTCCCAGGCCAAGGGAGAGGTACGGAACACGAGACCTGTAGTTAAAGAAAGGAAAGCGAGAATGGATAACCGGCAAGTAGGGAACCAGGGGGGCACCGGTCAACTCTTTTGCCTTTCACTCCAATTCTTCCGCAAGGGTTTACATCTCTGCTTCAATGGGTGGCCTTCACTCGAAGCCAATCGTCCTTCCGATAAGGCATTCACTCGAACCATCAAGAGAATGGTTCGAATCGGATTCCCGCTAAGGGAACGAAGCAATGGCTGCCTGCAGTTGAATGAGTTGGATCGGATGCTGGAGCGGCCATCAGTCGCAGGGATTTCAACTTCTTTTCTCGATGGAAGGACAAGCAGAATGAATGACCGGGGAAGTGACAAATCAGGAATCCAGAAGCTAGAAAGCATCTCTAGGTCGGATGCTTATCCCCCTCCAACCAATCATTCCCTATCAATCTTTCTGGTCAAGGACCTCGCCTGCCTGCGGGGGGGAGATAGTAGGGAATTGGATCCTGTTGATTGAGTAAGATGGGAAAGAGATGGATGGCGCGGAAGAAACCTATTTCAACTGATATGAAAGAAAAAGTCAAAAAACGGACGCCCTAATCAATAAGCGTAAGGGCGCCGGTTTCTATTATATCGGACCCCTCCGGATTTAGCCAAGGAGGAGTTCGATTTCGCTTCTTTCTCTTAGTCTGGGCCTATCCCTTTCGGATCTGTCTTTTATAGCCCTACCGGGTGTACGCGGGTGCAATGGCCTGGTACGAGCTCTACGCAAGCGCAAGTAAGGGCCGACCCGTATCGATAGTGTCAGGTGGGGGCAATAAAGAAGAAAGAAAGGTCATAGGGCGAATATTTTATATATAGAAATTGAAGATCCCCCATCTCATACATACCATACGAAGCACTACCCTAGGTCCATTGAACCTTCTCTCGTAAATTAGTTCAGTCCCGGCCGGCTGTTACGTTACGAATCATGAAATGTTGACCGAACAGTAAGCCATTTACCTGGATCCCATTTACCCGATGCCTTTGGTCGAACCAACAAGCACTAAGGAAATGCGCTTGTGCCTATGATTAATCTCAATTAAAAAAATGCTAGCCGACTCTAGCTCTGAACCAGTCCTCGCGAATCGTCCACTCTACCGCACCCGAGAGGTGATCGTTAATAAATGAAAGATAGTGTTTAACACTTTCTGAGTGCCCCTTTGTCCCAATATCCCTGACATAAGTTCAACCTATACTCGCGGATCACAAAGCCATTATTTAAAAACGACACCTACCAATTCAGAGTGCACCCATTCCTATGGAGAAAGGAAGTCTTCTCCCGGGCCTACGTTCCTGGAGCGCTTCTGCGTCTTGCTTTCGGCTTAGCCCACAATCAACATCTCCCTATAGCTCTTGAGGTGAATCATCCATCTCCTTATGCCTTACATATCGTACTCCTTCTTTCTTTTGAGAGGTAGAGGCTCGGGCATTAGGTGAAGGCAGATTAGGAACGAGGACGTTCAACCAAAAGAAAAGCACCAGGGATTGATTAGGGACCTATACAGGACAGTTAGACGACAGATAGACCCGATGGATGACCATAAGTGAAGGATCAAATATCGCCTTTTGTCATTTAGATACTATGTCCGGTCCTAGTACCTCATTCTTTCTTGCCGCATTCCTCCTTTTTTAGACATAACATAGTCATAGTCTTGTATCCATTCCTACCATCTTTCGTGACTTTATGAAAGGTGAGTTCTACTTCCCTGCCGCGAGGGCTTCTACCAGCTCTTATTTTTCTCCCTATATGAGAAGGACTACACGGGAACCCAGCAAACAGAGGTCAAAGTTCAATAGAGAGAATCGAGTTGATAGCTTCCAGTAGTAGTTGCTTGATGGTGTGTAGTGGGATGACCTGGTAGCGATCATATTAGTATGTATATGAGCAGTTCACCATGAGCAGGAGTTTCTCGATATCAGATCTTGAAACAAAGGAGGACCATTTCTCACATCAAGGTAACTACGATAGGCAAAAGAAGACTCTTAGGTCGTTGATTCAAATTCTACCTATATTTGCATTCACTTAATGGTCAAACCAACAATGGAATTAACTCTAACATCCGGCCGGAGGAAAGCCCCCTAATACTATGCTACTACAAGGGCTTGTGCCAACCAACAAGAAGGGGGACGGAGCAAAGACATCTCTTGGCCAGAACCGGACATTGCCCTTTACCATCCCACCACTAGGAGACTGGGACTCGAGGCGTGGTTAAGTATTCCCTTCCGCTCTGGAAGTTCATTTCTTTCCCGGTGAACAATATCTTTCTTTTCTTTGATTTGATGTTCTAGGAATAAGAACTTTACCTTCCTCTGCAGTGAGCTTCTAGAGAGCGTGAAGTCAGTCTTGTAGATCCAGGGTTTTTCCGACGTAGCCACCTATGCCCTCCCCGAAGGGGCGGTGGTTCCTTGTCTCTGTTATCCCTATCTCTCACAAGAGCGACTTAACACAACAATCCATCGAAGCTCGGCGTACGCGATTAGAGTCAACTTGACTACTTTCACTTCAATGGGATAGACAGGGATCGAACCTGCCATGAGCCTTGCAAACTCTATCCCCCAATCCAATTAAGATCAAGATAAAAAGAGAATAACATGTCGTATAGTTGCTGTAAGAAAGAGCAAAAGCAAGGAAGCATCGATCTATTTAAGGAGTTGAATAAGTCGATCTTCTTTTCTTCTCTTGATTATCAATCAGTAGGCTTTGAAGCAGTAGTGCCCCACTATCAATCAGAGTAGGAGCTAACCACTACGCTAACGTAGGCTTCAAAGCTAAAGATAGGAGGGAAGGAGTGGAGTCAAGCCCTGACCGTCGTCCGCTCTGGTCGAGCCAGCCATCTAAGATGCTATCCAAGGCGAGTCCTTGAGAGAATGAATTAGTGTAATAGATGACAGCCGGACATTCCGGAAGGATTGATGACGCATCTTCCCGGGGTAGTGAAGTCTCCAATAGAACTCTTACTTCTCGCCCCTCTTCTCTGCCACCATCCCCCTTACATATGGCTAGGGTAGAGTACCTCTCTACTCATGTCCAAGGACTACGGCTCATCTATAACAATAACAATTCAATCGATTCCCTCTGTATACCTGCCTCTCTGTCCGGACCGGTGCAAGCACGAGCTATTCATTCCCCTGCTTAAACCACTCTACCCATACAAAGATCTGCCTCTGCCACGCCCACTGCTTCAGTGAATTCCACCACTACAGGTTCCAGCGAACTACAACTTCCGATGGTGACTTTCTTGATCCTTCTTCAAGCGCCTGCAAGCAAGTTACGGGCTGATAAGCAGCCGCGCGAGTAGCAGGAGATGGCTCAGCTCTGCGTTCGCAGGCACCCTACACTACTGCCCACCAGAAGGAATTGAGTTGCTGACACTGAAGTTCGGAGCTATACCACACAAAAAGAAGCATGTTCTGGGCCCCGATGTCTAGTAGAGTAGAACCGAAGCGTGAACACTAGATCGAAGGCTGCTGCAGAGAGAGAAGCTCTCGACTTACCCATATTTGGATGTGTGGTTATCATAGGTCAGCCCAAGGGCGAATCTTTCTCTTTCTCTTTCACTGGCCTATAATCAATCTTTCCTTTGCTTGCGTGGCCTGGCTCAAGCCCGTTAATACCTTCAAGGTGAAAGCATCCCCCAATCGGTAGCTAAGCTAGTTGCATCTTCTTTCAAAAAGCCCTGTCCTGTCCACGGAAAGCTTCACGCCCTGGAATGGAATAACTTAAGAAAGCCGAGTGCCGAACCGGAGATAAAGACGTAAACTTCTTAGAGCTACTTGAAGCTATACTCAAAGAAGGCCTACGCTTGACTTGTTCCTCCATTTGAGAGTTCCGTTCCAGCTAGCGAGAGCACTACTTTACATGATAAGCGGCGAGTTTTTAGGTTCAGTAACGAACGATTGGGGATTTCGAGGATCCGATCTTTTCACATGCAATCCTCGATGAGATGATTCAATTAGGCCCGTTTTTGATCCTGAATGAATGGACGAAGAGTATCACATTAGGGACCCCTCTCAACTAGGTATTCGGCCTAAGGAGAAATTGCATTTAAGCGAGCTTAAGCCTATAGTTACGTCTACTTTTAGGCAACCTCCTGCCTGATCGAAGAAAGGCCCCATTGCCTGATCATAGACTGGATTGGATGAGCTGATCAATGGAAATGTCCAATCCTTCTCCGACCAATCCTACCTGACTTGTCTTATCTATGCTAATCGTGTGGGACTGGCCCTACTCACTTACCGGAAAGAGCAGAAGGCATTGACCCGCTATCCCCTTACCGGGCCTCAAACTATTCGCGCAATTCAATTCCTTCTTCCTCAGCCCCTACCATTATATTTAAGCGGATAAAGAGAAGTTCTTCGTTTGCCGTCTCATAAGAAATGGGAGGCATTTCAGACTTTACTTGCTGTTGCCGATCCGAAAAGACAGGATACGCGAGAGAAGGGGCCCATTAGCCACCAATAGTAGAGAGTGGGGGCGGTAGTGCAGTAGGCATGCTAGCGTAGGCTTCACCCCCTGACTCTTTCTGCTCCGTGGTCGATAATACGGTCGAAAAGACCAGCGAGCGAGATGGTTGTTAATAGTACTCCCTATCATTGCCTTATGAGTTATAACATCCTACAATCGTACCGATGTCTACTAAAACCTACGGGCGGGTGCGCCGCAACAGCGGCAGTAGTGAACATTTCTACTAAAGAAGGGAGAGGGGAGCCTCTACCGCGGTTAGGTTCCCCCGCGACTCTAGTTTTTGGTATATGCGTTCCGGGAGTGTCCAATCCCATAGTATCTGGATTCGTAATACCGAACCCTATCTCTTTCTATTTGCACGATCTCGCATGGGCTCGTAGGAAGCGAACTCATAGTAAGCAAGAGGGCCAGGAAGGAGGGAGCGGGAACCAGAAAGATTCCTACGACGAGCCCAAGCCCCCCCTATCCCTATAAGGCGAAATAGACCTTTATTTCCTTTCTATATTATATAAGAGTTGCACCAGCGACGTCCTTCTTCAGTTTGCTTTTAGTCTCCCGCGATTGAATATCCTTATCCAGCTCTTTGACCCGATCCATCAATTCTTGAATCTCTTTGTTCAGTTGTTCCTTCTCCTTTTTCTTAGCTTCTAAGTTCACCAGCTCTTCATGAGATTTCTTCGATCTCTCTATATACTCTTCTCCTTCTTGAATCTCAGCCATCAGCTTCGCCATTGCTACATCAGTCTCTTTCACCAAATAGCCTAGCTTTGCCCTCAAAAATCGACAATCGAAAGCCCTTTCTTCTGAATCCCTAATGTCAGCAAAAATGTCCTGCAGAGTCTCTATAGGGGAATCCACTGTAAGCTCAGCGACATTTCTAACCAAATAGAAGAAGTCTGCCCAATCATTTTTCATCAGATCCTCTACTATAAACTAATGAGATAAGGATCTAAATCAAAAGTTTTGAAATCCCCTGAGAAAACAATTGCAGAAAATGGGGGTAAGCTAAGGCGGCCCATTCACTGCAGGACTTCGTCGGATTCTTGCTCTCCTCGCTTTCAGACTCAAAGCTAAAGCTAGGACTAAACACTTTTGCAAACTGACTAATGAAGGAAGACTTGGGACTTGCCTTCGGCCTAAAAGCAGGGACTAAATTAGCTGCCTTTTCTTCCTAGCGTTGTTTGCCTTCCTGTCTTTCGGACTAGCAGCTTGAAGTCCGCTCTTAAGTGAGTTAAGTCAGCTGGATATGAGCCTTGAGGATCCTTGTTTCGAGTGAGACGTTCTGTAAGGCTCTTCTTTATATAGTAAAAATCACGAGTTTTAAGGCTCTTTTCTAAATCTAAAAGTAGTTCCTTAAGTGCTTACTGTTTTAGATTTATACGCGTAAACAAACGTCAATTCTGAAGGTTTCGTTAACCTCGCTTTAGTGCTTTTAAGCCAGTCCTGTAATTGCTTTTAAGCCAGGCCCTGTCATTGGCGTATTCACTTAGTTAATACGCCTTACCTTAATGCGCGCGTACTACCAAATTCTTAGTTTTGTTTGATTTATGACTCGCGCGCGTAAGAGGGCTCTCTCCTTTGTGCAACATTTGAAATCGTTCTTGAAGTGCGGATCATAACCTAACCTAGCCTATCGTCATGAACCCTGTCAAGAGTACAGGACGTATGTCATAGGCTCCTATGATTCAGCACCTTGAACGACAACCTTCGACACTAAATAAGCCTGCCCGAACCAGTAACCAAGGACATATTAGTCGCCTGGGCACCAATCCGTACCAGTTCCTCCGAGTGCCAAGGGAACACATTACACGTACCACACCCAACCCTCTCTCCTTAATTCCTTCTCTCCCGTCGCTTCGGTCAGTCGGTCGCCCAGGCCATCCAAAGCCTTCCACTCCTGTTTGAAGGACCACATATACAGTATGCCCCGATTTCGTTTAGGACAGAATGTCTTGCGCGCGCCTATGGGCAAGGTGGCAATTCCACGTTTTGTATAGCGCCTTTCTTTCTCGTCTTTCAGTTTTTTCCCCTTACGTGAGACGCTGCCGAGTCCTTCCACAGGACAGAGATTCATGGCAAGGGCGGGCATATCGACGTGCAGGACCCATCTGCACTAAAGCGCTTAATGTTCACAGCTAGGTTCGCCTTTGGCTTAAGTAGCCGAGTGGTCGCTGCTACTATAACGCTTGCCTACCTGAGGGATAGCGGTCTTCGGTTTTCTGTAGTGATCGCTGTCACCATACTCGCCTAGCTAATCCGATATTGGCATCTAGGAGTAGTCTTGCCATAAGACAGTGCTGCAATGCTGCCCTCTCTCACGGAACACTTCCTTATTCGTTTTACACAATCATCAGAAGGTGACGATGAAACCGGCCCAGGTGACAGAGCGTACATCCGTGTGATCGAGACTATATGATAACGAAATCAGACTAGCACCATTCCTTGCTTCGCCATAAGGAAAAGGAACTAAATCGACTTTTCATAGAGTGACTAAGGAGAAGACCCCTGCTACCGCTAGCCTTAGCTAGCCAGACGCCTGAGCTTTCGTGGATAAGAATTCCCTCGCCTTAGGCCTATTTCACTCCCCACTCTAAAGAAAGGCTCCCCTCTGACTTCGCCAGTCGGTAAAGTAACGATATCGACTTCATAGAGTGACGACAGGAGAATATCTAGCTAAAGCTAGCCTTAGCTAGCCAGTTGCGAGTTCCTCTGGAAAAGAGAACCCTTATCCACTGATAGACATAACTATGTCCACCTTTAGTCTGCCTACGGTCGGTTAAGGCAAGTGGTTGAAACCAGGGGCACGACTGAAACGTCTTTAGTGTCTGCCCAATCTCGTATAAAGCTGCTGCTTTAGTCTCTGACTAGCCTTCTCCTAGCTGCTTTAGTTAGATCGGAATAGCTGTCCTAGCCTTCGGCCTTCGGCCTTGAGACTAGCCTTCGGACTAAAAGCTGGGAATATTGAAAAGTTCAATAGTATGTGATGACTCCCACTCCCTTGATTTACCTAGGACTAGTAAGAGTATGCCCCTTATATAGGGTAGGGGGGAATTAGCACTCGACCAGAAGGAGAGCAAGATGAAGGACTGAAAGGAGAGGTACGACTGAAAGGGCAAGTGTAACGAAGGGACGAAAGAGAAAGCGAGCAAGCAGCAGTAGGCTTTGAAGCAACGAGCGGAGCTTCACGAAGCGAGCCAAAGAGTAGCTAGCTAGTCTTTTTCAACAGCTATAGCTTGAAGCGAAGGGACTAGTGAAACGGCTTGATGAGCGAAGGCTAGCCGAGAAAACTGGGAAGAAATACCTACCTAACCACCAAGAGCTGACTAAAGTACGCCTTACTAGTCCTACGGTCCGTTAAGGTGAGTGTAACGAAGGACTACTCTTAGGAAGATGAAGGGAAAGGTCAATCAAGGGTGAAGCAGGAGTCAACCACAAGAGGAGGCGAGCGGAGTGAGGGGCAGGCTATATACGATCCGCTGGTAGTTCTTCTTCCTTTGACAGCAGAAGGAAGATCACCACCAAGGCTTAGTGAGCGGGAAGGACCTCTTTCTCCGCCATCTCCCGGGATTGTGAAACTCGAAAACAAATATGCTCGGCTGGCTCATATCAATGGTTCGCTGGAGGAGTAGAGTGAAGCCAAAAAAAAAGCCGTATCGCGCAGGAGCGCTACTGCATGATAGTGGAGTGGAGTCAGGCTTCTTAAGAGAGATTCGTTACACTTACTTGAATTGATGACCATAGGAGTTACCAAGTTCTTTCATTCAACAGATAACGAAAAGACAACAGAACATAAAAAGAAAAAAGTCACTAAAATCTTAGTCCAATCCTAAAGCGAAGGTCTTACTACTACTACCTCTAAGTCCGAAGGCTGAAGATTGATTGAAGACTTTTCTGATCATGAGGGAACAAATCAAATAGATAAACCGCATGATCGACCTCCCGCGAGTCCGGGTCAATCATTACCATCATTCCTGAACTTGAACCCACCTCGTTAATAATGACTCAAGCTAAAAAGGCAGGGACAAGTTTCCACATGCACAAGTGAGGACTTTTAAGTACATCAAAAAAAGTAAAAATAGAGTGAATCTTCAGCGTTTACCGGTTGATCAACCCGATCAACTGAAACTTTCACTTCAATCATAAAAGAGAAATCATCTTCCAGCGGGGGATAGATGTGCAATTAGAATCCGACTATTGGGGTGAGAGGACCTGCTCAGGAAGGGATACCAGGCTGCGAACAAACATCGAGAGTCTTCGAAAGGGACTCACAGAAACAAGAAGAAAACTGTCACTTTCGAAGAGATGCATTGGCCCCTCACTTTGTTTGGTGGACTTTAGAAGATGTGTTACCAGTTGTTAAGGTCTTTTTTTTTGGGGGGGGAAGATATGGCAGATGGAAACATGTAAAGGAATGAACGTACGAGTAAAGCTACAACTTTAGAGCCGCTTACCTTTAGGAACAAAAAACGTCTAGTCTGACACACGCAATTTGAGGCCTCTTGGGTGGTAGGGTGCGAACGAGCCGGTTCATCGATGTTGAGGGAAAAGGTGGCTATGGTTTGTCCCCCTGCCAAATAAACACGAGATGAAGGGTGTAAACACTTATATTACAAGTCCCACTCAGGATACCGACCAGAATTTAGCTCGTTACAACGGGCCGTGAACACAAAAGGTGCTCAGAAGCCAAAAGCGAGGTGTGGTGCCTAATAAACAATTAAACCCCCTAAGCGTCAATAATACGCTAACTAAGGGCCCCTTTCTCGCCCAATGCCAAACCGGGTAGTGATGCTGGATTTCAGAGTGCGATGGAAGATTATAAAAGTACCAGAAAAGCTGGATTGGATTTAGGGCAGGGGTAGGGAAACAAATAGAACCGTTCCCGCCCCCGAGAAAGGAAAGGCTCGATCTATGAAGATCCGTTTTGTTGATGCTTTCCTGTTGAGAATGAAGAAGAAAGGAGAGACTTTTTTGAGCAGGTTCAGGTCCATCTGACCTCACCCAATTCCACCTAGTTTCTTGTTTGATCTACTGTAAGCGCAAGCAAGCAATAGCATCTAACAACGAGCGAGAGACTAACCAACTGGACCAGAATAGAGTCGGACTGTATCTATTGATTGATAGGAGGGGGGGACCTCATATCGAGAGATAAGGTCCCGCGCCTCACCAGCGCTAAGGAGTTTTCTTAATAAGCGGCTGATTGAATCCCTCCTTTGACTATACTATAAGTCAGTCAGATAGGAATCTCCTTAGCAGATTCTAATACTCGCAGGCCTGGGGTCTTTCGCTTCCAAAGAATGTGGATTCGGCATGAAGATTTTCACAATTTTGTGTTTGATCTCAACCATGCTCGGGAAATCCTTTTCAAGTCTTCTACAGGAAGATTGACTTGACAAATCCAGCACTGAATTGGTGAACTATTTCAGAATATAGAAATGCCGAAAACGAAGAAGGCCAATTTGCTCTTGAACAGAGTTGGTCTGCTGATAAGAAAAGGGAGTTAGATTCGGCCAAGAATAACCTTGAAAAACTTCTGCTTTCCGAAGAAAGATTCTGGAAGCAAAAATAAAGAGCCTCTCTTAAAGTAAAGGGGCTCCAAGAGGGTTTTCGGAAGACTATATTCTTTCATCTTACTTACTGCCAAAGAAAGACAGAGAATAAGCACCTTGAACCAAATTCAGAACTTGTCTCTGTATGGCAGGAAGCTATAAATTTCTTTCATACATTACTTTATTCTCAAGGTTCAGTGCTTGAAGATGAGATCCTTGATACCATCCCCTCTCTGGTCACAGAGGAAGATAATAAGATGCTTACGGGCCCTCCTAATATGGAAGAAGTTCAAAAGGTAATTTTGAGCATGTCGGCGCGCACTAACCCCCCGCATGAATATCAAGCCTCCCCTATCCTTTAAAGCCTGATGGCTTTCCGGGTTCTTTTTATAAATCTTGTTGGGATTTTATAAAAGAAGATCTCTTCCAGCGGGTCACTTATTTCTTCGCTGAAGGTACGATCCCCCGTTCCATCAATGCGACTTTCTTTGCTTTGATTCCTAAGATTTAGTCTGGGACTACCTCTATTTAAAGGAAATCTAAAAAAAAGCTCTCTCATCTTCTGGATAGAGTCAAAAAAAGTGGTAGGAGATGAAAGCATTGTTCTCCAGTGGCGGGCGGCTTATTTTGCTTAAACATGTTCTCTCCTCGATGCCTATACACCTTCTTGCAGGGATTCCAGCTCCAAAGGGAGCTCTTGACCAGTTGGAAAAAATGTTAGCTAACTTTTGGTGGGGTGGTGATGAAGACAAAAGAAAACTTCACTGGATATCTTTTGAGACTATGTGCCTACCTATTCAGGAAGGGGCTTTGGGTCCCCCTACTACAAGGCATTTTCAAGATCTTTCTAAGGCTTTTCGTATGAAGTTGGCCTGGTCAATAAGAGGGAGCTTTAGAAAGTGATTCTTTGGACTGCATTTTTCAAAAGAAAGTCTCTGAAAGCCCCTATGGTTTGCTGCTTCCAAACCTGGTTGTCACGCACTTGGAGTGAAATCTGTTCTATTATCAGACAACCCCACCAACACTTAAGGGCTCAAAATGGTTGATTGGAAATGGAGCTAGCACGGATTTCTGGTTCCACCCCTGGCTTTCTGATATTCCTCTCATTGAAAGTGCCCCCCTCTTATTGACCAGGCCAACTCCTTTACTAGTTATTTCCCCAAAATCATAGATGTGCTTGATGCACATGGCAACTGCTTTTTCAATGATATCTAAGCATTTTTGCCTCACGGAGTGGTTTATGATATCAGGAATAGTGGCATAGTCACATCTCATCAGGAGGACAGGGTGATATGGAAAAACAATAGTAGTGGGTCATTTTGTCTCAAAGCTGGTTGGGAATCGATAAGAAATCGAACAGGCGTTCAAGCTTGGACTCAATTTGTCTGGGATAAAGCCTACCCTACCCCTGGCCTACAAGAATTAGCATTTTTGCGTGGAAGCTCTTATTTGCATACCTATTCCGGGGATGCGGGGATTTCAGAATCAGTTAAGGGAGGGCGAGAAAATGAAGACGAAAGGTATCAGATTAGCAAGCAAATGCTTGTGCTGTTCGGAGCATGATAAAGAAAGTCTTGATCACCTCTTCATCAAGAGTGAGCTTGCTATGGAGGAACTATTTTGATCGCTTTTTCAATATCAGATCCTTCCAAACGGATTCCATTCAGTCCCGGCGGTTTAACAGATCTCGCAAGAAATCCCAAGTTGGCTGCGTCACGTCTATGCTTCCTATTTTTGCAGTTTGGGAACTCTTGAAGGAACGCAATAGCAGGAAATTCGAAAACTTAATATCTCAACCGGCTGCTATTATTCAACAAATTGAGGACTGGCTGAAAGACTGTTCTCAGCTTCTTGACATCAGATCATCTGGGACGTTTACTGATTCTATTCTTCTGGGTGCGCTCCACATTCATCAAGCTCATAAACTCGCAATTGACTTCAAAATCCATGTAGATGGTGCTTAGAGAGAGAATCCGGGTCTGAGTTCAGGTGGAGGCCTCATTAGGAATCACCTTGGTAAAGTTGGGTCACGTCCAACGTTGTTGCAGAAGTTCGTTCTATAGCAGATGGTCTCAGAGCCTGTGAATCTCTTCATATTTCCTAAATTCTTTGAGAAAGTGACTCCAAAATCATTGTTGATTGCTTCAATGAAAAGAAAGAAGCCCCCAGGGACATTACCCATACCTAAAGTCATGGTGGAGCTTCATTTCATCCAAATTCTCGGCTGGCCATTTCAAAATCGTCCATACATTTAGAGAAAACAACAAAGTGGCAGACTCTTTAGCAAACTTCGGCTGCGATTCTCAGTCTGACCATTGGGTTTCCTCCATTGCTGCTCGGTAGTGGCCTAAGGCTCAATGAT
>Ga0307513_10000489_pt1:37500-56860 | contig 56860 bp, 36 predicted proteins | sample 15_EM_MG_FD_202174 | JGI IMG/M metagenome (GOLD analysis project Ga0307513, IMG submission 202174) | Populus trichocarpa ectomycorrhiza microbial communities from riparian zone in the Pacific Northwest, United States - 15_EM | ecosystem: Host-associated > Plants > Roots >...
GCTGTAATAGCTTGCTTCTCGGGTGGCTCGCACCCTGGGTGGTGCGGCTGAGCCAGAGTGGGCTCAGCAGTCGGCCTATCTTTCCGGGCGCACGCGTAAAGGCATGATTAGTTCCACAAATCTCACTGCACTGACCATAGTAAACTCCTTCTCGTTGTACCGAAATAGAGGTTTGATTTAAACGACCAGGTACAGCATCACATTTGACACCTGAGGAAGGTACAGCCCAACTATGAGGTACATCAGCAGGTGTTACAATAATACGTAGATGAGTTTTGGCTGGTACAACCACTCTATTGTCCACTTCTAATAAACGTGATTGACCCAATTCTGGATCATCTTCTGGAATCGTATAACTGTCAAAAGTGAGTGACTGTTCATCGGAACTGTTATAGTCCGAATACTCATAAGTCCAATACCATTGATGTCCAATAGCTTTGATAGTAATGGCTGGATCTACTACTACCTCGTCCATTGAGTATAACAGAGCAAATGATGGTATAGCAATGAACATCGGGATGATACTAGGAAATATGGTCCGAAGAATCTCGATAGTAGTTCCATGAACAATCCTTTGCGGGATTGGATTTTTTTTATAGTGGAAATGCCATAAAGCGCGAACCAAGATCCGTGATACGAAAACCAAAATCAGAATGAGGAAGAAAAAGATATCGTGATGTAAGTCTATTATTCCTTGCATCATAGGTGTTGCTGCGTCTTGAGATCCTAATTGCCATGGTTCCGCTGCATCACAAGGAGCAATTGTGAGGAATAGCCATTCTAGAACAATCATTTGGTTTGGTTCATTCTTTGACTGCTCTGCTCCCCCCCCAAAAAAAGAGAGACTTGTTCTTGCTCTCCCAATTCAGGAAGACGGAAATCGCCGGTTGGGTTGGTCCAACCAAGAAAGGCATGGGAGTCTTTGGGCATTGCTTGGGCTAAGTCAAGCTTGGGCCGAGTTAAGTAAAGACTGGCTACCTAGAAAGATCCCTCACTGCACACTTTATATATCTATCTGTCTCCATTATTGGCTGCATGTTCTAGTTATGAATCGGAGATAGAACAATAGGGAGGTTACAATTTAGAATCCGCTATGACTGTTGTTTTTGATGTCGAAACGGTCTTTCTCCATGGGCAATGAGTTTCAATGTATTGCCGTTCCTTATTTATAGAAGCTTTTATTTTCGTGCTTGCTTATCCGGTTCAATTTATGCATGGCGAAAAGGAGCATTGGAATGGTCTTAGCTCCTGAATATTCAGACAAAAAAAAAGAAGGAAAATATACCATTGAGAAAGTGTGAATTCAATGGAATTTCCCTTACTTGACCGAACAAGAAGAATTTCAGGTATTTCAACTACATCGAATGATCTTTCGAATTGGTCAAGACTATCCAGTTTATGGCCGCCTCTCTATGGTACCAGTTGTTACTTCATTGAATTTGCTTCATTACATTATATAATATAGGCTCGCGATTCGACTTTGATCGTGATGGACTGGTACCAAGATCGAGTCCTAGGCAAGTCGACCTAATTTTAATAGCCGGCCATAATAGAAATAGATAGGCACAATGAAAATGGCTCCTTCTTTAGTGAGAAACTATGAACTAATGCCTGAACAAAAATCTTTCATTGCTATGGTTTACTATTACAGGAGGGATGCTCATTCAGTACCGATTCTTATCGTGGAGTCGAGAAGCAAATTCCTGTGGATGTCTATTTGCCGAGCTGCCCACCTAAAAGGAAGTTATAGATGCTATAACGAAACTTCGTAAGAAGGTATCTCGAGAAAGATATGAAAATGGTCCCAACAGGAAGTTAGATTTGTGACTACCCATAAAAACTCTCATGTTGGACGCAGTACTCATACTGGAAATGACGATCAAGGATTACTCTATCAATCGCCATCTACTTTAAAGAGACCTTCTGAAGCATTTTTCAAATACCAGAGTTCAGTCTCTTCCCACGAATTAGTGAATCAGGCAGGTCAAACTCAAAAAAATAGAATAACAAACAGCGGGTCAATCTTCAGAAATGTCATCGTAAATGTGAAATAATCATAAAAAAAATGTGGGACGTGAAGGAATGCCGGTCGTTCATCTGCTTGGCTAGTCAAGCATGAGCTAGTTCATAGATCTTTGGGCTTCGATTACAAAGGAAGATTGACTTGACAAATAAAGCCCGATAATTGGTACTCCATTGCTCTCATTTCATATGTATATGGTTACAATTTTCTACATTCCCAGTGTGCCTATGATGTAGCACCAGGCGGATTGTTAGCTAGTGTGTATCATCTTACGAGAATACAGTATGGTGTGGATCAACCGGAATAGGTATGCAAATAAGTCTTTGCCAAAGGGAGGAATCTAATCCTAGAATCCCGTCTGTTTTCTTTCTTTTGAAAAGTGCAGATTTTCAAGAACGGGAATCTTTTGATATGTTGGGAATCTCTTATGAGTTTCATCCACGCCTGAAACCTATCTTGATGCCTGAAAGTTGGATCGGTTGGCCCCCCCTACGCAAGGAGATTCTATTGCCCCCAATTTCTATGAAAGAAATAAAGGATGCTCATTGAATGAATCTTAACTTATACGACTCCAGACATTCAAAAAGATTATTACGTTCTGTTTTCGATGAAAGAGAGTAACTGGACTTTCATTCGTATTCTATTCTGGAATCAAAAAGGGCTTCATTTATATTCCTAAATCTGGAAGATATCATATCTATTTGGGATGAGCAGAGCCGATAGGATGAATCAAAAGAGTTCCGAGCTTACCTGATTGATAGGCCTTTGTACCGCGCACATCACTTAGACGGGCCCCAGAAAGCAACGTAGAAAAGAGCTCAATTTGTGTGAAAATATAAAATTCAGAAATTCAAAGGGATCAGATTAGATTTGTACTGGATCTGAAATGAATCCTGTCTATTCCTATCCTAAAACCCCTCTAGACTAGACTTCTGGGTCTTTCAGCCAATTCACTTCGGATATGTATGGAGTATGCTAATTCTTTTTGAGCGAGAGGGGAGGGAAAGCGTGGTTTTATATTAGACAGAAGTGGGTGGCTGGTTATGGCCTTGATAGGGCTCCTTCTCATGTACAAATCTACCCGTAGCCCTTTCATTATTATTAAGTGCTTGATCGATCACCACATTTCTATCCATTAAGTAGGTTTTTCCTTTGCAATCATGAAATTGGAAATCCAAGAAGAATAAGGTAGGACTTTGAGAGCTGACTTTGTAGGGCGAAGGTGCTGTAATGGACGCTGGTGGTTGGTACAATAGTCTAGTAGAACGCGCCTCTTTTGCCGGATCCCACACACCACTTAGTTAGATTGCAGTACAGCCTGCTTCTTACATCTCTCTTGATCAGCTACTTATTCCCCTCATCCCATTAAGAAAGAACTCTCCGTTGATATCCTTAGCCTAAAGGCCTATATTTAGATCAAGCTATATTTAGATCAAGGATTTGACTAAGACTAAGAAAATAAGGTTCACTTGCAGCTACTCAAAAAAAGAGATGCTCGAATGCTTTTGAGCCTGGCATTTCTATACCGAATTGTATGCATGTGAAAAGGATGAACAACCCAATAGCAATAGTCTATTACGTGAATAGAGGGGCACCACACACATTAGTGGCCAAAAGGGGAAGAAGCAAACTTTTTTCTTTATTTTACCCATAAGCTAAGGCATGTGCTTCTCGTTGTCCAGGCTTATGACTCACCTCATGCTCCCCGACTCTAAGGGAGAGAATGAATGCACTACTTCTCAGTGCACTTGCAGGGGTCGCTCACACACTCCTTACAAACGGATACTATTTAGTGCAAGAATTCATTATTCCTTTCTCTCGTCGGATTGGGAGTGGCATGCGAATGCTAAGCCAAAAAAATGAGATTCCAGGAACCTTTCTTTGTGACCTTTAGAAAGACCCCTTCCCCTTACTAGATCAAATAGGGCTTATTACTTAATAACCGGGAGAGAAATGCAACTACGGGATAAAAGCTGGGTAGAGTAGAGCCTTTTTTTTGAGTACCCGAAACCCCAAAACTCTTTTCCAGAGATTCAAATAAATGCATGAGCTATGGTAACCACTATTTAGTTAAAAAACATCGACTTTTATACGAATTCAAATTTTTACTATATAAAGAGTTAAGAAAGCATAATTCAAGGTTTTTTAACTAAATAGCAGATTGACCCGGCTTACCATTATATTCAAAAAAATGAAAGCTGCCTGAAGTTGTATCCCGCCTTCTCTAATAAAGCCTTAACCTTCGGTGAATAGTAATGAGTCTTCGCCGGTTCGGTGGCATCTTTGTAAGGATCTTCCTTATGAATCTGGTCTTCTCTCCAGAGGGGCTGCTCAGTCGACTGGTAGAACAAGGTCCCACGCCTCCCGGCCAACTAGGATGGGACATTAACCGCTTCCGGGCTCTCTCCTTTTGTCGATTTATCCGCCTGGATTGTTCGCTCCGCTATCGCTACGCTTGTTCTCCACTTCTTTGAGTACGAATCATATGAAAACATCTTTTATCAACGACTCTCAATTAGCCCTCTCTTTTGGGAATAAACAGACTAAAGTACCCAAAGTGGCTTTGGTATTTCAGTGTACTTGACAGCTTCTATTGCCGAAAAGGGGCACCTCTGGGGAGTACTTGATCCAAATTTCTTTCACACTGGATAAGGCCAACTGAGATTTTCCCCTTCCGCCGCTCTTGAGCACATCGCTTCTCCTATCTTTATATGCCACGGCTAAAGGAAGAATCGAGAGCTGGTGCCCAGTTCCTCGGAGCTCTTCTGAACGTGCCATAACCTGTTCGCTATCAGCTGTCTGAGCAACGCGTTGAGCATGAGGGAGAGCACTCGCTTTAGATCACCTCTTTCTTTGTCCCTAGAAAGGAGATCCCAATTGACAGAGGATCCCTTCCATATCCAATCGTTAGAGATCAAGCAGATCCGGGCCTTGTGTCAGCCTCGCTTCACAATGAAGGTAGGAGCACAGCCTATTTTGGATCCTCTAGTCACATAGGAGCAAGCAGCAGGAGCTTATTATCTCATTGACTTATAACCCCCATCAGCATCAGAGCTAGCAGCTCGAGCATCTTCTCGCATCTGAGCAAGTATCCGTTTCAGTTTGAGTTGCATTTGAACCCTAAAAGGCTTCGGCTAAGGCACATGCATTTGACCGAGTTTACCAAGCAGCGTCAGAGGCAGCAGGCGCAGATCCCTTTCTGTCTTTCCTCTGACCTTTGAAGTAGACTTTGAACCCGAGTCATTCCTCTTTCCTGCTCTTGCTTGGGGATGTAGACCCTTTACTTACAGACTTGATCTGATCGATCTATCTAATTGGTTATTGGAATGCGGTTGAAAGATCGGAGGAGTGAAAAGAAAAGGAAGATACGAAATCCATTTAGGAAGCTTTTTTCAACATGCACTCGACAAGAGGAAGATAGGGAAGGAATCCGTCTTTCTCTCCTATTAGGAATGGAAAATTCCCTACTAAGCCTATCTAACTGAGAAGAACTAGAAGACGACATTAAGAAAGGAAAAGAGAAGATAAAGAAGGCTTACAAGACGAGCTGGTATGAGCACAAAGAGTACAAGCACGAAGAAGAATGCTCAGTCTCAGCAGCAAGGCGAAGGCTTAAATAGGTCCCTGCAGAAGCCACACGGCCTCCTCGAGTACGCCAAAAGGGGGGGCGGAAATGATTTTGAATTCTTTCAAAAAGAGGAAGGTTACTCTTACTACTTTCGTAAAGGAATCGAAAAGGATCTCAGCTAATACTAATGGAGGTGTCCGGGGAGCAGGAAAGTAGATAGGGAGAGAGGAAATAATAGAGACTCTAAAGTACAAGCAAGGAAAGCGGGTTTGGCTCAAGTGAGTAACGAACGGAAAACGAGGATAGTAAGATAAGATCTTCCTTGACTTGAGTCTCGATCCCCGCCGGTCTTATCTTATGCCCAATCAAATATCCCTCTGTCCCTATCTACTTTCCTGCACCCCTCCATCACTCCACTTTGTCAAAAAGTATCCCCTACCCTATATATGGCCACTACGAGGAAGCAAGAACTGGAGTGGAGACTGCAAGCAAAGCTGGACATTCATTTCCGGGAAGGGGTGTGAAAGTCCCGCTCTTTCAAGCGGGAGGGTATCGGCTCAAAAGGAAGGGGCCCAAGAAAAAGAGGAGTTCGAAACTTCAAACTTATTATTCGAGAGCCCTCATCCTCATCCCATTAAGAAAGAAAGATTGAATTGAAAGAAAGAAAACTTCTTTTTTCTCGAATAATAAGGAAGTTATTGTCAATAGCGAGGAGGCAATAGGAACTAGAAATGTAGTGAACAGAAAAGAAAAGAATCCGTTTGTTGGCATATATGTTTGGAATAGATCCCAGCCCCGCCCCCTGGAGTATCTGAGTTAGAGACGGGGACGAAACGGAAGGACCAGTCATCGCCTGAATGAAAAGGCAGGTCGAGTCACCCATCCCTCAATTGTGTCATTCTTCGATGTCTTATCCGAACGGGAGCAGCGAAGCATAGAATGTATTAGATCCAAGCAACAGTAGCAGAGCCCTGCAGAGAGGCAAATCCAGAAGTTTCTTTTCTATCACAAGCATCTCCGGCGAAATCAGCATCACAGTACCCCACCAGCGGAAAGGAGTTTTCTCGGAGACAAGACCAAAGGCATCTGTTTTTGCTCATCCTAGTCCACCCGCTTCTCCCAAGGCAAGGCTCCTGTTGGCAATAATAGCGGATTCTCTTTGCAGCCGATGAGGGATTTTGCATAGAACGGGGAACCGGACCCGCGGCAGGTAAATAGTTGGGCTAGAGATAGTCAGATAAATGATACTACCTACTAGCTGACGATAAAGAGTTGGATCAACCTCTTCCTGGATTCCGGAGCTATATCATAAAATTGAGTTCAACTTCCATAGGAATGGAGATTGTCTTCTCATCTGCGATTTTTAGCTCAGAGAGTGGATCTCTAACGTACCTAGCCCGAAAGAGAGTTAGCAAATGGATTGCCTTGCAGAACCGAAGGACCAAGAAAGAACTGTATCAGGCCCATATCAGACATTTCAAATTGTTGAGCTAGCTTGGTCTTATAGTCACTTGTGAGCTGTTCACTAGAGCTGGTTATGAGGAGGGCATCCACATAAAGTGGGAGGAAAATGGAATCGTCTTTGTCCCTTTTAACAACAAGGGCATTATCACTTACACATTTTGGAAAGCCGACTCAAAGAAGGAAAGAGCGCAGTCTCCGCTCCAGTTATTGCTTAAGGCTTCAGGACAGCAGCTCCGTAACTGACTTTGACTTAAAAGCACATCTGGCCACTTTCCGTTTCCGATCGCGGAGTCGAAGCTGACAGGCGACGATTGGGAATGGTTTTTCACCTAAAGTTGGTCCCAAATTGGAATAATATAATACATTTCCTGAGTACTTTTATGGTAGAGTACTCCCCTGATTTTAGCAAGAATGACTGAAAGCTCTTTGCATCCCGATGTTGAAGACATGCTTCTTGAATGTAGTAGCAGGTAGTGACTTTGTAAACAGGTCGGCAGGATTCTCACATGATTGAATTTTGTGAATGTTGATTTATCCTTTCTGCTGAAGGTCATGAGAATAGAAAAGTTTTGGAGAAATGTGCTTTGTCTTGTCGCCTTTGATGTAACCTTCTTTCATTTGAGATATACATGTCGCATTATCTTCAAAGATGAAAGTAGGTTCATCTGTAACAGATGGTAGACCACAAGAGCTTCTGATGTGACGAATCATTGATCTAAGCCGGGAAAGTTACCTAAATAGGAAGGGCCCTACGTCATCGAAAAAGTCTACTCAAATGGAGCATACCTGCTCATCACCATGGACGACGAACAAATCATTCCTCCTACAAAGACTCGATTCCTGAAAAAGGACTACCCTTTCAGAAAAACGCTCCCTGATACGAGCCTAAACTGTCCCCCCATTATGTAAGACTCCTGGCCCGCACAAGCATAAACTGTTCACGGCAAAACCAAACTGGCAAGACCAAGTCTCCAAAGTTTCATCAATGATGCTCCTACTCCACGAGTCACCACAGTTTCGCCTACGCCACTATGAATGATACGTCAATAGAGTCAGTTTTGATTTCCGTTGTGCCCTTAACACGAAGCTAGGGCAGCGATGCGAACGCTTGTGAGTGCATTAAGTAAGTCAGATACTAGCTGGTATGAAGCAGGTCAATTGTGCAGGATCGAGCCCTGGCCTTGGAAGCCATCCATTCAAGCCTTCCCAGTCCTTATGGTTTGGTTTTTTGATTGGAGAAAGCCATATGATATAGTTTTAAAGCTTCCTAGCCTGGGTTTTCAGCTGCCTACGGTATTTTGCTTGCCCGTGAGGACTAGTCCATTTCTTATATGGAGAGAGATCCCTACGGCGAATTTCTCCTAGCTTCGCATCATAGGTAAGGCAAAGCGCCTTGCTGGTTTTAAATAACTAAATAGGCGGGGGCGGTTTTCTTAGGATAGCCATGGCTCCCCCTTTCCCTGTCCTGGAAGGTGGGATAAGGTGCCTCCTATCGTACCTATATCCCCTTTCCGCCCATTATTGATCTTCATTCTAAGTAAGCAGGTAGAAAAAAGCATAAGACTTGTGGAGGGTTCGAAGGCAAGGACTCAAATCCGGTCACCCAAGAAATGGGGCTAAGAATGTCTTCTAGAAGCACAGTGTACTATCTACTGTTCCTTCTTTCTTTAGTTATGGAGTAGACGGAACGGAGAATGCAGAATAGAATCATCTGAATAATTGTATGATGCTATTCCATCTAGCTGGGGTTGGCTTTCTCTCACCAGGAAAGGGGGAGACCAAATAAAGCAGATGAATGGGGGCTATTCTTTAGGGGAAAAATGCACGGACACCATTCCGAAGCAATGGAAAGAAGGCACCACAACTTAGTCAACTAGAAGAACAGGCAAGGAAGCAAACTTTTGCCCAAAAGCAAAGGTCGACTCAGGAGAAGGAGCTTCAAGACTGTAGATCCACCTTACGATCGATGCCGTCCACCGGAAGACCGAACCCAGACTTTTCTTTATTACCACATTGCGCTTTGCCTTACCTATGATGCGGAGATAGGAGCTCCGAACCTGCAGAGACGAGATCTCTACTCCTAGAACCTTTGCTTGTGGTTTGGGGTATTACACAAAGGAGCTCACCTTTCACTAAAAAGAAGGTGCAGCCAGGTTAAGAAGTTGCTAACATCGGCTGCTACTACCCCTGACCTTCAGCGTCCCATTTTCCGCAAATACATTGATTTCTTCATTGCGCACAATCGGACGCTAACCTTGAACTGACCCTTCAACTGCCTAGGCGCTTGGGAATTCTGAAACCTCCCCCTTTTTCTTTTGAGACCTACTTCCTCCTTGCTTTCGACTTAGTCCTTGCTTGAACCTTTGCGACGACTATGGCACCTTTTGGCTTGTACTCCTCTTTGACCTTTGGAACGGAGGGGCCTCCCCCTTAGTGCTCCACTAAAGAGTCTGATTGGAATTCGCATTCTCGATAACAATGAGCCGCTACGAGATCTCAAAAGCGACAGAAAGATAGTCAAATGAACGAACCCTTATCGTAGAAGACGACTTCTTTCTATTCGATTTTGATCTTGCAGAATGGAACCCTACTCTTTGAGGCAGGGGAAGACCCAATCCAGAGAGGAAAGAGGAAAAACAATTGGTTATTCAAGTCAGGCTGCTTTCAGGCGTGTGCTCGGGTCTTCTTTCTTCAAAAATCCTATTCTAGAGCCTAGATCGAAATCCATTCTGTCAATGACTTGATTTGGCGTTCGAGGCCTCTCCAATTTCTTTGAGAAGTAGAGACATTGGTAAGAGAATGAGTATTCGTACATCTCCTCAGAGCTTAAGAGATAATAAGGGTTCGGCGGCTTCTTTGTCTTAATCTAAGCCTCGGGTGCATCTTGACCAACCAATGCCAAACTGGAGGGCTAGGCTTGGCCCACCATTTCACACTCGACGAAAGGTGGAAGTCACAAAAGAATCATAGCTCTATGGAGTGTCTCTCGTCCCAGCCTCACCTTGCGAAAGATTCTTTGTTAGAATGCATTCCTTATTCCTATACTTTCTCTACCCTTATAGATGCAGACGCTAAGACTCATGCCATGTTTGCTCCTTATTCCTTTCCTTAAGCAAAGAAGTAAAAGTATTATTAATGCTAGAAGAGAAAGGGATAAAAACCTCCTACCTGACTTCTGCCCAGAAAAGAAATGGCTTGTTCTCGTAGGGATAAAAAACCACTAGAAGAAAGACTTGAAGGAAGGGAAGCTCTGGCGATTGAGGGGCTAAAGGTTTCACTTTTTCATATTCTCGAAAGACATCCATATTCTCCTTGCTTGCATCCGGGTTCCTTGCCTTTTCTATCTATCCTCAGCTCTGCCCTAGCTGCAATCTTAGCTTACTCACAGGAACTACCAGATAGCTCCATCTAAACCATTATGACTCTTCTCTAACCCTCTTCTTTTATCATACAGATCTTACGTGAAGCCCTTAGCTCGCCAGTCGAAATGGGACAGCAACACTCGAGATGCCGGGCCTATTGATCAGATCATACGAGATCTCACCCCACATCTCTATCCATTAAACGGAAGACAGGACGCCAAAGCAGACTCCAGAGCGGGAAGCGCGGGTAAGGGAAACTACTTATTGTATTACAGTATTACACAAAGGAGCTCACTCAGGAAAAGCCACTTATTGGGCTGGAAGAACGGGCAAAGGGATGGGGCTTGGGTTCGATTTCAGTAAAATCACCTCGTACCCTAACCTTTAGTAAGAGAGATCCGGGGGGTGACCCTTTATCTCACCTGTCAGTACAGGAAGGTGGGCAGAGATGGTATGGAAATCCTAACAAACCGAAGACGCCTTTGGGATGCAGCAGAACCAAGCTCCTAGGATGGAAAACCTTCTAGGAAATAAAATAGGGAAGGCAGGACGAGCAGACTCACTTGTCGAACTAGGAGGAGCTAGAAGGTACGAGCTCTTTTATTAACCAGGCACAAATGGGCAGACTCAGGAAAAGGCGCTTACAGACTTGAGATTGACGATCGATGAACTCACTACGGGAAGCCCGAACCCCGACTTTATAACTAGGATTTAGACCTTCCTCTGTGGTTTGAACTTGTGGAATGCAATTCTTAGAACCACCTTTTCGAAGTTGGTTTTCCCTCACCAGATTCAACTAATGAGCGATGCCTTGAGGAATGAATGAGGGTTTGATAATCATTCTTTGGGTTCGGCTTAGTCAGGATTGAACGCTCGGCGAAACGTCAAGCGAAAGAACATAATATAATATTACAAACTCAAAGCTCGTGCTTTTGGCTTAACAAGCTTGTCGAAGAGGGGATTGGGATCAAAACGATCAAAGTGGAGGAAAGCCGGCGTTTTTCGCTTCAATCGATAGTCACTCCGCCGAGTTCAATCTCAAGTGGAGAAGAAAGCTAGCCTTTTTTTTTTGGCTTCAATTTACGAAATGGGAGATCAAAAGTAGAATCGGGCAGACGCAGGAAAGAGCTTTTGCCCTAAAGAGAGAAGCCTTATAGGGATAGGGGGTGAGCTCGTTCAAAATGAGAAGACGTTTCGTCTTTTGCGCTTAAAAAGGGGCGATTTAAGCAATGACGAAGGCTTGGGACCTTGAATGGTGTCGGGGTTAACGAACTTTGACTTCTCTTCTTTGACTTTTATCTGACCCGAGGGAAAGACTGAATCTTCTCACACTGGGACCGTTCATCCGGATCTGCCCGGTGGTGTACTCTAGAATTCCCCATCTTGGGGCTCGGACTGGAAATCCAATCAATCAGATCATTCAAGGAAGGCAAGACTCACTTCTTCGATGTCAAATTCCTTCTTTGGAAATGCACCTTCACCTGCCCCTTTTCGCTTTACTAGTAAGAGGCAAAGAGCAAGACATGAAATAACAAGATCTTTTGGATAACGAAGTCATCTCAAGGGTTTAGCAACCAGCTCTGAACCATCATAGGTTGTTGACTACATAGATGGAGGATTGCACCTAGATGCCCGACTTCGTATCCCCCCCTCTCTTGCCGGTAAGAAAGGAGACAAGGACTTCCCTCAAGAAAGAGCGGAATCTCCTCCGCTTGCGGGACTCTTGTATATATTTAGATAGTTATAACACTATAATTCCTTGCATCATAGGTAAGGCAAAGCGTCTGTTCACGTCAGGAATAGAGGTCAATTTTGAACAGTCATTTCAATCTTTTTCTTCCAATTCTAAGAAAGAGAAATCCCGAAAAATCCTTCAATAAATGACGAAGTCCATTATACAGATGATAGGACAGGGCTAAGGCAGTAATCTCGACGGAGATTAGGATGAGCTTTGATGAATAAAAGAAGAATTGGTAGAAATTCTCATAGGTGAAGCAAATCAAACCCATTTTCAGACAAAGAAGATAAAAAAACAAAACTATAGTGGCTAGGAAAGCTCCGGAGATTCTATGGAAAATTGGAAACGTCGAAGTGAGCTGTGGCTTATAAATAGGAAGATGAGGAGATAACGGGCGAAGGAAATTCTTTCTTTTGAGAATAGGATTCCCACGTCTGATTAGATCATTACATAGAAAATCCAAGCCTGTATTAAAAAATTCTTTCTTTTCTTCATTTTGGATGCTCTCATTTTCATTTATTTTTCTTTTAATATTCTCAAATTTATTTCTTAATTGTTGATTACTTAATTGTGGATTCTCGGTTCTTAGAACAATCATTTGGTTTGGTTCATTCTTTGACTGCTCTGCTCCCCCCCCAAAAAAAGAGAGACTTGTGATTCTTCCTGAATTGAGGAAGAAGAAATTCTTGGGTTGGCTTTACCAACCAAAAGCGTGGGAGTCTTTGGGCATTGCTTGGGCTAAGTCAAGCTTGGGCCGAGTTAAGTAAAGACTGGCTACCTAGAAAGATCCCTCACTGCACACTTTATATATCTATCTGGCTGTATGCTATAAGAAAGTCCGCGTACACCGCCACGTCGAGACTCTCTTTCGAAAGTGAGATCACCACCGGCTTTAAGAAGGAAGGGCGGATCATTCCTAAACGCAGCCTTGATCTTATATATGATACCATTCACGGCGGAACAAGAAGAATCACAGTCGACTCAACTTGACGAGCTTAATCACCTAAAGCCGCTGCCTTTAGAGCTGGTATAAGTAGGGTAGCAGCTAAGATTAACTAAAAGGCCTCTCCTCAACCCTCAACCTAGACATAGAACTCCGAGCACTGGAACTTGATTGAAGATTCTTATTATTATGAAAGTGAGCTACTGGTGGCATCGTGTGATTGATAGACAGCTTAACTCCCTCCAGACAGCTTAACTCCGTCAAGCCTGTACGAGTATATTTGATAGGATCGATTTCGGAAACGACAAGCCTGTACGAGTAGTGAAGAACTAGAGAGCACTTTTTTTGGTTGTTGACCACTTACTTTAATTTAGCATGGGAGAAAGTAAAAATGTCCGCCGTCTTGTACTCGTGGGTATTCTAAGCCAAGCTAATAAGCCATTCCGCGTCCCCCTCAGGGACCCTTCTTCTTATCAGCCCACAGCCTCAAGGAACATATGTGCAGTCGCCTGGGATACCAATCCTCAGGGCAACCAATCTCTTCTGGCTAACTTAAAAGTTAAGCGACCATTGGTTCCCGAATACTACAAGAACGATTTCGAACATCATCTACGCAATATGACCTTCGGAACGTAAAGACAGATAAGAATAGGACAGGACAAGAAATTGCGTTGAGTTCTTTTAGTAGTAGTTGGATGTAACAACGGCGGTTCGGGGTTTCGGTTGAGTTGTTTTAGTTTGGTAGTTCGATGGTCACTTCGGGGGTTCGGGGGGTGTCCTCCTGAAACTAGTTCTTCCTTATTGAAGGTTCAGCTCGCCTGTCTTTGAGAAGGGCTCTTCCTACTTAGAGGCATCCATCTTTTGATCCGCTGTCAGGTGCAAAACAATTCCATCTTTCTTTATTAGATTAGATACAGGGCCTTGTTGGAGTACGTAGTGGTTCGGATAAGGACACGGTAGCTCGCTTTAATGACTTCTTTTCCAGCGCCCTAGCCAAGCTGAAACCCGAACGGACTCAATCGGAGCCTTATGTAGATGGGGGAGCAAGAGTACTTATGCTATCGCCGGACATTCTTCTTTGTTGGATGCCATGGTCCGTATACCATTCATAGTCCATCATCTACATAAGGAGTAGGTGCAGGCACAGAAAGAAGCAATTCAGGTTCTCCAGAATCAAGAGTTCCAAGTTATCCTAAGCTTGAATAATGAACTGAGGATTTTCTTTCGAAGTTACATTGCCCGAAGCCTTCCTTTCACACTAGGCACACTAAGTACACTAGACAAACGATGGCACCAAAGCTTAGCCTTTCCCGTCCTACTCTCCTTTGATCTAGTAAGGGGAAGGGGTCTATCGCTCTGTTTATGAAATGCCTGCTATTACCCTAGCCCCACCAACTCGAGAAGTAAATTTGCAGATCAAAGATCTCAAATCTTTCGTTGTAGGAACCTCTCTTACAAGATGAAATTCGACATCTGGTGAAGTAAGTGCTACTGCTCCCCTTTTCCATCTCATTTGGGGAAACCACTATGGGTATCTATTTCTGTTGATTTAAGACCCAATCCCCTTACTAGATCAAATAGGGCTGATACGGGAAATGCTACCAGACAGGAAAATTGGATTGGGAAGCTTCAAGGGTGTATGATCTGCCAAAGCTCATCTGTTAAGCATATAGCTATTTGGATGTCACTTTAAGGGGTCAATTCTAAGGTCAGAAGTCCTTAGCTTATGTTACCATATTCTCTTTATCCGAAGCGAGACTTTTCTAAGTAGTCTCCGAAGCATAGCAAGAATGTTTTGACTCAGTCTCCGACAATTGAGTTAGCCGAACCACAAGGGAGGCGGGCTAGGATCGATCAGACTGTTAGGAATGAACCAAACAAGCACATAGCACGGAAGCCCTTGGTCCTACGGGAAGGAAGAGAAGATATTTCAGGTGAACTAAAGAGCATCTCAGTGAGCATTTCCCTCATCCAATCGTCAGATCATCTACTATAAACTAATGAGATAAGGAAAACCGAAGTCGCCTCTCGATAAGCCCCTCTTTCTTTACAGGAGTGACACACGGAAAATCGACATTGATCTTGCTACTATGAGTTCATTCATCTGTATGGTCATTTCCGGACGTTCTATCAAGAGTTGGTCCCTTGTGGGCAAGAATCGTTCGAGCAGACTTTGCTATTCATACATCGCAGCATCAAAAAGATAGAGACTCTTTCAAGAATTCTTCCCTTGGCCAGCTTTGTTATTGTTGACTCCCGAGAGGAAAATTCCCTTAAACTACGAGAGTCAGTCGAAACTGCTTAGTATGATGCAGATATTTCGACTTCAGCCGGAGATGCCGCTCTGACCTATGCTTCAAAGGTTGGCCTTGGAACTAGATTCCCAGGCCTGGCTAGCTCTGCTTATGCGTATGCGTCAACACGTTTTGAGTCAGTTTTCCTATTCTATTTAGGTGACGTGGATCCGCTGTTGACAAACCATCTCGACTATCCATTTCTCCACTTGGGGCTCCTTCTAGGGATAGCCACCCATGAAATCACGTGACATATGATGTCATGCTTTCGGGCGAAGACATCACTTGAAAATTCCACCTACAGGAGTCTCCCCAGAGGGGGCGGTCTCACAACGTGTGTGTGGTATTTTACACAATGAATCGCAGGCATTGACATATCGAGTTTTGGCTTAACAAAGATAGGAATAATTGGAGAGAGGGCATTCTCGTCCCCACTTGCTCTGTGTCCTTCCTTCTGACAAGGTTACTAGACCTAGGAATGAGAATGGATTTTGCTTTTCCTGCTGAAGTGAGCTGACCCTAGCCCCACCCACACCAGCCCATACGACTTTCGACTCACATACGGTACTTCAGTAGGCGAATCTCCCTTCCAAAGAGGGGTTTTTTGCCGAAGATTGAAAACTTTCTCAGGCCTAATTTTAGGTATTTGGGGAAATGTAGAATTGCAGGTCTCGCCGCCATTTCTGGACTAGGGTCATATTTCCGTTTTCATAGTAAGAAAGTGCCCTTCTTGGCAAAGTTCTTTCATTGGAGGAATGACCCAGCAACCACTGTAATTGACCTTTAGCCCGGCTCCAGCATCTCGTTTGGGACTTAGCTATTTGCGCTGCAAGGCGAACACTTCTTCTTGAGAGAAAGCCCCGTGCTAGGGCTGGTGGGGTGAGGAAGGCTAGTTGAGATGCTTCGACTAAATTCTCCAATAGCAGATTCTCAACCAGATGCTTTGCCAGTAGGTCTTACCTTTACCTTTCATCGGCAGAAAGAAAATAGTAGAGTGCAGCCTGATAGATTCCCCATAGGGACCCCTTGATTAGGAAGGAATAAAAGGTTTCATTGAAAGATCGAAAGCCCCTGATCGCCTGCTGGCAGTACCATGTCATGACCAGATCTTTACTATTACACTATATCCCGATCCGTTGATTCAATAGAGGAATCGCTTACGAACGACCAACCACTTGCAATTTCGGTAGGAGATTCAAAAAAATGATTAGCGTGTAGTAGATTGGTCCGAGTGCGTGATATGCCAGTCGAGAAGAAGTCCCATCAATAGATTGAACGGTAGATAAAGGATCAGAGGATGGGAGGGGTAGATCGTGCGGGTTGAGATGCCGCTATCCTCAAAAAATCAAACAAAGCCTTTAATGGTCTTCTAGCCGGAATGAGAAGTAGCTGCTACAGCGAGACATAGATAGTTAGATGCGCTACGCATCGTAATTGCGTACATTCGCACCGGAGAGTTAGTCGTCTCAACCAATTCCTCTTTTTTACTCGTTGCATAGAAAAGGTTTTTTGTCCGGCTGGCTACTCACCGAAGAACGAGCGTTATGGTGATCGCTTTTTTCTATCGGTATCTACTCCGTGGTCGGGGTTTTCACCAGGCAGCACCTACCTAGTTATATTAACTCATTAGGATGGTTTGTGAAGATGAACTGCTCCTCTACTCCTCCCTAGGAGAAAGAAGAAGGGTAGGGTGAGTCATTCCTATCTATTCCTTGGTCGGTAATCCCTCCCTCCGTCTGAATTCCACCTTTTTCTCACTTCCCAATGGGGTAGACGGCCCTTTTTCTATTTTTTTAAGGAATAGGTAAAAGCTGTTAAGATCCATTTCGTTCATCGATTCACCCCCTTTTTTCCGGGAGCTATTGGCCAATCTCCCGAAAAGGCCTTCCTATCCGGTGGATGGCTGATAATTGAAAATGTCTATTGCGACTGACCGGCCGGTGGTCGTCACTTCTCTAATCAGTCCGTATAGTCTAATGCTGTTCCTTAAAAATCTTTCCTCTCCTTGTTCAAAGGATTCGATCCGGCTTAAGAGATGAAAACCGAAAGGGCCGACCGAATATTCAGTTGTTCTTATCCTCCGGAATCTTGACATCAGAGATGTGGTGATGCAACTCTATATTGGGCCAGAATGGCCCATATCTGTATAAGGCTTATACCTATTATCTCCTAGCCTATGGCTGGCACCCCTAAATTAATTGCCTCTCAAGCCAAAAAAAGAAAGCAAAAATGCTTATGGCATATTGCCATAAAGAACCCGTCCTATCTACCGCGTCAAACATAAGGGGAAGCCCCACTTACTATAGGATTTTCGGCTAAGGGTATGCAATCATCCGGAGATGGAGTTGAACAGCCGCCTTTAGATAGTCCCCTCAAGAGGGTTTATTCGTGGGCTAAAGCGAAAGGGCTTGATTACTATAGAATACTCAAAATCCAAGACTATGAATTGGATGGACTATCATCTTTCTCTGTTGAGCCGAAGGGCAGGCTAAAGGCATAGATCCAAGCAGTCAGTTAAGTGTGTTCGTTACTCACCCAAGTCATTTTAGTAAACTGCCCCCTTACTAGATCAAAGGCTGGATTATGATTTAATTAGAGATTTGGGTGTCGATCAAGCCCCGGCTCTACTCTATTGATAATGAATCAATTATCAGCCTCTCCTGATCCTTCTCCCCCTGAGCCCCTCTTTTGGACCCCAACTTCTGACTCCCACCCTAAACTCATCATCTTTCTCTTAAGCAATTTCTCTATCTATTCATCGATGACGGGTTCGATCTCAGGTCCCTGCTTCTTCACGGCGCGGAATCCGATGCCTTATCATATCGACGTTGTATGCCGGAAATGGATCCACATGCCAGGCAAAGCTCTGTATTATCAAAAAAGCTGTAGGAAGAGTTTTCTCTCTCCCGAAGTACACGAACCTCTTTGAGAAAGATCTTGGCTTTCGTTCGGTACCCATGTTTATATAAATGGTCGCTTATAAATAAACTTCTCCATGAGCTGGTAAAAGCCTGATCGCCCTCGCTCCAGATCATTATGATCCTCTGATAAGACAATTGGTTCTGAGCGACTCTGATCCATCCCTGTCCCATAGAGACCTCTTGCAAAACTGCTGATCCCTAATCCGGATCGCTCCGCTGAACATCTATACAAAAGAAATGTGAAATTCCTTTTCTTTCATCGATTTCTCGATCAGAAATGAATAGACCAAAAGGCGGTCATCATTTTCATTTTGATTTCGCCACTATTGTCTTTATATAAGAATAAATATTCTTATACTTCACTCTTCACAGGTGTGGATCTGGTTTGAAGCAAAGAAGTAGCCATAGAATGATCCGTTTCTTCTATTCTCCCGGAATAGCATGGATTCCTTTTATATACGAATGAAGTCGATTCTCGGGAGAACAAGTCAATGACACCGGAGACATAATGTCGGGAGGGAAGGAGGGGCAGAGTCAGACTATATTCTAGTGGTTGGTCCAGCCTTGCCTGTAGACAAAATTCTTTCTTTCCAACCCTCGGAAAGAAATTGGACAAAACAGACACGCATACCCCTTATATTTATATAGGGTAGGGGATTTTTGGGGGAAAAGCAACCTTGTAACATGATGCTTCTCAATTTGAAAGAAGACTTTTACGAATGGTTGAAAACTCCCAATTTCATTCTCGACGAGAAAGTTACGGAAAGATAGAGGTAGTAGTTCCCAACTATTTGTCTTCCATTTATCCCCTTAAATAAATGTGAAATCCCCTACCCTCTATATGGGCGGGACATTGAGAAATCAACGGGTCCAATCGTTGTTATCACATGAGTTCTCAGTCCGCCGAGTCTGGCAGCATGAAAGGGGAGGCTCTAGTTGAAAATCTTTCTATTGCTTCTGACCATGTCATGAATGGGTAATTTCCCTATTCTCGCCCAGTCCCTCTGAAGTGGCTGAAGTGATTTATTTACTTGATTCGCTTGCAGT
>Ga0307513_10000490_pt1 | contig 56843 bp, 40 predicted proteins | sample 15_EM_MG_FD_202174 | JGI IMG/M metagenome (GOLD analysis project Ga0307513, IMG submission 202174) | Populus trichocarpa ectomycorrhiza microbial communities from riparian zone in the Pacific Northwest, United States - 15_EM | ecosystem: Host-associated > Plants > Roots > Unclassified | place...
CCTCCACACACACACCTGCGTTAGGCCCTTTGCCCAATACTGGTAGTCCACCCAACCCACGGCTGAGAGAAAGCCTTATTCCCGCCCCAACCAACTCACCAAACCCCCCATGCTGACGCCGAGATCCGGTTTTGGAAAGAATGGAAGGAAAAAAAAACAAGATTTTTTTTTTTTTCCTCCTAAGGAGTTTTACTTTTCTTCCACGGGGCATCATCACCCAGTTAGCGTGAAAATTGTAGACCAACAAAATCGAGGACCGCGCCATGTAGTTGGACCTACCTCCTCCTCTGGTAAGGCCCAGTGGTTTTTTTCCTCTGCACGCCTTAGAAAGGGCTAAGCAGCTCTTTTCTCACAATGTTTTTTTCGCCCCATTTCCAAAGTGGGGGGGGGGGGGGTTCTGAGGTGCATATTAGCGCAATCCTCGATTATTATAATTATCATTAGACAGTTTTTATTGTATGAGGGTCATGGGTTATCACTCAGGGGGGATTTGTTTTGTGTAACATGTTTTGTTAGCGCCAGAGCGGCTGATACGGTCTGTGGCGGGGGGGCAAATGCCCCTGCAATATCACATAATAGTATCGGGGTGGAGCTACAGATAGAGATCATGAATGGAGGGCGATACCCCTGTTGAGATATCTATCTAGGGAGACCAGGACCCTGTGCAAGTTTAATTGTTAGTTAGTAGCCCCCCCAGATTGACGCAGGTATCGTACTCGAGTAAAGAATTTCTCTCTCAATATGATCCGGACCACGGGAGAAGGCACATCCCTTCGTTTGATGCCAAATTTCAGCGCTCTTTAGCGTCGCAGTGGCGTTGCAATCAACAGCGACTAGTCAGTAATGAACAAAATACTTTAAACCGCCATTATGTTTGGGCTCATTCAAAATGCTGGGCGCTCCTTGTAATATCCTAGCGTTTGTGAACACAACTGCTATTGCATACCGCCAAAATTCAGCTTTTTTGCCCGGATCTTGGCACCATGCAATAGTGATCGTGTTCACAGACGTCCGGACATTACGAGTAGTCTATTTGGGCAATCGTGATAATAATAAACTTCCTGGGGCGCAGTGTAGTGTTCGGAATGGAGCAAAATCAGTACTGTGGCATTCGGTATGACCATGGTGAACACAAGATTGCTCCTAATCACTCAGATAGGCTAGGGTCCACCATAATAAACATAGGTGGGTACCAGAGGCCCATGGGATAATGGTCAATTGCATAGTTAACGATACTCTTATAGGCGTCGCGCTCACCTGGCTTGACCTAAGTGTCGTTACCACACTGCTAGGAGCAGGTCGCGAGATCAAACGGATGGATGACCCAGCTCTTGATTTTACATCAACTAACACACACTGGAGGCATCCCTTAAATAACTAAAATATGCGAAATGCGAAGGAAAGGCTAGAAAATTCCAAGCCCTCCATGGCCTTATGCATGCCATGGTCCAAATAATTCAGTCGTTAGTCCCCGCGGCCCCCTCTCGTCATCGCTTCTGATTTCTCAAAACTTAGATAGGCCTCCTGGCTCCCCACAGCACTCCGCAGATCCCTAAGCCCTTGAGAGAAATCTGCAGTCTGCACCACCACCCGCGGCCCTGGTGCCGGGGTTGCAAAGTAATGTCTTGTCAGGTTCATGGTCCTTGTTCAAACCTGTCGCCCTCAAGGGCTGTATGATAGGTCGTTGTCCCGTCTGGTCTAGTCTTCTTGGCAGTTTCCCTCTGGGGTCACTAGGGCCTACAGATCTCTGCAAACGCTCGTAATGTCCTGACGTCTGTGAACACGATCACTATTGCGTGATGCCAAGATCAGGGCAAAAAAGCTGAATTTTGGCGGTATGCAATAGCAGCCATGTTCACAACAAACGTCAGGACATTACGAGCATTCTCCGCATGCTAGCCAGTGCTCGGCAGAGTAGGTGCCTGCCTGAAAGGTTTAGAGAGCTCCTTCGAACACTAGAATCATGGATAATTCACAAGTTTTTCGCCACGTGCGTCATAAACCATAGCCAACCCCTTAGTGTTCGAAAAATACGGTACGTTACCGTACCTTACACGGTTGATACCATACGGTAAATTACGTAAATTACACTAGGCAGATAAAATACCGGAAAACGGCCCCTCCCACCTTAGATTCTGATGTTAGGTAATCCTGTCTTCTGCCCTCTGTGTTTATCAAGCTAAAGCAACCCAACCCACAAAATATCAGCTACCGCTAGGCATTCTTGGCTATGTCATGAGTATCGCACTAAGATCCAAGATCGTGATATGGAACTTTATGACGGTCGGCAAACGGCGCATGGTAAGTTTACCGTACGTTACCGTATATTACCGTATTGTATCGTATGGTAACTTACCGTACCTTACCATTCGAACCCTACAACCCCTCGAATGACAAGCTAACGAAATTTTAAAATGAGGAAAATGCGAAACAAACACAAAAACATATGCGACCCCAAACCCCATAGTTAGCCACCCTGCTCCTAAAGCAAAACTTCATGAAACCCTGTCCTCCTCTGGAGCAACAACGTAAACACTATAGCGGAAGGTCAAGTCCATGCTTGCATCAAAGCTCTTCTGTGGGTCCAAAGACGTAAACGCTTTCCATAAATGTATAACGGGATCGTGGATAGTAATGCACCAATTTGTAATGCGCCCAATGCAATAAAAACAGTCTTGCTGCCTTCTTTCTCTAGCCACCTATTGATGAACAAAGAAAACACCAATCCGTGGAATAAGTCTGCAAATAGCAGTTAGTATGCATCGCCCCCACTTTTCCTGCGGCCAGAGGATATACTCTTGGAGAAGTTAAGAGTGACTAAGGCTTCACCGGCGTACTCTCTGTAAGAATCAACGCAAAAGGTGATGGCTGTAGTACTTCCGAGAGAACACCCAAACGAAATCAAGCCAAAAAAGGCAGTGGGGACCATCCAATTATCACGCTCCTGCGCAGACCATCCAAAACTAGTACATCGTCAGTAATCTCTAGGACCAAAACTAGAGCGGACATACCCCATTAATCCAATGGCTGTTGCTATCGCGACAGGGATTCCCATTACCAATCTAAACTCGGGCTCGTAAACTCCACCATTCCTTCTGCTCATCGCCCTCACAATGGCATCGGATACTTTTCCGGCTACGGCAGTACCAATTATTCCGCCAATAAAGGGGGAAATATAAACCAACCCAGTAGCAAGGCGGGAGAAATCATAAGGGTGATTTTGATAGATATGCGCCATCGTTTCAGAGAGCAGAATAAGCCAGCCGACAGAGAAGGAATAAACTACAGTAGACCAGAGAACCGCTGGGTAAGAGAACAGAATGACTGGCCTCACTGCAGCTTTGATCCAGGATTCGTGTCGAACGACACCGTTATAAATCTTCAGGCTTTGGATGAAAGGCTTTGGATGAACTGGCGCAGTGGGTTGATCAGGATCAGTCAGTTCATTGGCTATTTCTTTTTCCCCGGGATGCGAGAACCTCGCAGTTTGTACATATTTGTCCAAGGATGTGCGTGACTTTTCGGTATTTGATCGATATATTTCTCCAGTGGTAGGTGGGTCCTCAGATTTTTCAAGTTTTGGTCCATTGGGCTCCACTTGTTCGGAATGGACCCGATGTAAGTCGGCCAGCCTCACGGAATCTACACTAGCTAGTGCGCCATTTTCATCTATAGCTTTACCCACATCAGATGAGGTTCGCTGGGACCTTGACCCCGAACGTTCTCCCTTCGAGTCCGATTGAGTGCGAGAGAGGAGGCTAGGCGAGACTCCACGCAAAACAGATGGCTGGGTGCTTGATCCCAGAGCTCTGTCCCAAAAGGTTTCTGGCGCCAAGAGGAACAGCAAGAACAGGTTAAACCCAACGATGATTGCGATAATCCTGTCCGATAAGCTTAGGTTTTAGATGATTTACACCACATTCCAGAACAACCTACCAAAATACCCATCTCCAATTCAAGGCTTGGATGACGACTGCGCTAACTAAAGGAACCAAATTTTTGCCCCCGAGCAGGAGCAAGGTATATATTCCCACTCTGTAAGCCCTCTCATGAAGAAAGAATATTTCCGCAATTGTAGCACTGGGGAGTGCTTCGCAGGGAGAAACTCCGATACCCATGACGATACGGCTGGCTACAAGCGACCCATACGATTGGGATGTAGCACTCCATACCGCGGAGACAAAAAACAGTAGTACTCCGAAGAGATAGACGGGTCGTTTTCCGAAGACGATGGCGGTTGGCGAAGAGATCAAACAACCGATACCCAAACCCATCATGTAGAGGCCTGAGGAGTATCAGTGTCAGTTCCATCTCAGCCACCTTGGGGTCAACCATTGGCATATGGGGATGTTCAATTCCATGGCACCAGGATAAAGTAAGGCTACGTAGTTCGGAGGTGAGTGATTACTCACCAGTTGTCAACGCAACCTCCGGTATCGTAACCCCAAAAGTTTTAGCAACGTCATTGAATCTGAAGATATTTAATTAGCCGTGAAATGATTGGAATGCAAACATTTCCCGAGGCAATTCACCCAGCGGCGAGGGCAGGGGCCTGCCCACCACCGATTAAACAGTGCCAACCCAAAGATAGCAAGGCAGCATCTCGTCTCCATACAGCCCAGTTTAGCGGGTCATCGGGATGGTCATCTGGTTGCGGGTTCAAGATAATTTTTCCATCGGGGGTTCTCTTTTCCTCGCTTTTAAAAATTTCAAAGCCAGGCTGTTCCTGCCCAGTGGAGGAGATCAAGAGAACAGTACCTAATCCCTCGATCAGCCAGGAGATATAGCCGACAGGAAGGATAGAGTCAAACCTGGAACCTCCTCCGTGTCAGGATCCTCTAGAACTCCTAGTGACCAACGCTTCGGCATGCTCGTTGTTGGTACGCGGAGATATACGGCCACGTGATGTAAAAGTGTAGAGAAGTAATGGATGGCGGCTCCCTAAGATGGCCCTATGGAGGAAGGGGAGGTCGACGGGGGAATGAAAGCAGACTCTCCCTGCGCGCGGAGAGTTATATAGTCGAGTACTAAGAGCTTCCCCATAAGCTACATGCGAAAACCGTATCGTATCTGTTTTTACCTCTTGTGAAGAAGGGGTTTGTGGGGGTGCGGTAGAAGTAATGGAGATCCATCACCGCGCACAATACCGGTACCGTATAAACTAGCGTCGGCACCTCGAGACGACGAGGGAGCTGGAAAAGATTTGTCCCTAGTGCGGTGGTCTGAGGGTTTAGGACCTTCAGCACATCAACACATAGCTCCAGATATCTGTTGATGCTGTCTTTCCTCTCTTTTTTATTTTCTTTCTTTTCGCTATTCCCACCTAGCTTGCTGTGGATGCCTTCTTGCTCCCGGGTGCTGGTGTAGGAGTTAGCTCAGAAGAAATCTGATTAGGTGGATTATCAGATGATCAGATTGTACAGTACATAAGCAGACTCACATAGCCCGGCCGAGACCTCGAGAATTAGCATTTACACCCGTAAGTGCTAGTCGACTGTAATCTTTCGTTCATTCTGATGATTCACACATATTACAAACTTTATCTCTCCCTTGACCGTATTCCCCCGGTAACGCTTTAGCCGGAGGTGGTCTCCTGCCCATGCCAAGGAAGAGAGATAATTAGGATGGATTAGGTAGCGGGCGAAGGGTACTCTGTGCTATCATATGCTGTTCCCATACTCCGGAAAACTGTTTACTGCCAGGATCATTTGGACACTCGTGGGGTTAGGCGACATGAACAATTGCTTCTTTTGTGCCTGGTCTGGGGTCTGCAGCCCAGCCCTGTGAGGGGCTTTTCCTTGCGGGGTATCGCGTGTGGGAAAAAGGGGGTGGGGGATCTAATTACCGGTAGATGGAAATATTAGAATATCAGATCGTACGTTTTTGTGGGTGGGGGCAGCTCTGTATGTAGAACCTGAACACAGGGATCAAAACTTTGTATGGCAAATTGTCTGCGTATCTGAGCTCCCATACTAAATTCAGATCCAAATGTTCAGATTCTTCATGTCGGGAACGAGTAGATTGGAATACCGTATTATCTCATCAAATTGGGTATCTTGGGACAGGACAGGGGTTCTTATCACCACCCCAAGAGCACTAGCCCCTAACAAGGCCTGGTTGTGAACAAAAAAAGGATAGGAAGATTGCGTTAACTCAGACTCACAAGGGTTAACGCAATCCTTCTATTCTTTTTTGTTCATTACTAGGCTTCATTAGGAGTCTTTTATCCTGGTGTGGTGATAAGAACCCCTCTCCCGAGATACTCAATTTGAACGAGATAATATGGTAATTGAGGATGGCTCTAAGACGTCCAGAATTTCTCCCTTTGGATTTGGGGGTGGGGGAGCACAGCGAACAAGCTGTCTTTCGACATTTAGTTGAGAAAAGCAAAAAAGATAAGCCACAGCAAGCTATTATGATATCATACTAGGAGAGGCAACTCCAACGTCGTGGCAAGATTCTCAATTATTCTAGCTTCTACAGCGTTACAATTGATATACAACTATTATACATGAACTCAGGAATGATCATGTAGAGAACTCATGAAAACTAGCTAGTAAGTTAACGGAGGAGTTGCTTGTGGTGTCGTTTGGGGTATGGTACTAGATGGGTTTGAGTGGCCAAGCTGCAGAGTCCCCTCTGAGCTCCCGGTGAATAGCGGAGGGGCTGCTCTCTGCCATTTTTCTTAATATTATCATGTTAACTAACCTTGTATGGTTTCTCCGAGGATCTAGTAATACTGTTTAATACCATCTACTACAGCAGCACTCATTCGATAGCAGTAACTCTATAAGTCACGCATATATAAATGGATAAACCAACGCCACTCATCATTTCCTTTAGCGTTGCACAAGTAGATGGGGGCAGCCCAAGCCGAACACCATAATACCCTCAAAAGTGCAAAATAATAATATAGGAACTACACTCAATCCCTAGCTGAAAAAAAAGGATCTCCTCCAAAACCTCTAACAACACCGCAGGGACGTGCAAAATTTAATATGATACAACGTACTATTAGCGTGTGCCCCTACCCACGACACCAATCCTCCAGCGAACCACGCACGCAGGCGCGCAGGCAGCAACCCCTCTCAGAGACCACACTTGTAGACCCCCAAATACAAGCACCCGGATAAACTACCCTCCCCCCACTGCCCCACGCCGCCTCCTAAATCAAATAAATCCACCCATTTACCGTCTTCATACCCCCGGAGGGTCCCGAGCTACGATTCGCTAGTCGAGAAGTATCGGGTGAGCCTCTATGATATGATATTGTACCAACCGACCAACCAATCGAAACAGCGCGGAGAAACACTCGCGCTTGAATAGTAAACGAAATACCGTAATAAGACCTTATCAATTCCATTCAGGGCCAATAGCGAGAAAGAGCATGATCTTGGGGTCACGGGAGCTAACTATGGTGGGGTCTGCTACCATTCACCAGTTAGATGGGTAGGCGCAGATCCCTGGATTTCGGTGCTGGAAGGTGCGCTGTGGTGTCGCTATATGGCGTAGCCCTGGGAACACAGCAGGGGCAAGGTACTGCGGAGGGGCGGTTGAGGAGCCGACAGGCGGGGATGCCATTATAATATTATGCGGGATTTTTTGACCTTTTTTTTTTTTCCTTACGACCTTTCTCCGGTCCTTTCTTTCGTAGTTCAGTTCTGTAATATATATTATTCCGCATATGCAGTAGATTTTTTTTTACACTCGCATCCGCAAAGTTCTCGTAGCACCTTCGGTACTCCCACCAACACGGGCCAGGATGACAAGAAAGGGACAAGTCTTTTTTTTTTTGAGATCTTCTTTAATCCAGTAACGGCAGATTCCATAGAGCATATTCAGGCTTTTTTTCCCCTTTAAATAGCTTCTGCAATCCCCCAGCTTAAGGCTGTCAGGACTTCGCGATACATCAGACGAGAACTTTGCGGGCACAAGTGTACAAGGGCTTCCCTAGTGTTTGGATATGGTATGGTACGTTAACAAAATTAACGGCGCACCAACGATCAGGAAAAACTTCTGCTATAACAGCACCTTCCCACCAAACCTACTATTGTGGCAATAAAATTAAAAATGTAAATATGTAGCAGAATAGATACAAGAAATTGATATGATTTAGAGAAATTTCTTTAGGTGGGTCGAGGGTGGAGGGGGGTTGCGTCGCTAGTGATCTCTGGTGCGCCGTTATTTTGGTCAACGGACCATAGAAGTTTGGATGTAGTTGAAGAAAAATTGGATCTATTGTGTGTTCGCGAAGAAAATATACTAGGGTATTATGTACTTGCGAGTAACAATAAAGCCAAATATTAACGCCTGTGAAATAACAGAAAAAATGAAGAACTCCGCAAGAAAAAAACCAGAAAGCAGGTGCTGAGGCGACATGCAGTGGAAATAAAAACAATAAACTTTTTTTTGACCTCACCACCACTCAGTTTCCAGGAACCTGACCCGGGTAAATGAAACGACCCAAAGAACACCCTCCGATCCGAATATGCTGTAAAATAATGAGGCTGAATGAAAACTGTAAAATAAAAATCAAGAAGATAAAGGAAAATGGGGGAAAATAAAAGAAAACTTCCAATGGAAGTTGAACGTCTCCGGAGATTCGAGATCAATAGCTGAACTACCAGCTTCTCTTGCTCTTCTTGTTTCCTAGACGTTGCTTCATGGGAACCTTCTTCTTCTTCTTCTGGATCTTGACTTCCTTGACGGAGCCGCTTTCGAATCCCGAGTCGTCGGTATTGCTCCTTTCTAGCTTGGGCGCAGTCTCAACTACTGGAATTAATTTCTGCTCGCCAACAATTATTGCTTGCTTCTCCGGCTCTATAGCAGCCTGGATAGGCTCAACAGGGGCTACACATGGTGGAACTTCCTTGACTTCCGAGGCGGGCGCCGCGGGAGCCACGGTCACTTGTGGAGTCTCTGTCTTCTGCGGGGCCAAAGGGGTGGGAATAACTGGTGTATCAACATCATCCTTCACACTTTCGGCATTCCCCACCCCTATGTCGAGCTCTAGGCTCTCGATAATCCCTCTCACACTGCTCGCCCCGCCAATGCTAGAGATCGGGCTGGTTGGAGGGCTTCCGTCCCTCTCGGATTCGTCGTCGTATGGGAACGACTCGTCGGAGCTGGTCAAGGACTCCTCAATCGATACCGACACAGGCTGTCGGATCCATGCTTGATGCGAATGGCGCTCGCGGGGATCAAAAATCTCGCGGATGCCTCGTTTCTCGCAGATTCCGAAAGCTGGGGGTCCGTAGACACGTGGAGCGGGTACGAATACCAGCTCTTCGGGCTTAGCCTGGGCTACCGAGGGGGAATATTCCGGTGCCTGAGGAGTAAGCTCCTGGTCTGAGACCTCCCGTTCATTAAAATCTTTTTTAAATATCTCCTCATCGGCTTCCTCCTCTTCTATGATCTCCTCCAACCCTTGCTCTCCCCTGTGTTTCCTCTCCCCGAATTCCTCGTCCGATTCCTCCATATCGGAAGAAGTTGACTCGGAATAATCGGAAGGCGCCGACTCAGTAGCAGATTTTGACTCCACCATACTGCAGCTGTAAACACCTTTAGTTTCTTCGATTGGCTCCCTAGCTTCCTGGAGCGGGGCTGCTAACTCCTCCCCAACATCCTCAAGATGAGGGCCCTCTACGATTGGTGAAGGGCACTCCCTCACTATGGATGATTCCTGTTTGGAAAGGGCTTGAGGGGTCTCTCCATGTATCTCCCTGATGGGTGTTTCGGCCTGGGCCTCCTCCGTAAATTCGTGAAGCGTTACCGGTGATTCTTCTTCGACTGTCAAGGTTGGGTCAATGGCCAAGGGCACGATCCCTTCGGCCTCAGCCTCTTCGACAACGGCGTGGGAGACAATCCTGTCGTCATCCCCGCTGTCTACCTTGTCCTTTAACTATCATTAGCACCTCCCACGATGCGATAATTTGCACATGTGTGCTAGTAATAAGATTGGCATGCATGGTTGTATACTTACTTCGACAACGATTGGTGCGGCTCTACTCAAGGGAGTAGGTTCAGCCACAGGAGAAGGTTCAGCGTCTAGGGCGGGCGCAACGACGGGAGTAACAGAGCCTAAGTATCGCTTTTTGATATCCTCAACAATCTCAGGTTTTGTCTATGAAAGATAAACTATTAATCATCTCTTCAAAGAGCAAACTCTAAAGAGGGAAATTCTACCTGCTTCAATCGCCATCCCATCTGAGTCGAGATATAAATTGTACCCACTAGTGATGTGAACAGGTAGATAGGCGCCTGGTTCACACGAAAATGATAAGTAAAAGATCCAGAATAGGATCAAGTTTCTTGAACTCTTCATACCAAAGGTAATAAAACACAACATATGACCGCCCAGTACAGATAAACTAGAGGCGTGAGAAGTCTCGAGTTAGGAGTAGTCGGGGCAGTATAATATGGCAACGGGTGAAACAAAGCGTTCCAAAACATTTTTACTATGTTTAAGAGTATTATAAAAACAGTTTCTGAAAGTTCCTGAAATGAAAACGAACTGAGAATAGAAGGAGAAGGAGAAGAAGGAGATTGCTGATAGCTATGAAATTCGATGGAAGCTGGTTCCCTGTGGTCCATTATGTACTGAAGGACTGGATTAGAACGTGCGCACGACTAAGCTCAGAGTAGCGTAATTTATTTCTCCTTGCTTTCTGCCTTGGCGTCAGACCCAGCGTTGTATGTATGTATGTCGGAGTTAATTGTCCGCATGCCGCTAAGGACGTTTATATCGAAAATTCATCGAGCGATAAAAAGAAAAATAAAGACCCTTTCTCAGGCGTTGACAGGAGCTGCCAAGTCAAACAACTCAAATCGAACACGCCTGTTTGTTAGAAATGTTATGCAGTTACACAAGCCTGCAGAGCAGAATGAGCCATAGGGAGCCTTTGTGATGTGTTGGCCCAATTCTATTGATGGTTTCCTCCCCCCCCCCCCCAAACGGCGGTGCTAAGTATATCGTGGGCCAGTAAGATCTGGCTCGCTTATGCGCCAACTACTCGAGCACATGGCCAACCCTGGTTGGCGGGGCGGACAGCAGGTTTTCTGCGGGACAGCTGATTGTCCACAGCCGACGGCGTTTCTCTGGACAATTTTACTCTTCTTCCCATTGCCCACTTCTATCTTTCTAGAGCGACTACGGACTCTTCTAAGTTCCCCTCAAAATTAGCTATTACTATTTTATGGGAAAAATAATTCAAAATATGGTCGAGAATGAGCGCTGGAACAATTACTTTGTTAGAAGGAATTGTAAGGAATTGGGGATTTTTGAAAAAATAAAAAAATGTGGACGCAAAAAAAGCCAACACCAACTCACTCTGCTGATCGGGATCTTACACATGTGCCCCTATTGCAAAGCCAGCGATGTCGTGCAGAATCAGTCTCAATCAATATTCGATTTTCCCGCAAGATCATTCGATCAGGAAGCGCTTAAGTGTCGACTTATCGACTTGTCGTTTTAGGTCTTTCTAGGGTCGGTCGCCCACTCGACCACGAACACTACCGGTAATTCCGTAGGTATTTGTCGTCGATGCATCTCAGGGAACTCCATCCCGTTTCGCTCCACAATTTTCCCCCTTCGTTCTCATGTAGAGTGCCTATGGTGCTGTTCGGCAATCCAAGGTCGTTTGCTGCACTCTTTCATCATCGTCATCAAATCATCACTAAGAGTGAAACCACGCAAGGACATAACCATACGTAAATTTGAACAATTCCACCCTTCCTCAAAAATCCCCATATATCCCCAAAGGGTTACGTTGGCGGTAGCGGCCCGAGCCAGGAATCTAATTTCGGGAGAGATTGGGTATTTTTTTCCCCGTCAATAGTAACCCCACCGAGAAAAAAAAGAAAAGCCAGCTCCCTGTGAGAATGGGACGATCAGAATTTTGCCCCTCCATGGTGACCATTGTGATGAGGGCTATTGGATCCGGCTGTATCAGTGATTCGAGTGGGGTTGAAAAAAAACTTAAGTTGAGCGGATCATCGGGTTGGATCTTGATAACTCCGGATGCTCGGCGAGATTTGTTTCGTTGGTCGTCTGCCTATGCGTTATATACGGGAATGAGAAACCCTGTGGAACGATCTAATCAAACGTTTTTCCGGTTTGTTTTACTGGAGAAAGTAGTAACACGGCACGGCACTCTTAGAAATTGAGCACATAGCGCACAGTATCTCCAACTTGCTTATGACCCACGGCAGGCCTAGTGAGGGGCGGCGTTTTCGTTTGCCCCTCCGAACCCAATAAAAGTGCCGCCCTCCGCAATGCCCGCACCTCCACCTCAGAACAGAGTGACGCCAAACTCCAAGCTTTCAGTCCCGGGTTCCAAGTTAAAGTTCATGAGCGCATAAGGCCAAATATTATGTGCTGTACCGGTAATTTAGAGAGGGCAAAAATTGGGATATTAAAGCCGCAGATTGCCGCTCCCTAACCAGTCTAAGCCGGGCGGAAGATTATGCCGACTTGAGAACTCAAGAACCCATTAAGCAGGCTCTAAAATTTTCCTCTGCAACTATACCTCCATGCAGCAATCGACCAACTGTCTTGTTCTCGTATCATATTATTTGTTCCTTGTGATGTCGAGATTGTAAGCTTTTCCACCGATACCGAGATTTCAACCAGAGCTCTTCCCCTTTAGCACCTGGCACGATCCGAAGGGCAAGCAGAATATGCAGCCGATTACCGTTGCAGTTAAGAACCTGGGGTCAGCGCTATCTGTTAGCACGATCCCCACGATAACACCGACCACAGGCCGCGATGAGGTGCTTTAGCACCAGAGAAAAAAATTTCTTGTTGAGCCTGGCGATCTTTGCGTTTGTGGGGGCGACAGGTTGAAAATTTTACCAGTCTCCGCACACACTAAGGCCCACCCCCAAGTTGTGTTATGAATGGTTCTAGAACAAGGCCGCTTATTAGTATAAGAGTGCTTAAAGCTGTGGGCGAAATGTGATTTCGTCTCGCCCGCCAAAATTCAGGTACCGCTGGAGAGGTTGCTGATAAGACCATTGCGCCCATTGACCGGACGCTTTAGAGGTCAATACAAATAAGCCCAGGTCCGGGCCGGCCCCATGATTGCTGTGAGCTGGTTAACTGATACCATGTACTCGGATCTAGCCCAGCCCAGCGACCCAGAACCCGGCATCTCTTTGTGATTTGGTAAGCCCGTGATTTTCCAACGAAGAGTAGAAGACATGATGCCCCGCAGTGTCACAACTTCCGCTGCAGTGCTCTGCCCGTGGAGCAGCGGATCATTGTATCATATCGCAAGCCACCTCATAAAAGCCATCCTAACAGGGGTATCATTAGTGGTGAGAATACCTCCTTCCCCTGAATTAGGGCGGGGCACCCTCAGCCCTAACTTCCGACGGATACTGCAGTGATATAAACACGGGTGAGCTGATGTATATGATCGAAGACTGTTCCGCAAACGATATACCCATATTGAGCTATTTCAAACCCTTCAGTCCCCATCTTCTTTGAGGGACTAATATATCCTAATGCTTTAGTATCGGATCAACGCGAAGACGCCAATACTCATCGCCGTCAAGGAAAGCCCCCTCTTAGCCTTATATATAGTAAACCCTAGTACATTATGACATGGTGTTCACCCACCTATCGGGCCATAATTATAATTATCCAAACAAGCACAATATCCAAGGAACCCTAGCTCGTGCCCATAGAGTCGGCCTGTCTTCAAACTCCCAGATCTCCACAATAAGGCTCAAGCATGCTAGTCCTCGAGATGCTTCAAAGATACCTAAAATCAGGCTTATGGTGTTAGTGAAAGTCTCATCAACTTCATTCCGCGAGAGTTTGTAATCCGAGAATGGCAACCCGATAATATCCCTTCTAAGAAAAAACTTTAGCGAAAATCCAACCAATTAGCAAATCGCCCCGTCAGATATTGGTTCTAAGCAAGAAGGATTCAGAAATAGGAATTCGCAAAGTATATGAAAGGAATCCGTGCGTTCCACAAATTCACCACTCATATTTCCTGATACTTCTTGCCTGGGACAACTAAGAGGGGTACCAACCAGTGAAGTAAAACCATTTAGCGAAAGGGTAACCTGTAAGAGTGTGAAGAAATCGATGGATCGAGACGTTTCGGAATATGCACCGGCAAGTCCAGCCCCACATACTCGAGCACTCGGATATCAGGATGCATCGCCATCTCTCTTCGGTACCGAACCACACTGTTTCAGGAGATAAAGTGCTCTCACAGGTCGATGCCGAACAGCCTTTGCACATGCCGAACCCCTCTCTAGCCCAACCCCCGAAATCATTCGGGAGCCGCATCCAGGGACAGCCAGAGAGGAATAGCCTACCTAATGTTCCCATGTATGCGCGTTAAAGCCACAAGCACCCTGTTATAACCAAAGACCGGACCCAGAGAAGGTAATCGCCGGGGCCCGGCAGCCACGTCCGTCCGTAAAGTTCCTAACCTTCCTTATTCCTCAAGAGCAATGCTGTCAACCACAGAATATCAAGAGCCTTTTAGCTAACTGTTTTCGGACGTGCCTCTAGAGACATTATAGACCTTTATCATAATTTTAAAATTTTTACAGAATAGTGGGAAGGGAAGGCTGGTGAAGCGCGTCCAGGAGCTAGAATGGGAACTTTGCGGGTACCACTATAGTAGCTGGAAATTGCCCACTCCCATGTTATCCAAACACCGTTCCAGGAATACCAGTATTAACTCCTGTTATCTTAACTCGTTATATGGTGCAGAGGAGATTGTCACCAGTTGGCTGATTTGCAGACCCGCAGACACGGACAAGAAACGCATATTGTGCCAGCACCCATGGCAGGTGACTCAAAGTGCGTTGGTCCCGCTGGGGGACGAGAGAGTCTCTTTATCCTGCATCCGACTCCCACAGATGCCACCATTGAGCCTCAGAGCCAAAATTCGCCACGCAAACTTTGTTCTCGCAAAACTCTTGCAATGGACGCCGGTCACTCACCCCCGATGAATGGACTTGCTGTACTCTTAACGACCAATTCCGGTCCTCAGGATCCGGAATCTTGTGTAGCTATCATACGATACCCTACCGTATTCCCGGACAATTACCGTACAAGCACCGGGAATGTTTTCGTCGAGCACAAGGGTTGCAGAGTAAATCTTCGGTGGTGGTCAGAGAAGCAAAAATACCGAACAGCAAGACATTGGTGAAGTCGTGTCCAAAAAGCAAGTACTAGAATACCTCTATGAAGCAATAGTATAATACAACGCAACCATCCTTATTTTCTATCAGCAACCGTGATATCAGAGGCTCAAAAAGAAAAACAGTATTGAAACCAAGAAATTTATATCCTGTATAAACATATACATAATAATATAGAAGATAATAAAATTTCAAAAGCTATTAGAGTCTCCAAGGTAACCGTTCAACAGGTTGTTAAATGACTAAGAAGGAAGGTAGAGGTGTTCACCCCGCCCTTCAGCCTTACCATTACACTACGATTACCAATACCCAAAAAAGAGTACCGTAAGAACTGGAATAATTGAACCTCACGCTAGGGCGTTGGAGTTGCCTTTGTTTGTATGGTCTGACACTCTTTTCTTTTTTTCTGTCTCAAGCTCGCTCTGAGGGGTCAGTTTTCGCTGTACGTTCGCCCCCCTATCCAAGAGAGGGAATTTCGGACGTCGTAGTGCGGGGTTCAATTATTCCAGTTCTTACATACGGTATCATAGTAGAAACTATTGTTGATGAGCCCTATCTAGTGTTAAGCAAAATTACCTAAAAAGTAAATATTTGTCATGGAAATATAACTACAAACACAAATAAGCTTATATCAGAATCTGATTTTGGGTTTTCAATACTAAAAAAAAGGCTTTCAAAGGAAAGAATAGAAAGGTATGAGAAAATAAGTTTAATAGGAGAAGAAGGAACAGAAAAAGAGCAAGGAATTGGATAGTCTTTATTAATAAAACTAGGGACACCAAAAATAGTATGACGACGAGTGATTTTGTAACTTTCAGCCTTGGTGCTTCTAATTAACCTCACGTGAGAGCGTGTACCACTATAGGAATTCATGGTTCAGAATCTATAAACAGAAGAACAATAACACAGGCTAATATGAAATGAGAAGAAAAAAACTTAAAGTTGAGTTTTAAGTTTAAAAAAAACCAGTAATGGGACCTATACTGCAATAATGAAAGGGTAATAGGATTAAAATAATTCCTGTAAGAAAGAGAGCTTAGAAAAAAACTAGCAAAAAAGACAAAGTTGACTTGAACTTCCAATATCAATATTATGTAATAAAGAGTTGCCAACCCTAACCTATTCCTTTAATAGAAGGTTTTAGCAGATCTACTGATCTCTTTCTAATATGATAGCAGACAATTTCTTAAGATAGTTTTACAGTTCTGATAAATTCTTTCAGGCAACAAAGAGTAAAGCTTAATTTCCTAATAACTGTTAGATTGGTAAAATGATACAATACCAGAGATAGTTCAGACTATATTGGATGCAGAAAGAGGATATACAAAGTAGTAGTAATATTTTACCAAAGCTTATTATATCTGCTTTCATCTCTCTTTTAATTGAGTTTTCATCTTTTGAATCTTCTATGGTTAATCCCATAGATAATTGTAGTTATAACTACCATTTGGAAGCTTTTTTCTTTTCTTTGAAAACACAACTGTATAGTATAATACCGGTACACTCCATCCCTACCAGCATCCACGTTTAATCTAAAAATCATAAACTTCTTAGAAATATTGACGGGAAAAATCTTTTACAAGGATGTTTTTCTTTATTGTCATTATCATACCATATTATTATTACCCTCGAAATTGTTATTACAATAAACGTTGATCAATCATGTGCGGAACAGTAACCGGGATCGGTATGCATTAGTAAATATTTAGGGGCATTTTCTTCCCCTTGCTAGTATTTCCTATGTACTCATATGGTAACACTGATTAAGTTTAAAAACCTTCGCTATGCAATTTATCTAGAACAAGAGATCTCGTAGTTCTGCCTAAAAATTCCACACCAAATCTATCAAAACTCACATTAAATTTTACGGTTATTTGATAGGATGCTCCTCGGTCACGGCGAATTTAACAGAATGCCCCTGTGAAAAAAAGTTTGATAGAATGCCCTTCCACCCTATGTTCGAGTAGCTTATATCAATCAGAATGTTATAAGCGGAAAATGTAAATAGATTATTATGCTAAAATACAGAGGCAGGCACTAAATATGTGATTGATGGCATGTCCGAGCATAATGGCCAACTTTACCACAGGTAGAACATTGTGGAGGTACTCTACTCATGATTTCTGCTCCGATGCTGGGAATGCCTGATCGGTGGTCCCCTAGTCGTTTGCCCTTTTTGGCTGGCCTTCCGCGTGGTACTCGTGTTACCGGTGCCTTCATTGATACGTGCGGTGGGTGACGGCTACCCGCTCCTGGAATTTCCCTTCCGGTAGTATCATCGGAGAGTGCCCATTGGTGAAGTTGCGCTTTGAAGTCCAAAAATGTTTCGAAGGATTGGTTGTGTAGAAGAGCCATAGTGGTGGTGCCGGGTGTGAAACAAGACAAGTATGCCCAGGTTCAAGATAGTTCTTACTTCACACACCATCTATGTACTAGGGTTAGCACCCTTATTTCGTTTCTAGTCTTATATCTCGGCTGACAGAGGGGCATTCTATGAAACCTTTTTTCACAGGGGCATTCTGTTAAATTCGCCGTGACCGAGGGGCATCCTATCAAATAACCGTAAATTTTATATATCCATTGCTTGTTTTGAGCCATTTCCAGCAACCCTGTACCCTAAGACATGTCTATCCTCAAATGGTGACTGAGCTGAATTTATCCAAGCTCCATAAATACTAATCAGCAATAATGCCTGTATTAAACAGGCCAAGGCTATTCCCCTTTTGACCAGTATAATATAGTGGGACGCCGGAAACCCAGGCTCAGGATGTGGGGAGAGAATCTGGCGGGAAGCTCACAAGCACACCCAGTGTTGTAATAGTAGAACTGATATTGACAAGTAAGAGAGGAATTGGGATCGAAGAATCGTTTGATTAACTATGGCACCCAGGCGCATTGCTATATACCCGAGAACCCCTATTTCTGTTATCTGTATCCGGAGTCTCACAGACCTCCGAACACTAGTCCACTAGCTCAATTGCCAAGCATCGCGAACTCCATGTAGTACAGTTGCGTTTTGGTATCCCCCATATTCCAACACCCGGTGATACAGTGGTCCGAGTGATCACTCATGAAGGTGTTGAAGGGAGGGACCATCACATCGGCTCTTAGAGCGGGCAAAGGAACGGAAAAAAATATTGGAAGGACCCCCAAAATGTGAGGGGGATGCAAAAATGTGTGCGGCAAGTGATAGATAAACACTACTAAATGGATCCGCTTTAGATACATCGCCCCCGTGGATTACCAAATTATCCAATGGAAGAACAAAGAGGTGAATCAGAGAATACCTCCACGAGGGAGGGAGCTTTCTATAATGCCGTTTTGGGATGGGTGCGAAGGGGGTTTCGTGACCTTGCCCAGAAATATGTTATCTAGACATCGCACTAAAAAAGTTCCTAGTTAAAGCAGAAATAAGACGAGTGTGTAAATCCCCTTAGTCTATTGCTTCTCATTCTCAGACACGGTAATCCCCTATTCCCTTTATCCACTGATTCCCCTTCAGCTGGCCTCCTTGCTGGGGCATTCCGGCTTTCACAGAGCAAATAATAAATGGCGAGGGGGTAGAGTGAGGGGAATCATTTTGGGCCCCGGCATTGGGTAGGAGCTCTTTTCTCTCTCTACCAAACTAACGGCAAAGTCATTAGTGTATAATGGTAGGCGCATCTGGATTGAATAGTGCACTAAAACTCCTGAGTACTATTTCTGCTACGTGTGTCCGGTTTCTCTAGAAGGCAATTGGCCCACACCTTATCCTCGCATTCTCCCTCCCCAATCTAGATTATCTCACCAGATCAGGATGCTAGTTAAATAGGCGCTCAGCCAGCCTAGTCCTACGCTGTAAGACTACTACGCTTTTTGCGCGGAATTGGAAGGGTGGAAGAGGTCTATACATCTTGGGCATTTCCTATAATTGTATCTAGGGAACTAAGAAGGCAATAAATCAATTAAGCTATCACTATCTGTTTTTATTTCTACTTCTATCACGCTCTAGTTCCACTTACTGTTTGCATATTGAAAGGTCCCTACCTCGCGTCGACACCACTTGCGCTCCTTATGGCTTTCCAAAAATTCCCTGTAACTTCCCAACGGGTGATAAGCAATGATTCTCAGTTAGCTTAAGATCCCGACACCTCCAATGGAAGCACCTTAAAAGAGAAAAAAAGGCTCCCTGGGAAGCAGGGATTTCTTCGGGAACTACCAAAGCACTAAACGAAAAACAGCTATCCTAGCTCCCTTAAATTGTTACCCAACACTAAACAACACAGAACTTGCTGAAGCGAAATCCAGAGTCATATCTCAAGAGGGAACTCAAAAATACGTATTGTCTATTACCTCTGGCATGCAACGCTAGCTTATACCCTATAGAGATTTACTATAGCAGCAAAGCTCCAGATTTTTCACGTACTCATTACTCATTACTGGGCAAAAACAATAAGCAGGATGTATAATCAGAGCCCGAGTTGCTTCCCATGAATGCGTCTGTGCGGCAGTCGCTGAAAGCGTTGGATCGGAGCCAACTACTCTTTTGTTTTTAACAGCTTGCCAAGTCTGTCTTGCAAAGTTGACGGAAGCGGACAGTTGTTAGAGATAAGGAAAGGGGGATAGATAAGGAACAAGGAGGAATAATAGCGCTAGTGGTTTCATTTGTTCTAGAGATGAGAGAATTGACGGAAGGGTTCATGTTTAAGTTTTTCCTTTATTATTATCACGGAGGTACGGAGTAAAATGGGGTCATTCATGGAGAGAGATCGATTGGCGTGGGAAGCAATAGAATGACTGAGATGGTTTTATTATTCTTATAATATTATAAACTTATGTTTGGTTAGCTAGTTTTGTGATGACGAGTGAATGAAGTTTCCGATTATACCTACCCTATAGTTTAGCCCTAGTCTAGCTCGGCCGTTCGACCGTTCCGCCATTTATCTACCGCTACATGCCTTATGATACTCAGAGTTTTCTCCCTCTCTTCGCTTCTTCCCATCTAGATCCTGTACTATTTTATAACCTCAGAACCCGGGCCAAGCCCGGACCAAGACATACCAGCAACCGAGTAGCAAAGGAAGCATTTATTGGGATACTTGCCCTAGCTCTTTGTCGAGATTAAGAACCAGCGTACGCTCCCAAATGAAACATTCAGACTGGGAAATCACCATTAGCCATAATTGACCAATGCTCGTTCTGAGCAGACTCAGGCTATAAAAAAAACTCCCCCTTCGTTTAAGAAACAAGATTCTATTGCTTATTATGCAATGAGATCTTTCCGTGGGTTCCTAGGTTTCTTTAATGTAGCCAAGTTCGCGCGTGGCATCAGTGACGCGGTTTTAATAAACACAACGAACAATATGTTGCAACATTTTATGTATTTATCGATGGTCTTCTAGCAAGATTTTCAAGCCCCTTCTTCAGCTTAGGCACTCCATTATTTAAGAACCTACATTGGTGCTCAACCTCAAGCCCTCCACAGCTTGTCCCGCTGATTAGACTGGAAATACGGGTGACATGTCATTGGGAAAGGGATTCACAACTATGCGTAGATAGTCTCCTTCCCAGATCAAAAGCGGGCAACTGCGGAAGACTCAATCTGCCCTTCTGGAAATCCAATGTCTAGATGTGACCCAAGCTCTTGGAATGCCAAATTGGTTCCGGTTCATGAATGTGTTCTCCTCCACCGCTGACCTCGCTCACAGAAATCCCCTGCTCGCCACCGCGGACTCCCTTGAATAGCATTGCCTCGGGTCAAGGGGAAGCGGTTTCGGTAGGCCAGCGAACGCCCAGCTACCATTTCTTCTCTCTCTCCGGTCCCCCAAAACTGCCTTAAATGGAAGTGTTATAGCCAAACGCACAACTGACCCCTTTCCCCCTCAGTCGATGAGCGTAACTCGCTACCAATCATTTATGTAACGCTACACTGCGGTGCTCCTTTTGGCGAGATGCATACCGGCCTTCATAATGCGTTTGTGGGGCTAAATGGTTAGCAATGCTCACCATTTATTTTTGGAAGGTGATCGTGTACTTCTACTGTAGTGTACTTACTGTAGGGTAAGGATCGCAACGGCATATCACAGAGATCGCCGCAAGATACCTGCATCCCCCCATCACGGTTAACTGTAAAGTGCTGATGCCCGATGCAGTACCGATATCCGAAGCCCGCCATGGGGCATTAAAGGGAACATAAATGTTTCATAATTTCTTCAAGCGGTTTCAGCAGCGCCCGGGTCACTTCTCAAGATAGGGACTAGGAATGATTACTGAGCGACCCATTAGTCAGGTATGATAACTTGTCTAGAACATGCCAACCAAAAGAGCAGAGAAATCAAGACCAAGAAACTCCGCAAAACGCTTACTTAGTTAGGGTTTCTATAAACAGCTCGGTCAGCAGAGCCCCAGTTGACGTAAACTCACGTGGGGAATATACTTGGATCAAGACTGAGAGGCGGAGTCTCCCTCGAATTGTAGCTTTACCAAGTCTCCCTCTCCTCTGACGCCCAGCACCTATGGCGAGAGAGTGCCAAATAGTGGTTAACGGCGTCCTTGGGGGAATATTAGCCGGCAAAATGGCGATGTGATAAGTGAACTTAATTTTGTTTTTGCATTTTCCTCGTGTGTATCTGAACTCATGCCGTCCTATAGCTATTGCCAGAATGGACAGAATAAGTCCTAATAGGCCAAAAAAAAAAGTAAGCCATAGAGCATGTAATAGGTGCCAACCAGTAACTTCGGATTTTGAGACTTTGGATGCACGATATTTATTTCTCCTCGTCCGCGCTACCCCACAGAGTCCCTTGAACACTAATAGTTATCGATTGATATCATAGGATGCACAGCACCAACCTACCTACCTAGAGGGGCTGTGAAAAGAAACTTCCGTCTGCTATCTACCGTATTCACCTCTATCGCGGCTAATTCCGTCTCCATACCCTGACTCTCAAGTCCAGAGACGATTGATCGCCAGATAAATATTGATATCACCATGCACCACCAAGGCAGTCAGGATAATCACTCGATCTCATGTAATTACAACACACAAACGGCTGAGAGTGTACTGTACTGTACGGTATGCAAGTTTAGGTTGCGCTTAGACTTCTCCTTATCACAATAAGAGGCCGGGACAACATCCCCTAACTAATTTCCTCACAGTTCCCCAATCCACCCCGAATTTCCTACCCATAGCTCAGCTTTAATATCGACAGACATACAGATCTATCACAATTTACCCCAGTGAAGAGCACTTTGGTTGCGATTCCAACCACAGTGATCCAACTTCGTGTTACCAACCAGAAACGCATGCGCCTCCACTTCCCCGTTCCTACGGGCCCAATCCTGGGACAAAGCTGTAAGCCTAGGCTTCCTTTAAAAAACTCTAGTTTAGGTTGCATGCCGTTCGAGCCCTAAGAGGTTGTAAATAGCAGGGCATACAGTGAGTGAGGTGCCTTACCGCAGGGCCAGGGGCCACGGACATTAACTTTCCCGGCCTATCACCGCGACCCTTTTGAAAGTTGGGACTAAAAGCTCCAAGTGCACAGATATTTCGATACCGGGCTATGATGGTTAGCCAACCTACCTATAACTATTCGAGCGCTACAGTTTTGTGCTTGTAGAAAACACTCTTTCTAGGTGTTTTATTATAGTGGCAGTGAACAAAGTATTTGCAACTTGACACTAGATGCTTCCTCGGAATAGCTGGGGTTGGATGACCAAGCGCAAAGCAAGTGGTCTAAGGTCATGGTTCGGGATCGGTCCTAAACTGGTGTCATTGATAGTAGTAGGTGGCATTTTGCTGATACCCTTGCATTGCAGGGCCCATCCCCCCTTGCTGGCGGCTATCCCTAATTCATAAAGGATTAGTTATCTCATATCTACCTACCTTTTTTTTCGATATTTACGTCACCTGCCACTACTAAGAACCGGGGCTCCCATGTTAAAGAGGCTAGCTAAAGGTGCAAAAAGTATCATGATCTTCCAAAGTGCAGTACTACACCTTCGCGTTCCTGCGTTATTTCCAAATACTAGAACAATCACGACCCATAGACTCGAAATACCACGAAGCCCTTCTTATATATTCACCAAATTCATTAGACATGTATTTCGTTATGTATATTAATATTTCGAGCTACTTGTAGGGTGGGCATAATATGTAGCGGACTTAAGCAGCTCTGTTACAAACATCGCTCGTGTGCGTAAGTTTAATTGATAAGGTGTCAAGGGTAACCAGTTATATCGTCCCGAGACCGTTTTAGATGCATTTCAAATAGTGCTGTATCCAGCCACCAAATTTTTCCAAGATATTTTAGGTGAAATACGTGATCACTAGCTCTTCGTCTTAGACTACTGATGTGTACGAGTGATATGTAATGACTCAAGGCAGAATCGTTGGGTCCAGTCTAAATGTGGGCGATCAAAGCAGTGTACTTCGCCATGTATCCCCCCACCATTCCTCCCGTATGCCCGGGGATAGTGCATGATCACTGTGCTTCTCCAATTGTGACACGCTCCATTCCAGTTTGGAGTTCGCCTTTGACACTAAATTGTTGGATAAAAGGATCCAACTAGGGCAGCGCAGGGGTGCGCTATCACATACAGATGTCGCACTACCCTTCACCTCAGAGAATAGCGGAACCTAGCTATGTCGTATAAACGGTAGTTCAAGGTGCGTCCTGCATTTTCAAGGTTCAGGCAGGGCATTCGTGCACCGTAATCCCATATATACTAAATACAAGGATCCGATTTAGCCTCTAAGAATCACCCATCTTAGTTGGGCGTGAAACTCATAGCTATAGCAGGATCAGCAAAACAAATATTTGTAGACTATTATGTCCCGTCTTCCGCACTGGTTTGGGGTCAAAATCGCAGCTGGCGGAACTTAGTCGAGAACTATAGGAGAGCAAAGGCACGTGAAAGACAGATAAGAAAACCTGGCTCAAGGGCTCATATAGACCAAATATGTTAAATCCCACTGTCATAAGGGTTCCCACCCTACCTAAGAGATCTTAGTACCAATAATCGGTTCATATGATACAGCTTCTCTGAATAGAAAGCCATCTACTGATGACTTGCATCGGGGGCCACCAACTCGCTGGACAGGTAGAAAAATGTATGCACCAGCCGTTTCCAAAATGCGAAATGTGACCCAAACAGAACGCACTTTGTTTGTAAAGAGCTATAGAGATGATATAGGTGTTTCTAAAAAATGATGGAGATCGGGGCTGTGTGCAATGCAGGAGATCAATCATCCACGGAGTTTCCTTGGATCCCTGACCGATATGAAATAAAGATAGGCTACCCTTTTTACTCTACCTGGCGATTTCCTAACAGCACCCCCCCGTTGTGTATTAAGTGCCACAATCGAATTCATGTCTCTGTGCTGCCAAAACAAAGCAATCCTGTCATGTCTTAGGGAGACCCCCATTACTACGGCACAGTGTAGGAGTATGTTCGGGGGCTTCCAGGCCCACTCCATAACCTTCCCCTTAGCTGCAAACTCCCTGGCAGTGCTATCATAACCCCTGGATTTGTATAATGCGGTATAGTGATCTATTGGTCCACCCAGGAACCCCTCTCTGAAATGCTCAAACTCTATCTGACCGCGTATTCTGCCTCATACCGATGGGAGAATATATCATCTTTTTCCGGGACTGAAGTGTCCTGGGGCCCCCCCCTTGAGAAATCTCGTCACTACATTCCTCAGAAGCCTAGTACCATCTGTCTAGAGCTCCTCGAGGGTGTTCCACGAGTCTCTAGAAGCACCCTCTGGCCGCAGTTGCTTACCATTCACTTACCAGAGACGGCAGATCCTACCCGAAACTTAGCTCTCTCCACCCCCCTCTCCTCTCTCCCCGGGCTTTTGATCTACCGAAATGAGGGAATTTCCTGCCACCTCATCACTCTCCGTGGGCAAAAACAAACTGCGATACCATGTACCATGCAGGACAAGCTAAGAGGCCGCAGCGCAAACGGAAGTGCAACATGAAGCTTGATTTTAGCCCAATGGCTGTCATGTCCACCTCTGACTCCCAATCGCATAGGGGAAGTGCCTTGCCTATCTCTGGTTCCTTACCAGGTTAGTATGGATTCGACGCTCAGCTAATGAGTAATGGACACGCTGGCCCGATTTTTTTATCGAACTATCCTTAGAGCGAGTAACCTATTTTCTATACTAATTCAAAAGCAAGAGGAAGGGGTCGAGGTCCTCTTTTCTTGATAGGTATTCGGAATTTCCTCCCTGCTAAGTCCAAAAAAGTGTTTCACAGTGGCTTACATCCTCTGTGTAGCACAACGCCGGGAAGCTTTCGCAGTGATTACCCATCGACCTCCAGAATGTTACAAGTTATTTTGGAGGGCATGGGTATACCTTTTGCTCCTAACTATCACTAGACGGTTTTTCTAGAAAGTGTTGGAAGGGCCTTTCTCCCTCGCACCCATGCTCTCTAGTATTTCAACAGCCCTTATTCGCGGGGCACTCATAACTAGATCTACGCGACTACAGAGAGTTATGCAAAAAACACTAGTTAATACTCTTTTTTCGTCACTTATATCTAGACCGACCTGATTACGGCAGAGCAAGTGCATTAGGGTAGGGTTGTTAGATTCTCCAACCAAGCCACTTCCTGCGACCTCCGCCACAGCTCGAGGGGCAGTTGTAACCGCCGCCCGGTGAGTAGAGTTTAAATAATGGAAGGCGCTTAAACTATCCCACAAGCATTTGGGTTAAGTCACGTGTTTTCGCGAATCAGGTACTGGACGATAGTATCCATCCAATGACACGCTTGGAAAGGCCAAAGGGCTTGTTTTACCGAACTCCAGAATGCTGCCAACCCTCAACAGGTTTTATTCGGCCTGATCCTAGGGAAACATTTAGTTCCCTATGGCTTTCCTGAAGGGGCTTTAGGCTAGCAACTCTAATTCGTTGTGGGCTCACACTGCCTGGGTTCTAGTGTGGAATTAAGGGAAAACACCATTGGTGGGCTCATTGAGAAAGAGTGTGTCGAGACCCCTACCATAACGTGGATAATCATTCTGATGCAAAGCGCTCTTCCATATGATGTTCCGTACACGATTATATGCAGGGCTATGATAAGAATTAATACTCACACCCACTGACTGTACCAGCCCAACAACCCTATGCAAGGCCTAAATATCCTTATGTATGCAAGGAATGTGACCAATGCGGGAGCATCAATGGAACCCGGGAGTACCCCAATGCGAAAAAGATCTGAGTGGCGGAAGGAAGAGAAAGAAAAAAAACTCAGGAGAGGACTGCTTTAACATTGCTTATTTTTTTTATTTTTTTACGTGACAGCGGGGGCTGGGACGCAAATGATCAAAAATTGAATGCATGAGAAAATGATACTCCTTTATATGCATAAAACCCCAGAGAAATGCTAACGAATGACAAAAGCCGGCCGTTTCCCTTGAACAAAGTCTATGCATTCTAAACATGCTTTAAGCAAAAATGATGAGAAGAGCAAGAAAAAAAAGAAAGTAGCCCCGACCAACATATCCCCCTTTTCCCGCGCTCGTCCCAAAAATGATTCATGAGTAGCAGAAGGAAAAACTTTCGTATTCCGTGAGTTTTGCAACCCAATAACACAAAAGAAAAAAGAAAAAAGAAAAAGGGAATCGTAGAAGAAGAGTAGGAAAGTCCAAAAAAAGCCTCCTGAAGTTTTTACAGAGAATGGAAGCCCCGAGATGTAAGAAAGGAATGAGAAAAGTAAAAAATGGAAGGAAATAAGGAAGGAAAAGAAACCCAAGCCAAGAATTTATAACGCCCCTGTTTCCCATGCTTCACCAATGTCTTAACCCAAGCCGTTCCGGTCAGTCCTTTTGTCGCACAACCGGAGCATTGACAGATAGCCGTTGCGCTTGACGGTTGGGCCCCCATCCACGCCCACGAACGAAAGAAAAAATCACCTTTACACAACCATAACTTTGGAGGTGTACAAGAAGTCCAGGCTCTTCTCGTCACTCTCGCGGTAGTGCGAGAGTACGTTCTCAACTCGTAAAGCGTGATCTATAGAATTACAATTAGCGAAAGGGCTAGGATGAAAATAAAAAATTAAAATAAAAACTTACCAGGACTCCTCAAGCCCCTGCCAATCCTCTCCATGGACTCCAACATGAGGGGAGCATCCTCGCAATTTCCGGTCAAAGCCACAGTCTGCTCCCGACTCCAGTCCAGGGAGAAAGGAGTGAGCCCCTTGCTAATGGCGGCAAAGTGTGCCGCTAGTGACTCGGCCAGGGTGTTGTTCTTCTCAACTAGCCTCTGAGGGGGGGAAGGATGGCGCCATGCATAACCATCCTCCATGTGGAACACCCAGTAGTAGAGTCTCCACGAATCACGTTCAAGCGCACTCATGAGAACCACCAGTGTGAGGAAGATCCTAAGCCAATCCTCACGCTTCCTGCCAAAGATCCTCTTCTGTAGCTCGTTCAAGATCTGCTTCTCGAGTTGCCAAATCCTACGCTCAATCAGGTGGTCGAGTTGGTTTGCAAGGACCCTGGGAAGGGGAGTCTGATTGGCCAAGGGGCAGGTGGGTGAGGGGATCGGGTTAATGCCGAGGGAGTCGGACGAAGGGTGGAGAGTAGCCCCGTTTAGGAGTAGCTGGGTCGCGGTCCAGAGTTGAAGCGCATCTCTAAGCATAAAGTTTTCCTCGCTCCTAGAATATCTCCAGGCGGACCTGAAAATCTCTGAGAGGATAGGGCTCGTTGTAAACGTGCTCTCCACGTAAAACCAGGTGTGGTCGTCAATGTACTTCTCCAAAATCTCAGTGTTTATCCCGCGTTTCATGGCATAGGAAGTCGTTCCCATTGATTGCCAACCAGAAGCATCCTTGTACCAGTAGACGAGCTGCCCTGGGTAGGCCGGAATGAATTCGTAAACGCTGAGCGAGAGAGTGATACCCAAAGTCTCCTCATGAGATACTGTGACGGTGCGTGCAGGTGAGTTTGACCAGCGCAAAACATGATGCATCATTGTTCGGGAGTATGCGTCCACAAGCCCTATCAGCAGTCAGTAAAGACTCTAGAAAGGCATTCTGTAACCATTCCTACATTTTGAAAAAACGTCCAAGTCCACGAAGTGAACTCTCACGCACATGGCACCGGTCCCTAGCTTCTCGCATCTAGGGCAAGGGTTTCCTTCACCACACTATTAAAGATTAGAATTAGAGGCTATAGAATGCCGAGGGAGAAGATTACACGCCTTCATCTTAAGACCCCAACAGCGGGTGCAAGCTCCCATTTTCCTCAGCTGGTGGACCTCGCGCCTCTCGTCTGGGCCAAGCTTTCTGCGGCTCTTTCTCCTCTTTGGTGCGGCAAATGTGGCAACAAGGTGGGAGTAAGAAGGATTGCTAGTAGGAGCACTCGATGCACTGGATCCGAGGTCCGGAGAGAAGCTTGGTGGTGCGGGACTAGATCTAGTTGAGTTCGCACGAGAGCGGGAGGAAATCTGGGGAGAGTAGTCCGAGAGAGCGGGAGTAGTCCCTCTGTCTCTAGGATCATACTCTGAAGAGCTCGAATCGTATTCTGAACCAAAGGGTGAAAATCTAACTCTTGTGTGTCTATCCATTTTATAACACGTATTAGTTAAGGGTGACTTTGGTAACAAAGGCTGGCAACGCTGGAGCTTTGTTTGGTACACACCTCTCAAGGTCGGCGACACTACGACTTTCTTCGTATGTTTGAAAAAAGGCCTCTTCTGCACGATGGACACCTGTCAATTTAAAATACTCAGTCTTGCATCACACAAGTTTACCGAATACTCCACATCGAAGTTTGCGGTACAGTACATGATGCAGTAGTAAATATGTGGCGAAGAAAAAGGTTACGAACCAGCAGAAGAATAGATGCTCTCTTCGGGAGAAGTGTGAAGGACAGTCTGTCCAACGATCGATCGTGAAGTCATCACTGGTGATTGATATATCAAAGTTCCATCTGGCCCAGGCAAATATTGACCTTCTGTTGGCGCCGATAAGGAATATGAACTGGTGTCTGCATAGGATTCTGGGAAAAGCTGATACAACCAAGGCTGAAGCTCAGCGCCGTCTGTCCCAGTGCTCGGTGGAATGGGAGCAGGTGAATGTGAGTAGCTTCTGGGGGTGATGATTTCCAGTGCGTCGATATCTCCCTCAACACTGTCGTACGGAGACGACCGACCAGTAGATGTCGGGAATGGCGAGGAGTGGTGGCGGCTAGGATGATCACTCATTTTAGACGTCCTTTTTGGCGGCCAATTGTTGTCTAAAGGGAAAGATGCTGTTAATTTGTCGTTGATAAAGTGGGATTGTAACATGGTGAAAAGCGGGAGTTGGTAGTTGATTGTTACTGAATGATCTTTTATAATAAAATCGAGAATCGAGAGAAGGCTGTGGCTTTATAAAAGTGCTGGAGGTGGGGGGGGGGGGCACCCGGATAATGGGTGGGAAGTAAGATTAGGGTGTCCGCTAGACTACAAGACATAGCCGCCTCAGACTGCGGAGGGAGGGGGGTGGGGAGAGGGTATGGTACTTAGATGAACGATACTTTTTCGCGGCTCACGTGGCGCAATGAAGCGCGGCACAATACTCGAGTAGAGGGCTAAAAATGAAACGATTTTGGACCGATAATCTGGTACACTTTCATCTTTTTGGTACGAGAATAGCTCTGCTGTGCAAAAATCGAGAGAGGTCAATCATCTCTGCAGCCTGGTACCCACTGAGCCCAGGGCCCTGTGAGCCATTTCAAACACCTTCCAACGTCCAAGCGTCCCGAGTCCTGACTTACTAGGGAGGAAAGGGAGGAATGAACAGTGTGACAATGAAGGTAATGTGCCTGACCTGGACCCCCCCTGCTACTTCCTCTACTTTGCAAAAGATCCATTCGCACGTCCCATACTCAAGAGCTCCTTGTGTTACTGATGCAAGCCTATAGTATAAGGCTGACGCCATACACTAATCAAAATCCTTTGCTACTTCACTTTACCACTCAGGCAACAAGATAGTGAGAGGGATGAAGGGAGAATTGCGGATTGGCAACCAGCTGGTTGCCAATAGTAGAGGGTGATGTACTGTATTGTACTACTACTGTCTAGTACGAGAGCACCTAGGGAATAAAAGTAAACTCGCACTGCCGGTACCACACACGTTTCTAATCCTCCTAGCTCCCATGGAGTAGAACTGGGCCCAGGGCACTCGTAAAGTACACTCTGAGCAATACATGGCCGAGTCATAGCCTCTTCCCCAGCCATGCGTGTGGTATCCTCGAAACACCCGCTTAAAACTGTCTACTGTATTATACTATTCTATCTTTATGTTGTTCCGGGGACAAGCTTTCACGCTCACCGCCGTACTTCATGCGCCCTTCGTAATCTCTCCTTGTCATGTCCTTAGAAGAGGTGCAGTGGTCTCGCAGGGTGTTATTCCTCCCCCGCCACATGAGGCGACACACCAGAAGATTTGTCGCCTACCGGATTCTGGTTCCAAGGAGGCCAAGCTTTCTGAGCCGTTATGCTCGTAGATGCCTGCATCGCGAACTTTCTTTACTATACTTTCTAGCACCACAGAAATTTCTTCATAACAAATCAACATCTTCAAAGAACGAAGAATGGGTTTCTCGGTGTGGGTGCGACCGGTAAACTCAGTTTCGATATCTCATCCATCTAATGCTTTTTGTTTCCCTTACCACACTTCTCGCTCACAGGTGTTCCCCTGACAAGGCCGGAGAACCTGTATCGGACTCTTCCCAGGCGGTAGCATATAGGATGTGCATGGAAAATACAATTATTATTTTCATATATCTCCTTCCTAGTAAGCTATTGCGGCTCCAAGGTCTGCAGAGATTTTGTGGAGCGTGAGGAGACTTAATCAAGCCTCAATCCAACGGCCCAGACTTATCCCGCCCTTGTCCCACCCTCCAAAAGAGGCACTCACTATTTAGGACGTGGCTATATCGTCCGCTTGGGGTAGCGGTGTTTTGGCCACACTGGATGAACCGGCCGAAAGGGCTATCCGCCATGGACCTTGCAAAAAGATATCATCATTCCTGGGCGTGTAGAGTAAGACGCCTAAAAACCTTAGCCAAATTCATTCTATGAATTATCATTATATCAGCAGAGAAGCAGAGCCCGCGCTTTGCATCGCTTCGCGTCTGCGCCCGGATCTCAGCACCGAATAAGATGGAAGGGAAGAAAAGTCATCACCACCACCCCCTGGGAATAATTTCTGTCTATCAACCGCCCCTAGTGGGGAAATAGATAAAGCTCCGTGGGACCGCGCGCCCGCCTGCATAAAAGTGCATAAAAAAAAGCAGCTCTCCAGCCCATAAAACTCTCCAGGATCCCTCCTGCGCTTCTCCTTGCGAAATGTGTGTACCGGTACAAGTACCACACCCTATTCTAGTCACCGAGGTATTCTAGAATCGCTGAGGGTGAACCTCGAAAGCAGAAATAGACTCACTGCTAGCAACTTACATACCCCAATCGCCCAAAAGTGGAGGGGTTGCATGATAACAAGGCACCCATGCCACACCTCTTCCGAGTCGCACATTAACTTAGACGAGCAGGGGGGGGCGATATCGCTCCGCTACTCGAGCACTAGTCTGCAGATGGTTCTGCAGATTTTGGGTTTAAGCTAGATCCCGCCTCCTGCCTGATGTCCAAAAACAAACGAACAGAGCCAGAGCTTCCAGGGAAGCTTGGGCAACTTAAGCGGCCACCCCTACTTCGACGGTACAAGGGACAGTGTTCAGTTTATTTTTGTGAGTTTTCTGACCCCAACATAAATGCATTTTTTTGGGAGCGTCTCATGCAAGAAAAGATTCCTGAGCCCCACCAGATTCGATCCAATTAGACGCCATTGCTAGGTTAATGATGTAGGTACCGGTAACTCGCAAGTAGTGTGCTTAGTAGTGGCCGTCATCCTGATAGAGCCCCACCGATCATGAGCGGGAAGATCTACTGAGATACTGGCGAGCTGGAATGCCTTACTGCCATAGCTTACCCGTATGAGTGCAAGTCTTAAGACCAACAAGGAAGTACTTCCGATATTACGTACTATAGGGAATACCTTTTGAGGGGAGGTATGACCCCCCGCGTTTGGCCTCGATGACAATCTCTAAAAGGAAGCGAGAAATCAAAATCCTGACAGAAATCCCGGTCACTGCGTGCAGACCGAACAAGGTTCCAATACTGGATCGAGAAGCGTCCTTTTGGAACTGGTAGAATGTTTCCCCGACCAACCAAAATCCCAAGTGCTGGTATTTGAGCACATAGGATGGGGCTCCGGTAGATTAGGTATCGGTTCCGGTCATGAGAAAAAAAAGTGCTTATCCTCGAGCCTCCCTCTCCACTTCGCGGTCAACAAAGGTAGGATTAATGTTGTGGGGGATATCGACTTGATGGATTCTCGGTCAGTATTCGCCCAGGCTTGACCAATTATATGCCCTGATGCGGTATAGAACCCTATGAAAACTCGTAGGAATACCACGATACTCGGTGAAATTCCGACCTAATTCTGTATTTAAATATCCGGCGCCCCAAGCAGCATTTTCTTTCCGGAAAACCTTTGAGCATCTTGTCTGTGCCAGACGGGGTAGGCTCTCATCATGATGATATTCTGCTCGCAGTGATACAGAAACTAAAACTCAAGAAAGGCCAACCGAATCAACCCAAAGCATTACGACTTAAATTGTAAGAGTACGGGTCTTTTTGTGAGGGAGGGAGGGTGTAGGGTACTAATTCCACCTATCTTTTTGAAAAATCTTCTGACTTTCCAAAAGTGGCGGGAGAGACACATTTGAGAAAATCGATGTCTTCTTTGACAAATCTTAACTCTTTCTCGACATGTTGCTCACCTATCTTAAAATACCGAGCAAGATATTAACTCTAGCCATAATCGTGAAAGTGATTCTTCCAATGTTGTCAAAAATAACGTATGGAGATGTCCAATCGGTGGGCGGGTTGCGGCAACAGTGCTGAGCCACCCATCTGACTTAGGCATAGTGGCACGGGCAACAGAGCTCTCTCCATCGGTCTGTTAGTATTTTTCTTTTCTTCTCTTTCTTGCCCTTTGGCCGCACTTTGTGCGCCGCTCAGTATGGAAGCTAGAAGTAGGCGTCTTGCACAGCGCAGCGGTTGTTCCCACCCATTCCCCAGTTTTCGACAGGAACCTGGGGACAGTGATACGAGGAGGTGGGGGAAGGGGGCTTGTGTGTTTCTCACCTCGCGAATCATTTACCCAGCACCTGATCTCCCTGTCCTTCTTTCCTCCACATCTTCCAGCATTGAAATTCCCTGAGCGGTTAGTCTACAGTTTCAGGTTTATAGTTATCGCCGGGGATATGCAAGGGCCCCACTATCACACCAGAGCCAAACAAGCCGTCCACACTCAGGTATCTGCCTGGTCTGCCTTGGTTTGGGGCTTGATTTCACGAATAAATATGATCAAGCACCTCTATTAATCCGATCGATTTCCTACAGCATCGCTAAGCCTTAGTTACGGGGGTGTAATACAATATAGCGTTCTTATCACAGCTCTTCGATTGGTTTTAATTCTACTATGCCAGACAACTTTAATTTTAGGCACAAGCAAGTGCGGGCGGGAGTACGAAATTATCAGAGACATTTCTTTACATAGACCTTTTGCTATTCTAGAGGGTTCTTCTGCGCCTAGTAAGAAATCGCCCATAGGGACCACATAAACCCATCACCCCAGTATCCAATAGGGCCCGGGATACCTTATGTGGCCCGGTGCATGCTTGACATCTATTGCATACTCGTGGTGTCGAAGCATTTCTAAACAGAAGTGCTGTTGCATACAGTCTAAGTCCAAGCAGGAGTGCCGGGTTTTGGTGGCATGCAATAGCGGTCCTCTTTAAAAATGCTCCAGTATTAAAAGTAGACCTTTGGTCACTGCCCCTACCAGATTCCGTAGGTAACTCACCCTGTTGTGATTTCTTGCAAGCAATTTGAGGATTAGTCCTACACATCCGACTGTCGGACACAGTGTTGTGAGCTCTAGTGACCCATGGGCCATGATAAAGCCTTTTTCCCCATTGGGAAAATTCAACGAGGACACGAGCAGAGCCCTTACTAATTTCTCTACCAGCCCCACCTCAAAGACTTCTGGCATACTATTCCTGGCGTTTAATAGAGCACCTAGCAGGCTTCCGGATCCATCTCCGTTCAGTGAATTCGGCCCGCTCAGGCTTGCAACGACTTGCAGTAGGTCCCAATTCATAGCACCTGACTACCGCTATACGTCAATACGGAGACGGGATGAATACACTACCGGTAGGGGCGAAGAGATCATGTCTCGAATATCGCAAAGTTAAGGTATGTCGTACTTTGAATTAAAGAAAAAATAAAAAGTACCAACAGACTAACCTTAATTTGCATCACCACCCGCCTCACATAACAGATGGAAGGGCAGGAGAAGAATAAGGGGCTCCTACGGTAAAACTCGAGAGCCCGTCCTGCGACAACTATGCAATCTTGTGCAGCGAATTAGAGCTGACCACATCTCTATACGGAAGGAAGATCTTGTTTAGACTTTACCCCGTACTTCTGTGAGCCCGATTATGAGTTGGTTGGGGAAAGTCTTTGAAAACTGTTGCGAGAGTGGCAAAAAGAATTCACAGAATGCGCGGGAATCTTAAGACAGCAACTAGCTCGGCATATCTCGTTTGGCTGACCCGGATCATTTATATTTTTTCTCCCGGCCCTCGGGTGGGCAGAATGGGAAGCGTATGGCACCGAATAATCAGAATCAGGACGAAAGTAAGGGAGGTTGATACGTATGTACGACGTTCTCCATGCACGCGAGTTAATACCATGCCGGTATGGGGTATTCGGCCACTCGGATGATAGGTGAGGTTTGGGGGAGTACCTAGCATTCATATCTGTAGGGCTGAAGCAACCCGAGAACGTTTTTAAGGGTATTTTGGCACATGACACGCACTCTTTTCACCCGATAAAGCCGAGAAGTTGATGTAATCGCCAAGGGAACTATATTCAATACTGTAATAAATCCTAAAAGAGAACAGGTTCTTTCAGCCAAACAATCACCTGATAAGCCAAGTAAGTAAGTACTCGAGTAGGTACACAGTAATGTGTTTGCCTAGACATTATTAGAAATATTAGTAGAAGGCAGCAACTGCCTACGGCTATCATCCCCCCGTAGTCTATGAGAAATTGAGTTTTGACCGGATTCTATTGGACCACGCATCAACTGGGCCTAATCTACTAGTACACATCACATACTAGCAACATAGTGTACTTCAAAAGATCTGCCAAGTTCATAATTAGAATCTATAAAGGGCGGGCCTCTATTGGGTATAATGTCTGGAGGTATCGAATAAGCATCCTATCTCGGCCTATCTGTAACACCAGATAAATGTTTGCCGTATCATAGAATTTGGCAATGAACGCATCGCATCGTTCGCGACCGCCCACCATGATGAGGATAGGGGTCAGAATTCGACAAATCTAGAACCAGGAAAAGTACTGCCCTGGCCGATCAGCAACAGAAGATGAAAACAACAACCTACAAGACATGTACGAGTATTCTTGGGTTTACGAGCACAGGTGCCTCGGCTACCGATAATAAGAAATTGGGGGGCTCACGGGCAGGTACTGGGGTGAAGAGGTCAATCACTGGAGGTCACGTCGCAGCTGTGGGCAATCCTCTAGGCCCCAGACAAAGAATAGTCGATCCACTTGTCTTCGCCCCCAGTTTGTTCCCTAAAACGATCCCTCTCTCAAGGGTAATGCTTCCCAGTAATCCTAAAGGCCTTCGGTTATTATTTGTCCCAGATAAGAGCTACCTAGATACAAGGGGGTATATTTTGTATTGGCTCTCAGATACTCACATTCCTTCTCCAAGTAACATATGTTTCTTTAATTCGTTCTTTTAGGTGCTAGCACTTCTGACCTGGGATTAGTACGATACACCCATTATTTAACCGAGTACTTCTGGTTTTCGAGGGGTTCTCCTTAGACACCCTTCACTCGAGCTTCCTATAGCGAGTCCTTGAGCACTCTAAGCGCAACCACACAATTCCTCTCGGGTAAGGTGAACCCAATTGGTCTTGAATGCGCGGTTAAGTCAGTTGCTTCGATGGATGATGACCCGACCTTAACTCCAGTTTGGAAGTTCACACTTTACGGTTGCTAGGCTGTTAGGAATTCTTCAGAAGGGACAGTGAAACACTGGTCTAGTAAATTCCTGCTTAAAACAATGATTATGATGGAGCTGGTAGACGGTAAATTGATGAGTACTTCCACAGGAGCCCGGTTCTTGAGCTGCATATCTGGTTAGTACATTGGCTAACAAAGAAATGGGATTGGGCCGACTGGACCCAATGAATAGTAAAGGAGGCGGTATTCAGCACAGCTGAGGCCCTGATGATGACAATAATACCCGTATGCATACCCCCAAGAAATGTTTCAAATTGAGTTGACACATACCGTGCTGTGCAGGAAGTAGCCAAGAAGTTGGGTTGTGGGGGCGAGTGGTGATATGAAGATATCGTGAACGTCTTGACAAAAAGAAAAATAGGGTTGGTACCCTTTTCCTCACTTGAATGCACTAGCACTTGTATCACGGATATGGATTAATATTTCTTTTGCCTTTGTTATTCAAAGGCAGTTCTCATCCGAGTCCTAGCTTTTGGGGGAACTAAAGGCGGGTGTTGCTAACAGGGGTCTGAGGATGAAGATGTGCGTGTGGTAGAGAAGGAAGAAGGAACGGTTCAAATCTTAGACATTTGGATACGGTAGTTGGATTTAGAATTCTCCAACCAACCTCTCCAACAGGTGGGGGAAAGAATCCCTCCGGAGGAACCTGCTTTTCGATTATTGAATTGCGAAATGCTGGGGGCGCAAGGATATTCAGTAGATGGTGCATAACAATTACTATTAAGAAACACAAAGAGGAGAAGAGAAAATAGGGGACACAAATGGCCACCTTTGTCAGGGCTACTTTGTGATGAGGGCTATCCGGGGGCAGCAGAAGGAGTGGGGTCCTGTTGGATTTCCTTCAGCTCATTGGAGCCGGGCAAGCGGGTAGTTTATTGATTGAAGAAGTAATGTCGGTAGTCAATGGCTGCTTACAAAGACTATATTACGATTACGTCTATTCCTGCTATGCTACCACACTTTGAACTTCATACAAATCCGCGGGATGGGTGTTTGATGAGTGATGACATTTGAAAACCGATTTGTGATACATTGGCTTTGTGTTCATTTTCATGACACCTGTTTACTAAGAAGTTTGAGACCACACCCTTCTGTACCGCCTCTCACTTGAGGCCGCTACCAGGAATATTGGAGTTTCTATAGTTTGCTTTGCTGAAATCCCTTGTCTAGCCAGGTGGTTTGGTAGGGCAAAAGGTTATACATGGCACTCTGGATGTGTCGTGAGTTAGGAAGGTGGACAGGTGATTGGTTGCTTGCATTTAACCAAACCGAGCCTTCAAACCCGTGTGTTACCGTGCTGGATTGATCCCTTGAATTCCTGCCCCATTATGTCTGCCATGTCAATCCTTTCTGTTCCCGGCCATTTTCTGCCAAGTTACTCATCCAACATCTCTCGGCTATTGTACAGCCCCCGGTAGAAAAAATCGGGAAACGGTGATCGGGCCTCTAGGGCTTTGATTGGAGGGTTCGGTGTGCTCGAGCCAATCGAGCAACCGTGTTTCTGGCTTTTGATTTCCACAATTCCCGGTCTTTTCGACCGGAGGCTGTATTGTGCTACATGCCATTGATCTCCTCATTCGACCTTAATTTCTCAACTCTTGATATCTGCCAATTATCGTAATTGCATGAAGCTGTCCTCTGCACGCGAAACATACTTGCACATTTCCCTGCCTAGCTTTTGCTGCGTCTATCGAGCACGAAACCTTGTTCAATTAAACAGGAGTTCTCCTTTTTTCAACCTCACCAGGAAAGCGTTGTGATGTCTGGTAATGTCACGATATAATCGTATGACAAGTGTTACGGTGCTTTACTACGGCACAATGTACCACACCGTACCGTGGGTCATGCCGTTAGGCAATCGTGTAGTCGCATCAAGGTCACAAGGAGCAGTGTCTGCCTTGACATAGCATTTTGTCCAACTACATTAGTCTCTTTTTCCTTTCTTTCTTTTTTCTGTTTTCTCTCCTCCACTCTCTATTTTCTTTTCTCTCCAAATAGGAAACCCATGTACTGCATCTGTGGCGCTCAAATGTCGACACTTTACATACGTCTTACTCACCTATCGTAGAACCCCAAATGATCGAATCGGGCTCTATCTCGTTCGAGTTGTCCCCTCTGATAAGGTCTTGTTCAGTCTTATCTCCGACCCCCCCAGGTCTCCTAGAGAGCCCTGGGCCACTCACAATTCGCAATGTTTTTGGCCCCTTTTCTAGAGACGGACTGCCTACCACACGGTTCAGTCACCTGAGGCTCTAAGGTAACATAAGATTGCATGCACGTTTGTAGTACCTAAAAAGATGAAGGCAAAATGAATCGGCCGGAGTTCCGTAATACGGGGCACGAGGTATGAATGTCAAGAACGATCTGGAGGCTAGGCAGAAACCATCCAGCACAGGCACTGAGAGGTGTGGTACAAATTCGGAGTAAAGTTTACCTCAGAAAGCGAAACATCCGCTCTGGTGCTACTATATGCCCTGCTCATTCGGAGTTCCGGATAAGCGATGATGAACCTCCTAGAGCTTACGATTGTAGACACTGGAGTTAATTAGATATGGTTAAGAAGAACGTTCGCATGTCCAGAATTTCCCTCTTTGAATTAAGGGGGGGGGGCACAGCGAAAAGGTTCCCTTTCTGCCTTCTGAGACGAATAGGAACAGACTTCACATCCTTCGGAGGGGCAACTCCAAAGCCCTAGCGATATTCTGAATTATTCCGGTCCCACGGTATTGTGGCGGCGGGCGCAGGCCAAATATCGCACAGTACAGTACAGTACCGTAGGCAAAGGGGAAGCGAAAGGAACCAGGACAGAATCAGTTACATATGCTCTGGGTGCCGTTATGCTCAAGTAGACGGGGGCTTAAAACACGAGGACGGAAATTTTGGTAACCGGTAGTGTGCAACACAACACCAATCAGAACCTTACCACATTCTTACATGAGGTCAGCCCTCAGGTTGTAGCCAATCAGCGCCCTTGGAGCCCATCCGATAATGGCTTCACGTTTTTAATCCCAACAGTACTTCTTCGGCTGTAATTTTGTTTCTAGGAGTTTGCTTCCCCTCCCTCATCTACTTTTCGAGTTCTCTCATCTTCTCAACCGTCCATTTTCAACCGACTTTGGTTGAGCAAGGTTTAGGTTCTTTTCCCACATCTCCTATTGTCTAGTCTCCAATGATACTCTCTAAGGTAGTCAAGAGGTCTTTGGCCCTCTAGCCGGAGGTTTCTTAGTTCCAGTATCATGCTTTAGTCCTCCCCTACCATGTGCCCTTGAAGAGCTAGAGCAATATTTTGTTTGCCCTCCTAGCTTCATTCCTACCAAGCTAACTAATTTTTACCTGCACTATAACGTGTTGCGCTTTATAACCGTACTAGATCGATCGGCGTGTAAGCTTAGGCCTGGATCCCATGTCCAAACGTGATACTGTATGCTAGGCGTAGCACAGTATTTGAATATTTTAACCCCTGCAGGTGCGCTTATTGCTAACCAAGCTGAAGTTAGAGGATTCTCCGGACACATTTTTACCTGGGTAGCGGCTATCGGAAGTTAGTGGGAAAGCTCTCTTTCGGATTGATTTTGGATGCCGGTACTAGACGTGGCTCCTCATGGTTTACTCCACCCCCGCCCCCGCAGTCAACTTTACATTTACTTGATCATATATATGATGAGTAGGAGTGCTCTATACAGGTGATTATTTTTTAGCGAGCTTCTGCCTTCTTTTTTCTCCAGATATATATAATTGAAAAAGAAGAGGAGGTGCCCTTTTGGGGGCATAGAGGCAAATTTTTCGGTGGCCGCACAGAGGCAACACGTGCGGGGACTTCTGTGCTGTAATATTTCTCGCAGCGGGGGCTTGAACTACCTGTGAGCAAAGGCGAACTAACTTCGCACCATTACAACTATCAGGTTGATGCGTGGAATTTTTGGAGGGGTTTCTATCAAAAGCGCCACGATTGCATAGGGTTTCTAAAACCAGCTCAATGAAGAAAGGCCATGGTTTACTATGAGATGATTCTCTATGGATTGGTTAGAGATGTAGAAGCATAGATCCCCAGAGCACCAGCTAGTAAGGATGCCCTTAAATGGGCAAGCTGCAGGAGGTGAAGAGGGTCACCATAAAATACTCATGGTACCCCGGCCGGGCATTGCAATTGTGCTTTAGAATTAAGAGCACTGGGACTCGTACTAGACACATGAAACTGATAAGAGCATTTCCAATCGCTCGGAGAGGCCGCCATGCCATAAGCCCCAAGATAAAAAGTGGTAGAGAGTTGTGTCTATCTTATTGGAGATATAAACCCGGATTCAACATTTGATGCATTGGATCCGACTCGTTGAAACTTATAAAGAGGAGAAGGCGATTGTACTACTGTGCCGGTGGTCTATAGCACGGTGAGTAGGCCGCCTACTATGCCGCACAGCCCTACCGGTATCCAAAACCCAGTGTCACCGGACTGTCGGTTTGGCCCAACATCACGGAAAACGGTAAGGTCCCGCAGCTGCCACACCCAACGTTAGAGCTTTTGGAAGTTGCTAGTAGATCCCAACTTGAGGTGGAACTCCCACTACGCTTCAGTTATATACGGTCATTCCCAGTCAGTCCTTTCGGGCAAAATGGCATTTTCGTGCCCGCGCGCGCGACCTCTTTCTCCTTCAAATCCAAATACCTCCAAAGGCGTTGCGGTTACTTCAATCGGGTGATTCCCGATGACGCGGGAGGCACGGGGCCGGGGCGGTGGGTCACCCAGTCCTTCAAAATTGCACTCGTAGTTAGGCTAGCTTCGTTGTAGAACGGAAGCAAGTGTGAGGAGATTCAGCAATTCACTTGCGCCCACGAAGGTTACAAGCACCCGCGCGGTACTTGCTCGGCAAGTCCCTAACTTTCGGACATCCAGCAGTCTCTTGTGCGGGAGGTCTTACTTGTCTTACCTAGTCCGCGCTAACCTTCCCACAATCAGGCGTTCCCGGATCCCAACACCCACTAACACGTTTGGTAGATGGAGAAGAAAAGCAAATGGGAACTAAGGAGGAGGAACTCCCCGCGCGTTGGAAGCTGTTGTCGAGCTAAGATAGGGCTCGATCATTGTCCGAAGGGCGGTAGATCCAACAAATGATAGCGTCCAGATTCCAGATGTGGCCCCCCTCTCCTCCTTTCATACGCCACTCTATGAGCTTCTCTTAATTGACTTGTGAAACTCGATGGAATGAGGGATAGGGGGCCCGTGATGGCGCCTCATTGCATTGTAAAAAAGAAAAGAGAGAGAAAGAGGAGGAAAAAACGCGGAAAAGGCCATTCAATAAGGGAATGTGAGGTGCTAAACGCGCTGCTTGCAATTGTGCACTTGTGATAGGCTCAACCACTCGAGAACGGTAGGCTCGGCAGGCGCGAAGATGAGGGGAAGTGTACGTGTGGAACGCACCAAAGGAAAAGGAAAAGGTCACCAAAGAATGGGAATCAAAACTTACACATATTGATGGTATTACTAGTTACCTCGACTCTTGTCTGAAATTGGAGTCAATTTGTGATATGATGTGCAGTAATCCGTGAGGAGGGGGCATGCAGAGCCATAGTACGGAGGAGGGGCAAAAAAGTGAAAAAGAAAAGGCCTCTGAAGTGCTTACCATGAATGGTCACCCGGATGTACTGTATTTGAGCAAACAATTGTAGAACTTCCCAAGGGGTGTATTGGCTTGAGGCCAACCCCCCCGAATTCCGGAACAAACGTTCAACACGCGCCGGCCAAGCTAAGGCACAGACATAAAGGAAAAGAAATGTGACTCCATATCCACCACCATAGCTGATATACTCGGGTAATGCGCATTCCAACTAATCAGCTGCATCTCACGCCGATCCCCGAGAGTTAACCCGTGATACGTCGAGAGATGGGAAAGGCAAAAAAGATGGGAACGAGGGAAAGCCATTCGCATGGCAACGCTGAGTATTCTCGCAGGTATTGGAGCTTTCATGCATGGCAACGCCGTGGCGCCTGGAGCGAGTGAGCGAGCGTTTACCAGGAATCGACAGCACACACCAACACCATGGAACAATATACCTTGATGTTATCACATACTGCTATAGGGAGCATAATCAGCCCGATTAGCCTTATCATTTATTCAAACTTTGGATCGGGAGTATCACCTATTGTAGGAGCATGCCCCTATAGAATGAGCGGAAAACTCGGGACAAACGAAACGTTTCGACCCTAGAGAAACAGAAAAAGAGATCCACTCCCCATTCCTCGTATTGCTGACGAGGGGAAAATTTTTACGGGAATGCACTATCCCGTGCACTGTATTGGGCGATATGATGAGGGATGCCTGGGGTAGGAGTACTTGGGGAAGGGGATATTGTGAATGACCCTACAGAGTAACGGAGAGAGAATAAGAATATCTCAAATTTTCTGGAGATAATAGGGCTTGGAAGTGGGTCAAATTTTTGGCAGGAGCAGGGGAATGCCAGGGGCATGTTAGTTACTGTTAATTTCCTTAGCAGGGACTGTTAATAGATATTTGCCAAGGTATTGGTTAGTAAAATAGCGATTCTTGGCAAATCAACATACTATTAATACCAAAGGATGGGCATCTGCCTGTTCCGGCTCCAGAGGTCTCATACTCTGCATGATCAGGGCTGCAGAGCGAAATTAACACCCAGGCCATTAACTAACGCCGCCTGCAGCGGCATGCTGCTCTCCGCATTTCCCATCAAAGTACGGTAGGGCTGAGACAGCATCTCCTGCCTGTTTTGCATGTGACCGGGGCATGCTCGATTTGTGTGTGCCCAGTCACAGTGCCACTTGGGGTTTTGCGATTGATCGCCGGCACCCAACCCTGGTTCGGCGACCAGGCTCGAACCAGTAAACTCGGTTCAGTTCGAGTACCGTAAGAACTCGAATAAACGAGCCTTGTGCTAGGTAGTCAATTTAGAGTTTTAAATACGAGGGTTCGGGAAATTACTGTCTCAGTGAAGACTCATATATAAGACATAGGATAATCTCAACGCTATTTGAACCTCAAGTCAACAATACCGCGACTGTGACTCTAAAGTAATTTTGAATAAATAAACCCGTTAAATATGAAGAAAAAACGTCCATTGTTTTCCACCGTGATACTTCACAACAAGAAAGCAAGCCAAGGCAGAAATCAACAATTCACCTATGCCAGCCAGAAGCTCGAATCTCCCCTGTGGGCGTATACGGATCGAACCAAATCTTCCAGCCCTGTCTGCCGAACGATTCTATGCAGGCATCAAAAAAAAACCTGGCCCGAAGCGAAAACCATTGTCCGACACTCTTCAGAAGCCCCAAAAGCCCACCAGCAACCCTCATCGTTCCTATACTGTCAATTATAAGCTTCGTGTTCTTTCATATTGGAACACTAGATCAATACCTTATAGCCCAACTCGACTTCGTGAGCCAACCCGGGCCGAGGTAGCAGCTCGATTTCGCATTCCGGTAGCAAATCTTTCGCGCTGGAGGAAGGAGGAGCAGGCTGGCCACTTCAATGAAGCGAAAAGCAGCCAGTGTCGTGCCACTGGCGGAGGGAGGCAGCGGCGGTGGAAGGCAATGGAGATAGAACTCTTTAATGAGTTTCGGGAAAGGCGGGCGATGGGAAGACCTGTGAGAAGGGGTTGGTTTCGACGCATTAGTAAAGACCTAATTCGAAAGCACTATGGAGAGGAAGAAGTCAACCAGTTTGCTTTCTCTAATGGTTGGTTCCGCAGCTTTCTCTCCTGGCATCAGATTAGCCTTCGTGCAGTCACCAACAAAGCGAGTAAGTTACCTAGTAACTTTAGTGATACGATTCTCAATTGGATGAGATTCAATCGGAGAAATTCTCAACCTAGAGGAGAGGAAGAAAGGGAACTTACCAGGAGTAACTCTGGTACAAGGGTTGGTAGGTATAGACTTCGAAATGTCTGTAATATGGATCAGACACCAGTACCATATGAGTTCATCGGAGGACATACTTATGATATAAAGGGGGAAAAGACAATCTGGATGCAAGCGAGTCAGTCATCAGGCTGGGATAAACGCCAGGGCACTATTCAACTCACTATTTTCGCAGATGGGGTCCCGCGTGTTAAGCCACTGATATTCTTTCGGGGCAAGGGGGTTGGACAAACAATTTTGACTGAAGCCCAAAAGTACGATAACCGGGTTATCGTCAAATTTAATCCGACAGCCTATGCGAATAGTGACAACATGGTTAGCTGGATTGAAGAACAGTTAGTACCAGTATTGGAAGTCGAACCTACCCTGTTAGCACTTGATCTCTTTGCAGGACACAGGACAGATGAGGTTCTCGATGTCTTAAAAGTGAATGATATTACGATCAGTGTGATTCCCGGTGGATGCACAGGACTCATTCAACCCCTCGACGTTTCTATAAATCGTCCCTTTAAGGATATTCTAAAGGTTAGTCAACTTTCAATACTTTAACTTTGATTTGTCAGAGGATGCAATACGTACCCCATAGCCCTCTGACTGACTCTACTCCCGGCTCCTCCTTTCCCAAAAGAGGCAACCAGGTTTCCCCTGGGCCGGCTATGAGGAACCTCAAGAGTTCAGGATTTTTCGTTCGTTATAGCGTGGTTTTGAAAGAAATTCCCTATAGCGAAGACTATTTGTATGAGAGCAGAAGTGTAATTTCCCAGGCGGTTCATTCATAATAGCGAGGTTTCCGATAGAGAGAAACACTTTCTGGCTGGAGGGCGGGTGACTCTTAAATCCAGCTCAAGGTTTGGCCAAAACCTAACACATTGTTAACATTGTCAAATTTAGGAGAGTTTAGAAGCCAAGCTGGACGAGATTGAAAGAGAGGAAGAAAGAACTTTGGAGGAAGGGGGAAGCCTTACCGGAAGTAAGGTTGGACGGAGGCGGATTGCAGTTACCTGGGCGGTGGGGGAGGCGTGGGAGTGTTTTTCAGCAGAAAAAGCAGAGGTTGTGCGGCGGGCGTTTCGGGTTGTGGGTCTGGGGCTTCCTATTGACGGGTCAGCAGATGAAGAAATTTCAATTAAAGGCATTGAAACTGGATTTCTTACAGAGGGTTTAAAAAACTGGGAGGAAGGCGGTATTCAGGTTGACGATGATGAGGATGATCCTGTAGAGTTAGATGTTAGAGATGATGAGGCAGACTTATTTTTTGAGTAGATTTTTTGCCAAGAAATGATATTGCGCCTTACCTGACGAATATGCTTGGCAGGTTTCACTTTAATCTGACCCCCTAGCACAAGGCTCGTTTATTCGAGTTCTTACGGTACCGGTATCATACCTGCACTCAAGCACCGGTACTGTGCCGGTACTCTAGGAGCTGGCTCGGTCTCCTTGCAGGTTCGTGCCGTATCATGCTGGAACATAGGTGGTGCTTTCTCTGTTCCAACTCCGGCGATAACGAATACGCCACCTTCGCACGGTGCAGTGCTTTTTGTGTAACGTATGATATTCCTCTGCAGAGCAAGCCTTCTGCAGGTTTGAGCAATACGATAGGCTGAACTTTAGTCAAGATTGTAATACAGTAGAATCTCAAACAACAGAACCGTGTGCTATGCACTAGTAGTTGAGAATTCCCTACTTTAGAATAGGGGGCGAAAAACACAGCAAAAAAGGAGCTCCCTTGCCCCTCGAAAGAGGCATAAAAAAACAAAAAAACGCCAGACCTTACCAGAGGAGGCAACTCCAACGACATAGCGCACGGCTCGATTATTCGAGTTTTTATGGTAGTGGCTAGTGTTGGGGGGGTATGGCCCGTTTTGCCGGGCTAATTCAATATATCATCCCACATATACCGGTACCTAATAGTGGAATACATTACCCACCGAACAAGACTGGACTTGCTGGCGGTCTCCGTGTCTCAGCAATCAGAATGTTGCCTTTTTTTTCTTATTCCGTGGGAGTATCATGGCACCATGTCAGCATTCCCCGCTGCTCCTGCGTTCCCCAGCTCATAATGGCCTTGGCCACCGGCAAACCCTCTCGGTTCGCTATCTCCATCAGCCCAGGATAAGTTGAGTTTGACAGGTCAACAAAATTGCGTATACTAGTTAACGAGATCTACGGTAGCATGCCCTGGGGGCTGGTCTTGTCGAGGGGTGGAGAGCAATAAACCTGAACGGACAGGGATATATTTGGCTGGTTAGCCTTAAATAACTGTTTAGTCACTTCTTATCTGACCATCAACCACAGATGAAAGCGCTAACCCTTTTTAAGACTTTTTGTCTCTGAATCCGGAGATACATCCTTCTGCGGAGATAGCGAACGGCAGAGTATTAGGCAGCACACTTGAGCGAGTCTGCAGAGTTCGACTGGGCGGTACTGCTAGAGTGATGGAGTTGTGTTACGAGTACTTTAGTGTATGGGCAGTATTTTGGGGCATCGTATTAATAATACTGTCTGCTACAAATAGTTGGTGCGGAGTCAGCAACAGCACAGTGTTACACAAGTCCGCTTTCGGCACTTGCCGCTATTCCAGCCATGATTGGCTTGAATGGAAACAGGTGTCCTGCAATTTAACTTGGGGACAAACTTGATGTGATATTGGGAACCTTGAGTTAGGTGATAAAACGCTGGGGTATTTACTTTTGCGATCCGCTATCTCCGCCACGTCGCTAATCTCGGGAGTCGGAGACAAATGTTCTCAAGAACGATTGGTACTTTCCGGACACTGTGCTGTGCTTACTGTAGGTCATGGCTGTGCTCGATCTATTAACTTGCCAAGCTAAACTTACCCAGGGCTGAGGTCACGATTTACGGGGATATTCAGAACATGACTGAGATAGCGGATCGCAAGGGTGAATATGGTATCTAGACACACTGATAAAGTAGTTTGAATAGAAGCAGAATTATATTGGACTGTTTGCATGCCTTAAATAACTATTTGATCTAGACATTAAAACTGTGAAGAGAACCGCTGTCTTACTACGAGTCCAATACGCGCTCTTGGGAGCATGAGACATACATCGCCTCTTTAAGCATTCCTCCTCTGACATACTGCGCAAATATTTCATTACATTCGGCATTGGAGGGTTGCGGAGAGGGGCCTACTGGAGCAAGTGGTGCTAGCATGAGTCAGCTATTTGTATGGGAGCTTCATGAGTCCTAAAGTGAGTGATTAGCCTCTAGAAACACTATTGATAGCTCCCGCCTAGGTCAGACTGCGCAAACTCTCTGTTATCGGTATACATCGTGCTCCTATCGTAGCGAGCTCTGCCACCATTAGGCAATATGGCGCAAAATTGCTGGCTTGGAATGATTGGGATGTCCCCACTATCTGGTTAGAAATAGGGATGTATACTTTATGTCCAGGGTTACAGAGATCACGAGAACAACCTCCTGACATGCTGGGCAGACACTCAGGCGTATTCCACTTGATCTTGGGAAGCTCTATCCCTCAAAGGCCTCGGGCTCTAGAATTAGGTGTTAGTAATAGGAAGATGAACAGGATAGGGTAAAGTTGACTTACTTCGGATGGTGGTGGCCACCACGGCGTAGCCCTTGGTCCATTAATCACCCTAGGCGTAAGTTCTCGACAAAGAGTTCACGTAAAAGTGGAACGTTCCGTAGTTGGCGTTAGGAAGCCTGAGGTATGTATGCCCCATGCTAGACTTGAAGAAATTATTAGGGTGGCTGTGGCTCCTGTGGTAGCGCTCTTCCTAGTGGACATACCCGCTCACCCACACCACATTTCCAATCTGAGTTCCTGGGCCTGTTGAAATGCCATCATGGCCAATAGATTGCCGTGTAGTTGGGATCGAGTGATTTGATGCATGTAGAGATCTCCCCAACCCACTTTGTGGGCATAGCTGGTTGCGAGCGGGGGTAGCGCCTAAGTTTCCCCCTCATCAGAGCCTTTAGAATTTAATGTTACCAGTCGTCGAAAAGGTAAATCGCTGCAGATGAGCACTAGAATTTCCACACTTATTGGTTAGCTACCACGGGAAGGTAGAGGTTTCGGTTATACTGTATGGATCGTAAGCGCTCTCACATTCTTCTTGTACGCGCTCTTGATACTGGTAATTTCCTGAAGTTTGTGAACACAACTGCTATTGCATATCGGTAAAAAAATCAGCTGGACCCTCAGGATTTTGCTGGTGTGCAATAGCGGTTGTGTTCACAAACGTCAGGACATTACCAGTAGAGGTGTTGGTGTAGAAAACACCATGCATCTATCCTCTCCGCTGGTCATCGAAATTAGTGTATCTATCTATTCCCCCACGCTTTCCTCCCCCCCCCCATCGTATCACTGGCCCTTTTCACTACATCTGCTATCGATGTAGAAGCACATACCAAGTCGGATGCTTCTGGCCCTCCCGGCAGAGACTATTACCGTAGGTACTGGAATAATTAATAATGACTCTAGGACGTCCGTAATTTCCCTCTCCGGATTAAAGGAAGAAAACATGACCAAAAGATTCTCTTTCAGCTGAGACACAACAAAAAGGAAGACACAGAAGGCTTTACTGGGAGAGGCAACTCCAACGCCCTAGCGAGATTCTCAATTCCTCCAGATCTTAGGGTAGTCCAATCTCTAAAAGCGATTTGCCCCATTATCAGCCGTTGGAGTGCTGCCGCTCCAAAGCTACGTGCATGAGCGAAGGATCATTCCGCCTTCTATACCACCATCGAAATTTCCGGATGTCCCTACGCTCCGTTCCCGGTGGGAGAATCGTATCATATGAAAAATTGTAGTTGGACCAGAACTAGAAATTACGCCAACAAAGCCCCCAAATCCGGAGGACGTCCATCCCAGATGCCCTGAAGTAGTCTCCAGAGCCCTATTGACATTGACCTAATTCTCCGGCATGGGCGACTAACCTGCATTCGCCGTGCGTGGTAAATTTAGTAACGAGTGATTACACATGGACTCGCAGGCTATGGGACAGACAGGAACCAACAATCGACAACGTAGAACTTTCCCCCGTTCTATATGAGCTGCCGCACCACTTGCAATGCTTGACGCCCCAGATGTGCCTGATGCGGATGTTGCAGCCCGGGTCGCAGTCTGAGTGGACGGAGTGGCAGCTGGCTTCGCTGTTCCAGGAAGACATTGCGGATGACCTATTAGAGACGCAAATAGAGCTGCAGATCCATCTGGTCATCGCTCGCAGTACTCGAGTACCGGTAGTTCAACTTCATATGCGCATACCGGTACCGGTAAGATATATCGGAAAACTGGGGGAAGCAAGATCCAGTGGCAAGAGAGAAACACTTGCATATTATTGGTCTGGAGGTGCTTCAAGAAGCCCCCAGTAAAAAAATCAAGTTAATATAATCATGTAGAAGAGCTCCGATAAACATATAAATTTTATATTTGCCACAAGTTTGCCACTGGATCTCATTCATCTTACCGGCATACGTAGACGTTGCCACTGGCATAGGCAGTTCCTCCTGTCTATCCTGCTCACGGCCCCTCCTTATCCAATACGTCCTGCCTAATCCATGGAAAGCCTAGGCTAGATTAGAAGGGAAAATCCACATTCCGTCACATTTTCTCACTCGAAAATTGATGAATGTAGACATCTCCCCGAGAAACAGAGCTCCCACCTTATCCTACGGGCCATAATTCTAATAGGCGATAGCCCCGCAGGCGTAACAATCACCATGGCCAGGGTATAGCTCCAAAATCTACTCAGAACGATGGGGGGATTGGAACACAAACGTTCCGTCAATAAGGAAAACTTTCGGAATTCGGAAAAGTTGGGAGGCCATCAGCCCCATCCGGCGCTCTAAAAACAGGGGCTGAGGGACAGAGGATCCCGACAGACCAAATCCATCTCGAAATGCCCAGTCCCCCGCATTATAATCAACAGTTTTCACCCCCAGAATCAAGCTTCCCTTCCTGGAACCGGGGGTTTTGAACAGGGCGCTATGTAATACATATGCTCCACCACTCCAGTGACTGATACCTACCCCACCATCGATTTCCACAGATATGTAATCACGAATTCATAAACAAATCATCGAACCAGAGTTTCTAGAGCCCGAGTGTGGGTGGGCGCTCAGTTTTAGTTTGTTTTTCTTGCGCGGAAAAACAAGGACAATCGATTGCTAGTATCACCCAAGCCGGGCGATAAGAAAGCGACTGCTGGAGTGGCGTTATTTCCCCTGCATCGCGCCCCCCCCCCCCCTCCCTCAGGAGCCCGAGAAAAGACTGAGGACCGGCCTTGCCCAATGAAGCTCCAGGGCGACCAGCCCCGCTAGAGGGTGGCAGAGTTTGACTCCATGCCATACAGCGTAAATGAGCACATGCACTGGCGAGGCCCACACTCGGCAGGGTGGCGGGGTTGGCTCACCGGGAGTCGTGCAGATCCTGCGGGAGGAGACTCCGGTGAAACAGAGTTTTTTTTCTTTCACCACTTTGATTTAGAACAACCACATACCGGTATTCTGAACACCATTCAAGGTTTCCAGCAGTAACGTGACCGGAGAGGTTTGCTGCAGGAAAAAACCACACTATCCTCATTAACGGTCATATAAACCTATCATTTCAGTAGGTGCACATGTGTCCAGGGTGACCCGTCAAAGGTGGCATTTCCTTTCGATCCGGCAGTAATTGTGGCAGGGGTGCCTTTGTCGGGCTTCTTCCAGAACATATCCTCAAAGCTTATGGTTCAAATCTAACTTAAGCCCGACACCGGAAAGATATGTTTCGCACTATCAGACACCGGGAGAGGGAATGCTTAGACTATCACCGGTTTCGAGAGGGTCATGAGTGCTGCAATTCCTCAATGATTTTTTTGATTTTCTTTGCCTGGAAAGCAATTTCCTACAACTCACTTTTAGCTATGAACTTCGCCTCTCTCTCGGCTAAAGGCCCAATCTGAACCCCTGCCGTGGTCGCGGTAGGAAGGGAAAAAAAAAGCTGAGAAAATTGAACTGAAAAACTGATGTGGACTTTTTTAAAAATTGATGTTAAGGGGAACTCCTTCCCAATCACGGCTTCTTGGAGTCTTTCCTACAGAAATCATCAATCAATAAAACAGGGTGCACGGGATCAGCAAATATTGGACAGAAAGCCGAGACCCGCTCGGTGGCTGGGGATCTGTTATCACGGTAAATCACTCGTTTCGCCCTCATCGCCAAATTCCCTTCTATTTGGCTTGTGATAGGAGTTTCCACAGATTCAATAGTATATCGGGGACTGCGTAGCCAGAGATTCACAATGGCGAGGTATCGCAACCGTGTTGAAAGCCAGTGCGTAGTGGACTTCGTGTCCATTTCGATACATACCAGCGTTTGCATACCCATAATATGTGGTATTATCTCCCTCGATACGGAGGGTTTCCTCTTGGAACGGCCGATAAACCTTGTCTCTACCTCACCTAGACTAGCCGCACAATTCAAATTGTAACTATTACATACAAATTCTAGTGCGCTCCCGTGACCCCCAACCACCCCACAAAGCACCTGTTACCCCCTCCCAACAACTATAGTAGCCCGTTATCGCTTAGGCATACTACGGCACCGGGAAACTTCAATTCGCCGCAGCCGGTGTTCCCAGCGGGTGTTTCAGCTCTCGGCCCTCATAAGTTAGGTTAGGTCCCCCCCGATCGAGTCCATGGGACGGGAAAAACACAATGGGGCACCATCGGGGCTCTCTTTGCCTTTTCGTAGCGTGAGGATTCAATTCACAATCTAGCGGTGACCCCTGTAGATTATATTCACAAGGACCACAATCCCTTCGGCCTCATCTCCGCTCCCCACTCCCACTTTCCCACTCTCTATCACTTCCGGGAGGGCCAATATCTGGGATATCGGTCGACACCAACCCACTCCCGGCTAACAAGTCCATTAGAATGCACCCGCACACGCACACACTTTCCCGATCTCTGCTGGAGTTATATTGGAGTGATACTGAGCTCCAAAACCAAGGAGTATGGTCAGTCTCTCTGACCATCGCCCTTTCAACCAATTCAACTACTATGGTTACCCCAAGAAAATCAAGTAGGCCCTCGCAGTACGTTCGCTTCAATACAAAGCCTTTCAAGAACCCCCCACCGGCAACAACGCCACAGAGCTAGAGTTGTCAAAGGAGTATCTACTAGCCCGCCAGAGACTACACCGATTCCCAGTCTTCCATCGGCACGAAGCATGCTCGACCGACTCACAGCTAGTTAGACAGATACACAAAGCATCTCAGGCTCGACTTCTCGAGACTTCCAGAAATTGCATTTGTGGACGACCCAGTGCCTAGGCACTGGTTTAACACCCCCCCCCCCCCCCCCACCCCGCACTTCATAAGCTTCCTCCGTTTTCCGGGCCCGATATGAAGGGGGGGCCCGCCTCACTCAATCCCGGTACCAAACGCTTCTTGAACCCCCCACCCCCGGACTACCTGCCCAAACGGCGTACCCGGTGATCGGGAATCTTTGCGAAATCTCGGGCTCTACTGGCCCAGGAAGCCTCGCTGCCACGGGTAGGTAGGTACCACAGCGAAGGCGGGGGACCCAGGCGCGGAACGGCGCCCTTGGTATATAATATAACCCGTGTCATAGGGAGGCACAATCAAATATCAATCCTACCAGCTCCAAGCTTGGGGGGGGGGGGGGCGCGATTAAACACCGCGGCTGATTCCACAGCCCCTCCCTTCTTCCCTCTTCCCTAGCCCCTCTGTTGGATATAGAGAGGCATACTATTTTGCAAGCTTCAAGTACCAAGGAGCCTGTCCCGCTCACAGATCCTATCACAACCCCAAGGAAGGATATTTCGCGCCCGAGTAGTCTGCTGTGATGCTCCGAATACTGCGGGCTCATCATTTCCAACTAATGCCCTGTTTGGCGCGCCATAAAAGCGGCGCTCTTCTAACCTTTACTGCGTTTCTGTTGTAATGAAATATTATGTTAACACTGCGCCCCTTTAATTGTAGCTCGGCTTTTGGACCTCTTACCGGTACCTGTTTCTTCTTTGCTTTCCTAGTTATGAACGAGACAGCTGTCGTTAGATACGAATTCTTTTGTGTCCCCGAGCTAGAGGGATCCAAGCAGCAGAAATTAAGTCCACATGAAAAACGACATCTCTGTTATATTACGGCGCGCCAAGCAGGCCCCAAGTTACCCATCCATCAATTCATCACTCCGCAAACCCAATTTTCCTAAAGTACATATCAAACCCATGCGAAACGAAACGGCAATGCAAAAAGAGAAAGCGTAAGTAAAAATAAACAAAAAATCCCACGAAGATTATGAAAGCCAAGAAAAGAATAACCTGGATCATAAATCTAAGCACAGCCCAAATCCACAACCCATAAGTATAAAGGCCCGGGCGTAATCATTCATCTAAGCCAAGTGCCATAGCTTAGGCGGAGGCACGACGACCAAACGACCCAACGATCAATACTGGTAGTACTATGTCTTGGTGGACACCGGCAATGCGCGCCGAGGGCAGCCGACACAATCCCAACCACCAACGCCTCAAAGACCGCAATGAATAAACAAAAGATGATAAAAAGGTGGAAATAGAAAAACAAGACTCCTAGTGAAAGGTTTGGAATTTTGTGTTCATAATATCCGGTTCCAGCTCACCCTTTCTTTTCCTTCCCTCCTTTCTCCCTTTACTAGTGAAATACCATAGGCAGGTAAGGCAGATATCATAGGGGAAATGAGTGAAGTAGCGCTGGCAAATACAATTACGAGAAGATAATATGGCGGCCAGGAGCGATGAGTAGATGAAGGCAGAGAAGAAAGGAAATGAAAGCCCAGCGATATGATACTCCCGTTAGACCCGCTTATCCGCCAAATCTCCTGTGGGGGTGGGGAAGAAAAAAATGGGATCAAAGAATCGAAGCAAAGAGAAAAAACCCAAATACCGCAGAGCAATACAAAAAGGCAACCACAGAGCAAGTGCTAGATGAATAGGCCAATGAACCTCGGCGGGAAAAAAGTCCACCCCAAATATATATATACTACCACTCATTGTACAATCCAACTACCTTCCCATGCCAACAGGCCCGCCGCCTCTACCCCTCTGTCCACCCCTTCCATTCCCCGGTAACATAAAGTCCGGGTTTCCGCCTAGCACCTGACTCGCCGTCAACCCCCTTCTCCCCTGCTGATATTGTTGTTGTTGCTGCTGGGGAGGTGGCTGCCAGTTTGGATTGGGCGGTCTCTGTGAAATGCTGGTGAAGTTGCTAGAGAGGCTCATTGTGGGTGACCTGTGCCCATCCTGCAGTTCCTCGAGTGTTTGGTTAGAGGGGTTGCGATGGGGTTCTATTGGGAGGGGGGGTGGTGGGAAAGCAGGAGGATTGTGGGGAGAGGAAGAAGAAGAGGTGGGATACCCTGGTGTAAGGGAGCGGGGATGTGGAAGGTTGGTGTCGAAGGCGGGGACAACGTCTTCGTAGTAGGAGCTTGCGGCATTGGTTGGGGACGTTGGGGGGTAATCCGAGGGCGGCGAGGATGGGCCCGCGGGGAGCTCTACTGGCGGAGGGGAGCGGGATTGTGGGGGAGGGGTGTTGCTATGCTGTTGTTTCCAGGCTTGGCGGGGTGGTACGTATCTGTAGGGTTTGTTAGCAAGGAAGCAATGGCCCGGGATAGGCAAGTGGGAGAGTTACTCGTCTTGTGGGGTTGACCTTCCGTTTTCGTTTACCACGGATAGCCTTCCAGTGTGGGGAGGTTCTGAAGGACGTTCATCTAATTCTGCTGGCCCACTCAGTCCACCTCCACGCTCATCTCCCCTTGCACCTCCAACTCCAACTGCAGCAGCCATAGGTAGTGTCTTTTCAAACTCCCTCCTCTCATCAGCGATCCCACCCTCGGGGAATTCCTGTGGCTCGGATGGAGGCATAGGTCCTCCTCTTGCACCTGTCATCACCACTCCTGGAGGCGGTCCCCCCATTCCACCGTACGGAACCTGTCCACCACGCATCCCCCCTTGGGGAGGAGGCCCCATTATTCCATTATTTGGTGGTGGTGGACTCATGCCATACCCCGGGCCTCCACCACCATAAGCATTGCCGGCAGGCGGCCGGGGCACAAACTGACCTGGTGAGGGGCCTCTTCTTGGCGGGGGAGTCAGTCCTCCCGCAGGAGGGTACATCCCGGGTGGTGTCGGTCCCCTAAATCCACCAAGCGGTGGGCCCCGCTCTCCGTATACATCTCCCCCATACCCCCTATCATACCCGCCCCTCTGTGGAGGCGGAACCCCATACGGCCCCGAGCTTCCGCCAGCCCCTGCTTGTAATGCCCCATTTGAGTACTGATTCCTTACCTGTCCTGGAGGCATGGGTCTGGATAAAGGCCCAGCGCCTCTAGGCGGTAGACCATATCCCACACTTCTGTCGCTCGGTTCCCTTGTCAAGGTATTGCTCCTTGTAAACGACCCATCCGATCCAGCGCCTGGTATGGGTGGTGAAACAGTTCTAGATCTAGGATTGAGCGGGATTCTCTCACCCTCTGGCTCACCTGGTGTGGTCTTGTTCACCTCGAACGTAGCAAATTCGGGGAGCTTGTCGCCTTGGGTAGGGGCAGCACGTTCTCGAGCAAGGGCTTGTGATGCGTAGAATTCTTGGCCGTTCATAGCGGCGTTATCTTCTATCCTCTTTCTCCTCGCTTTTTTCGACAAAACTGTCCTACGCATTCCACACATTACTACTCCTGCTATCGCAATCAGAATAGTCGCGCCCAAAACCACCCAACCACCCCATTGCACGTGCGGAAGGAATATCAAGATATCAACCAAGAAAGCCAGAAGCGAAAGCAAGAAGGTTGGTAACGCAAGTATGAGAAGTGCTAGCAAGTAACGAGGCGAGTGTGCAGGCGAGTGAAGGTGGGATACGACTGCGAGGACCAGTAATATTAGAGTAAAAAGCGCAGCGATAGGATGAACGATCAGTAAGTTTGATAACGAGTTGCGTGCATTGGATGGCAGCGAGAAGTCGGAATTGGTAGGTGAGAGTGAACCTGCGACACCCCAAAGTTAGTTAGGCGCCCAGATAAATTTCAATAACTCAAATCCATGGTAGAGAGGTGAAGAGGAAAGAGACAGAGACAGAACCACAGCGCCCAATTGGTGTTGGTGCGGCCAAATCAACAATGTCGCCAGACTATAGTACCGGAACATGATCCTGCACCTGCTATCTCCGCCTCCCTCGCCTTCAACCCCTCCAGGGTAAAAACGTACTCATATCATAGCCAATCCTGACACCGCTACACGCTTTCGAATCGCAAAAGCCAAAGACACCAAATGCAATATCCCCATAAGCGGCCAAGTGAATTGATGTAATGACAGGAGTGCTCAACACGCTCAGCAATAAGAGTGCAAAAGCCGCGAACAGCAAGATACTGAGTGGGGTAGCCGGCCGTAAGCGCATCTTGACTTTTTATTGTTGTCCGGATTGCTGATCAACAATCAGATATGGTGGAGTGAAGAAAGAAAAGAGAGGAAGAGTAGAAGAGCAAAAGAGTGGAAGGTCGGTGTCGGAGCGGGGGGGTTCAACCCGTGCACCGGCTATGGGGGGTGGTGGCTCAGTTTAGGTACAGCTTCTTGTGGGGGGGGGGGGGGGGGGGGGACAAAAAAAAGGAA
>Ga0307513_10000491_pt1 | contig 56829 bp, 66 predicted proteins | sample 15_EM_MG_FD_202174 | JGI IMG/M metagenome (GOLD analysis project Ga0307513, IMG submission 202174) | Populus trichocarpa ectomycorrhiza microbial communities from riparian zone in the Pacific Northwest, United States - 15_EM | ecosystem: Host-associated > Plants > Roots > Unclassified | place...
AACGCTTCACGTTTGTACAGTGATTAGCAGATACTAGCAGTTCGCCATGGATCAAGGACATACCTTCATGCTTATGCCAATATTCGAAAATCTCGGCGCCGCTAAGATACTTCCAGTTCGGAACCAATCTCGTGATATTAGAGCGATGGGAGAAGAAACCGCGATGACCTGGAAGGTGATTGAAGGAGGCAATAGTATTCTTATAATTGATGAAAAGCCTGATTGCGTATGCGACGACCAAGGTCCCCACGCCAACCCCCAAGAGATGGTGGTTAACAAGTTCATGGAGCTGGGCCATACCCTACACAGTACTTGGGCCGGTGGAGGCGGAATCCTGGGTCAGGGAGACGACAGAGTCCAAGTGGGTAAATGCCCTGAGAAACGCGCGTCGCGGTGTTCAATCAGGCCGCCCTAATCAGGCCGCTCCTCTCGGGGTCTTCGGGGATCTCAGTGGTTGAAAGGCCGGTATTGAGCTGATAGTAAGGGCAAAAGTACCCTGCCTCGTGTTCCATCTGCACGCAGTCAAGGTCGAATTGCGCAGAAATTGTGGTCAGGTCTAACTTTCTAACTAGCTAGTTGGTCGCTATGCAATAAAGTACGGGGAATTCCAAATCCTGGTGGATTAATGAGGTACTATAGAGCAGCTTGGCTGAGAACAATATTGTTGAGTGGGAGCTGTCCCTCCCTCTGTCTGATCCTTGCCACAAAGCAGCCAGAACCACCAGAAAATGGGTTGCCTTTGCGGTTGGACCCACCTGAAGTAAGGTACAACTGCACTTAGTTCATATTCCATTATCGACGAACGGGAACCGTGATTTGTAGAGCGGGAAGCCTGGTGCTGGTTGCAACGAGCAGGGAATGATTGCGAGGTATGTAATCCACATAGTCACAGATATAACTGTAATCACTGATTCCCACTCCTCGACATGGGACACTACAAAGATTCAACAATCCTGGTAAGGTTGTCATCACCAAAAAATCATCACGGAGCGCATATATTCCCGGGTATTGTGTCAATACTCAAGGTAACTGCGGTAAGTATCTTGAACCATGATTCCTTCCTTGATATCAACGAGAGCATCCTCTAAGACGTTGGACCCGATCAGCACGAGAGAGTGAATCCCATTTCAGCGCATGGACGTACATAGCAAATCTCAAGACCCACTATCCGATTACAGCCCGCATCGAGTGCACTTTTGCCCCCCCCTTTACGAACAACGCCGTGCGTGGATCTTAGACGTCCTCCGAGGCGAACGGCCGCGCATCTCGTCGATCCTTGACATCGGGTGCGGCGAGGGGACTCTCCTCAGTGTCTTGTGCCAGCCAGCCGAATGTCACCCTATCCCGGACGACTTCGACGCGCGTTTTTGTGTCCCGACCCGAGACGAAATCCGGCTTCAATCCGTGATCGACACGGTGGAGAGTATGTACCCGAAGAAGATAGCGGGGTTGGATGTCTCCCCTGTCGTTCTGGAGCTCGCAAAGGGCTTACTCGAAAATCAAGCAAATGGATACACGTTCTTACCACCAAAACCTCGATGGCAGGAGCTGAAAGTGAAACTTTGGAGAGGTGGTATGGAGGAGTACAACCCTGCGTTCAATGGCTACGATTGTATCGTTTCGACTGAAGTGTGCGTCCGGCAGAACCGTGGAAGATCAACATGACTGACGATTGAGACGATAGCTAGGATTGAGCATCTCCACGATGACGTGCTATTGAGGTTCTGTCCAATGGTCCTTGGCCGATACTCTCCACGATTATTCCTCATGACGACACCGTGCTACGACTTCAACCAGCTCTTCACCCCTCCCGAGGACCTTCCATTACAAAACTCATCCCCCAACTCCTCACACGCCTGCGACCCCCTGATCGTTCGCGAAGGCGGGTACCCCGATCCGACTGGGAGGACGGCGCGTGTTTTCCGTCACAGCGACCACAAGTTTGAATGGACGCGCGACGAGTTTAAAAGCTGGTGCATTTCCCAGGCGGAGGAATGGGGATATGACGTCGAGTATGGAGGAATCGGGCGGTCAATCGACCCCGATCCCTGGGGAAGAGATCTTACTCCCTCGGGAGAACCCTTGAGAGCTTCCTTTACCGCTTTATTCCGACGAAGAGCCGATCGTGACCAACCCCCGACCACACTCCTCGATTCCGAAACGAGGACCTCGCATAAACTCATCCTCGACCTCGCGTACCCCGCACATCCCTCCTCCAATAAGCCTTCACCTCTCGAACAAATCCGTGACGCAATGCAGGAATGCATCCTCGACCGCTGCGATGGGAATTCGAGCGAAGTCTACGACCTGTGGGGGGATGACGCCCTCACTGTCGCGTGTGGTGGCTCCTTAGAGACGCTGTTTGCATCGATTGACACCTTGGTTCGCGAGACGAACGATTGGGAATGGGATGGCGCTGGCCGGAGTCGGTGGAGGAGGCGAATCGTCTGGAATGCATACACGGAGAGGCAGAGGGAGCTTCCTAAATTGACGGAGGAGTCCCCGGTGGATACGGATACTTTACAGGGGGAAGATGATACTTCACTTGAAGATTCCCCATGGGACTACCAGGAGGGGGCCGATCGGTTGGTTTGGGAGACCGGAACCGACAAGAATGAGCTCGACCTTGCATGGAGAGGGAGTTTAGACGATCAAGAGGCTAGTCCTGGTGGAGGTGCCTGGGATAGAGACGCCGATGGGTGGGGCTCACCTCTGCCAGGGCGTACCGAACTCGATGGCTGGGGCGATTGGGACGAAAAACAACTCGGAGAGACAAACCGCGATGCGAGCGTATGGTGAACTGACTCTGTCCACTCCTTTTTGGGGGGTAGTTTCTTGCAATAAACGAAATCTTCTTCTTGAAGTGCTTATGGGACAAGAGGAAGTCTACATTGCAGTATTGACTATAGCTACAGTGGCTCAGAGGCAGAGGCAGATCCAAACAAATCTCCGAAATCCTAGACAAGACAAGGCGCGAAAGGAAGAAACTAGGTAGTTTGCCAATAGGAAAACACTGTAAGATGCTAGGGGTGTGTCGAACAAATAGTGTAGCCGTAGGTAGTTAGGAACAAATGCGCCTTTTAGAGGAGGGAAGGCCGAGTCGAATCAATGGAACGAATAGTGTAATGGTTTAATCCGAGGAGTAGTAGTCACTACCTGAGGAATCATATCCTGCTGAACAAGGATCAGAGTCGATTCTCGAAATCATAGGTTTGCCGTTGAGGGCGAGAGGACTTACAGCAGTGACCGATAGGGGAGCACTGGTGTGCCGAGCGGTCCTGAGCGGTTGGGCAAAACAGCTTGCACGAAGCGCAGAGCCCACCAGCGGCGGTCTGGAAGTGCTTGAAGATGTGCTCGACGAGCCCGGCCTCGGAGGACGCGCGCTGCCCGCAGCCCATGAAGTCGCAGCGGAGTCCAGTGGGACTGTTCCTCCGGATCTCGAGGCCGCGACGAGCCGCGACGATCGCGTATTGCTGGGGCTTCATCGACTGATGGAAGAAGGTGGGGTCGGCGGCGGCCATGTGTTGCACTGGGGGCATGATGGGTGGGAGCTCCGGGTCGTCCTCTGGGACATTGCCACCTAGAATTTTCGATTGGCATCAGGTTTGTATTCGTTGGTTGCGGAGACGCTTACCAGGACCGGGACACATGTGGCGGTCCTTCGCCTCCCAAGACTCAAACCAGTTGGTGCAGATTGGGCAGAGGGAGCCGTTGCCAGCGATCTCGTGGAGGTTGAGTTCGATGACGAGTGAGTCAAAATTGTTGACGACGTTGGTGCAGCCAGGAGCGGTGCAGGGGAGATAGTCCTTGCGTGGCGAAGCATTGTAGATGCCAACAGCACGATTATACTGTAAAAGTAAGGTGGCAAGAGTCAGAGAGAGACGACCGAAGAAGGAAAGAGGGGACGCCACTCACAGACTTGACGTATTTGGCCTGGTCGGGGGACAAAGGCTGGGTTGGGTTGAAGTGAGGCAGGCGGGCTGCAGCTGCAGATTGGGTGGAAGGGCGCTTGGGGAGTTGGTTCATAGCCGGGAATTTGGGAGGGTAGTAGGCGGGAGGGCTCTGGAAGGTGGCCATTGGAGTGGGTCGCGTGATATGTGTTTTACGTTGGGCGTTGGAGTGAGGGTGAGGATGCAATTGTCGGAGCATCGTTGGGTTTTTATACACGTCCCACTCGTGTTCAAGCAACAGCCTTCGATGGCATTGATCAGCCATTGCTGACCGCTCAGCCGGGCAAACAATGGGCAACACGCCGTCGCCCTTCTCGTGCCTTTCTGTAGCGAGCCCATGAGCTGCGACCCACCCCCTGCTGGTTCTGAACTTGGGAGATTTTGCGGAAACGCAGGCTCGCTCCCACTCAACCCTAGCCGCACAGCGAGCTAGCGTCAAAGCTCCTCAGAGTATTTTTGCCGCATTTGCGAGCTCCCAGAAGGCGCACGCCGGTTTTCCGCATTAGGCTGACTATGGACAACAGCGGCGCGGGACGTAATTCTTACTGTCAACTGTCAATCTGCATGCGGCCTCTTGCTTTGTGGTAGTCCTTACGTGTCCCAGAACAGCAGTAAATGCTTGTCCGGTGCCCAACGCCGGAGATTGGCCGACGACAGTCAGAACGTCAGTCTCGAATTACGGAGCCAGGAAGGAAGGAATACATTTACACGCCACCGCTGTGGCTATTCCCACATTCGGACCCAACGTATTGGGACATCGATACGGCGACCTACATGGTGGCGGCGTGATGCAACCAGGCAACTTGCATAACTTACATATAGGTTTGTGTGCCATTGGTGCCCTGCCAGTCGACTATGCAGCATTCCAGATTTGATTTGACCGGCCCCAATGGCCCTGATCTATTTCTGTGAAACCCATTGTTGGAAATTCCAACGGAACCGCATAATAGTGGACCTGGCTGTATTTCTGGTTCGAGTTGGACGAGCATAGCGTTCCCAAGCTGAGCAGGTTTGACGGCGAACGGACGGAAGCCAATCGTGGCAATCGTGGATGGCCGCAGATCATCGGGTGTTTGGGGAGTGACGTCATGGAGTGACGTCTTCGGAGGCTTCTGTCGATTGATACTAGTATACATATTCGATCAGAGTTCTATGAAGACTATTTAGTACTGATGAATCCACCTTGTAAACTAGGAGTGTTATGTTGGGGAGGACGGTCTTCTAAAATCGAAAACTATACTCCCACATGTATCTACCCACATCAATGACTCACCTAGGCAATGGGCGTGGAAGCTAATCAGGTAAGAGGCCGATCCTCGCCTAGTAGATGGTCGGGACAGGGGAGATGTGAGGGCAGGACACACAAATCGATCAAAGAGCATCCATGCACAGGGAAGAGATAATCATTGCCTCAAAACGCAGATCTATCAATGAGAAATCATGAACATACCACGGCAGAATCCCAACAATGCCCACAAAACCCCAACTACTAATCGAGAACGTATTCCCACAGCTGCAAGTCGAACCTCTAAGGGGCTTGCTACAGCACTTAAGCGGACACACAATGATGGTCCACCAGAAGGGGGCCCCATACACCCACACAACCCAACCGATTGCATGGCAGACAGTCTCCAACAAACCAAAGCAGGTCGAAGGTCAGAAAGGCTAAAAATAAAATAAGAGCTAGGCCAATACACCCAGTCGAAAGCCCCCCAGAAAAGCAAGCACAGGCCTTCAGGCGGTGTTTGAATCCACTTGGGAGATGCTTGCAGAGTTGCTGTCTGTTCAGTCAGCTGCGGCAAGAAACAAGAGAACTGGGTACACTTTGTCAGGATTTGGAAGGATCCGAGCGCGAGCTCCCGCGGAGGACGCAGGCCGCAGCGCAGCGCGAAGGCTGTGAACGAAGATCGTTTTTAGTATATAATGGACTCGCCATGCTCGTCCTGTACTTCAAGTGTTTGTAGCGGATCCCGACAAACAATAGATTTGCTCGTCCTAGGAAAACTGTCGCGCGAAATTCTTACACACTTTACATCTGATTGCTTGTTTTCACCAAACCACCGAAATTTCTCAACATATTCAGCTTACAGTGAAGAACAAGGTGCCCTCAAGAGACTTCTCCTCAACTTTGTGGAACCGCCTTATGTCCTTCCTTGGGAGTTGAGTGAATAGGGGACTGGAGATGGTGAATGACCCGTGGGGAGAGTAAGCAATAGCATGCACTCTGTCATCGTGACCCTGGAGAGGCTCGTCAACCACAACACCCTGCAGGCTCGACATCCCACATTTGAAAGATGCCGATCCGGAGGTGATGTGCCGCCCCGATATTCAACAGAGCGCACACGACCAGTATGCCCCTCTGGACACTCACCAACTGCGGCACCAGTCTCGATCCCAACCGTTTCGTAATCAACACGGACTCTTCCAGGGAATAAAGCCTTTCATCTGCGCTGTATCAGGAGTCAATACTCAGAGAAACTGGGGAATACTCTTCATCGCGTGATCTCGTGTGGTCCCGCGCGGACCCGTATTTTCATGGCTCTGTCCAGGGAGCCCGAGACGAATTTCGATGACATTTCGGTTTATTACATGATAGGTACACATGTACACGACAATCCACCTCTTGATCCAGTGAAGGTCACAAGCGAATTGAGGGACATTTGCCGTCAAGTTCCTCCGCATCAGAAATCGACGGCGCGCTTAGAGGTCGTACCAGAGGGAGCGCCAATAACGTCGCTAATAGCAGCTGCTCTGAGACGGGAGGAGAGGGTACGGGCTGTAGAATGAGTCGAATAAGCGAGACGTGATTCAACAATGGAGAGGATACGTACGACTGATCTGGCCGTTGTCACCAAGATGGACGAGGAGGAGACCAGCGACACCACTGGGAGGCAGACCGAGGTGAGCGGAGATAAGGACAAGGACAGGAGGACATACGGAGCTGCCATTGAGGTACCGGAGATGGTGTTGGTGTCTGTCGGGTCGGCGATCCAGGCAGAGGTAACTTGGACACCGAGGAACCAGACTGGCAAACTATCAGGAAGGGCGGCGGTTTGGTGTAGTGCGAGGAGACGCACCATCGAGAATCGAACCAAAGTTGGAGAAGGAAGCCTTGGTATTGCTAATGTCAATTGCTCCTGCGGTATTTATATTAGCAGCATGAAGGACGGAGGCTATGGAAATTCTGCGCACCGACGGTGTTCGCAGCGGCCACGCGAGCGGGGGATTGGGACGAAGCGTCTACGTCACTATTACCGGCAGCTGAGAAAAAAAGGATCAGTTTTACGATTTCACTGACATCAAGACGCATGCTGACCGACTGTGAAGTGAACACCACTGCTTATCCCGCTAGTGAGAGAGGCATCGATCGCAGCGCTAGCAGAGCCGCCAAGGGAAAGGTTGATAACGGATGGCTTGCCTGAGTCGACAGCGTGATTCACAGCAGCGTTGACTCCACTTATGATGTCGGAAAAGGCACCCGAACCTTCGTCGGAAAGCACTTTGATGGCGAAGATCGAGGCTTCTGTGGCAGGCCCAAATTCACTAAAAGAAGGTGTGAGGGTCACAAGTTCCTGTTGATGCATTATTCGGCTTACACTCCGGCGGCGGTGCCAGCGGTGTGGGTACCATGGCCATTTCCATCGGCATCGGCATGACCGCCAAAGGTGGCAAGCCAGGTAGCACGTCCAGTGAAGGCCTCGTGCTCGGTAAATATTCCAGTATCGACACCTGGATAAGAGTCAGAAGTGTACGGTGGCGGATATCAGGCTACGGACCATAAAAGTTCGCGCCAGATCCAGCGGCACGCTTCTGCAGTTCAGGAACCCATTCTGGCTCAGCAGCAGCTTCTGGCTCAGCATTACGCTTTTCGATACTAATAGAAGACGAACTCGATCAATCGGCGGTTGACAATTGATTTGGGGGAATCACTCACGCGTAGTTGATATGCACGATGCCATCTTCTTCAACGAATGCGACGTTGGGATCAGCAAGCACGGCGCTCAGAGCAGCGCCGCGGAGTTTCGCAGTAAAGCCGTTGATGATGGTCCAATCGGCATAGAGGACCTCCTTAAAGGAGTCATTGTCATCGGCAGCGAAGACAAGGTCATTCAACGCCTGGATGGAAGCCTCCTTGGAGGCATCGTCCTTGAGCACGACGATGTACGTGTCAGGGTTGACCTGTGCAGTCGTGGCACGCCTGAGTTTGTTGAACTCCGCGAGGTGAGGAGCAGCCAAAGCAGCGGAAATGAAGATAGCGAAGGCGAACTTCATGGCGGCGGCAGAGGGCACAGGCTGGTAGCGACACAAGTGGTCTGTGAGCTGAAGAACAAGAGTCGGACATTGGCTATCTTATATAGCCTTCCGCTACCTTCCTATCGTGGTTCGGCGTCTCCATGTGGAGGACTATGCGAAGCGGTATCACGACGACCACAGCCCACGCGGGGTATACGCTTCGCCTGCAACGCACCATGCTGTTTCAAGCTTCTAGATACCGGCTTGATTTGTAGTGTCGGTCGGCACGGCACGCGGGATGGTAGATATCGACAGGGGCTTTGGAAATGAACCTTACAATCCACCGTAACCGGCGATAGTTGCATGGTGAGGCAGAATGTAGCCAATGTTCCTTCGGTGTGTTTATGGCACGATCCAGACGGTCGTTTGAGTACCGTGGTCCATTAGCACAAGCGTGTCCAAAAATGGCTTAAAGTTTCATCCCTGATAAGCGTTCAAATGTCGAATTATGACGTCAGAACTTTTAACGAGCATTCCCAGGGCTACCTTTGGTCAGATTCTCGGGTCAGATTTGGAAAAAATCGGAGTTTTGTTTCTCATCGACTTGGTATTCGCAAGGAATATCACCTACACATAACAAACCAGAAAAAGGATGTGAGCATGTATCAACTGGACCAGTTCATAACCTGAGAATACCTTGATCGTCCATCCTGTACGCCTCAGCGCATTGAGAACCGCCTCAGCGCACTAGCGACTACCCTTTTTCCTCCACCTTCAAACCCGTCATTGATGTCTACAATTTTTGACGTTCTTTCTTTGACTTGGCACCGTCGCTTTATGTTTACAAGCAAATCGAGAAGGAGACTGAGGTATTGAACTACTGGAATGAAACCCTGTGCAACTGGATGTGTCAATGCCTATTTTTATGATTTTTGGTGATATACTGTGTGCTCACACGGGCCTCCTCCTTTCGTCCACTAAGCAGAAGCAATCGCAGATAGGCCATGGATGAGACCTTGCGGTCTTGCGGTCAAGTGGTGACACGAGAGACATAGTTGTGGTTGATCGTCAGAATTTCGGCCGGAGATACCCCCAAGATAGGCAACTTTTGTCAGAATTGGAATGAATATTTTCGATGGGCTTCTCACATCAGGCTTGACGGGTACCTGTTCCTGATAGATATCTGACTAATATATTTCCGCTCGCCATACGGCACGTCCATCCGTGGGATCAGGCAATGGTTTCTCGATGTAGATGTTCAACTCTTATCCATGTAGAGGACACGCGCGGATTCGCTTATGTGCTTCGCAATTGTTGTGGGTCGAGACCGTCGCTGGCCGTCTAATCTATGTAACTATGCGTGGAATGAGGAGTAATAGGGCGGGTGATGCCCTCATCCCTCTTCTGTTCAACCTGGATGTTTGTAGTGCTGAATGTGTGCGAGTGGTTTCAGCCGAAGGACCCCAGACACTATTTGGTTTATGTTTGTGCGAATTTAAAAAGTAATACGGGGCCACCTCGTGTTCTGCAATATTGACACCTGGAGGAAGGAGGACTGCGCAGCGTGTGTACTCTGGGTTGATGCGAAGACAGGTGTTGGATCCGATCAGCGGCTAGACCATATGGCAGAGGTGTTCCACCAGCAGTATGGCATATCGGGCCGCGGTGAACTCGGTTGGACTGTGAGAATTGGGGTGAAGCACGATTTAGCGACATATGGCCTCATTGTTACGACAGTCAACCATCGAGAATCTGGTGCAGCGTTGAGGGCCCCAGCATGTGCAGAGTGACAGTTCCACCCCACTCGCTCGAGTGATTCTTTGGACACCCGAAGAGATTGAGGGAATAGCCAAGAGTACGAACTGAGAACCCATAGGACCTCTTCAATATGCTTCACCTGCTACACATGCAGCCATCACTTTCGCTGTCAAGAAACTCGCCCAATTCCTGACCAACCCTGGTCGCATTCAGCTTGACGCTGCTCTACAAGCCTTATGCTATCTCAGGGGTATGAAGCACTGGTACCCTAACGTTGGGAGAGATATTGCCAACATCGCTGGCTGTTTAGATTCGTATTGGAGTGGGGACGACTGCCATTCCACTGGAGCTTATGTTTCCTGACTCGGAGATGGGGCAGTCTCATGGAATTCAAAGAAGCAGACATCGGTAATACTTTCTCTGATAGAGTCCAACTATTATAGGGCAATGCCGCGGCAAAAGGAGTCATTCGGCTGGTTGGTTTATGAGGAACGTTAGTACCAAGCTACAGAACCCTCTCATTTTTCTTGGGAATAATCATGCTGCGCTCACACTCGTGCAGAATCCTTTTTATACCTTCACCCCAAGCATATCAATAATCATTACTGTTTCATATGGCAACTTGTTCAAGCCGGTTCGCACATATTACTGTCAAGTATCTTCATACCAACGTTATGATCTCTGATGCACTCACCAACTCGCTCCTTCAGCTACTGCATGCTGCACTGATGGAGATGATAGAAGTTTATTAAGAAACTGGAAAGGTATGGTGCTGCGGACGAGGGAAATTGTTAGAAGATTCACTGTTGGTTTCGTTTAGCAGTGCCATTTAGCGCATCATCCAGCACCCTCGATATCTGAATCAGTGCCACCATTCGGGTGGCAATTCATGTGGCCTGCAGCGCATTCACCACATGGATTATAAGTCTTGTGCATTGCAAAATGTGTCCTGTTTAAGCGTTCTATGTAGAGAAGTAGTGCGTTCAGCGTTTGCATTGCTACGCACGCGCGCTGAGTCGTGAGCCAATTCATATTCACTCTTTCTCTTTCTAGACTTACACACCAGTAGTATTTCGGTCTACTGGTAAGCAATATAGCGATTGCATTGATACGCACGTTGAGCCTATTTCAGTCTACACGCTTTATTCTCTCAATTCTGACTCACTCGCGCTGTCGAAACAATCAAGTCCCGAATTGGTGTGAATGGACATTCACAAGGCATTCACAAGCACGCATATCATTCTCGACAGTGTCTCCAACTGCCATGCGAACCGTTGTGAGAACATGTAGGGGTTCAACCTGGTTCATCGGTCACCAGGCTCCTCATTGAGGCTACAGATAGGACCCTTATGCAGGGTCTATAGGTGGCCCGTTTAACAGGACGTGCCCGGGGCGCGAGAAAGAGCTAGAACCCAAAGTCAGTGAACTCGATCGGCTGAGTAGCGTGAAGCGATTTGGTCTTTGCGGGTGCAAGAGCCGATAGGAGATTCATGTTCTGAGAAGCGGATAAATAAAGATATCATCGTCTGTAAAAGCGGAATAATCCGACCTCAGAACGAAGTCGGAATAAAAATACCAGGAGAAAAGTGTTAAGGAATATTGGACGGGAAAGGCACGAATGCACTGTACACCTTGACTTTTCATTCCGTTTTTCGCTTCCTCTTCCTCTTTTTGCTCTCCGCGTGCAGTTCAAGGCATTCATCATGGGTCTCCGCCTGTTCGACAGCATCTTTCTCTTTCTCTTCTTGTCCTACTTCTTCCCTGCTACAATTCCGTACAAGGGTGTCACACTGTGCGCGTAACAAGGTCAGATATCAAAGCCTGCAAGACTCCTACAACCCCTACTGAACCCTGAAGGACCATGGTTGTGGACACAGTCTGATTTCATTGTTGAGCTACCTCCATCCCAAGGATACGATCCAATTTATGTCATTGCCGACCACCTCATTAAAATGGTGCACTCCTGTTAGAGAGAAAAGAACGACCAAGCCGGGAATCGAACCCAGGTCTCTTCGTAGCTAGCAGCACCGCTCTAACCACTGAGCCACCTGACCGTTTTTGGGTGAGGAATCATCAACTCGACAACCCCATCCCCTGCAAATCGACCTGTGCATCAGAACAGGTAGACGAACTCTACATCTGACATGTATGGCTACTCCACGGATTACCCTTGCATCATAGCACTGATCGTGGCACCCAGTTCACGGCCCCTTATATGTGCAACCTGTACAAGGCCTTGGGAGTAGATCAGAGATTATCCACTGCATACCACCCAGAGTCCCAGGGGCAAGTCAAGTCGAGTAACAAGTGGTTAAAGATGTACCTTCCATCTCTCTGTATACCTACAAGTTACCTCACTTGATCAAATACAAGATCTTCCCAATTGGTTACAACATGTCCATGAGGTTCAAGCCCGCTGCCAATTAGCCTTCTAAAAAGCCCAACAGACGTACAAACGCTATGCAGACCGCAAGTGCAACGCCCTCAGCTACACCATTGGAGATAAGGTTTGGTTAGAGGCATACAACCTCAGCATTGATACACCATCCAAGGAACTAGCAGCCAAGCGATTGGGACCCTATGAAATATTAAAGAACGTTGGACCAGCGTCTTACCGATTAAACACTCCTGCACACTGGTGAGTACACAGTGTCTTCCATGCGGGTCTACTATCACGAACCAAGGAGGATACTATACCCAGACGAATCCCCCAGAACCCACGATCAAAACCGAAGAACTGGAGCTATGGGTGATAAACAAATTCGTAAACTTTCGCTGGTTTAGAGGCAAGTTTCAGCTTAACGTGCAGTGGGAGGACCAAACAGAAGAACAGGACGACTAGTGTGACTACTTCGGAATTCTGGAGGAATCGGCAGTCTGGTGTCAGGAGCTAACAGTAGAAGGAGAGGAACCATTGGATGATCACGATCTCGAGAGAAGAAGAGGACGTTGGACCAGTTGAGATTGACACCTTTCAGTGGGACAAGATTACAAAACATAAATCGCATTGTTCCGTTAGGTAACATCCACTGATATTGCTTGACCTGGCCCACATGGTCTATTCATTCATTACGCGTGGAGGTCCCCTGACGTGGTGGTCTGAACAGGAACCTCTTGTCAAGTACAGGGTTGCCCGTTTCACACGAACGAGTACCTGAGCGTGGGTACATCCTGAGGCGCATGCTGAAGAGATTCTGAGATCCTGAGGGTTAGTACATTCTGAGGAGAAACCTGAGCACAGGCGGTGTACCTGAGTGTGGCGACAAACCACGTTGGACATGCTCTGGATGGACTGAGGATCCTCAGGATCCTCAAGGTACCACGGACAGTCTGTTCATCTGACCTGATGCTCATCATGAGTGATCAGGCTCAAAGGTGAGGGGTGCTCAGGTTCAAAGGTGAGGAGGCTCAGGTCTAAAGGTGGGCGCGCTCAGGTTCAAAGGTGAGCAAGCTCACATGCCAATTGGCCACAACAAGGCACAATAAGAAAGGAGGACATGCGTATATTCACATAAAAAATATTCGCACAAGCCAGAGGGCACATAAGAGAGTGGCGGCACCGCGAGGCGGGATGGACCGGCAAGGCCAAGAGGGCATCCTGACAGCCATGGCATCCTGAGCAGTGCCATTTAAATACAGGGGCAAAACCTGAACCTGAGCAGGGTAACCCCCTCTGAGGGGTGTTCGTTTAATATGTTTCGCAGGGCCTGAGAGGCCTCCCCAAGGGGCTTATATTTTTGGTGCACAATGTGTTCTGTTTAAGCGTTCTATGGAGAGAAGTAGTGTGTTCAGCGTTTGCATTGAGTGAGCCGTCAGCCAATTCATATTCACTCTTTCTAGACTCGACTTACACGCTAGTAGTATTTCGGTCTACAGGTAAGCAATATAACAATTGCATTGACACACATGTAGGGCCTATTTCATTCTACACGCTTTATTCTCTCAAATTCTGATTTACTCGGGCTATCGAAACAATCAAGTCCTTGAGTTAGTGTGAATGTACATTCACAAGGCATACACAAGCACGCATATCATTCTCGACAGCGTCTCCAACTGTCATGCGAACCGTTGTGAGGTCGTGTAGGGTTCAACCTTGCCGATCAATCATCATGCTCCTAATTGAGGCTACAGATAGGATCCTTATACAGGGCCTATAGGTGGCCCGTTCAACAGGATTTGCCCGGGGCGCGAGAAAGAGCTAGAGCCCAAAGTCAGTGAACACGATCGGCTGAGTAGGGTGAAACGATTCGGTCTTCGCGGGTGCAAGAGCCGATAGGTGATTCTTTTTTTGAGAAGCGAATAAATAAAGATGAGATCGTCTGTATAAGTGGGATAATCCGACTTCGTTCTGGATATAAAAATACCAGGAGCAAAGTGTTAAGGAATATTGGACGGGAGAGACCCGAATGCACTGTACACCTTGCCTTTTCATTTCATTCCGTTTTTCGCTTCCTCTTCTTCCTCTTTTTGCTCTCCGCGTGCAGTTCAGCGCAATCATCATGCGTCTCCGCCTTCTCGACGGCATCTTTCCTCTTTCGCTTCTTGTCCTTCTTCCTCCCTGCTACAATTCCGTCTACTGGTGTCGTTGTTCCCCCCGACGCGTCCTGCGCCTCGGTGTCCGGTTCGGGAACGAGGACGGGAACGGGAACGGGAACGGATTCAGCCGGCTGGGCGGTGGATGTGGATGTAGCCGTGACGGCAACCTGCTGACGAGCTCTCATCTTCGCTGCGAAGTAGTCGGCCACGGATGTTGTCGAAGTACGAATCTGGTTGTCTGCGGCGGGGCATTGCAGTGCGGGGGTAGGTGCGGGAGAGGGCGACTCGGCTGGTGTATTACGAGCTGATTGTGTTTGAGAAGGAACTTCTGATGGAATCGCGGACTGAGATATTCCCAGAATCTCTGTGAGCGCAGCGGTGTTCGACAACGCTAGCTGTTTCGAGGCACGGAATTTAGCACGATGGCTAATAGGAAACGTGTAGTCAGTCATCATCCAGTACTAGAGGTAATAAAGGCCACATACGCCAATCTTCTCGGGGGCTTTGTTGATGGCACTGGTCGTGATGATGATACGGTCGATGCAGCATCCATGACTGCTGAAGAAAGAGCTGCACCCAATGAAATTCCATCATTTTCAATACTGGCCTTCGCCTTGGCGGCAGCCTTTTCCTGTCGCTTCCGCTCTTTCTTTAGTCGTTTCCGTTCCTTCTCATCGACCGCTTCGACAGAGACGTTTGTTGCAGCCTTTTCATCCGTCATCTCACCCTCCACCGCACGAACGAAACCATCAGGGACCATGGAAACCCTGATGCTCTCCTCGTCGCCTCCAGGGTCATTCAACCTCTTGAGCATCAACTCATAGTTCCTGTTGTGCTTCCAGGATACGTCTTCGTTGTTGTTATTGCCACCGATACCCAGTAAATTGAGCTTTTGCGCGACGGGAATGTGGGAGAGGCGGCCTTGGCCCGATGTTCCCAAGCCAGAGCCCGAATTGGCGGTCCACCCAAACTTTTCGAGGTATTGTTGGCCGAATCGTGAGTTGTCTAACGAATTTTCCAGTCAGTTTAAGATTCACTCGCTCGAAGGGGGTTTGAGGGTGGGGACGGGATATCAGAGCAGACTTACCGTTTGCCCATGATAGGTTACGAGGGTCTGTACCTAACCTTTGTTTCGTCTTGCGTTCAGAAAGTCCCATCGAATTTTTTGTCACGAGGACTTGATTGGAAGTGGGAAAGCCAAAAAGGAGGATGGACGTTTGGTGACTTCTACGACTGCTTTGGTGTATGTAGTGGCCAAATACCCACTTATATGATTTGCGTGAGGTCTGGCGCGGTCAGAGTGGTAAAAGGACTGTCGGAACTTGCCGAGCTCCTCGTGTCCTCAAAGCCAGGATATTCATGAAGGCTCAATCCTCTGGTTGCACCTAAATTCTCTTCATTCCAGGGTATGGGAAGTGACAAACGAGACGAGGACTAAAAATGCACGATATGGTACAAGAAACCACAGCCTAGAGGACACAATGGACGACGACGTTTCTCAAACATGCAGCACGAATGCTATACAAGCAAGCAAATCCTCTGTCAGGTCCTAGTCCGGTCAAGTCTGGTCAATGTATAGACATGACCTCTTTCTCCTCTGTGAGATCCCCCGAGTGCCCCTGTATCGGGCTACTTCGTTGCAATACAGATTGGAGTGACAGGGCAACCTCGCAGGGAATGTATATGCGTCTCATTGTCTTCCTCGGTCTTCCCCTCCTCGACCGTTGCAAGCTCAGTACTCATCACTGTACCCAGCCTTTCGTCGTATCGCAAGCTGTTTATGCTCCCTGCAGTCAGCGACTGAACATGGCCCCGCCGCTTGGTAGGGCAAAAAGCAAATATATCACGAACTCGAGATCCCGAGTCTCGCTCATCCAGCTCCATAGAGAGTGCGTCGTGGTCGAACCGGATTCCTGTTTCGTTCGTTGGGTCTGCCGAGGTTTGGTGCACTGAACGAATAGACAGGACTAGCCGGCATGCACAGAGAGTGGTAAAAGTGTAGCCCGGACTTCAAAGGGGTCAACATAGAATAATAAAAATGAACCCGACTGGACATACTAGAAAGCTGAGCCCACCAAACTAATCGTGACGTAGAGGTACGTGATCAGGGACCAAGCGGCCATGGCTGCAATGGATGTCAGTACAAGTAATTCTGGTTCGCATACTAATAGGCTAACCGCACCGAAAATAATCGCAAAATAGATCATTCCATCGCGAAAGAAGATATGGATGATAGACATTCCAACTTGATGCGATTTCCGCATGACATACCATCTCCAGAATGTTAAAACAAACAGTATGATTTCCATAAAGAGGTATGGTGCATAATATGCGGCCTAGCAAACGACCCGTCAGCCAATTAGAGATGAGGGAAGGATTAAGAATAAAGCGCACCGTTATCTTGGGGGGGACCGTAACACAGCAATTGATCTCGGGAGAGTACGTGTACCGGCTAGCTACAATGGCGACTCAGTTTTGTAGTGGTTAGAGAGCGTGGGTTGAGCGTACGATAGATTTTGGATACGGCCACTATTTGAAGGGCTGCAGTCGCCATAGTGCACAAGGTATAGATGAAGGCAAGACCTTTCTTGAGACATGGATATTCCGAACCCCAGTACGCCGACACTCGTAATAGCATTAGACCTGGAACTGGCATAAGTGGCCACCCCGGAAGCAGGTTAATACTACTGACACTGTATAGACGCAGTGATGCAAAATTGCCAAGTCATTTCCGTGATGAACCATACCCGGCAGAACTAACAATAGAATGGTGAGGGAGAACGCAATGGTCTGTGAGTCAGACTGACCGTGTTATTGAGACCTCCAGGTGGAGCTGACCCAGTTTTCTCTGTGGAGTTGAAGAGCCGGTCAGTGGTAGGTAACGTCTCCAGGGAGAGCGACTGGATGAACGGTGCGCGCCTCATATGTGCGAGAAGGGGCAAGATAGTGTCCCGATAGAGGTAGGGAAGGTTCCTTGGGACATTGGATGGGCGATGTGCACGTGATACAATTGCACCCGCACCCGTGGAACAGCACTCACCATATAATGTGAAGACGCCGATAGGGAAATAAGAATATCGGACGAAGAAGTATATGCTCCGGACCACAGAAGGGCGAGACCTCCACACAAATGTGCGTTCTTTAGGAAGCGTGAGGAAGTAGTCGTAGAATCCGAGAGCAAAGGACGCGACGATGAGGTATCGGGTGACCAGGAGGTGCTCATACACAGTCCATATGAGCTTCAGCGTCAAAGGTTCACCGAGCGGGATATCCCAAGCATTCTGCCGCCTCCAGACTGCGCTTTGCCAAGCGTGCTCCACAGAATCGTCGAGAGGGTCATGCCGGTGCATGCCGCAAGGATGAACGATCTTGCAGCCGTCGTCTTTGCCTGACGAGTTTTTTGTCCTCTGAGCCGACTGGGGGTGGGGAGGGCGAAGGGATAGAGTTGGGGAATTTGCAACGGTCAGATGCAGGGATCGAACACGAACATGCCGGTGTCAGACTATTTAGAATCGAGCATCGACGATGTGAGATAACGGACCATGTTATCCTGAAGCGGAACAACCCAATTCAGCCTCCCAAGGGAACAAGGCACAGATGCTCAGGGCTGGATTCTTGAGTTAAACATTGATGGTTTTAATATCCAGGCTGGCTTCAGTGGCTTCATCCTTGTTGGCTAATGATCACTTCTGTCCAACAACCGCGTCACAGACCCGTTTCGCAAATGTTTCGGCGTTGTGTCGCCCAATGGCGTGCATCCGCCCACGGCAAGCCTGCACACTCCATCGCTCAGAAGCCAGAAGCCTTGGTGTGCATCATTATTCATTATTCTTGTCACCGGCGAGTAGTCCCTTCCGAACGTCGAATATGACATGGAGGATTGGAAGCAAATCAAGCGCCCGCCCGTCGCCGTCCCAGGCCGACGTGGCCAGCGCCAAGTATAAAGATGGTTGTTCGCTCCAAAAAAGTGCATTTAGTGGTCTACAAGAAGATGATCTTTCTACATCTGCAAGCACCGGCACAAAAAAACTAGTATTACTCTCGCAAGAAATTAACTAAAGAGGGGATGCGATGGGTAGAATTGAAAACAATAAACAGTGCAAGGGACAATCCGCTCCTTGGGGTAAACGAGGTGGTGGAAACGGCACTCAAAGTGAGAAGGAATCGCGCACAAGGCGCGATCCGAGGTATTGAAAACATCCTTTCTTGCAGGACGAGAAACGATTGGAAGCATGGTCTTAAGTCTTGCTCTTGGCCCTTATCCGGACCGTCGTCACAGTCTCACAGTCTCATCGCCCACTTAGAGCATGAGGTAAGAGACAGCACCAACGAACGCCGCGACCCAGACGGACACCGACGTCTGGAAGCCAGCGTTGGTATTGGCATTGGCGAGCTGCGTCGCGACCTCGCTGGCAACGGGGACAGTGCCCGTTGGTGTACCTTCAGGAACGTTGGACGGGGGGTCCTGGCTGGTGGAGGCGAGGAAGGTGTTGAGGTCGGCGAGGATCTTGATTGGCGAGCCGTCGGGGGTCTGGGCAGAGTTGGCCTCGAGAGAGCCAGGGTTGGCGGCGAACATGGCACGGCTGTAGACGATGTTCTGAGCCAAGTCCATGTGCGAGGACTCGGGGATGTCGTCAATGTTGATGTTGTTGCCCCAGGTGTCAGCGGTAGTGCCCTTGGTCTGCTCGTGTACGTTGGACCAAGAAGCCTTGAGATCAGGGTTCTATACATGCGAGATTAGAAAGAACAACTCGAGTGAAGAGAGGGGAACACGTACGGAGTCGAGCCACTTCTGCATGTGGAAGCTGACGGTGTTGTTGCCACCCATCTTAGGCTGGACCATACCGAACATGCCCTTTTCGCAGTGTTGGCCAACCGAGCAGTAGAAGAACTGTTGTTCATCGGTTTTGAGAGTCACGTCGACTGCAAAAGTGCAAGCAATGAGTCTCTTGTAAGGAAAGATTGCGGACGGGGATACGCACAGTTTTGGGTACCGGCCGAAGCGTTGCGGACTCCAGATGCCCACTCGAGCTCTTCAGCCCTAGCGGACCTGTTGCAAGGGGCCAACGCGGACGAGAGGGTCGCGGTGTGGTTGGCTTTGGTGGTCCAGACGTAGCGAATAGTGTCACCGACAGACGCGTTGACGGCGAACGGCCAGTAGCGGAGGACACCCTCCATAGGGGCGACCATGACGGTATGGACAACACCAGTGCCTGCAGGGGGAGCAATGGTTTCTTCTGGCTTCCACTCCTTCGGAGGAACGCCGTGCTGAGCGACGCATTCTAGATGAGAACCAGATTAGTCCTGCAGAACTCATAAACGCGTGGCATGGCAACTCACTGGACACGCAGTCATCGTAGGACGGGCCCCACTTTTCGGATCCGGAGCCGTAGGACGGAGCCTTGTCCTTGTATTCATCCTTATACTCGGACTCGTACTTCTTCTCGTCGTAGCTGGGCTGCTGCCACTCATTGCCCTTGTTGTCGTAGCTGTCCTGCTCCCATTTTGCGGGTTGCTTGTACTCGTCTTGCTTGTACGAGCTATCGGACTGCTCGTGTGAGCTTCTCCGCACAGCAGGCGCTATGGGGCGGAGAAGTCAGACCGTTGGTTGCCAGGGCTGTGAGAAATTTGGAAAGACGCTCACCGGCGAGCACGGAGTGGGACAAGAGCGCAGCAGCGCCGATGAGTTGGGCGAAATTGACCATTTTGATCGTTTCAAGCGAGTGTGGTTGTTGAAGAAAGATGTGCGTTAAACTTGGAAGTGCCGAGTGGGGGTCCTCGCAGAGGCAAAGACGATTTCTCTGTCAAAGAGTCTTTGGTGTCTGTAGGGGCCCCAGGTAAGCGATGAGTTTCGCTGATGCGCGACGGCGCGGCGGTGGCCCGCGTGCGGGTTGCGGGTCGCGGGCGGGCCGTGGAGAACGATGCTCACCCCTTGAACGAAAAGTCGGTTTGTCGAGTCAACCCGAAGCAAACGCAAACGCCTGAACGACTGGGTTAAAAGAACGGAGGGAAAAGGTAAGAAGAAAGGCGAGGGGGAGCGAGAGAAGATGATGAGCTGATCGCGTTGTTCCCTCGCTTTAAGGGAAAGGCGGTCCTCGCTACGGTTGCCGTCGCTGACGTTGACACGCATGTCACCTCGGTCACTCCACTCACGCAATCCCAATCGAATTGCCTCCTCGCCTACTGTTTCCCTGAAGACCAACTCTGTCAACGATGTCTCGGTCAACCCGGCCGGAACTGAAATTAGCAGGGCTAAATTGGTTAGTATAGTATAATATAATATAACATGGGAATCCAGTGAGAAAGCAGTGCCTTTCCGGTACGTTGCTTTCATTCCTGTTCCTCAGCCCTCCAAAGGCCGTGCCTTGGGTCTAGACGCTGTTCACAACCCCCGAGCCCCTAAGGTAACATGCTACGGTCATACGCGGCCACCGCTGCCAGCTGCGAGCACGCGGATTCGCACAGCCCTGAAACACGGAAGTCGCCAGGGCGCTAAGGCAGCGTAGGCTTTACAATGACCGCATTATACAATCCCCGTCAATATCCAATTAGTGAGCGGCCAAGGGACGGCGAAGACTCAATGCCGCTCCGCGACCGTTGACTCCCACAGTGATGGCGATATGTGCATTCTACACCTCTCTTGTGCAACCAACAAACACGAGAACGTCGTCCATTGGCGACGAGCCCACAATGTCATCTGTCGGAATCGTCACAAATCCGAGCACACACCCTTTCGTATGGGTTTGGAAGCCGGTATTCGTTCCCCAAAGTGTCTGCGAAGCTCAGTTGCGGCTTCTTAGCTGCGAGTTGCGGGCTTAAATGATGATGAGGCGCGACCCTTGACAGAGGACCTGCAAGGACCTGCGGAAACCCACTCGCTCATTGGAACAGAAGGTTGATTACACTTTATCGCTGCTTATCTTGACAACCGTTACAGCAGGAATACTGCAGCTCCTTTCAATATTCGCAACCCACTAACGCTGCGCCGTTCGTCCCATACCAACGCGCCGTTGTAGTACCGTTAAATCGTGCACGGCTCGCTCCAGTGTGATCTGCAAGAGTTGGGGGTGTAGTGCGGCCAAGGTCAAGTACACAAGTCTAACTTGAACCCGCCAGCGCGTAGATTCTCTTATTCAAACATTGGCGTGGCTTTTTTAACTACAGTTCGTTGAGGGTGAATTACAGTCGGTATCTGGAGTGGAAGATTCAACATTTTACAGTAAGGGGCATACAACAAGTTTGAGAGTAGCTTCAGAGTAGCTTCAGAGTCTCCCGTGAGTGCTCTTCGAGCCAAGTAGATATCCCTGGATCATCGCCGAGCATTTGACAGCCATTCAAAGAGCACCGCCTCACCCTAATTGGCTCGACTGTTTAGCTTGTACCTACCTTGTTTACGGTTTGTGTAACGCATTCCCTGGATCTGTAGTGCCTACCTAGAGGTGCCTACCTAGAGAACAAGGAAAGGCCAGGAGAGTGGAAAATATGGCGTACCTTGTCACCAGGCACTACGGGGCTCGTGACGTCTCTGGCACAACCAAATTCATTTGTGTAGATTACCATTGTGCAGAGTTCACAGGGATGGCAGAAGGAATTGCTTTCGTCCATAGTTCTTTGCTGTTTGTACCCTCCCCCTCACCTCGAGTTTCTCGCTAACAGGTTGGTATCTCATATAACACATTCCGGTATCCCATTTACAGTGGACCACATCACTTTATCGCATGGCGTCCAACTGGCTTGCAACCGGGCAGCTTTGGAAGGAGAAGCAAGTGTGCTCCATGAAGTAATTGAAAGGAACAAAGCATGGCAGAATATCTCAAATGCCGATAAGAGGAACGGGAAAGTGTTCTAGAGAAGGAACACCCGATCGCCACTACATTTAGACATTCGAGCAATGGTATTATTTCGCTTCAGCAGGCGACCGAACAGTCACTTCAGCCAATCAGGCCATATTTGTATCAAAACTTTAGTCAGCAACACGAAGCGGCTGCCACTCGAATTCCGGTGAGGGATAAATTCGTGGCCAACTGGCGGTCTATCGGATGCACCGGTCCTTCTAGAACAGAGACTCGGCGACATGACGGAACGCGCACGTGCTAATCAAGTACAAATACTGCGCCCATAACTCATTGCGGGCTCCTGCAGCGCAAACTTTGAACAGAATAGAGGCGAGCATCCGCGAATTGCACCATAGCATTGAAGACAAACACTTGGGCATCCTACATCTCATAAGACGAGTTTCAAGGAGATTTTCGAGTACGCTGTACCTCACCCGCAGCTAACCTTGAAGCCCTCGGCATCTACTTCTTAACAGTATTTCTGTTCTGTCCGCATGATCCTTCCTTTACATAGATCCATATCGTATGGATACCAAACCGATCTAGTACACGATACTCTCCAAAACGTCTCTTATAACATTTGTACTCCTGGTTTTATCTATCCTGTCCCTCACTGTATTGAAGATACTGGAACTTCACGATGGATTCACCACATGTCCAGGTTCGTTGAGGTTGCCGACTCGATCAAGGTCACCGTGACGGGTCTATATGTCTCTTCGAGCAGGAAGATATCGATGAAAGGAGAGATATTTGCCCTCATCCGCGCTTTTGGTCAGCTGAAGAGGCTCGAGTTACACAGGTTTGCAGACACATCTGGATTGGAGGCTTTGTGGGACGTCAGTACGGAACCAAGCCTTGTGCAGATTGTTATCAAGGATTATCCCGAGGGAAATGAAAAGCTGAGGTAGACCATTGAAAGAAGCTGGGCCAAAGGCGTCCTCCTGGAGGCCTCATTCTAGGGATTTCAACTGGTTCTCTGACAAACTGGAGTATAGGGCCTTTAGATGGGATGCCTGACAGCAATCATAGGATGCAGAGAGTTCCTATAAACTTGTTTTACCTGGAAAGCTTTGAAATGTTTCTGTTAAGCCTCGCACTGCGATGAGCGGGAGGGATTCTGCTCCATCACTACCCTATATATTGGGAATTCAGGTAGGTTCTCCTATATCCGACACCCACCCATTCTTTCATTTTGCCTTTTGACAACAACAGGAGTACGATCTGATTTAGAACTTGAATTGGGAGATTCGTAGCCATTTTTGATGCATTCATGGTGCGAACGGTTGAACGAAAACTGTGTCGTCTTTCTTCGAGTCACACCAATATTATGTGACAAGGGTGCTTGTAACAATTCACGCATCGTCCCGAGAGAAAATAACGATAAGAAGTGGTCAAACAAGCATTGGATCGGTCAATACAATATTCAACAGGGAGGTCGGAAACAGAAAGGGGGGTGATGGAAAGCGTCAAAGGGAGACGGATGAGAGCAGTGGAGAATGGGACAAGGGAGAACAAGTACATGTACCAAGAAACTCGGGGACCCGCAGACAAGAGCCGGCCAACGGTCGTGCAAGGGGGATAGTATCACCTCAGGAGGCCGCACGAGAACGGATCAGCAAGCGCCTGAGGGTCCTATGTCTTCCTCTTGGAGAACACTTTATTGAGTAGTGCTAGGACTTTTGGAACATTGAGCTGTACATATTCCAGGTCAAGCAGGTGCTTGTTGTCCTTTTGCTGGAGGCGAAGCAGTGTCAGGATACCAGTCACAAGTCAGAAACCGCTGATGTACCTTCTCAAGTAGATCATCAATCTTAAGGTCCATCTCCAGGATCGCCTTCTCACGTCCCTTGTAATGCAAGGCGATGATGAATGTCCCCGGGGTTGGCGACGAGATGTTAAAGTAGATATTTGGGCGTCTACAATCACCGTTAGTCATGGGCACCTAGTAACGCGACGGCAGACTTGAAAGACATACCTATTATCAGGAACGTTACTCTCCATGATAATACCCTCCTTCTCGAGTTGGGCGTGCGTAAAGCGGTATGGTCCCTGGGCTTGGGTCTTTGACGGCTTCTTCTCCTTCCCACCAAATGCTAAAACACCCACGCCTCCCGCACTGCCCTTATCCGAGGAGTTGCCGCGAACATTTTGCAAGTAGGCCTTGTATTGCTCGAGTTGACCGCGCAAGTACGAATTGTGATCGCAAATGGTGCGGTAGACAGCCTCCAACGAACGGGTCTCCTGCAAGACCTTCTCTCTCAAGTTACCAAGGTGAGCCAGCTCGGCTGCAACCTCCTCTTGCATAAGCTTGTAGTCATCCTTTCTGTCAACAATTTTGTGTTCCTCGAGTTCGCGAAGCATCTCCTTGACTTTGATTCCCTTGCGCACGAGGGTTGCGTCCTTCGTTGTCGCGGCCTTCTCGGCGATCGCGGCCAGGTTGATCGGCCGCTTGTCTGCGGCGTGAGGAATTGACCGAATTAGCTGTACAAAGATCGACTTTGTCTCCATATAAAGAATCTCGTTTTGTGTGACGTTGTTCTCTGCCATCAGCGCCGTTGTGATGTCTTGAATCGGAGTCTCCCAACGGCTGAAGAGATTGAGGTCAATTGTTCGGTTTTCCTTACGTGGCACTTGAGCTGGTGCAGGACCGAGTTCGTCCAAAAGAATTCGGAGATGTTGCTTCTCATTAGGGCTCTGGGCGAAAAGGTCAATTTGAGCGTTCAATCCACGCGCAGGATTCACTCACCAACACGTCTCTATGTTGCTGCAACAGCGAATGGGTATTATACAACTCGTTGAGCGTAATGTGGATCATAAGATCTTTCTTGGAGAGGGCCATATATTGATCCATCTAATCGCAGTGTCAGCGACAGCTTGGCTTTTTGCGAGGAAACGGTGCTCACCTCCAGGGTTTCGTAGAAGTCACCGACCTCGCAGAGGTTATTAAGGAAGAGGTTGATTCGAGACTTGTTGTTCTCGACGAAGGGGTTGAGAGACGCCATGTAGGCCTCTTTGGCGTAGGAGGGCTTGTTCGCTAAGTTTTGCAACATCTTCGCAATCTATCCAAATATCAGCGAGAGTGCTGGATGTGATTTCCTACTACGTACAAGCGTCAGCGTCCGTCGAGGATGCTTTGCCGGAACACCCTCCACCAGCATATACGCCTGCGGAGTGACAATGGCAGGGTTGATGAACCGAAGGAAGAAGAATCCGCCAATGAGGGAGCAGATCGCATAGTCCGTCGCGTCCGGGTACTTGCGTCGCGTCAAACTGCGGATCTGCTTGCAGATCCACCGAATCCCGTAAGGAACTGTCTCCAAACTTTCGATAATCGTGACCAAGAAACTATTAGCGATCTCCATGAGCATAGTGAGGCGGGGCGCTATGATTGCTTGAACGTCGGGGTTCGATTGTGCGACTTCGGGAGGAACACCTCTAGGCAGGTTCGGAGGAAGCGATCCTGTCTCCTCTTCGATTTGTGTGACCATGTGCTCATATACCTATGGTCGTCTTAATGCCGTCAAGGCTAGTTTAACGCGCACGGTACCTTCAATGGGTTGATTTCTAAATTCAGGTCGCGATGCTCGATGAGACTATTGATACGGTCTGCGAGCACGCTCTTGATGTAGCTCTGACCAGGCCCACGTCGTGTGTAGGTCGTCATCATTCGGGACACTGGGGTGTTGGCTCGCAGAAGCGAACCGAACTCCGTTGCGGTTTCAAACTGGGCGGAGAGGACAGACTAGATAAAGTCGTCAGTACTGTCAATGATCAGATAGAGAGGAGCTTGCCTGGAACATAGTTAGGAGTAGGTGCTCTTCGCGGCTTTCGTATTGGTTGCCGTACAAGGTAAACATTACGGTTTGTAAAAGTGTGTCGATCTCAGCAAGGCTGACGAGTCGGCAGAGAGAAGCGATGTGTCGGGGTTCTGACTGTAACAAGAAGAACAGATTCGAATATTGCTGCGGAGCAAGTGAGTAAGAACGAATGATTTCAGTGGTGGTATACCCACTGCAAGCTTCCGTTCATGCGGGAATGCCCCTTCCTCTGGATCGACGTCCTCGAGATGTTGCTGAACTTCATGTTGCTGCAAAATGTATCAGCCTGCAATTCAGTGTCAAGTAGCAGTGTGCAGAAACCAATGAGACTGGGCCCGCCTTACGGCGTACAACGCCAGCGTGAGGAGAGGGCCCGGGGATTTTGAGACCCACGGCTCGCCGCGAGAAGTTCCACGATCCCGAGAAAGGTGCGAACGACCCGGATTGGGCTCTCAAGGTTTATGAGTTGCCGGGAACCATAAACACGTACCTCGTCCAAGGCCATTCGGTTCTGGATAAGGAGAGCAATGCGACCGTCGAGGTAGCGAACATCGCGCTCGAGGACAAAATTCTTCTTCGACTGGGCAGAGATCTTGCTCTTCAGTTCACGTAGACGCTTCTGAGCTGCAAAATGGGAGTAGAGGCCGTCAGCATCCGGCCCGGGAATATCTGGTCCACTGTTGACTTGCCTCTGCTGAGATCGTCCTCGACGTCTGGGTCCTGCTCAGCCGCCATAGAATAGAGCTGGTTGACACTGTAGCGATTGGTGTTGCGGTTCGTGAGGCGCCTGGAGGACATTCCGCTTGGAGACGCTGGCCCCGAGATATCGCTGGTCGAACGGTATGACATTGCTGGCCACAGTCTTTGGCAGATGAAAAATGTGCTGAATCTGGTGCAGTCTAGCCACTGGATTTGTATCAGGGCGTTGAGCAGAGAAGTCGTTTCTGCGGCTGCTCGTTACGGCCGGGAAAAAGAAGGTCGGGGCGGAAGCCGGGGCGATCGAGAGTAGGGCAGAATACGGGTTACAAGACGGGTTGAGTGCAGGTTGGCGTGGGCCAAAGGCAGTCGGGTCCGTGGAAGAGGGAGGAAACAAGCTAGGAAAGCTCCTTTGAGCCACCGCGCGCCAGCATTCCACTGACTTCCAGGTCTTAGTTCTTGAGCCAGTCAGCCCTCCCTGTCCAGCGTCCAGCAACCGTCGACCACCTCCACATCAACTATGTCAAGCACAATCCCGTCCGGCGAGCGGCGAGCGGCGAGCTGGCATCGCTTGGGAACCACATGGAACGCTAGCGTTATTGTTCGTGACAGAGCAAAGTGGGCAGTCAGAAGCAGTGGCAGATGGCGACATATGCTATTGAAGACGCCTCCAATATGCAGTGCGTGGGAGCCTATGGCCACCATATGTCCAAGAGTCGTCGCGGTACCCACGAGTGTGGCTAGAGGGCTTAGGTCGAGGTGGCCCAGCGCTGGACGCGCCCGGTTGGATGGCTCCGGATACACCGGGGGTTTTCCACTTTTTTTTAGGAATTGGAGACGGACGCGAACTTGCATCGCTATGAGGTGATATTGGGTTATCGGGTGCAGCCTCACAGCCAGAGGGGAGTATGTCAATTGATTACGATTCAACAGTACATACAGTCGCCAATGGAATCAAATGGTTCGAGCACAGATTTCAGTATGTCAAATCTTGAATCCTCGAATAGAAGAATGGCAGCCACCCTCCCCAAAGAGATGGGGTAACCAGCCCGGGACACTCTCGCAACAGGGGCTCATATTGTTAAAGAAACTATTTTCTATACTATAATGAGTCTTGAGGTGTCAAGGAAAGAAAATCGTTGAGTGTACCTTCAAGCCGAGGGTTTCGGAGGTAAAACGGGAGTAGAACATCAAGGGGTCAAGGGTAACTCGGTACGTCCACTATGGAGACTGGGCACCGCTATCGTGCTTCGGCGACCATGGTCCCGAAAAGAAAGGCCACAGCACAATACAACTCCTGGGGAGGCAAGGGCCCAAAGAGTTTGATTTGTTTAGCACGCGATGTCGGCCTGATGGGACGAGTCGGACCTGCTGTCAGACGGAACGGTTAGTTGGGAGGAAAGAGAATGTACCAACCAAGTTTGGTAAGATCGCTTTATGGAGTGCCCGGTGGAGGCAGCAAATGTCTGGGTGCAAGCAAGAGTGTCCGCCGTTACCAGACCATGTGAGCCAATGGGACGGTCGCCAATGGCACTAGAGGCTAGCTTAGTCAGAGATCTGGGTGGCTGCTCAAGTCCAGGCCGTCGATGCACGTTATATCTGGCAATGACCGTACAGATGTGCCAGAAGACACAAGCCGTAGAAATTTCGTTGTAGACCCTTGCGTTGGAGCCAGCCCAGGTGGGTCCGCATGGCAAACTCAAAGCTGCACAAGTCAAGGGAGCGCGCGCTGAATCGGAGCGCTGAATTGGAGCACTGGAACCGCCAATGCCCGCCGCGGAACCAGTACACGTAGCCCCTACTGCCCAGTCCCTGTTCCAATACACGGTCCGTTTTGGTCCGCTCTCGGTCCGCTACTCAATTGGTCTAGATGTCCTCAATGGTCGGCAAGAGCTCTCACGAGGTATTGGGTTATTCCGCGGACTGGTACCGGTGGCCTCTCTTAAAAATCAACGTCCCCGCTACGGAACGGGTGCGGTGACGACAGAGCATCGCCGGACGTGGTCGGGTCCAACTCATAAATAGTAACAAACTTGCCACATGTTATTAAGATCCTGACAGTTTTGTGTAGGAGTGTGGGTCATCTCATTCAACAGTCACAGTTCCTCATGCGGTCCTTCCAGTAGGTCCTGGTGAGAGCGGACACAACGGAACATTGTTGGGATCTTGCGAGCCAGCGAATTTCATTGGAGCAAAATTCGCGGCGTGGGCACTCTATCACCTCATCCACCCGTCCAATTACTCAATCGAACATTCACTCTTTTCTCGTGTTTGGCCGTCAAGACGGCCAATGTGTGTCTCAATTCTCGAAAGCCCTGTAAGGTCTGGACACCTGAATGCTAAAGTGAAACGCCTGGGCACAGTTCCCTGGCATGTGGATTAATCAGCAGAGGTCGTGCCGGTGGCCTCGTTATTGATATATGAATAGGAGACGTTCGTCCGATATACATACGTCATTCACTTTGGGTGCAATGTATGTGGGATCCATATACCACATCTACAACACTCAACCAGTGCTTCCTTAACGTTGACATCTGGTTTCGGCGGAAGAATATCACGTACTATAATTATTTGGTTGCCTCTAGAACCACACGACATGTAGAGACGAGTCGTGATACCTTACACCGTTGGGAGATGCCCAGTGGGTCCTCAGCCCTACGATATCGCGATGCAGGCAGCATTATCTTGACTGTCCTTCTTTCTTAATTCCCCATCGCCAAACTCCTACCAGTTTCCTGATGGAGGATTTTGGGTGACTTATTCGTCCAGTTCTTGAATGAGAACGCGCTCTTTGATAGTTAGTCCTGCTGCTCAGCCACTAAAACGCCCATCAGGACGGTGTCTATTGGCCGTGGCTGTGATAGTGATTATATTTGCCTCATGTCACGTCGACGGTGCGCCTCGGTCCTGACTCTTGGAACCGTCCCACCGCCAGCCTCATCTCCAAATATACTACTAATAACAAGGAAACTATCTGTGGACAGGAGAATATCGCTAGAGTTGGAGGTGGTCTACGTAATTGGATAAAATGCCGGTCCTCAGCCTAGCCTCCATTGGACTCATGGAACTTAGCGCGCAGCAGCGAGCAACACAACTGCCCATTGTTCATCTCTGAAAGGGCACACTGACGTTAATGAGTTTGTATGTCAGTAAAATCCCCAAGAGCTGATGCGATGTAGACCGGCCGGCGATGGGGATCAGGAATAATATGGCCCTCCTCAGTCCCGACTGGAATAGCTGGGTGCTCTGTCTGCTAGTATATAATGTCTGGAATTTTTCACCTCAAAGCCTCCAGTACATCGCGACAAAACACAAAACACAAAACGCAACCGCAAACGCGCCACCAGCCTTCCGTAGTAGCGAATTACCCAACATGGCATCCAAACAAGTGAAAAGCGCTACCCAATTGCTTAACGAAATTGCTGGCCAAGTCGTTTACCAAGGACCTGTCCGGGGCCTCGATCACACCGACCACGCACCCAAATGGGCTTGCGACGTCTATGTCAATGGACAACTCCTGGGACGCAGCTACGGCCATAAAAATAAGAAGGATGCAAAAGAGATGGCTGCAGCGGTGGCCGCCGAAAGGCTAGGTCTTGCGTAACGAGAATAGAGCCGCATCTATCTCACTCCCAAAACGGATGTACTGTGGATGTAACTACATTACTAGATGAAGAGTCGATGCTTGGAAGCACCAAGATTGTGTGGAATCGAGGCAATAGATTCGCTGATATCTTTTATATTCACTGTCACCTTTGATACTATGTACACGACCTTTTAATGTGCACTGGTACCCATATGACCCATCTTATTGAGCAATTTTTTTATCCAATCAATCAGCGCGGTTCAGACACTGCTTCAATATTGACGCGTAGAAGCAAGGGGGAATAGCGATGAGGAAAGATGTTGAAGTAATTATCCCCCTAGTGGCTGTGGAGTCCTTGATATGCCTGTTCCGTAGGTGCTGAGCCTGACCGTCGGTCGAGTGGTAGTGCACGAGGGTTCCTGGTGAAGGCGATTCAGAGCAGAAGTACCCTCTGGAACACTCTTGTGCAGGCCACCCTTCTTATCTGCACCCTGACCTGCCTCTGGGAATTGGATAAAGGAAGCCAATATTATTTACAAGGTACCAGATCATTGTCCCGATAATACCGAGGTCGCAACTCTGAATGAGTTGGTAGCTGAGGAGGAGGTAACATTGGCTTCTATTCAGAAGCTGGAGAGAGAAAGAGAGAAAGAGCGAGTGCGACTCGTCAATAAATCGTCTCTTCTGCGGTGCACGCTCCAGTCCACGAAGAGCATCGAAGATGTCGCTTTGAAAGTATGCTTTAATAATATGCTGTTACCTGGGAAGCTGGACAAGGAATTATCCTTTCAAGGAGCGCAGCTCTCGGCAACTTCTGCATGTTTCCCTTCTTCGTAAAGGCATTCAAGACTTCGCCGGGTGCTTATGAGCAGTACTAAAAAGCAACTACAACTCATCGACGGTTATATTAATCCATCAATGATTGAGAGTTGTCGATTTGAGGAACTACATCGTCGACACTATCTCTCCTTTCTCCACCATGGTTTCAGTACCGACGGACACCATCAAAAAGAAACGCAAAGGGCTCTTTTTTCCCATTTGTTGACTGCTCGCGGAGATGTTAGAAGAAATCTCTCATGCCTGCGTTAACGAAAAGACTAGAGGATAGCTTGACAACCCTCAAGATGACCAGGTCTGCCAAAAGCTGCTACGAGGATTGCATCAATGTGCCGGCCTTGTATTGGCAATTTGCAGGAATACATGTGGAGACGGTACAATATGCTAATTGCCGGGCTTGATAGCTCCTCACATTGCTGCCATCAAACTCTATGAAATTTGGAAAAGATGTAACGTTGTAAATAAGGCGACTCTAGGATTCAAGCCATTCACATACTATACCATCGTTCTTCACGTTCCATTTCATCAAATGGCGTCCCGTCGCATGCGCAAGTCTCTCCCAACGGTCGAAATCCTCATGGCGAGATAAACAAGGTGGCCAGAACTCGAAATTCGGAGTGGCATTCAACACTCGGGCGAGTGGTATCTGCTTGGCGTCGCTCCAAAGGGTCTCATGAACCCGCGTGAATACCTGAACGTTACGCCCATCAAGCCCCTCCAACCAGGCTTCCAGATATTCGCGAATGAGCGGTCCAGCCAACGTAAGTGTATTTGAAGTCACATCCGTGCAAACTGTATGGAGCCTCGGGGTAATTGATGGGTGGCGGGTAACCCAAAAGGCCATTGATAACGTAGTGATGGCACGCTGTTCCCACTGCACAGAAATCTCAAATTGACCCATTGGGACAATATCTTGCAGAAGTTCCCGCTCAAGCGGCAGGTGAATTATCTCAAGATTCGCCAATGAAATGTAGCCAGGAATGTGGATGAGAGTGGAGATTGGCTCTTTGATGAGGAGCTCGCGAAGGCGATGGGCCGGTAAAGGAATGGTGGGAGGAGAAGCAGGAAAATTAGTATGGAGCAATTCACCGTCGGACGCGAATGCATGAATGGTAGGGAAAATGGTTTCAAAGATGTCCTGCAAAATGGAAGAAGGGGGATACTTGTCATCGAGACGAAGGGTTCGAAGTTTCGGCATAATGAGAAATTGGGTCCACGACTGCATCGGAGACGAGACGAGATGGAACGTATGAAGCTGTGGAAATACGACAGGACGATCTACTTTGATAAATCTGTCAATGCGGCATCGGAGATATTGAAGGTTTGGTAACTCAGACAAAGCCTTGATCATTTCTGAACAGAGCACGATATTCTCGAGCGAAAGGAGGTGACGACACATAGAAGGTAAATTGAAAATAGGGTAATAGTTGGCTCCTATGTCGCAAAATCGGAGGTTTGGTAAATACTCGAGCGTTCTCTGGAGTTCCGTCGTCTCCAAGGCGCCAAGCAGGGTGACGCGATGAACCCAGCGTGCGAGGTTGTCTGTAACCAACCTCGCAATCAAGTGCGCGAATATCCCCTGGTCGTCATTTTTGACAACGACAGATGAGTAGAGGTATTGCAGTGCGACTGAATGCCAGGATCGAGATACCAATGCAAGCGACAATCTAGTTTGGAAGGTTTTGTTCCAGAGTACTAAGTAGAGCCTGTTTGGGCCCATACTTGCCATTTCATTATAGAAGGTGGGACATTCAAACTCGTCTTGAATGGTGCCTGCCTCCCGTATAACATCTCTCCAAAGCTCTAGCGGAAGTTCCATATTGCGTGTCTTCGTGTCACCGCTGAGGCTACTCTCTGCCTGCGCAGCAAATTGAGACTGAGCACGAGCTGGACTGTTCGGCTGATTGGGACTCCCGGGCTCAGTTCGTTGCCTCGCAGGGGGCTCATTCAATATTAGGGACAACTTGACTTTCCTTTCGGCGTCGTGCCTCATTCCGTGAGGGCTACGGGGGATTTGGAAGGAGGAAAGCAGGGCAACGCTCTCGGCGCCTATCTATATTTGTTCGCAGTTCGCAGTTCGCAGTTCGCTGCACATGAGCAATCCAGCGTGAATAGTCTGTGCAATTCACGTCCCTTCGCCGCGATGGCCACAGAAATCTTCTTCCAAGCTTGATCGAATTTATACGACAAGCGGAATACACGAGGGCAGTGAACCATCTAGCTACTTACTTATACAAGGGAGACTTGGCTCATCTGCAAAGATCCTAAGTGGCTCCAAATACAGGTACGGGCTATTCTTTGTGAAAGCGAGAAACAGTAACTTGATCAGGAGGGGTAGTACGTAGCAACGTAGCAAGCGAACAATAAGCATAAGTACGTAAAATACTGACCACCACATGACTCAAAATTCTGCAGCCAGACAACAAGGCACACAGGGGAGTCTAAGCCGCGGCATCAAGACTACGGAACACAGAGTCAATTGAGCAGAAGACTACGAGCTATGAGAAACGGCTAGAAATTACTCCAACTGATGACTTCTTCGCGCATCGCCCATGGTTTGGACGGTGCGGCGGATTCCGGCACTGGCGCGGTCACAGGAATTCTCATACTAACCGTAACACCTAAGCTTGAGCTCCTCATTGGACGAGTGAGGTCCTCAGGCGGCAGTCGGGGTTCGAACACCCACGCCGGACACGCGCCCATCTCCAGTACTCCGCCATTCAACCCTGGAGGACCTCCGACACCCGGGTTCAATCGCGGTGTCTCACGGGTGACGATACACCATTGGTCGTCGAAGTGCCGCAATACACCGAGCTGTTCGCCCTTGTGTAGTCCCAGTTCGTCTGGCAAGAGCGGCTGGAACGTCTGCACCACCGTGCGCATTTCAATGGGGTTCTGCGGGTTGATGTCGAACGATTGAGCCCGTACGGATGGTACTGCTCCACTCGGCCCTGCAGCAGTAGCTTGAGGGAATTGGAAGTCTACCACGTTGAAACTCGACCTATCGCTAATACTCCCGTGACTCGATTCTCTTCTGCGATGTGCGAATAACTTCTCCTTGAGCGTCTCGAGTGTCCAACTCGGTGCTCGCGGGTCGCTGGAAGCTGTACCGAAACTCGATATGCTGGCGTTCATATCCTTCAACCTTCCGACTCTTAGCCCTCGACTTTCAAGATCTTGAGGCCGCAGAGGGGAACCACCAATCACTTGCAAGGAATGCTGGGAAGGGTAGGCCAGGATGAACGAGTTCGGATCAACAGGTCGATATTGATCCATGGAGTTCGCGGCGGAGTGTGCGGCTCCAGTATGGTTGTTGTAGGTCATCAAGTCAGTGTTGAAAGAGAATTGTGACGGCGAGGCTGGTGGACTGGGGACGACAGGAAGGGAAGCATCAGATTGCATAGGACCCGGTGTTGGTAAATTGGTAAGTCCAGCAGCTGATACTAAAGCAGCAAAAGGGTTCTCCTTTGTGGCGGCTCGACCCAAGACCGGCGGTCGGAGTTCCGAGTTCACACTTGAAACTGAGGGTGGAGAAGGTGCAGGGCGAGGGAACTGGAATGAAAAGGGCTTGAATGGTTTGGGGATTGTACCTTGTTGTTCGTGGAAGCTGAGGATATCTCCTGAATGGGAAAACGAAGGTGCTTGAAGACCCGCTGGATCCGGCACCGGATCCTTCGGGGGTCGAAGGTGATTAGCATCTCCTGGATGCCTTACGGTTGACCGGTTCCGCGCAAGGGTAGGGGTCGAAGGTCCAACCTCAGATTCGCCTGCCTGAGCGACCATCACCTCCTGAAGCGGGCTGCTGGCAAGCCTCGCGGCATTATCAGGGGCCATCATTGGCTGCTGCCCGAGTCTTGATGTTTTTCTCGATCGTACCTCCTCTTCGGGTTCACTATCGTTCACCGAGAAGGATTTTGATAAGTTTGAAGCTCTGTGTGGTCGTGTTGGCTGACGTGGTAGGCCATACATCTCGCTACTATTGCTGCGACTGCGAGGGTGTGAGGAGGTGGTTGGGCTGCCCTGTGAAGTGAGCTCAGAGGCAGAGACAGGGAAGACGACGGGTTGAGTGATGTTCCCGGGCGTGAAAGTACTGGGTGTTGTGGGACCTCCTCCACCATGGGACAATGGAGACGGTGAATAATTGACATGGGATGCAGTCCTACAGGAATGAAGCATATCAGTATCGTTCGTGGGCTGGATGTATATCGGAAGCAGCAACGCACGGGTCGAATTTAATGTCGGCGAGGGTACTGTTGAAGCTATCGGTACTTTGTTGATACTTTGGTCTTTGTAGGCCAATAGGGGTCGCCTCGAATGGGGTCGGACCGCGAATTTTCCGGCCTTCCAGGCTGTCTCGCGCGGCCGCATTCTGCTTTCTCCATTTCCTCTTCACCCACACTATCGTAAGACAGAGAACAAGAATTAAAAGTGCTCCTCCGGCAACCGAGAGTCCGATGATTGTGGTCGTGTTTAGTTTGGCAGCTAGAGAGCCACTGGGAGGTGTATTGCCATTTTGACGTCTCAATAGAAGATTGGTAGGTGTGAAAGTGGGCGACGATGCCATCCTTAGTCTTTCGGGAGCGTTTCCGAAGAGTGGATAACGGATGAATCCAGGTGCGTCGGTTGCACTCTCGAAACGTTGATAAGGAGTGTAAAGATAATGGGAGTGGTTTCAAATGATTGACAGCCGTTAGTTTTCTGTTTTGGTCTGTAGCGCGTTCAGATCGTGAACGGGGGGTTGTATTAGCGAAGGCGCGTTTCGCAACGTGTCTTGACCTCCTTGGCTCGACTCCAACACGCGAGTAGCTGCAATCCTCCGGGACGAGGAAGGGCAGCGGGTTTAGCAGAGTCCAAGCTGCGAATGTCTAGCGGTTGCCTCAATGAGCGGGGCCTGGTGCCCCTTGGTGTTCCCATGTCAATCTCGTGGAGCGTGGATACACGTGACAAATAAGTGTCGATTCTGGACGTCGCTGGAATCCAGAGTTCGACGTGTCCAGCCTTTGTCAGCCACCGCCTGGCGTTCGTTTGCGTATCCAGCGCTGGCTGTATGGGCTTGCAGTTCTCTCCTTCCGTGCAGAAGTTCTGCAATGGTGAACGCCGTTGAGTGGCGTGGGTACACCGGTAGCGCGGCCCCTCGCTACAGGAAATACATCGCAATTCCGAATCTGGTATACGGCTGAACAAGCGCGGAATAGCGGGTCCTGACCCTTTTTCTCAGGTTGACGCAGTGAAAAAGGCGCCGTGCCCACCTGAAGGAAAGGTCCTGGGTTTGCAAATCGCTTACTAATATTCCTGCGAGACTATTTGCGCGTTGCGCGGTGTTGCCGTTGGACTTGACAGTAGATCAAATTCGGCAGCCTTATTCTCCGCATCAAATGCTTCCCTTTCAAGACCTGCGAAATGCTCCACTTCAGTATTTATTCCATAGTCACCATGACATTACGGACAGGGATCACCTCGCATTCAGCTGGCTGGCTTGTGAATGGTAAAACCAACCCTCAGGCACACGGGGCCAACTACTAGTTCCACCACGTAGACGAGCGAATACATCTCAATTACAGACCGTCTTTAGACCGTGAGGTAGATTGAGTCCACGAAATTTATCCTTCATGTCAGAGCTGGGTCGATGCTCAAAACATCATCCCTTCCTCACGCACAATGGATATAGTAATCACTATTGATTCAAGGACTTTATACGACATTCAATTCTAGGACTTCTTCCAGATAGTAAAACAAACAGCGGCGAGAGATGAGCGCGAGAACCCGTCAGCGTGACTAATACAGAAGAGTATGTGAGGCTTACAAGCATCACTGACGCAGTCGTTCACCCGATCAGGAGCAACGACTCGGCTGCATTCAAAGCAGCTGCTTCCTTGGCTTTTTGCTTGCTGGCTCTGTTGTTGGCAGTTCCTTCACAATTTCCATTGACCCAGACTCTGCATCCGTACTGAGGTGTATTCACAGTGTGGCCAGTGCAGTGGTATTCCTCGTAATAGATAGTGTTCCCACGCTGCTGGTGCTCGTTCAACAACTGGGTGCCACTTTTAGTCATTTTTTACACGCTCGGTAACTCGGTGGGATGGGCTTGAGGGACAGGAGATCGCAACTTGGGATGGGGGTAATGTCGCGGCAATGAATCCAAGGCTGCATCACTGCAGCAATTTTATAGCACCATCCAGTTAAAGCGAGTTCGACATTAATCCACAGTGTACAAGATGTCGTCCTCAACTGTTCAGGATGACTACCGGCCTGTAGTGTGGCGCTGGCTACCTCATAAGCACCAACTCACGCGAAGGCCATTCTTCTAGACTGGCCAGGTTGTGCGGGTGAGTATCATAGATGGAAGAGAAGCAACAAAAATTTGTTGCGGCAGAATGACCGTTTGTTCAAACTGGAAGGTGCATTAGAAGCACCTCTCGAGGAAGCAAGACATTGAATCAACGTACTGAATGCTGTTCTCATCATGTCCTGCTCATTGGATGGAGAGAGGCAGGCAAGTCTACCTGTCCGTTCGTCATCGAGGCAAGTATATGACGCACATACTGGCCGTGGTTAATGCTTTATTCAAAGGAGACCGCGGAATGAACAGCATTACAAGTCAACCTTTGAGGGAGCCTGACGCTCTCCGACCTCACCTCGCACGCGTGACTTGCTTTATTCACCATGTGGCACTCAAAGAACTATATTCAGATGTACGTATTCAGTTCCTCTTCGCCTCATGCGCGCCGGCATGTAGTCGGGTGCTGAGCAGCGCACACGTGACTGGGCTCTCTCGCGGAAGTCAGTCCATCTGTGCCAGCCTTCCTTCTTCCTATGTGAACGGGAGAATACAACTTCTCCCAAAGTAGAACAATCAAGAAAGGTTCACATCTTAGGTATGGACAGGTAGGCCAGAGGAGAGAAGAGGCGGCGAATGGTTTCGACCTAGTCTCCGGTGCCAATTCTTTCCTAACTGCCGTGTATAAGGGCTGGCAAGCCCGTCGCGGCCAAGAGCAGAATTACTCTGTGCCAGCCTCTGATTTTGTCCGCAAGCTCTGACGGAGTTTCCCCAGATGAGACTGACCGGCATGCTCTGTTCTCTTATCCCACGGACAGCGCTCTTAGTCACGCCGTGACGAGGAGTTGGGACTGGTACATGGTTGTACAATGGCCACGAAGCAAATCAACTGTCATCGTTCGATAAATATACATTAGAGCCGTCTCCCCAGGATACAGCTAATGATTGAAGCACATGTGTTGGATGAGCATGGAAAATCTGGCTAGCTGTGGTGCAGGATCATAGCGGACAAGACATGCTGCAGTGAAACGCGGGAAAAACTGGTCAGCACGGCGAGTATATACTACAGCAATGGTTTAGCCCTACTATTTGGCGACAGAACCATGCGAGTCGCTCAGGAAAGGTCCAATGATTTAGCGGCTTGTCGCGCTGCCTCCTCCCTGGCAGCCTTCTTGTTGGGCTGGTCCTGTGAGGTGCCATTGAGATCGCCATTGACGGATAAGTTGCAGCCGTATTTGGGTTTGTCGCTAGTATGCCCGTCGCACTCGAACTCCTCGTAAACGAGGAGGTGGCCCCGTTGCTTATGCTCATTTAGGACCATTGTGGCACTCCTGGGCTGCTGCGACATATTTGTGTAAGGGTGTCGGCACGGTAAGTGTTGTGAGCAGTGCGATGAAGAGGAGCGTAAAGACGATGAATGTCCCTACCGGAGGCCGCTCACTCATTGAGGCTCCGTATTTATGTCCTCCTCTTCATGCATTGTGAAGTCACCAGAGGCTTAGATGTGCAGTTGGAACCGCTTCAAGGTGAGTTGTCGCCGTTCCTGCAGCTGCAGGGGGGCGTGACGGTTGGGAAGAAAACAGCAGGTGACCCATTTGATCCAATACTGCCTCAGCTGGCAGTATGTCTCTTAGAAAGCGCGTTCTCCCCGCGGGAAAAATGAAGGAGTACGAGCAGACCCGAACTCACAACGCGAGGTTAGGCTGGCTTACGCGAATTTACACAGCAATCGGATTTCCTATTCCATCACTAGCGAAAAGCAAACGGAACCTACGCTGGAAACACCTTTAAACCTGAGAGAACCAGTCCGGATGAAAAAAAAGTATCCATGCAAGTTCAGTGAAAATGAGGTAGTTGATTGGCGGATCTCATGTATCGGCCAGGTCGCGAGGGGTCTCTTCCATCAATAGTAGGAGAAATAATGCACCATTTGCGTCGTAATCGGACACTCTGGATAGCTACATATCCATGTGACGAATCGTGAGGGAGAGCCAGATCTATCGAACCACATCTTGAGCGTTCGCGTGATGGCATGCTGGCAACCAAAAGCCAGGGGGCCGTCCACGCGGAACTAAGGTTCAAGGTGAGGTATGGCAAGCGCCCGATGTTGCCCAATAGTAGTATTGAAGATTCCGCGTAGCCCAGATATATCGCACTTTGGAGTCGGGACGGGCAGCGCAAGTTCCGGCGAGTAAGCCGTGAGGCCGAGGCCGAAATCAGCAGAACGTCCATGAGATACTCTAAAGCCACCTCTTGGTCAGCACGACGACTATCCCCACCGCCGCATGCCAGATATCGGCAAGTCGCCGTCATCTGTGACGGGCAGGTCCTACGTCACAGGTCTCAAGTAGGTGCTGAAGCGAAAGGAGGATGTCCGTAGAGGCACTGCATGACATTATTGACAAGGGCGGATTCAAGTCTCAAACCCGGAGCGAATTCTGATCTCAGGGCCGGGAATGCGAATACGGTGGCCATACCACATGTCGTCTGCAAGCTTGGTACTCCCTATATTTCCTTAGCGGAACACGGCAGAGTGAATCCGCCTCACTGTCGCGTAAGAGAGGAGTCCACGTCTTGTTTCCAGAGAGAGCAGCCTCCTTAGGAACCGTCCCTAGACCATTACTAGACCATTACACTAGCTTTGAACATTGAGATGTCAAATAGGGTCCACCGCAAGCGAAGGCTTCATCCAGAAGCGTCTTGCTTTATTACGCAGTCTGAGCCAAACCAATTCGACTGCAGAACTATTGTCTTTTTCGATTTATAACTATCAGTGGAGTTTAAAAACAAAGTCACATCCAAGGCTATGTGTCGTCAAGGTTTCAGTGCCCTGTATCATATTTATTCGAGACAAGCTTCTGCCAGTTGGGAGGCAATACTGCAGCCGGTTCGTATCCCCGGACCAGCTGCTTGCGAACAAGTACGGAAGGGTGGATCTGCTGGTATCCCTTGCGCTTTTCATCTGTCGGGAAGAGACGTCGACCGGAGAAGTCCGGCCTGAAAGAGGATATGGTTAGTGCAACCTCTCCTGGTGGCAAAACACTTACAAGAGTTTCCCAGGAAGCCGCCTCGGGAATTGGAGCAGCCACATGCGCCAGTCGTCGAAAGGGTTATGCAAGGGCGCCGTTGCATCGCGGATATCCAGTTCCTCACACGTCATGCACGTTCCATCCGATGGCCCCTCTTCCCTCACGAAGCCGTTGCCACTAACCTCAGGAGTGTGAATAGATCCCTTCGCGTTGTGGGTGTTGGTGTCGTGCACACAGTCATCGGGAATGCCAAGGCGGATGAGCGCGTCGGCGTCGAACTGCACACCGCATTTGGCCTCTTGAATCTCGTGAATCATCCAACGAAGAGTGATATGAGGAAGAGAGTGAGGGGTGGCGTCTTTCTCAATGCCACCACCGACATCGCAATGCGAACCTGCAAACCAGCATTCGACGACGGAGGGCTTGGACTCGCTGGAAGTGACCTTGTTGTCTGGCTTCCAGAGTGTGACATCCCATTTGGTCCTACGCTCGTCGAGGCTGATGGCGTGCCTAAAAACCTTGATCGTGTTGTTCGAACAGAAAGGAAGGTGACGAGGGATGATGGCCCCGACACTCGCGACGGTATCCCTGATGGTTGTTCAGCTAATGTAAAACAGTCTCATAATATGACAAACCAGACACCGAGGAAATCGATCGCAACGTCCTTACAAAACGTAGTCTTAAAGGAAGGTGCAAGCGGGTCTCGATCCTTATACATCTTGTATGCGAATGCGACCTGTGTTCGGTTCACAGTGAGTGGATAAACGGTACCGGAGACTGCTTGCTTACTTGCTCCGTGTTCTCCCTCGGCAGCAACCCAACAGAGTACAGCATGCCAGCTAGGCACCTTGCTGTATACGCGCCTCTACCATAGGTTTATTAGTACTTGCACTACCACCCGGATACCGTATGGCCGACCTGCTGAACCCAAAGATCTATTTCCCCAACCACCAGACCATCAGGTTACTTTGCAAGCTTAAGCGGGAGAATGAGCTTACGCAAATCTTATCACCCGGCTTATGCTGGTTCATCAAGAAGCGATAGCCGCCCATAATATGCTCGTCCAAGTACCAGGCGACGGCGTAGTCGGCTTGCTTGGCGATATACCCCGCGGCGCGGCCGCGAATTCCTGGGTCGGTGTAGCAGCCGATTCCTGCCTATGGTGCACGTGATGGGTTGGGAGTGCGCGTCAGTGAGAGAGGAGACAATAGGAGAGATGTTGACGCGACTATTGTTCGTCCAAGCGAAGGGGGAGGGAGAACTCACCTGATAGAAGACCATCTGCTTGCGCATGTCGTCCATTTTCTACCAACGACATTCAGTGAGTGTCGTCAAATTTCAGGTTGTGAACAGACTCACCAACAAGGCGCAGAGCTTGACGACATTCGTGTTCTGCAATTAAGGTCAGGGGGTTCCATAAGTGCTACAGGGGGTGAATTCTCAGCAAGGGGGGAATGACGCACCGTCTGGCTGTATTCGTTGGACGTGCCATCGAAGAGGAGGCAGAGTGTACGCGGTACTGCGTATATAGGAGGAACTGAGGAGTATTCACTTGGCTGAGGGGCCATATTTTTAGCGAGGGAGCGAGAGGCGGTCGGGGTTCAAGTTGGAAAAGGAGGTGGAACAGCTTTATAAATCACGCAGAGGGCTATCAATGTGTCCTTCTGTCCTAGCCAATATTGAGGGTATTTGTAGTATGGATATGCGAGATTGGAGCTCGGCCCACCCGCCCCTCAGGCTCTCCTCCCCAGCAAAGGTCTAGTGCAGAAGTATCATTGCCCGACAAGTATGAAGAACACGAAGCTTAAAGATACAACCCTTCAGGCGTGCCCTCATTCTTCCTATACAGAACTTTCTCCCTCGCAGACGTGAAGTCCACTTTGGTGACCCTCATCCTCCTCTCTCTGAGTGCGAGCAGACCCGCCTCGGTACAGACAGCTTTAATATCTGCCCCACTCAAATCGTCCTTGGTCATAACGAACTCCTCCAGATCAACGTCCTCCGCAAGGCTCATACGCGATGTGTGCAATCGGAAGATATGGCGCTTGGTCTTTACGTCCGGCAAGGGGAACTCGATCTTGCGGTCGATACGACCTGGTCGGATGAGCGCTGGGTCGAGAGAATCGATTCGGTTTGTCGCCATGATTACTTTAACATCGCCGCGTGTGTCGAAACCGTCAAGTTGATTGAGGAGTTCCAACATAGTGCGCTGGATTTCGCGCTCCCCACCGGATGTCGACTCGTATCTGCAGTATGTCAGCAAGTATATTCGGGAAGGCTTGTGAGGTCGAACTGACCGCTTCGAACCCACAGCATCAATTTCATCAATAAACACGATACTTGGAGCATGCTCCTCTGCTACCCGGAATAGCTCGCGAACGAGCTTGGGACCGTCACCGAGATACTTCTGGATGAGTTCTGACCCCGTGACACGAAGGAATGTAGCTGAAGTTGAGTTCGCAACGGCTTTCGCAAGGAGCGTTTTGCCGGTGCCGGGAACACCATAGAGAATGACACCCTTCGGTGGTTTGATGCCCATTTCTTCGTACAGTTCGGGGTGCGTTAAAGGTAGCTCGACTGCTTCCTATAAAAATCTCAGAACAACCCAAGGATCCAACGGGCGACTGGGTATTCGTACCTTGATTTCCTGGATTTGTTGGTCCAAGCCCCCAATATCACCGTACGTCTCCATAGGCGCTTTCTCAAGCTTCATGACGCTGACCATAGGATCCGTGTCGTCCTGAAGTATACCGATGACCGCATGCGTTTTATGGTGGAGCAAAATCGTGCAGCCAGGTTCGAGCAAATCCTTGTCGACAAAGCTCATAATAGGGACATAATACTCCGGTCCAGATGCAGTGCTAACGATTGCATGGTCATCGTCGATCATTTCCTCCAGCGTTCCAACGGCAATAGGGCTCCCACGCAAATCATCGACGCGCGTCCGCTCCTCTTCATTCTTGACTTCGTGCTTGACTTCGGGACGGAGACGTTCCTGATTCGCAATGAATTCTTCCTCTAGTAGCATGTAGTCCTTGATGCGCTCCATTTTGAGCAGCCGTAGGCGACACCGCGCTAGGGGATAGACGGCAGGTAGTTTGGACGAGGCCGCGGGACCGCGTTTTTTCTTCCTGCGCGTTACGGGAAGTGTAGGTTCAAACTTCTTCTTCTCAGCATCCTTGTCCTTCTAAAGAACAGCGCGAATTTCAGCACTTATTCCGCACAGTACAATTCGCGACTTACTTGATCCTTTTGATCCTTTTGTTGTTGCTGATTTGGCAATCCAGATGCGGCATTACCCTGTGAAGAAAACGTAAGGTACCATTGTTGAAATCGCTGCAACGGCGAGCGTACCATGGCTGATTTGTGGTTAGGTTTAAGACGCGTCAGCCCAAAGTGAACGCGGAAAAAAGGACGGCGACATAAGGAGGGGATACTGAAGCAATTTATGTTTATATCAACCTAGTACATGTTCGCTTTTTCAATTGCGTATTACTGGGACTGAGGTTCGGGCCACCTGCGCACCCTTGCCACCAGCCGGTATGGTGACTACAAGGGAATCTCCCAAGCTTCGGTTTCTTTAAGATGACCTAGGGGCATATCATCATTACTTTGGCGCTTGATTTCTGTTCTGCCTGCCACCCAGCCTCCAAATGTCAGATTGGACCTGACCATGAATTAAGCTTGGAACTTCTTTCATCTGAACAACGACCAAGAGGTTACACTGGAGACACTGATGGGCACTGTTGCGGGGGGCCTTCGGATGCTGGGGGCAAGCAACGGACACCCCGAATCTTGTAGCTCACGAGGAACAGGGGGCATGTGTCAGCCTCATTGAACCTTGAAGGGGCTGCTGCAGATAAACCCGACCAGCTGTAGGCACAGCTGGACGCAGGTGCGATGGTAACAGACACGTCAATAGGCATATATTGAGCGTATAATGTACCTCTCTTTCTCTCAGTACATGTGTAACACATTTCATATGTGATGCTTGTACCATTGACGTGCCCCACCATTTTGCACCGAACGATTGTTGCCAATTCACTCTTTTTTGACTTGTTACTTACGCTTCAATGACTGGAGAGATTTTCTCGAGTACATCTGAAAGCAAACGTAACAGCTTCTTTGTCTATGTCGCGTTGATCATCGGGCCACGGTCATATCGCTCCTGGTACGCCGAGCGCTTTTCGTTTGACCCGGACCTGCTCCTAAGGTTCAGGCCTGAGTCGGCCTGAAATCTGGCAACCCTGGACATAGTGGAGCTCAGCCCACTGGTCGGGCTGCCCAATAACAGTGTTTATCTGCGCAGCAAGCCGTGGATCACGGCACAACATCACGCCCAAAGCACATATACACTCTAGAGCCATAGGAAGGACGTATAACGTAACCACATGCGATCTGGGCGCTGATATAAGCGCTAGTGAGCCCTTTGTCGTACTCGCCCGCCTCCGGCTCCCTTGGTGCCTCCCTGGCGCCATCCTCTTACTTGATACGACTTGGGCTTTCTCTATCGCCGACACCTCTTGGATCAGTTCTAAGCGTGGATTGCTCAAGTGCCGACGACGTTCTCGCAGTCGGCCGTCGGCATGCTGATAGTCCAGCAGCATGTCGTGAATCTCCCTTGAAAGTTCCAATGTAGCGTGACACACAGTCACAACCTCGGTGGTGTCAGACTAGACTGCAGAAGTCATCACCTGCTTCCAGCTGATGTCGCATCCTTTATCACTCCTGTTCAATTCCGGAATCAGTACTGCTGCCGGTCGTCGGCATGCTTCTGGCAGCTTTGTGACAGTCATACTGCTAGTCAGCCACGAACGCTTGATATGCGTACGAAGTTACCTGTCCCAAGCATGTGGAGGCTTTAGACAAGTTCGGACACATGGGGCTACTTTGGCCAACCTTAAGTCATCAGCAGAGCTTTCCCGGTGGATCAAGCCGTGGCGGTCGACTGCATGTACCACCTGTTACGGCCATACCATTGCACTCAACCCCAGGTGGTCAACAAAGCGCACACGGCAAGCGATTGCCTATTGAAAAGTGGCTCACGCACATGATATAACTTAACACCACCCCCCAGCCATGTCTATATTTGAATCACTAGCTATTAACTCCCCAGTAGGTTTTTGATCTGAATGCAAGGTACGAGTAACAAGAAATTAAGTTTGCCCGGACGCCTTCACCTCTGATCCTTTACAAATGTACAGAGTAAAGACTTCCAACCTACAAGACATGGACAACAACCTTTCCCAATTACCCAATGCAAGCAGCACTACACCGGCATTCTTGCCAAGCAGAGGTGGTAGCAGAGGACTGGACTCCAACAGGTCCAAGCGTCACAGAAACATACTGGACAGGGCGAGAAACTGGAGAAGAGCGGTACCATGTCCCTCAATGAGGACTCAGAGGGGTTTAAAGTGCATCTGAAATCGCACCGTTACAACCAGAAAGGGATGTATATCCCCAAATGCATTGCCCGCGTGTCTGTCAACTCAGCCACCTAAAAGCGCAAACCTCTCGAGAGCAACCCTGATCTTCCAGTGACAAAAATCGCAATGCGGACGGTCGTCACACCAAGGTTTTGAGCAAGGATGCTTGTCTATCTCACGCGTTTCCATAAGGGAATCAGCCATGTCCAGCGAGGGGATAGCTGATTTCCCTGCATCCCTTGCCTAGAAAGCAAGATGTTACAGATTCTTGTGGATTACGTTTGGATTGCAAGTTTATTGGCTTATTGAGATTGATTACTGCGGGTACAAGGAATCAACCCAATAATGTTATTGGCGGCTATTTGGGACCTTCACGCGCTGTCACGACGTAGAATGCTATTTAAACTTCTTGGGTGATTATATTATGTACATGATTTTCTACGAATAAATCATTTGGTTCCAAACTCTTTGACAGCTGCCCATGTCGTGAAAAACCCTCCCTGGGGGGGGAACTGCCTGTAACCCCTTGCTGTATTTGTTAATAGGCTATCTACTTATAAGTCTATCTCGAATGAAATTAGGGTCACGACGAATAACAAACTGTCCTCGGTTGGAAATTCTCATGCATGGACGACGAACCTCATCCTCGGGACTCCAATATTCGACATGGTACCGGAAGGAAACCCAGCCAATGAATGAACATCGGACGAGCATCTCCATCCGAAAGAACAAGTTCTACCGGAGATCGAATAACTCCGACGACCCGATGAAGTTTTCATCAATTCACTAATCATGACGACAGCACTCAGGTACACGCCTCTCGCGTAGATCGCCGTTACATCCGGAAATCGGCAATTATGTTTCTCAAAAGAAACTTCTCCGAATGACCGACGTCGCTAAAAAATTTCATCTTGACCCCCTGTCTCACTTTTCGTATAGTGGCTCGGTCGTAGAAATACTATAAAAACCCTCCTGTACGGGGAACTCTAAGCTCACTGGTTTCACACGACTCTAACAGCTGAGCGTAAGTTTCCAGGTTGATTCAGATATATTCCTTATTGTTACTGAATTCGATTACCTGTAGCTATTTCCAATTACAGGTATAATACAGCAGCGGTTTCATACATCTCTAACCACTGAGCCTATTCCCAATTACAGTGCACTGCTCGTATCCGTGATAGTCAGTATTCCTCCTACATGTTTGGCTTGTCCAAAACTCACCTGTTACACTAGTAGTCTTGTGAAGTTATTTGACACCCAACCAACTTGCACATGGAACCTGTTCTTACGCGTTTGGAGCTTGAAACGATTCTGGGCGCCCAATATATCACGAGGCCCAGCCACATTTACGCCGCCTTCCAACTTGACTTCCAACCTGACTTCCCACCTGACCTGAGCCCTCCAAACTCATCTCAGTACCATCCCAGAATAGCCAATGCCCCAACCACAACGGAGGAGCGCCACTATGATACTCAACGAGTATAAGATGCAGCACAGATCCGTTGTCTACGAAGAATATACGTGCGACGGTCACTCTGAGGTGACGCCTTGGTACGGTTGTCGGGTTTATCTTGACTATGTCCTTCGAGGAGTCGCCAATGGTTACTCCAACAAAAAGTCGGCCAAAGAAGCCGCAGCCAGCCAAGCTGTTGAAGTAATGGGCCTCTTCTGAACGACCATAGCGCTTGAACCAGAGCGACACCTCCTGAAAAAGGTAACTCTGACCCCTTAGTAAAGACAGGATGCTTATCAGACCTCCGTCCAGAGAGTGATGCGACCGTCCAACAGCCGGCAACCTGTGCGACACTATTAATGCTGGGTACCCTTCTCTTCATTGGCTCGTAATGCTTCCCTGATTTATCGCTCCACAGACATTGATAATATATATTGCATTAATTTATTTCATCCCTGTCTTGGTACTCTCCGTCTCCGCGCTCGCCCGTCTCTTTTCAACTGAACCTCCGCTTTTCATATTCTAGCCTCATACACCCGAAACAAAACACCTCAAAAACCCGTTCATTACCCCAAACATATTATGATTAACCCTAACAACCATTTACTCCTGCTATGTTGGAATAATTTACCCGTTAATCTCGTCTAGCCATGGCACCGCCATTACCGTGCTATTCGGGTGTCCGATCACCCCGGCCACCCTGGGGCCCGTTGATGCGGCCTGCAGCGCATTCGCCTCATGGACTTTAGCCGTATATCGCCTCAATTTAGGCGTTCCATGATTATTGATAGCACAATGCTGAGCGCAAGTCTGTTCATGTCCATTCAGTGATTGTTATTCGTGTGCCTGTGGTATCCGTATTTACATGTATATAATATATTAGCGATTGATAGCACAGCGCCGAGCTATCCGTATTTACAGACGTTATTTGCTGAAATGCTATGGTCAACTTTGAAATAGCCTTGGGGTATCCAGTTTTCGGGTCGACGTTGTCCAAGAGCTTCGACGGGACGTTTGTATTGAAGGGTTTGTCGCGGAATATATCGCAGATTTGCTTATTACTACATTTGCCGGCTGAAAGGATGCGTTTCTTCCCTGTTACGTGCTTCTCCTTGTGAGGATAGACGGTCAATCAGAATGTCTCGATCAGTGTAAGGAGAAGGGAATGGTACACAACGGGTGGAAGTAACTATTCCAGGGGTAAATAAATTGGGAATAGTCATCGTAGAGGCCGAGTATCTGCCATATATAGGTCATCCATAGTAGTGGAAATACCCTGGATTATCATATGTATATCCCACATTGCAGACGGTCTTTTCTCAGACTATTCCCAATTTATTTACCCCTGGAATAGCTACTTACACCCGTTGTGGTATGCAAATGATAAATAGCGAGTTGTGGATGGGATGGACGGCGGGTTTGCCAGGGTGTGCGCCTCGGCCACTGTATGGAATAGCCTTCATCTTCCCACTGAACATTTCATAGAGCTGCAGCGAGAATGTGTTGATGTCTGCGGGGAGTTGGGGTGCAGGGCGGGCTCACCGAACATGTAGGAAAAGTAGACTTCCTTACATGCTCTTGAACCAGGAGGTTGTGATCGACGAAGTAGTTACAGGGGTACTAAATGAAAGGATATCAGGCGCTAGATGCACCAAGGCGCTACCGAATCAAACTCTGGCCGCTTGCTCCGCATAGACTCTCAAACAGCCTTCTCAGAAAAAGCTTTGGCGGCGTAGTACGACTTGTTCTCGTCTCCAGGTGTTGCTGTTTGCCACACAACCTGAAATGAAATGATTAATGTCGCTCCGATATTATAGTCATCCGAAGGTTGCATGTTCGAGTACGCACTAGGTTCTCTGTATACACATAGCCAGGCCGAACGCCTTGGTCGGGGACCATAACGCTTGCAGGCGGAAGTGATGATGCGTTTGATGGTGTCCCAGTGGGCCTTGACAAGTTTGAGGATTCCTTTCGTGCTACCCAATGGAGGACGAAGAATTTCATGTGCATCGCTACCATTCAAGGTATAGCGTCAGTCCGAGGTCGACATTAGTTCAGGAAGAGAACAAGGATGTGAGTAAGGGGAACGCACAACTCATAATTAAAGGGTGCTGCATTATGCACAACTGCATCGAGGCTTCCCTTCCTATTAACAAACGCAGCAGGGGCGCCAATATATCCTCCACGACCTTGAAGCTGACTCTGTCCCCCATACTGTCATGTTTAGTCGTCGCGCTCGCATTGAGGCCCAGGACCATGCTCGCAAGAGCTATGTGGACTTGTTTAGCCTTTTGTTGGGAACGTACCGTCACAACTATGCAATGTTCACATTTGAGTGGGACCTTATGATTGGGTTGCCGAGGAAGACACGTCCTAGAGACTTTGGTTGTGGCACAGGGGACACTACAACGAACCCCTTCTACTGGTGGGAATATACCTTGAAGAAGAGATGGATGATGGAGGGGGAAAAGTTCAAGTTGCTGAAGTCATGCTTGATGCTTGGGATTTTGTGGTGGACGGCGATCGGCAGAGTGCCGCGAACCTGGGACGACTGCAAGCCCCTTTTGAGGAGGAAGGTGCCTTAATATTTAAAAGAGGTTAAGGGTCGCGCGAGTGATGGATTGGAACTGAGTATCGACCAGATAGCGTTACAAATACAAGATAAGTGCCTATGATGAAATGACCTAGCTATATAGGTTAGTGCATATGTTCCTGAAGTCATAAAAGTCACATACACGCTCCTACTCTAACTGCCGATCAAGTCGCTGCTGCCGCTGGGCGGCGCGTTCTGCGCGCATCTTCTCTAACTCTGCCCGTATCTCTGTCCTTGTTTGGGGTATTTGCTATTGGTACGGTTGCTTGTTAGCGATCACTCCCATAGGTGAGAGGCGTACATTTGTGCTTTCTGCTGGGGGAAAAAGCTTCGTTCGATACTAGAGGAGCCCGTATACCAGTTGATCGTCAACACAGCAGCTAGGGACTCGTACTGGAACGACGTGCTCTTGGTACCACCTTGGATTGCTATAGTGAACCAAAGTGGCGAGTGGGAAAAACAAGTAGAGCGAAAACTTGAATACTTCGAGATTAGGACCTCCCATCTTCCGCTTCCTGATTATTTGAGATTATTCGTTGTTATTCCAGGTGGTGAGGTCCTTGTCAGAAACTTGGATTCTTTCTTATTCGACAATGGTGGGAGGGCCACTAGGAATCACCCTCGCACCCTACATTTACCGTAGACCAGCACTGCTCAAAGCACTCACCCCGTTCGCCCAGGCTTATATCAACTGGAGCGGATACAGAAAAATCGGTCTCAGATACGATGACCTCCGTAAGCATATGCCTCTGACTGAAATTATAGTTCTAATATCTCATACTGCACCCTTTACTCTGCAGTTATTGAAGAACGTCCAGATGTTCAGAGGGTGCGTGATTTCGGCGATAATGGCTGTTCACGACGTGGCTGTTGACGGAGTTGGCCAACAGGCTATCCAACGGCTAACGCCTGAGGAGACCTATGATCGCTCGTTCCGAATTCGCCGTGCTTTCCAAGCCGACCTTATGAGGCGTCAGCTCCCAAAAGACCAGTGGACGAAGCCCGAGGAGGTAAGCCACCGTCCTAGGTAATGCAAAATTCTATATCCGAGCCCTTATTTTACATAGGATGTACGTTATCTCACTCCGTACATCGAAGAGGCGTATCAGGAGGACCTGGAGCGTGCCGCTTGGGACAATATGGATGTCAAGGTCGTTCGCAAGGCTGGTCACTAGACTACCACATCCTTATCTAGACTGGGCCAATACACCCTGTAGTTGGAAATCACTGCCGGCGCAACCTCGTGTCACCAATGCCGTCATTTTTTTCTTGTTAAAATTGAAAAAGGAACGCAACCATGCCCAGAGGATTGAAGAATGTCATAGGTGGTCCATTAGTCACCTCAACGCTACCGAATTCAACATTTCGAAGTCCCTGCATTAGTTTCGACGGCCCGATTCATCATACAGTCTGCGGACGAGACCCAACGCTCTTAATGCCCCAATGGATTCATAAATGAGATATCTGGTCTTACTGTACCGTCAGACATCGCGAATAGATCGCTGGTACTGGAAAGTCCACTTCCTGCAGCATGGGTTTATCCTTGAAGAACAAGGAGATCAGTCTTACTGGTAAAGAAACGATGTACGTCAAGTTTCACTCTGGTTATACACCAGTAGACGCAGCAAAGAACCGACATGCCGGCTTCATCGGACAGTCTTGGACTTCACCACACCGATTCAGTTGTGGAATCATTGACGGAAGAATATTTCTACGATCAAGAACCCTATCAGTGAGCTTGCTCTTACAAACATGACCGGATCTCTAGAATTGACGTCTACTTGGTACAGTAACACTTTCTATTAGCACACCGCATAAGGATCATTTCTATGGGCATTGAGTGGGAACAGACCTCCATCCTTTCCGCTTATCAGTATAACTCCTTACAAGCATCGGCTCAGGTGGTCCACCAGGGGGTCTGCTTAGGAGTGTTTTAGTTCCAAGGTCAGTCCTCTTCTCATTCAAAGTGCTTTGTACGGTGGCTGATCACGTCAATGCAGCACAAGGCTTCAATCTTAAACCTTATACTCCTACCAGTTCTCACTCCTGGGTGGGGCGCCTGACACCCACTGCATATCTGCGTCGATAAGGCGCTCTATCTCACCATGCTGCCTTGGTGTACTTCCCCGGTGTGCTGGTCTATAAGTAAAGACGTGACCTTTTGAAAGCAGATTGGTGGGCACCTCTCTCTGTTTCACCTTCCATGGTCACATTCACTTGAAAGCGTGCTCTGCTGCTATAGCGCAAAGTCTAACCACATCTAGCCAAATAGGCTGTACCGAGTGACGACCCAACCCGAAAAACAACACAGCAGTGGGTGCTCCAACGACTCTACGTTATCGATGCGCCTGGATTTCGTGGAATGATTAATGTCGGCCTTAAACGTACACCTGCTGCCAGACTGTGAAAAGAAGCTGAAATATTCACGTGTAAAGGCCCGCACAAGAACGACTGGAGTGATTCTATTTACTTCGGTGACCCTTAGTACGGTATATCCTTGTCCTGGGGTGACGATGGCGAGCGTATGCTCAGGGGCGTGCTATCGGGAGATACGTTACAATTTTCCAAAGCCTAACTATTGCGTAGTAATAGGGTGGGTCTAGCCATGGTAGTGGATACGCATAGGGTTTTCTATTTCGAAGTCGACGTCAAAACAGGCAAGCCTCTCACAGAAGAACCGTTTTTGCTCCGGCCACTCCTACACAAATGCCCTCGGTGGGTCAAGCACTAACAGCAAGCCTAGAATCACCGCGTGTATGCAAAAAAAGAGGTTCTGCTATAGCTTCGACGCGAGGGCAGAATCCGGTCACGTCGCTTACGGTAAATGAACATTTAGATCGAAGGATATTTCTTCCACATACCTTTTATTTGTATCTGTAGCACTGGCTAGATATATTCACGTATAGGAATAACAGATAAACCTGCACCACAAGTATTTGGACTGCCACCTGGGTCATATAAGCACATGGTCTGGAAGCGATGCACACGGTGAGAACAGCATGGTACGAACGGCGAATCCTGATCCCTACAAGTGGTAATATCGGAACGAGCCTAACCAACAATCGCCGGATCGAATGCAATCAGGGAGACGGTCCACAACAGAGTGTATGTGACGAGGACAATACAATCCAACCCTTTAATTGGGCGTTCAACTTCCCTCTGGGACCCATTTGATATCCGCTCTACAAACGCAACATTACACGCAGATCTTATTCGCGACGTCAAAACTTGGATGATGTGAATAGTTTCCCGCTACATGTTGAAGGAGCGCACGGCCGATCAAGAGAGGCGTGCCTCGTTGTTGACTGAAGCGGCAACCCCGCGTGGACACGCCAAGAGAATATTGGGAAGACCTTTGAAATACCCTTACAATCATCCTTTGTATTTGCGGAATCCCAAAGGGGGGGTGTACAAGTAAAGCATATACGAAGGAGTACTCACTGGGCAAAATTGAATTAAACTGAATTGCTCCGCACAAAAACTCAATTCAGTTTTGCCCGCAACTGTTCAGTGGCAATCTGAAAAGCTGGCGGGTACCTAGAAGGGGCTATAGGCGGTCTGGATCATACGTGTCGCTTCATGGTGAGATGGATAGTGAGAGGGTCGTACAGGTTGCGGCATATCTGGCGCAACTATCGCATTCCCTCACCAGGATGATACCACCGGGCGTTGGGTGTACCAAGGCCAAGCTCAGCAGCGCACCTCGAAAGTATTGCCTCAGCACGGTGGGGAATGAGCGGGACCAAACAGTTTCCAGGGATCAGAACGTGGTTCTCACGACGATTAACGTGAGGTTCTGTGCTCAGGGATACTCTAAAATCAGGGTGACGGGCCAGAGGCATCGAGGCCTTAACGACTGATAGCGAAATGAACAAACATAATAAGTGCTGCTCTCTGCAAGGTAAAGAGCAACACGACAATGACCTTCATTTCAGTTGCGTAGCTGTTTGGATTAGAGCTTCATTTTTAATTATGAGCCTTTTGTTAATCTATAGCCAAAGATATCTAGGATCGGAGTCATGCAATACCAACCACCCAATGTATCCAACGGGAGAGAATGGTAGCATTGAACGGAGGGGGGTTGGAAATTTTATCAGCCATCCTCATCTCTATTGAGCCCCAACGCTTTTACTGCCTGTTTGCACGCTTCCTCTTTGGCGAGCTTTGTATTGCCGCAGTCCACGGCATGGCCCCTCAGGATGCCGTCGATAAAGAGCCTGCACCCCCATTTGGGGAAGGCGTCTGTGTGCCCGTCGCAATTGAAGAGTTCAAAATGCCGCTGGTGTGGTTGTCTGCCTTCATCTTTATTGCCCTGGCAATAATGGTTGATAATTTGTGTTTTTGATGGCATTTGTGGCATTTGTGTAGTGAGAACTCGACTGCGAGATCGTAAGGTACCGGGATTTCTGTAGTGGAGACCGTGGTGATGACGGACTCGATTGCTGGGAATGCAGAGAACCCAAGTAGCCATGTTATATACCACCGTGCAGGCAGAAAGGAGAGGTGGCCCACACCCAGTCGATCTCGCGCATCCTCTGTCCTGCAGGGTGATTTTCGGTACTAGCGGACACGAAAAGTTCGTAAACTGCTCCATATCTTATGGTTGGGCAGTACAATCCTTTATGGTCTCATGAGAAGGACGAAAGATTGACTCGATTTGATCAGTTACGGAGACCGGCGGACAGTGATGCAGATTAGCGCTGAATATTCATTTCGGAGTCGGTCCGGAGCTTGGCCCGCTGAAAACCTGGCGAAGTGATGTTATGCTCTAGCGCCAAAAGTGATTCCAGATTAATGGTTCTTTTGATGCATAGGAATAGTATTTGTAATGGCCAGGCAGTGCGTCGATAATTGCGCGAAGCTGGAGTAGAGGGTAAAACTGTTCAAAGTAGTGCAGATAAGGAAAAAAAGTCTTGTACGGCAAGCCCATGGCTCGATTCGGTGATTCGAGTCCTCGAAATGCAAAAGATGTATGGCCAATGCAAAACAAAGAAATATTAAACGCCCGGTGATATATTGAGGCACAAATTGAAAGGGTGCTTGGTCATATTGACGTGCGCGTTGGAGGCGGGTCGACCGGTCTGAACGGGTGCGACCATAGTCAATTGTGTTCGTCACCTCTACAGAGCCAGTTCAATTGCCAGGGACCGGTCCATTTCTGGATCGAATTCCTCCAGAGATATGTCCAGCGCTTTGCTATCAGTGCACCGCGAGTCCCCTTATTAAAGCTGCTCTCGTTCATATTGTAGAAAGTAAGGAAGCTAGTGAGCGCACTGCTCTCTGTGCGACACTCCCTGAAAAACGGTCCAGACATGGAATCCATGTCAGCTCTGTAAGATCCAGCGAGCGTGCCTAGTTGGGCAATACAAAGCTGACAGGCCGCCGAAGGGAGACCACCACAACCTTTAGGAAGACTGATTTATGGAACTTCAGCTCCTCTCGTCGTTGAGTCCAACTCACTGCAATCAAGCTGCCTACATTGACTCTCAACCTTCACTACCACCTGGGTGACATCACTGGCTCGTTCAGTCTGGACACATAGTAGCGATCGCGGTGTAGACCCTTCCCATGATCGCCACAGCATGGTGCTGTGCGTAGAGAATACGCGCCCAGTCTAACTCTCACGCTCCTTTACCATACTTGCTTTCGTGCTAAAGTAGTCCAACCCTAGTTACTTCATATATATGGCACTGAGTTAGATCCTTCCATTCAAGGCGTTCCAAATTCCTTATTCATAGGTGAGAACACTACGAGAGGGTGACGTGAGTGTAGAGATCAAGAAACCGCACACCTTGAATGGAAATATGACTAGAGGTATAGATAAGACAGGAGTACTACGTCAGTCAAATTGAAGTCTGTAACAACGCCCGTTTTATGTTCCAGGTTAGTGTGAGCTCCCGCGTCTTCACCTTCCTTTGCATTAAGCACCGCAAGTTTGGCGGTGGCAAGCCCTTTTAGGCCCACTCTTGCCGGATGAACGCCACTGAAACTCGCAGTTGACGTAGCTAGAAAGGATGGCCAGGTGCTTCATTGAGTTTTCGCTCGCGTAGAACTCAACACGACTTCCTCCGGTGGGATAACTGGTGTAGCTCGATGACTGTAACAAGGATCAGTGCTACATCCCGACTAGAATGCAAGATAGTACGTACGTACTGGCCAGCTGGGGAGTGGCGCTCGGCGCTTAAGCGCCTCCACAATTGGTAGGTTCTCATGTTTCGTACAAAGCAGTTCCTGTGCTCCTTTGGTATTCTAGGATCTCCCATTATAGGACAATCTTTCTGAACAAAATAAACAAAATAAACAACTCAGCGCCTATCGATGTTCTCCTCTATTCGCTTTGAACCTTCTGGTAACTCAAGGGAGTTAGTACATGGTCAGTAAATATTTCGACGTGCTGATAGGCCGACAACATATAATGACACACACCAAGTATACTCTTTTCTTAATACCACCCGTCCTAACTCTTCGCTCCACCACCTAGGAGACGGTCCTTCATGCATTTATTCACCTTCCATTCTCTCCATGTCTATGCAATTTCACGCCACCTGCACCAACTCAGCATGATCCTAGCCTTATTGCTACACATAGTTAGTCAAGCAAGGCCGTCAACCGAAGCTCAAGCCGACGGAATAGTGTTACGGTTGTACGTATTTGCCTGAATAATACCTATCACGTGCGCTACTCTGATCGAGCCCGGCCGTATGGCCCGACCGACCGTTTGGTCCCGCTTACGGTACACACTATCGCCTGGCCGAATGACGCCACAGGATCATTATATCGATTCTTCCAGCAACCCCTACCG
>Ga0307513_10000492_pt1 | contig 56720 bp, 64 predicted proteins | sample 15_EM_MG_FD_202174 | JGI IMG/M metagenome (GOLD analysis project Ga0307513, IMG submission 202174) | Populus trichocarpa ectomycorrhiza microbial communities from riparian zone in the Pacific Northwest, United States - 15_EM | ecosystem: Host-associated > Plants > Roots > Unclassified | place...
TCTATCAATGCATAATGCGTATGCATTAGTAAGAGTAGAGAACTGGTTCTCTAATCATCGTTCCAATCAGTTAGCCATATCTTGAAACGTGAACTCTTTGAGGTTCCTGAGTAGTCTCCCAGATGCCACCGGGAAGTCACTACTCAGGAAGCTTGGGTTCGGATATATGCTCTCCCCTATGGTGGCATATACCTTGCGCATAATTATGCAAGCTATTCCCGCTAGGGTAATACATACCCCCTACCCCTATATCCCCCTCCTCTGTCCCCGCTATCATACGCACGGGCATTAGACCCTCTGGTACGATAGGTATCCCCTATCATCCCATTGAGCTCTCCCACCAACGTCCTGTCAACGAACCTGTATGCCCTCCTGACAAACAACTCCGCCGGCACTCCACTTCCTCTTCTCACCCCCCACTCTTTCCGCCATCATCCTTGGCCCCGCCGATGGTCCGCCCTCTTCATCTACCACCAGCGCCACTCTTGGCTCAGCCTCACTTGGCTTCGCCTCAGACTCCACCCTTATTCCCCCACACCATCCGACGCCACAAGCGCCACCACCATCTTCACTCCAACCTCTTCTTCGGGCTCAGCCACTACTTGTGGCTCAGGCACCTTAACCCCAACGGGCGAAGCCACCTCACAAGACACCGCCACCTCCTCTTTCTTCAATCTATCCACCTCTTTCTGCAGTCCATGATTCCTCTTCGATAAGATGGAAACATGGTGACGCAACTTAGAGACATCCTTCTCCAAGTCCATAATCTTTCTTTTTTTTTTTTTTTTTTGTAAGGCTGCCAAAGCAACCAAACCCGCCTTAGCAACCTTAGTCGCCGAAAACGTAGTAGTACCTCGCTTAACCATCTTTACCGATACTGGCCAGATGACGGGTGACGGAGGTGATAAAATAATAGATGGAAGAGATAAATCTATCTTCCAGTAATGAAATTAGAGTAAGAGTAGGATGCTCTTAAACTAAAGACTTGAAGCCGTCGTGAAGAGGGGTCCAAGGATCTCGATTGGTTAAAACCAAAAATATGACAAGTCAACTGAGTTGAAATTTCAATCACTGTGGTTGTAAGAGACGTGGTGGATGTACGATAAGATTTTCTTTTTATTATAAACTTTTTCCATTTCGCGGCGTATATGCTCCTCTAAAGTGTTTGCCGGTAATCATGCGACAAGCATGAACACTACATCTGCTATACAAAGGATAACTTTCCATGCCGCACACCCATCTCTACTCCTTAATCTACTACAAAAAATAAACTAACCCTCTTGCCAAACATTAACCTAGCCGCAAGCCCCGAGCCTAATCATGTGAGTCTTTAGCGCTTACGGTCTCCGCCCGCTGCGAATCCTAAGCCCCTCCTGACCCCGGTCAACAATCAACGATATGGCCTATATCTCCTCCCCACACCTCCGCCACCATAATCACCTCTCCCTCGCGCACGGGCACTTCCCCCTCTGGAATAATAGGTATTCCCTACCATTCCATTGCGCTCCTCTATCAATGACCTGTCAACAAACCTGTAAGCCCTCCTGACAAACAAGTCCTCCGGCACTCCACTTCTGCTCCTTGCCCCACGTACCCTCTCCGCCATAAACCTAGGCCCCGTTGGTGCCCCACCCCTCTGCCCCGCCGGAACCACCACATCCTCTTTCATCCCCTCCTTCTCGCTCTCCTCCACCTCACTCCCCTCCTCCACAATCGTTCTCCTCCTTTTACCCTTCGGCAGCCTCACCAACGCCACCTCAGGTTCATCCACAACCAACGCCACTCTTGACTCAGCCACCGCCGGCTTCGCCACAGGCGCCACCCAAACATCTTCCTCATCCTCCACAACAATAACTCCACTCATCCGTACCTCGGACTCAACCACCACTTGTGGCTCAGGCTCCTGAACCCTCACGGGCGAAGCCACCTCGGCACCATCATTCTCCTCTTTCCTCTCCGCCTCTTTACCCATCACATGAATCCGCTTTGATAAAACAGAAACATAGTGGCTCAATTTTCCCACCTCCGTCTCCAACTCCAATATCCTCGTCAACGCGGCCGTTGCCGCCAACCCTGCTTTAGCAACCTTGGTTGCCAAAAAAGTAGTAAACCTCTCTTAACCATAATTAACAGATACCGTGTAGTTAATGGAAGATGAGGGAGCAAAAATAATAGATGGAAGAGATAAATCTATCTTCCCTGGATGAAATTAGTGTAAGAGTAGGATGCTCTTAAACTAAAGACTTGAAGCCATCGTGAAGAGGGGTCCAAGGAACGCGATTGGTCTAAAACCGAAATGTGATTGATCACACGGAGGTGCAATTTCAATGACTGTGGTTGTAAGAGACGTGGTGGTTGTTGTACGAAAACATCCCCCCTGGTACTTGTATCTCCTAGACCGGCAAGACAGCGAAATTTCGTGCCACCCCTGTCACATGGATGACTAAAGGGCGATAAACTACCCTTGCCTCAGTATTCCTCAGTGATAGCAGCGTAAGTGTGGTCATGCGGGTTATATTAGCTGTGTTCTGAAGTCTACACATCTGCAAAACTTTGGTCATTAACAAAAAGTTACTTATTAACTGCTGTCTTAAAAATGAACAGGGGTGGCACGAAATTTTCAATGTCTTGCCGGTCCAGGAGATAAGATAGAACCCCTTCTAACAAATCGGTAAACCATCATATTTGAAGGGAGTTGGAAGCAAAGAAACAAATGAAATGATAGGAAAAGAGGGCAAAATGTAGCAGAAAAAGCAAATAAGCTGGCACTGGCGCTCCGCTTCCCCGGCTTCTGAGCAATAGATACTCACACATCTGGGTTAAAGGTAACAGAGTTCCTGCTATTTTTGATTACTAAGACATTAAAGAAACCACCCCTTCAATCCCCGCGAGTACAACCACAAGCTTGTTGATGTCTGCCAAAACTTCCTCCACAAGAGAAGCCGGAATCCAAGAAGCAATTTAAAGGCTTCATGGTCAAAAAAAATCCTATCCGGCCACCAACTTGAGGTGTCTCGGCGACGAGTCAACGCTCATCTGAGATCATGATAAAAGTAGTGGAAGCAAAGATCAAGAAAAAATAGAAGGAAATTTCGAAACAACTGTGAGTAGCACTAAAGGATAGGTGTGTGAAACAAAAGCTTCAGAAGTTCGTCATTCGTGATATTGGGAATTTAGTTGTCAATGTTTCTAACTCATGTACAATAAAAGTCCCGTTGAGCGGTCGGGCACTCCTGTCGACACGCTTGTTGAAAGCGTCGATATTCTTACGAAAGAGATTGTCGCCCTTAAGGCCGAGACTCCCCGCCCTGAAACACGCACACCAATTGATTTCAAGGTAGCCAAAAAGAAAGCTTCAGAGGTTGACCCAGTCATGAGACCCCTCCCACTGACTCTACGTCTACACCCCCTTGCCCCTGTCCCTATGTTGTCCACAGTGGTCATGAAGGGCAGAAAGAAAACCAACAACATTCCAAAGATTACTGGACCCTCCATCACTGCCAGACCTCTTCAGAGGAAGGCCCCAACCAGCAGAGAACGCTGGCTCATTGTTAACAGAGCAGGCGGCCCACTTCCAATGTCAGCACTAGATCTCCGAGATGAGATAAACAAAGCGCTGGTGGGCACATATGTGCAAACAGTAACTGTAAAAGGGCTGACAGTTACTCTTGTTACTATGGAAACAGATCAGCAAAAAAAAGACATGCAGCTGATGCGCCTGCCGTGCGGCCTGGCGCCAGAGAGGTCATCGGTGTGTCCCATATGTCCCGTAGGTCCTGAGTTCAGTTGAAACGTCAGTACACTTCCTGTGGGCCGTGAGTCCGTCCCCCACGCCAGCACACCACTATTGCGTCCTGAGTTGTGCAGCAACCATCCCTTGCATCCGGACTTGACGTTCCCCCTGTTGACCATATCCCAGCGTCCAGACGCTTTCAATTCGCCAGTTCCTTCCGAAAGCCGTCAGGATTATCACACCCCTACCACTAGTCTCCAGGTGTGAACTCTGCACTAGCCCTGCGCCCCCCAACGTCAAGTGACATCTCTCGAGCGTAGTCCTCACGTTTAACTCATGTATTAATTATATATTTTCTTCATACTAGTACACACAATATATATACAGCTTGCCATGGCACCCGATACACGCCTCCGGACATATCGATCATCATACCCCCGTTTGTCTTAATAGTTAATCTCATGAAACGTCCTCACGTCGATGGGGCTGTTGGCCAGCCAGCGCCGGTCTCCCTCAAGAATGAGATGAGCCAGGCTGGGAATTCGCCCTATGTCAACCAATGTAAACTCTCGCGCATCTTCACTCAGCTGAACGGTAACAAAACTGTGTATCTCAGAGGGCCGGCCTGAGTTCAGAGGGCTCAACATCTGAATTCCTGCCAACTGCAGCACAGTGTCTTGGCTCCAGTCCCGGAATTTAAAGAGCGCCATGAGCTTTGCTGGAAGACGACCCCGCAGCGAACCATACATCTCCTCGCGTCCAGCCTGGACCCAAACCCAATCATTCCGAATTTATTGATTCTGAAATCGGTGAGTTGATGTGCATCGTGCACGGTGGATGTCGTAAACATCGGTTTCAGGGAATGCCAAAACAGGGATTTAGAGTTCCTTTAGGAGTTCAACAGGCAGTAGTTGAAGTATTGGTCGCTCTTCGGGAAGGCGGCGTTCAGTGAGCAGGTTGTGTCGGCTGTATCGTATCAATCCCGAAGAGATCCAGTCAAGAGAGATTCCTAAAATCTGGCAAAAATCAAGGATGTCTGACACGTTGTCATGAGGACTTTTCAAGGACAGTCCATGAGGGGCCGGCGTGGATACCGTACCCGTTGTTTTATCTAAAGAGCCAAGAACGTTGTCACCGAGATTGGCTCCGGGACGTTGGAGCGAATTGAAGTTGAAAAGTCTCATTTGGATTGCATGCTGACAACCGTAGCTGTTAAGAATTTGTCCCTCGACAGCATTCTTATTCGACCGTTTCCATCCTGGATCAGTTCCATATGCCCGAGCTCCCCGAACTCTGTCGAATACATCAGGATATTACCAAACTGGCGTATATGATCAGAGAAGTGGCTTAGCAGATGAATCTTAACAAAGTTGAAATGGGATTCCGTATAGATCATGTTCATACGGAGGTCGTTCTCCTCATCCCTGTCCTCTTCGGGGCACCGGCACCGCTTGGACAGTGCTACTCGGTTGTTGCTCTGGCCTCGCCTCTTAGGTGGTAGCTTCGGTGTGAGGTATTCCGACAGCTAGGACCTTGATCGTGATTATATCGGAGAACTCGTTAGGAAGAGGCGAGTAATGTAGGCTAGATATAATATTCACTTCGGTGTAGATAGTTGAAGTACTGGTAACGATATAAAAGTGTAGATAACTTATTATATTGATAAGATCTCTTCTCCATGTTTGTTGTGTCTAATAGCAGCGAAGATGCTTCGATATTTATATTCCGCGTCTGGGCAATCGCGGTATACATGCTAACTCTATACTAACTAAGTACCTTACCCACATCTCTGCGAACTTCACCTGAGTGCGAACACTCGTAGACCCTGAGAACTCTGTACCACACCTTTTGCTCCCATGGCCAACTTTTTCGTTCTGCGCTTTCATTATTCCTGATAGTGTGGAAACCACGTCAGGTGTCAGCTCATCCATTTATCCGTTGACAATGATGGTTACCAATTATCTTGGCCTCGTGCACGTCGAAGGTAGTTCAACTCGCTGGACAGAGGATGGCCAATCTTCTTTGGTTGGTTCCGTCAAGAATTCGGCATGCAACTGCATATTGTATTCTGGTCTTCCGGCATTACACGACTTGTCCTCGGGATCGTACCTATAGGCTTTTCCCTTCGGACTCCATCTTTTACCAACTTGTCCTCTGTGGATCCACCCAATCCACTTAGTGGGCATAGCTACCTCCTTCATACTCTACACGACTTAGTTGGTACGAGGAGACTAACTTTCGTGCAAAACGTCCCGTTACCTTTATCCCACTATTCCGACGGTCTGTCTTCAGATGTCTGTAACCTTATGCGCCGTCGTCCGATTCACCTGCCCCCCCTTGCATAAGGTGCCCGGAGGTCTCCCCTCATATACCCTGTGAACAGGATCCGGTCGGACGGACGGCTGCCACATATACGGTGTTATAAGATGTGTTCCGTTGATAGTGGTCTTTGGTGTTGGGACGCAACTACCCGGCGGCCAGTGATGACGCCCCGTCCCAACGCCAGGGCTGGAGGGGGGTGTTATCTTTTTCCTTCGAAGTTGGTGTGCGTCAAGGTAGGGAAACCTTGTCCTGTAAATCCTCACGGGGAGTTGTGCGCCTAACATCGCCGATCACGTAGCTCTTTTTGCTGCCTGTGAACCTTGGCCCGTGTTTGTTTAGAAACTCGAAACTACAAGAAGATATCTTTCATCTTATGAAACCCGCCAAGATATTCCTCCATATAGGCTATCGTCTTGGGGGTGTGGCTTTGGTATTGCACCATTATATTGAAGTCGACCAGTGGCCGGACACAGCCTAGAGGATGTTTGGAAGGTATTACTTGCTGGCTGTCTGCCTGGCGCAGTGGTAAGATGAGAACCCCTAAAAGATACCACCCAAGGTTCCTCATCTCTTTTCCTTGCCACTGTGTGACCTCGCGATAGGCCTTATTGGGAACAAAAAACCCTTAGGAGGGTGGTAGCACCTTCCAAGGGTTGTCAAAGGCCTGGAGCCGGGCGTCTTTCTTGAGAAAGCCAGCTATCCAGTCCATCAAGTGCTTGAACAAAGCAAGATAAACTGTATGAAGCAAATCTGGCTTGTGCAAACGAGGAGCCGAAACACTGTGAAGCCCGTGAAACACCTTTTTCTCAAGATGGATACCCCGATTTTCAAACATGGTGCTGGAGTCGTCAGATTCACGATCGCAACATTTATATGTTGTATAATCTCGGGCCCGGTGGCTGTTGGCATGGGTTCCTAATTCTCCTGGAAGCACCTCGCATTGAGGGCAAGCATTCGATTTTATCCCATGAAGCCCAATGTTTTCCCTATGGTCCGCAATCCAAGCGGACAATATTGGAAAGCATCCCCGCACTTTCCCGTCGGCACTGTCAATATTGACGGCCTTCAGCGCTGCGTTCTGCAAGGGCTCAAAAAGGAGTTCGAAGACCCCTCGGAGTGTGTCGGCATTAATTTGCCTCTGCAAGTGGTCCGCGGAGGACTTTGTAAGTTTGGTGGGAACCGGCAATAGCACAAGAAGGAGAACGGCAAAGGATCCAGGTCTATTACGGCGGGTTTCTCGAAGATATCGGGGAGTCAAATAGTCGGGCCCTGCCTTCTTGCCAGCCGAAACGTTGCTCCGATTCGTCTGATCCGACATCGCAATGACCGGAACAACATTTGCGCCAGTCGGAAGTGTTTCCTATAATAAGTTAGTCAGCGGTCCCAGGAATGAGATTGAGAAGCCCTACTTGAAGGTCCCACCACAAGTCTGCTGTATGCATCTCTGCATATACCTGTTGTCCTGTATGATCGTATTCACACCGTGGCATATAAACAAGTCAGCTCGGTAGGCTATCTGCCGCAGGAGATATCTGACACAATCTAGGACGTTGCGATAGATGAATGATAAAGTTCTCTTTGCATGCCCTACATGTCCTTCGAACCATTGTAGATATCGACTCTACGGATCTAATTCTCGGAGGTGCTTCATGAGCGTCTGCATAGAGCCATAGCTGACAGACTCAGAATTGCCGAGGCCACTCGGGAAGTATTCTTTGATTTGTGACTTCGGTACTTTACTCTCAGGGAGCCAAGAGGCAAGCCTGAACCCTGGCCCGCTGGGGAATCGTGCCCATGGGTCGTTGCAGAGATTACTGATTTCTTGCGCCAACCCGTTCACGTACCCAATTGCTTCTCCAGCGCCTGGAAAAAGCGTTTGTTGGCCGCCGGAAAAGGAGGCAGTGTTGTTAAGCACTTCAGTATCAGACTGGTACACAACATCACCATTCAATATGGCTTGCTCGGGTCCAGTAGGCTTGGGATCGAATTCACTGTCGGAATCCGGGCGTTCTCCCACGAAGTCGGTTTGCGTGACAAGAACATGGCTGGCCGATGATGGATATCCAATAGGAGTAGAAGCGACGATAATGTTTATATTGGCGTTGGTAGTTCGTAAATGTTTCTCATATCCTGCTGCTTACATGTATTTTTGCCGACAGAAGTGACAAATGCTAGGCATCGCAGGGGTCGTTAGTGTTGATCCAAAGGCGTGTCGATCGCACCTAGGTTCAAGAGGTGTGCCCGCTTTGAACGTTAAACTGGAAATAGAGGTCAATCCGGTTTAGCGCCCTAGATCTAGACGTCACGTGGTATCAGCTATGGATTCTTTCATCAAAGGGCTCAGCGAACTTCATGTTTCACGATGGTCATATTCCCAAGGGGATGTTTCATTTCTAACATAAACATGAATCAATAAAGCCCTGGCTATGCTAGTGTCAGAACTACAAATTCTTGAAAACAATCAAGAGGCTTTCAAAGCGTCAAATGACTGAGAGTTGTATATATAATCCGCATTGATCCAGGTGGAATGAGTTGATACCCGGAATCAACTCACATTCACAACTTCCACCAAATCTACACATTTCATAACCAGAACTAACTCATATTCACAACGTCCACGATATTCACCTAATTCACACTGCAGGCTATTTTCACCTCAGCGACAACCTATACACCCAAAGGTCTAGCGATATGGCACATAATAACGTAGAGTACGTCAATATGCCAAATGCGGGAAATCTGCGGGCTCAGGTGGGCCAAACCTATCATCTTCCACCGGTATCTCTGAGAGGCTATATAAGTTCATGACGCACCAATTATCGAACTATTAGCCATCACAAGGTATCAATGGGCATACGCGACGAGAACCACTTGTATGGTGAATGGCGGGAGGCGGTGACGGATCACATGCTTGCAAGGCGCTTTTGGAAAATCCGTACATTCCCTGACCACCATTTCCAGCAAATCGTCACTGGTATTAGAGCACTGCGCCCTGCCTGCAACAGCCTTGTTACAGCTGCGGCTGCGGATAACACGGCTCGTATGCGCCAGATCGTTGAGGTTGTAGTTCAACTTGTTAAGGACTGTGGGGTGAGGTTGAGAACCATGGTGAAGAATCATTCTACACGTCTGGGACCACTGGGCCAGCATGGAATCTTCTATGATCAGGTCATGCTAAGCGATCGGTTACTACCCCCCAATGCCCCTGACTATTGGGGTCCCGCAACGACTGTACCAAACCCAGGTCCAGTTCCCCAAAACATTCCACTGGCTTGACCCCCTTAGGCGCAAAACGTACCTGCTCATCATGGGAATTACCTCCCTCGGGCGCAAGGTCTCCTGCTGCAAAACGTACCTGATGATCACGGGAATTACCCCGCTCACACGCAAAACGTACCTGCTCATTAGGGGAATTACTTCCCTCTGGCGCAAGGTGCACCGGCAGAGGGTGTCCCGTGCAAAACGTACCTGATCATCACAGGAATTAGCCCCCTTTGGGGTAAAACGTACCTGCAAATCCTGCGATTTACCCTCCTCCTGGTCAAAACATGCCAGGCCTTCCTGCGAATTAAGCTCTTGCTGGTGAAAACGCAGCTGCCCTTCCTGCCGATAACCCTCTTGCTAATCCATTTGCACATGCTCCTCCACTAAACCTATTACGCTCAGAACGCTGCAAACGCACCAGCTGCACCTGCGATTTATCAGATGCCCATAACAGACCCATCGACTGACCTATCGACTCCATCTCTGGTGAGGAGCAATGCCCCAACTCCAAGGATGCTTGCTGGGGGTGGGAATTATGCGGCTCCCAACCCTATGCCAACAGGTTAGTTTCTTTCATAACTATTAGGGCCTTTTGTGTTTTTTACTTGCTGACAGCTTATTACTAGATTGGAGTGCTCTACTTGGGAGGCCCTGTGGTGTGAGTATTGTTTGGACCGGGCCTTCCAGACGCGGCCAGGGCCAGAAACCACAAACAAGGGTCAAATTAAATTTTGTTCCTGACGATAACATGCTACATTGGCGTCCCCCCCATGTCAATGGAGTCCAGTTCGCCACATTAGATTCCTATGACATCCGGGGGCTGTCAGCCATAATTTCGAGAAATGGACCAAACAACAGAATTCGCTATATCCTTGGTGCCACTGGAGAAGGCCCCTGAAGGCTCCCCAGGGTTCCTTCCAAACTGTGAGCTTGCATTGATTATGTTTTCATCGATAGCGATGAAACAGTAAGAGCCTGGCTCCTGTCAAATGGAGTTCCTGATGACCCACTCGATCTCATGATCTATTGTTACTGTGATGAGCACGACACACGACCGACGACAGCATCATTAAGGGCACACCAATATCTCAATGAGGATGGCGTCGCCGATTGGGCGGCTTCCGCAGCACGACATATGGGGAACATGCATTACCGGGCTCTATATGTACTGCCCCGATTTGATTCCAGGAACGCCAATCGATCAGGGGATCACCAAGATAGAGACCCCCTAACTACTTCCCTTCCAGGATCATCCGGCTCATCATCTGATGTCGCGGGCACCAGCAGTAATGGTCAGGAGAGCTCCGGGATGCCGCCACCCCCTGTCGCTAACACAGTTGAATCCGCAATGGCTCGTACTCCGCTCGCTTTCAAATCTTTGAACCGACTGAATGTCCCAATGTCTTCTAACCTACTTGGGCATCTAACATGTGACAGCGAGACTCTCAAGTGCAGTGCTCCGGCGGATGATCCATATTTTGATTTTCCTGAATTTAAGAAAACACGCTTAGATGCGTCGGAGGCTGAGTTTATGAAAGGCGTAGAGGTACACATTGGCGGGAATCCGAAGGGCGACAATTGTGAGGAACTGATATCCAAGAGACTTCGGGGGTGCAATGGCCGGGGGGGTTCACAAAACGTGACTGATGAGATATGAGGGCCATTTCTTGTGGTATGTAAATAGATTAATTGTGGATTAGTTTTGTTTAGTCTTTCATGTATTCTGGATTGGAATTTTAAGCTTATAGATTAGATAGCTCAACAGTTCAGGGAAATATTGTATTGGTGTCATGCCTCCTCAATGTCGAAGTGTCGGTGAGTATTGGTACGTGTCGCTGAATGTCAATAAGTGTCCATCTGGGTTGATATTAGCCTCATGCAAAAACAAGTCCGCTTGAGCTTCGCAGAAGATTGCATCTTTTCTTTTAAGTCCCATGATGCTGGGGAGGCCTTCCAGCAAGATATTCACAACAATGTCTTATAGTCAGAGTAACGACGTCTCTTGGCATCTATAGAAATAATCCCCCGGCGTCGTCCAGACCCTGGAGAGGCTTAAAAGCTTATTTTATATTTCAATAAAGACAGACAATAAGCATCGATTTGAATTATCTATAGAGCCAAATTTAGAGCTTACAAACTTAGGTTTTGATTGGAATGGTGGGAGCAAGATCGTCGGAGTCGTGCAAACCCTAAGAGGTTATCACATCGTAGGGTTCAATGTTTCAAAGTTTGTAAACAACTGATGTCTGGGGGGTTTTTTTGGGACGCACAATGAGCGTTCCTGACGTCTATAAAGGTCGTCATCTGCCGTCCTTCACTTCCTTCACACCTCCTTCAGATCGTTCACCCCCACCTGCTTTCATCAGTTCTTATAGTTGAAATGCCTGGTGAGAGCGCCTGAAGAGCCCAGGGCAAAAGGGCAGCATAAGTACACTTCGTCTAACTCTTTAATCGTGGGCAATACTAATATTGCATTACTTCAGGCAGCCTGGCGTACAAGCCACAAAGAATAAAAAAGCAAGCTCCGTGAGCCTAGGAAAGTAAGTTCGCGCCGTGGGACGATTGACCGGCGCTCGATATTAATATTACGATTGGTTGTTGACATCCGGCAGTCCCGCAGGATGCAAGTGAAGTCAGGGGTGGTAAACAACTGGCTCCCCCGTGCCCTGCCCCCCACAGACAGAGTGCGGAGTGATGGTAACCAATAATCCATTGACACCGTTATTCATCAAACTTCCTCGGATGTGAGGCTGACAGTTGCCATTCATATGACAGTGGGCCGTCGGGATCCCGTGAGAATCGCCTTGTTTTTCCGGCCGTCGAGGATTCTGGGTACTTCAACAACCTACCCGTATATATTCAAGAACTCTTTAAACTAGTACATGAATCAGCGAGCACTATGGCGACATAGCATATGCACAAGGCTGGTGTGGATTCAAGAATGCTCGAACAAAAACTAGAGCCTACAACATATGGCGTCGAGATGTTATGGGCAATATCAAGTCCCACTAGTTCGATCCAGGATGGCTAATTGACGATTATTTGACAGTGATCCTCGACTTTGCCAGCTCTCTTCCACCGGTCAAATGCGAGAATGAATGTGTAAAAATAAAAACACCGCGCTGACCACATCATGGAGCTCAGTGGTCAACTGCGGATTTAGGTCAAGGATAGGGCTAAGAAACTGTGGATGGCAATGGACCATGACAACATTGAGCGGGCTGGTGATGAGGTTGCTTGACCTCCGAGTAAGTGATCGATCCACGCCAAGATCTGCTGCCCTTTGTAGTAATAGAGATATTCAGTGGCATCGCCGAATTCGCCTTGTGCATATTCCCCACGGGCAATAAGGATCTACATTGTTCGCCGAACAGGTGCCCCTCAAGGTGAGCATGCGTTCCTTGGCCACCCCTGGTGCCAGAATGACTCCAATCAGGGAATAGCCTTGGGAGTTCTCGAGTGGTTAAGCCTAAAAAACCTGCTGGGCCTGATAAAGGCGCAACGCGCAGCGGAGGTGATTGATTACCCTCTATATCTCATCGGCGCAACTCGTGAGGGTAGCAACGCACTAAGTGTTGATCCTAGAGCCCCACTCCCCCTCCAAGACCTCATCTTTCTCAACAAAGATAATGAGCTTGGGGCATGGCTCCTTGCTAACGATAGCAAACATCCTCTGGATCTCATAGTTCTAGAGTCACGCCATGAGCAAGCAGGGGATCACAGATCAACGCCGGAGCCTGTCAGGGACAAACATCCATTTCTCCACCGCAACGTCTGGGATCATTCTGGACAGGCAGAAGATATAGTGGGGGGCACCCAATGGGACGACGAGGATGGGGAGGACGCCCATATCGTGGTCAGATATAGGCATATGAGGCAGCAATCGGGAGAGTGCGGGAATGAAAGGGAAGATATGGACGACCATGAGGATGACGAGGGGGAAGACTGTGGGCAGGACCATGGCGAGGAAGAAATGCTCGAGAGCGAACCGGAATCTGAGATGCCCCAGGAGCGGCAGAGAATTGTTATCGACCTAAGTGTATTGTGTTTCAGCTATCTAGAAGAATACCAGACTCAATAACTGCACCGCCTGAATAGGACAAGCATCCAGGCGCCCCTGGCCCCTCTAGGCAATCCGGCGCCACGAGGTTTCTCCGATTGGATGTGGAGGAGGAGGCATCGGTCTCTGATGCAATCGTACCAGTGTCGCGCTCGAAGTGGTCGGCGCCATGAGATTCCAAGCACCAGAGAACCGTTCTATGGCTTATCCAGAGGACGCATTGGATGGCTGGTTGGCGGAGAAATCCCAACCAGAGAGGAAGCAACGGTGAGGAATATGATGGGGCCCAGGATAGTCCTCCTGTGGGCTCTCTGGGACGCTTGATCAGCGTCCGGTCAGCACTCCCACCCCCGTCAGCCCCTCAGTTGCGCCACATCCGAGTCCCACGATCCGCGATGCTGAGACAATTGAGCCGGCTCCCATCACACCACATACTGAGTTTATCCAATTGGCTGCCAGTACAGCAAATACAGAGACTGTTCCACTGGCAGTGCAGACTCTGGCCCCTTGTTAGGCGCACGGACTCCCCGTAAGTATTTACAGGGCAATGTTCCCCTACCTTGACGCACACTAACTTCGAAGGAAAAAGATAACACCACCCTCCAGCCCTGGGGTTGGGACAGAGCGTCATCACTGGCCGCCGGGGTAGTTGCGTCCCAATACCAAAACCACTATCAACGGAACACATATTATAACACCGTATACGTCGCAGCCTTCCGTCTGTCCGGATCCTGTTCACAGGATATATGAGGGGAGACCTCCGGGCACCTTATGCAAGTGGGATCAGGTGAGTCGGACGACGGCGCATAAGGTTACAGACACTTTAAGACAGACAGTCGGATTAATGGGTTGATGGTAACGGGACGTTTTGAACGAAGGTTAGTCCGCTCGTACCAACAAAGACATGTAGAGTATGAAGGAGGTAACTATGCCCAGTAAGTGGATCAGGTGCATCCACTGAGGACAAGTTGGTAGAAGAGGGAGTCCGAAGGAAAAAGGATATAGGTACGATCCGGGGGACAAGTCGTATAATGCTGGAAGACCCGAATAGAACATGCAGTTGCAGGTTGCATTCTCGACGGAACCAACCAAAGAAGATTGGCCATCTTCTGTCCAGCGAGTTACAATAACTTCAACGAGCACGAGGGCAAGATAATTCGTAACCATCCTTGGCAACGGATAAACGCATGAGCTAACACCTGAGGTGGTTTCCACACCATCGGGAATAATGAAAGCACGAACCGATAAGTTGGCCATGGGAGCAACAAAGGTGTGGTAGAGAGTTTTCAGGGTCTCCGTGTGTTCGCACTCAGGTGAAGTTCGCAGAGATGCAGGCATGGTACTTAGTTAGTATAGAGTTAGCATGTATACCGCGATTGCTCAGACGCGGAATGTAAATATCGAAGCATCTTCGTTGCTATTAGACACAACAAGCACGGAGAAGAGATCTTATCAATATGATAAGTTATTTACACTTTTATAGCCTTACCAATACTTCGACCACCTATACCTAAGTGAACATTATATCTAGCCTACATTACTCGTGTCTTCTTAACGAGTTCTCCGATACAAATACAATTAAGCTCCTAGCTGTCGGAATACCTCATGCCGAAGCTACCATCTAACAGTATATTGATACTTCTCATCGTTACCGAGACGAATGTTTGGCAGAGACAGTCATACTCCCAAACCCAAAAAACCTTTCGAAACAAGACCATTGTGGACTATCTCAATAGATGAAGTCCTTACCCCTATACCCAAATTAGGGACACAAGAGCCCTACCACGAATCTAATTTCTGGTGGATAAATCCAGAAAATACCAGTACCCTCGAAGACATTGCCGCACTATACCAATACCAGTACGGTAAAGAATTCACCTATCACACCCCCGCGGAGAAATCATACTCCATTTGGTACACTCAGTACCTAGACACCGACACGCGCTCAAGTCAGCGCTTTGAAATACCAGACGTGTGGGGAGGAAACAAAAGATAAGTTTCCTGTTAAAGAAGCCATAAGAGATGACTTCTAACCTGAAAGAACCTGAAGTCATGGAATGGCGACAGGAAGAAGGAGACGAGGGAGGTGATGACCTCTCCTCCGTCCAAGCCCCTAATGTGGAAACCACTGTTACGCACCTATTCCGGTCATATGCGGCCGACCAAATACCTGGCTCCCCTTTGGGATCAGGCTTCCAAGACAAATATGTGAAGGGACGCCGAGGAGGCAGTCGCCGAACGCCTGAACCCACCGAATCCCTCATGGCTGTTCAAAGGGGAAGATTAGATCAGATCCTTGGCCGATTCGACCCAAAACTTGCCGTCATTCAAGATAGACAATATCTTGGTTTCAGCTCCCTTCCGACCAATATCTTATTAATAGCCCAAGCACTGGTAACCGTCAAAAATCAGTTGAAATCCGGGGTCCAGATAGTCGGTCAAGAACTCACCCGAATAGACGAACAAGGACAACTTTTGGACTTGGAGTCTCAAAAAGTCTGGGAAAGCTTCGCAACCCTGGTCGCGGAACGACTGGGGGAGACAGATGAGAGACATACCAGACACGAGGCAGTCACCTCCCATCTCGACGAAGCCGTGCAAGGGACTAGGGAGCAGTCCAGGCATCAGGACCTACTCCTAGACCAGGAGATCGTTCAGATAAACGAGCAGCACAAACAGGAGCTGGCCAATCACGAGATATGCATTAATCTTGTGAGAGATGAGCTACGACACCACGAGGAGTCCCGAGAAGCCCAAGATGGTGAGATCGCGGTGCTTAAGGCTCGGTTGGAACAGTTGATGGGTCAGGTGAAGGGGAAAGGCAAGGTGTCAGATCCGACACCTGAGGGTTCAGGGGCGGGTGGAGGAAGACCACCACCACCACTACACGGAGCGACAGGAGCTCCAGGCCCAGGAGGTGGAGGAGACCCTGATGATGAAGGGGAAGGATCTGAAATGAAGCCAGATGAGAATAGGAAAGGAAGACGGCACGAGAGACCCGCACCCCAGTCAGAGGCAGACGACTATGACGTCGAGAATGATGAACAGTTTAACCTGTTCTCTCGAGTCATGGCCAACGCCTTGGGACAACAAACGAGAGTCCCAGCAGAACCCCCTGCCATGTTTAGAAATGAGAAACATCAAGATATAGGTATGTGGCAATTAACATGTACGGATTATTTTGGTCGAAAAAGTTGGCAGTAGGAGAACGAGGCGCAACGAATTCGATACGCCATAAGCCGAATGGACGTGAAAGAAGTGGCACCGTTTGCCTTAACCTACCGATGACCAATGACCGGGGAAATAGGTTATATGAGACAAGAAGGATTCGAGTTCTGGCACGTTTTTGCAGAACAAGCCCTGCGACTCTTCGGACCGACCCATGAAGCCGAAAGATCCCAAAGAGCAATGGGATCGGTCAAATATCGCGGTGATGTCGCCAAATCCTTGATGGAAATGGAAAATCTCAACATCCATGCAAGAGTCACGCGGATAGCCTGGAGAAAAATGATTGAAGACGAACTTCCCGTAGAAGCAATGGGACGGCTCTCGCATAGAGAATATGTCGACGATGGGGAATGGTTAGAAGCAGTCAGGACCGTAACCAAAGCGGACGAAGATTTCAAGGAAAGAAAAGAACTTCGAGGAGGCGGTCCAGCCGGCACGACACAAGGCGAGAAAAGAAAGTTCGAGGATTCGAAGTCAAGGGTCACCGCAAAGCGTGCAAAGAGGCAGTACACAGCTAAGGAAAAGGCGGACTACCAGAAGAAAAAGGCTGGGGAGAGAAAGATGAAAAAGGAAGGGTCGGTGGCACCCGAGGGGGAGGTCAAATACAAGGTGTGGGCAGAAGCCCACCATGGCGTCGATCAAAAAGTGGTCGATAAACGGAAATCTGACAACGAATGCACGCGATGCGGAATGAAAAACAGCGCTTAGAAATACTGTCGAAAACCGATACAAGTGTCGGATGAATATTGAGGGCAATTGAAGCCCAAACGACAAGGCACATTCGCACCAAAGCGACCCCCCCAGGTAGCCACTGTGGCTGTTGATAGCCAGGGAGAAAGCTCGAAGCGAGCAGTGCCAAGGCCCCCAGCTTGGGCTTTTAAAGATGACGACATTTTATAAAAAGTCAACCTGGTACCGACAACAACGGTGGTCTGGTAGTGAGGTTGCCGCCTCGAATCGAACGACCTGCGGCTTGGTCGGTGACGATATCCCACCGGAAGGCTAAAAGACCAAAGGATAGCGGTTGCCATTTTACGTCCAAAAATGGGTAGTCCGTGCTTACCACGGGTGCCATAAAAAATTACAAGTGAAGAAAGCGGTCTATGAGACTAAAAGGGAAAAAGAAGACTATCATTCATGAGAATGGCACTTGAGTTGCACGACACGCGAAGTGGAGTCGAAATTCAGGGTAACCTAAGTTTCTCTCCAGGTAAAATGGCCGGGCAAATAGAAGCTGGGGGCGCCTCTATTATGTACAAGGTTCATGCCTGACCAATGATGTCGGAGGGGGTCTCGTGAGTGAGATCAAACTCGAAGGTGAAGGTACAGTGGACTCGTAGCAAGGGATTGTCTCATATGAGGGATAAGTCGAAGATAAAGGACGGCACATCCTAGTCGCAAACTCGAGAGGTACTCTATTAAACCACCACTCCTGTGATATGGGAACTCCTCGGCAGGAGGTACAGACCGCTAGTAGTGGGCTGCCCGATAGCAAAAATTTAGACACTTAGTATACATAGTTTGTTTGAAGAGCCTTTAAGAGCCGAAACTGCGTGGGCGCGGTAACAAACCCCTACGCTATTTGTAACCGTGATGATGAAGAGATTTCATCAAAACCAGAGCGAAAGCTATAGACCCGTTAAGAAACCTAGACATTACGCCTGCCCAGAAGGAAAGGTTTTTATTGAAGTTAAGGGACGAAAACACACGAAAACATACTTTTAGATTCTGGTTCAAACAGATTTCTCTGGAACCAATATACCGCACGACGGCTAGATCCCGACCAAAACTAGGGATTCACCTTTAAAAATCACAACTTTCAATGGTGAAACCGCGCCTACTGCAGGAATATTCCATACCCCTCCTATTCGCCTAGAAATCGGGGCCAACGGCCACAGAAGCATGATATCCTGCGAAATTGCGAACGCAGGAAGTTATGGTTTAATCATACCCTTTGGGTGGTGGCATGACGATCACCCCCTCAAAAATATAGCATACCCAACTAAATGGGTCTTTGAAGAAGCAAAGTGCCACGCTCATATAGAAGATGAAGCGGTGGCGGACTTGTTTGAGTGGGATGAAACTGTGGCTTATGACGAAGAAGCACAGTATGTGGGATGGATAGAACGAAAGGAACAAGGGGGAGTACAGTTGGAAGCGCTGCCAAAACCATATTGGCAGTATAAGGAGCTTTTTGAAGAGAAAAAAGCCAAAATGTTGGCACCGCGAAGGACTTTCGACCACGCCATCAACCTCAAAAACGGGGCTGAACCCACTTGGGGCCCAATTTACCCAATGTTGGCACACCAGTTGAACGAGCTCGATAAATACCTCAAAAGAATGTTGGCAGAAGGGAAAATAGCCGACAGCGAATCACCTTACGGTGCTTGAATCCTTTTCGTTCCGAAACCTGATGGAAGTCTGCGGCTATGCGTAGATTATAGGAACCTCAATAAACTAACGATCCTGAATAAATACCCCTTACCGCTCATGGATGAACTACGAGACTGCGTTGCGGCGCAAAAGTATTTACCAAGCTCATCCTAAAAGATGGATATCATCTTATTTCAATGAGGAAAGGCGATGAACACAAACCAGCTTTTCGTACACGATACGGACAGCATGAATACAAGGTCATGCCTTTCCGGCTTGGTAACGCCCCCGCGACCTTTCAGACAATGATGAACAAAATCCTGAGGGAATTCGTGGACCACGGAGTAGTCGTCTATTTAGAAGATATCATGATATACTCCGAGAATATGGAGGACTATATTAAGTCAGTCCAGAAAGTCCTTGACCGGCTCGAACAACATGACTTAGCAGTCTCGTTGAAGATGTCGGTATTTCAACAGGAAGAAGTCGAATTCCGGGGATACATTGTCAAGATGAGCGGCGTCACCATCAGTGAAAGAAAACTGAACAGCGTTCAAACCTGGGCACACCCGAGATCGGTTAAGGAAGTACAACTTTTCATTAGATTTGCAAACTGTTACCGACGATTCATCAAAGATTTCTCAAAAGTATGCAAGCGAATAACCGAGACGTTGAAAGGAAACCCAAAGGATTTTCACAGGAGAAGAGAGCATGAAGAGGCCTTTGAGGAATTGAAAAAGAGGTTTACAACAGCACCAATTTTATCGCATTTCTACCCAGGAAGAAGAACGGTGATCGAGACAGACGCAAGCGACTTTGCGCTTGAATGCGTACTATCTCAGTACCAGGGCAGACAGCTTCACCCGATAGCTTTCAACTGTCGAAAACCAAACAGCGGTGAGAGAAATTACCAGATCCATGACAAAGAACTACTCGCGATAATGGAGGCGTTTAAAAAATGGAAAAGATACCTCTGGGGTGAAGAGGAACAAGTGACGGTATATACGGACCACCAAAATTTACAGTCCGTTTTGACCAAAAAAGTCTGGAACCAGCGGCAAATTCGATGCGCACAGGAGTTGACGAATTATAGCTTCAGAATAGTCTATCGACCAGGAAGCAGGGCGGGAACCCCGACGCCTTAAGTAGACAGCTGGAGTACAGTCCTGAGGAGGGAGCACGTCATAGCGAACAGACAATTTTGAAAAGCAAACATTTTCAAATTTCGATAATTCATCAGAACCGAAGCGCGGAGACGGCCCTCACCCCAGAAAAAGGCGAACCAACAAGCCTACGAATAATGAAGCTTTCCGACAAGTCAATAATCCCGACAAAAGGATGAAGGTTTGCGGCTGGTCATGACATCTATGCCCTGACAGACGGACTGGTACCGAGAAAAGGACAGAAAATGGTTGAGACTGGTATTGCGATAGGATTGCCGGACTGAACCTACGGAAGGCTAGCCGCGAGAAGTGTTATGGCTAGCAAAATGGGAATAGCAGTGGGCGGGGGTGTAATAGATGCGGATTACACAGCAGAAGTTAAGGTCATACTTCGTAAGCATGGCGAGGCAGACTGCGTATTCAAGGCAGGAGTTGGATAGCGCAACTCAGAATAGAAAAGGTTGCCAACGCTGATGCCATGGAGGTAGACGATCTAGAGACAACTGAGTGAGGGAAATCGGGCTTTGGGTCAAGTGATCTAAACCCTAAGCGATCGATTACGGCTAAAGAAGAAGGAGTCAAAATCTGTATCCTTCACGTAGACACTGACAATAAGGAATTCTTTAGCGCGGCGGATATCGACTATCACCCTTGGTTCACGAAAGAAACAGAAATGTTATAAAGTGCTGACGTCAATGCAGCGCTGTCGCCAACAATGAACGATAGATTTCTAGAAAAGATTACGATAGCATGAAAAGAGGACGAGAGGTGGCAGAACCGAGGCCGTGAACTGGTTATGTTAAGAAAAGGCGGGAAAAAGATGCCGAATGAATGGACAGAAAAGGATGGGTCACTATATTACAAACAACGTTTGTACATCCCCGAGAACGAAGCCCTTCAAACGGAGATAGCCCAAGGCTGTCATGACTTATTAGTAGCGGACCAATTTGGACAGGAAAAGACGATTGAGATAGTAACAAGGGAATTTTACTGGAAAGGTCTTGCGGATTGGATCAGAGATTATGTACGATCCTGCGACGAATGTCAACACAGTAAATCACCAAGGCATGCTAAGTGCGGGTTACTCCAACCTTTAGAAGTACCCTATGCCACCTTGTTCTCCATATCGACAGACTTCATCACACAACTACCGGAATCGCAGGGAAAGACCCAGATCATGGTAGTGGTAGACCGGTTCCCTAAGATGGCTCATTTTATCGGCCTCCACGAAAATGCGACCGCAAACGATGTTGCGCATACCTTTCTTCGGGAAGTCTGGAAACTTCAGGGATTACTGACCGAGATTATATCGGATATGGACGTGAAGTTTTCTGGCGAATTTTGGGAATCATTGTGCAAAATGATAGGAGTTAAGAGACGCATGTCCGCGGCATACCACCCTCAAACTGAGGGACAAATGGAGAGGACCAACCAAGTGCTGGAAGGTTACTTGCGAACATTTGTCAATTACGATCAAAATGAGTGGTATCAACTATTGCCGTTAGCAGAACATGCCTACAACAAGTCAGCTACCAACGCACATAAGATGACCACCTCACCCCATTCTTCGCGAACTACGGGTTTCATCCACTGACCGAATGGATGAAAGAAACAGAAGCTCATAACCCCTGGGCCACAATGTATGCTCATTGGATGCAAGACCTATATCAACAGGCGAGAGAAACCCTAGAGAATACATAGAAATCGATGAAGAAATATTATGACTGAAAAGCGACGAGACAACCTAGCATCGAGGTCGGCGACTTCGTAATGTTGAATGCGAAAAAGTAGGTACCAAACGACCATCGAAGAAGGTAAGTCGACAACTGTATGGCCCTTTCAAAATCTTGGAAAGAAAAGGAAGCAGGGCAGACAAGTTAGAAATATCGCTGAGGTGGAAAATTCATCCTGTGTTGCACGTGTCGCTTTTGGAACCTTACCACGCCTCGAACCGACCAAATCGCGAACAACCCCTACAAGATCCCGAAGACATTGAGGAAGATTTAGAATGGGAGGTGGAAAGGATTGTCAAGAGCGAGATCATTTCCTATACACGAAAGGTTCGAGGAAGGAATAAACCAATGAAAGAGCTTCGGTATGTTGTGAAATGGAAAGGTTGCGGAGAGGATGAGAATACTTGGGAACCACCCGAAGCTATGAAGAACGAGCACGAAGAGGTGGAAAGGTTTCATAGAGAAAACCCGGAGATGCCGGGCCCTGGAGAGGTCGAGTAACATAAGAAAGGTTTTCCATCGGTTGAAAAGTAAACGCTGGTGGTTTTTACGACTACTATGTGGAGCTCGAGATGGAAGATAGATTGTATAGTAGATATAGAGTATTCGGGACGAACACTTCGAAGAGGGGAGCTGGCGTTAGGCGCACGGACTCCGCGTAAGGATTTAAAGGGCAAAGTTACCCTACCCTGATGCACATGAATTTCGAAAGAAAAAGATAACACCCCCCTCCAGCCGTGGCGTTGGGACAACGCGTCATCACTGGCCGCCTGGGTGGTTGTGTCCCAACACCAAAGACCACTATGAAGAGAACACATCTTATAACACTGTATATGTCGAGGCCGTGCGTCCGACCACATCCCGTTGGCAGGGGATATGGGGAGAGACCTTCGGACACCTTATTCAGGTGGAAGCAGGTGAATCGGACGGTGGCGCATAAGGTTACAGACACTTGAAGGCGGACAGTCGGAAGAGTGGGTCAAAGGTAACAGGACGTGTCGCACAAAAGTTAGTCCCCTCGTACCTACAAAGACGTGTAGAGTATGAAGGAGGTAACTATGGCCGGTAAGTGGATCCGGGGCATCCACAGAGGACAGGTTGGTAAATCATGGAGTCCGAGGCAAGAAGCCCATAGGTACGATCGCGAGGACAAGTCGTGTAATGCTGGAAGACCAGAATACGACAGGCTGTCGCATGTGGAATTCTCGACGGAACCAACCAACAAAGAATGGCCATCTTCGGTACAGCGAGTTAAACTACCCTCCATGAGCACGGGGGCAAGATGATTCTTAACCATTGTTGTCAACGGATAAACGGATGAGCTGACACCTGACGTGGTCTCTACACCATCAGGAATAACCGAAGCTCAGACCGATAAGTTGGCCATAGAAGGAAAATGTGTGGTAGAGAGTTTTCAGGGTCTACGAGTGTTCGCACTCAGGTGAGGTTCGCCGAGTTGCAGGCAAGATACTTAATTAGTACAGAGTTAGCATGTATACCGTGATTGCTCAGACACACAATATAAATATCGAAACCTCTTCGCTGCTATTGGACACAAAAGCACGGAGAAGAGAACTTATCAATATAATAAGTTTTTATCTTATCGTTATCTATACTTCCACGATCTATCTCGAAGTATACCATTATATCTGGCCTACATTACTCGCCTCTTCTTAGTGTGTTCTCCGCCATAAATCGATTGAGGTCCTAGCTGTCGGAACACCTCACGGCGAGGCAACCACCTAACAACAGGAATCGCAGGGCAACACCCAGATCATGGTAGTAGTAGACTGGTTCACCACAATGGATCATTTTATCAGCCTGAACGAAAATGCGACCGCAAACGATGTTGCGGATACCTTCCTTCGGGAAGTTTGGAAACGTCACGGATTACCGACCGAGATTATATCGCATATGGACCCAAGGATTTCTTGCGAATTATGGGAATCATTGTGCAAAATGCTAGGAGTTAACAGACGCATGTTAACGGCCTACCACCCTCAAACTGACGGCTAAACGGAGAGGACCATCCAAGTCCTGGAAGAGTACTTACGAACATTTGTCAATTACCATCAAAACGACTGGTATCAACTATTGCCGTTAGCAGAACATGCCTACAACAACTCGGCTACCAACGCACATAAGATGAGCCCATTCTTGTCCAACCACGGCTTTCATCCACCGACAGAATGGATGAAAGAAAGAGAAGCTCATAACCCCGCGTCGACAATGTATGCTCACTGGATCCAGGACATACATCAACAGGCGAAAGAAACCCTAGAGAATAGACGGGAATCGAGGAAGAAATATTATGACCGAAAGGCGACGAGACAACCTATCATCGACGTCAGCGACTTGGTAATGTTGAATGCGAAAAATATACGTACCTAACCACCATCGAAGAAGCTAAGTCCAAAACTGTATGCTACTTTCAAGGTCTTGGAAAGGAAAGGAAGCCAGGCATCCAAGTTAGAAATATTGCCGCGGTGGAAAGTTCACCCTGTTTTTCACGTTTCGCAGTTGGAACCTTATGGGGCCTCTAAAGGACCAAATCGCAAACAACCCCGACGAGATCCTGAAGACTTTGATGGAGATTTAGAATGGGAGGTGGAAAGGGTCGTCAAGCGCGAGATCATTTTCTACAGGCGAAAGGTTTGAGGAAGGAATAAACCAATGAAAGAGCTTCGGTATTTGGTGAAATGGAAAGGCTGCGCGGAGGATGAGGATACTTGGGAGCCACCGGAGGGTATGAGGAACGCCCAGGAAGAGGTGGAAAGGTTTCATAGAGAAAGCCTGGAGATGCAGGGCCCGAGACAAGTCTAGTGACAAGAAAGGTTTTCAATCGCTGGAGAAGTAAACGCTGGTAGTTTTTAGACTTACTATGTGGAGCTCGAAATGGAAGATAGATTGTATAATAGACATAGAGTATTTGGAACGACCACTTCGAAGAGGGGAGCTCATGTCACGCGCACGGACTCCCTGAATCGATTTACAGGACAAAGTTACCTTACCTTGACACGCACGAACTTGGAAGGAAAAAGATAACACACCCCTCCAGCCCCGGCGTTGGGACGGCGCATCATCAATGGCCCTTGGGTTGTTGCGTCCCAACACCAAAGACCACAATCGATGGAACACATGCTATAACACTGTATACGTCGCGGCCATCCGTCCGACCGGATCCTGATCGCAGGATATACAAGGGCAGACCTTTGGGCACCTTATGCAAGTGGAAGGAGGTGAATTGGACGACGGCGCATAAGGTTAGAGACACTTGAAGACAGACGGTCGGAATAGTGGGTTGAAGGTAACGGGGCGCTTTGCACGAAAGTTAGTCCCCTCGTACGTTCAAAGACGTGTAGAGTATGAAGGAGGTAACTATGCCCGGTAAGTGGATCGGGTGCATCCACAGAGGACAAGTTGGTAAAAGATGGAGCCCGAGGGAACAAGCCTATAGGTATGATCCCGAGGACAAGTCGTATAATGCCGGAAGACCAGAATACAACATGCAGTTGCAGGTTGAATTCTCGACGGAAACAACCAAACAAGATTGGCCATCTTCTGTCCAGCGAGTTAGACTACCCTCGACGAACACCGGGGCAAGATAACTCCTAACCATCGTTGTCAACGGCTAAGCGGATACGCTGACACCTGACGTGGTCTCCACATCCTCAGGAATAACAGATGCGCACACTGATAAGTTGGCCATGGGAGCAAAAGGTGTGGTAGAGATTTTTCACGGTCTACGAGTGTTCGCACTCAGGTGAAGTTTGCAGAGTTGCGGGCAAGATACTTAATTAGAATAGAGTTAGCATGTATACCGCGATTGCCCAGACGCGGAATATAAATATCGAAGTCTCTTCGCTGCTATTAGACACCACAAGCATGGAGAGGAGATCTTATCAATATAATCAGTTGTCTACACTTTTATATCGTTACGAATACTTCGACTATCTATACCGAACTGAATCATTATATCTAGCCTACATTACTCGTGTCTTCTTAACGACTTCTCCGATATAATCACGATCAAGGTCCTAGCTGTCGGAATACCTCACCCCAAAGCTACCACCTAACATCCACGTTTACGCCCAGTGCTGGTATTGCACTACCTCCGTGCCTGGTGTCCAACCCCTTCGATCGATGTAATTACCGGCCCGACCGTACATTCGTGGTTACAAATGTCGGCCCACAAGTCCACTGGTTTTCTTTCGTAATGGCAATCACACATCCTCCCCCTCGGGCCCTGTTGGGCCCTGTTGGGCCCTGTTGGCCCTTCGCGAGCCAATCCTTTCTTTTGTCTTTAGGGGAGCCTGGTGAAGGGTTTGGGTCTCTCTCCTGTAGGTTTCTATGAATTGTTTCCTAACCTGTCCGAGGTATTATTGTCTTAGATGCTAGGTGAGGGGGATTTTTCCTATGGATTAGGGTTGTTTGATTTTTCCCATGAAGAGGTGAAGCCGGCGGTTGTTGGAATTAAGGTTTTCTTTATGCCCTATCTCACGATTCATGTGAGTTCTTGTACCTTAACAAGTAATATATGATTTAAAAAAAAAGAGAAAAAAAACCGACCAAGGGATAGGACACCCTTCGCGCAAAGTTCCTCACCACCACTACATTTCACCTTCAATCTCAACTTTACCCCGCTTTGCGTCCAGATCAAACCCCTCGCCCACTTCTCCTCGCTCGCTCGCCCTCATGGCGGACCCATACAAGTGTCTCCCATGCAACCCGGCCTTTGGCAGGATGTCAGCCCTCAGCTCCCCTACCCCGTCCAGATCAGGTACCCCCCTGACAGACTACCCCCTAGCCTTCATGGCGGAACAACTGGCCCAGGCCAGGAGTACCCTTCGCCTCAACCCCCGAGAGAGTCCGGATTTCAGCCCCGAGACGCTGTCCACCACCATCCCGGCCGAATCCACCACCGTCACCCTCCTGTCCCAGCTTGTCAGAGGGCTCGTCACCATTTCCCATGAGCTGAGTAGGGTATCCCAGAAGCTCGCAACCATCTCCCAGACAAATGAGCCTATCAGGGAGGAGCTCCACAACGTCTCCTCACAATTGGCCAACCTCCCTCCCACTAAAGACAAAAGCCCCCAAGCGCTGGCTGACCTCCAGGCATCCATTCACGACCTGTCACCTCGTGTGTCTGCCCCTGTCCCTGCCTCCTCCAAGCGCCAGCCCCCACCCATACGGCCCACACCCCTTTTGTCACTCCAGGACCTGGGCCCTCCAGGAAGGGGAAGGAAAGGGCACGAGCACCACCCACACCAACCCCCACCGCGGCTGAGGACCCGAAATACATCATACCATTCTATGACATCAAGCTTGGCAAGGCTTTCGGAGACTCCGAGAAGTACGCTAGGCTGTTCCCCCACAGCTACGAGGCCGGAGAATACATGAGAGGCGCATCTGGCATGGCCACTTTCACCCCCGGCCACCATCACCCTGACAACCACCTCTCCCCCTCCTACGCTCAAGCAGCCTCTGGCTCCGGAGCTGGCAACATGGACAGGCAGAAAGCATGCAAACCGCCCTCCCCCCAACAAGTTGGGTGTTAGGTCGCCCCCCCAGTTAAAATGGAGCCTCCCTCCCTCCCAGGTACCCAATGCGGTTTCTTCGCTCCTCGCCAGTCCCCCGCCCCTCACCCAGACGCTCCATCCATTGCAGCAACCTTCCCCGACATAGCTGCCCGCGTCCTCCGCAAATCTAACTGCCTCCTCCCTCTGAGAATTTCTGCAACCGTAAACCCACGAGCTGCAATCTCCCTCACCGTCACTGACAAGGCCACTCCTGCCGCGTCATATGCGCCGTACTTCGTCTCCCTCACAAGGGCCCTCAACCAATCCTTACCAGTGGGCGACAACCCCTGGTGTACCCTAGTTCTTGCCCTGATGGCCGTACAACTAGCCATTCACTGCCTACCAATACGCTTCCTCCCTCAAGATGAAGAGGAACTCTTTCCCATATATCAGGCAGGCCATCCTCAACGACAAAGCGACCCCGGATCTCTCAGCCAGGTACCTTAACCCTGACCGAGATTCTTGGGGTACCAAGCAGGCCACTTCGGTTGTTGTCACTGTTGACCCTCAGCACGTATCGGTCCTCACATCAGGGGTCTTCATCCTCTCGCAGAAGTGCCAAGTCGAACTTGCCTTCTCAGCCAACCGAACCTCCCAGTGTAGAAACTGCTGGAGATACAGACACGCCCATCAACGATGCCCCGCCACCCACCCGACGTGCCCCATTTGTGTCCTTCACCATACTCGCGCGTCTCACAGATGTCAGAATCCCACCTGCCCCAGGAGCGGGAACAATAAGCCAGTCCCGTCCTGCTGTCCGACCTGGGCCCCCCATTGCTGCAACTGCGGTAATGACCACACTGCCACATTCAAGGAGTGTCCGGCTCGACCTAACTCACTTAGCCCCACCAGACCTACCTCCACAGTCCCACCAGGTCAAGACCGCATGGATATGGCGGTCGATGGCGGTCCAGCACCCTCTACTCCCCTGGCCGGGGCGGGTCCTTCTGGGGTGGACCTCGTAACTCCCAGGCAGCTAGCCCCGGCATGGCCTCCGCACCCCGGCACCATCCAATGCTTTGGTGGCCCTCTTCCCCTTGAGGCCCAAAGCCCTTCCCCCGCTCCTTCGGACCGTCGGGCTCGTCCCGGTAATGATGAATCACCCCCACCCCTCTGGGAAAGGGCCGGCCCCAAACCCCAACCTTCTTTCCATCGTGCAACATAACTGCCTTCGGAGCTGGGATGATTTTCTGTCCTTATTTGAGTCGTTCAGAGAAGCGATAACTTACCCCTCATTAGTCCTCCTTCAAGATCCGCCTGTTAACAAGGCTCACCTTCCCTCTTTTAATGGCTTTAAGTCTTTTTTCCTCGTCAGGAAGCCTCGCGTAGCGGCCTATGTCTATCTATCTTTCCTTGCCTCTTTTTCGGTGCTCCCAAGGTTCAAGGGGGTGGATGATGTCCTCGCCCACGATGTCTCCTCCCAGGAGCCTCTTTTCGGGACCAACTTTCACTCCTTCCGGCTGATAAACCCCTACACCACCCACCCACGTGACCACCGTGTCGACTCGCTCCTCCCAGAAACCCTGTCCCCAACCCTGGACGTCCCCCTCCTGGTAGTTGAGGACCTCAATATACACAACCCCGTCGCAGACCCACTCCACTCTTGCTCGCCTCGAGAAATTGGATCCTCAACCTCCAACTTCCAGAAAGCAGCAGAGCCCAGCTTCGCTCTCCTCAGCCCACCCGGGGAGTACACTAGGTTCCCCTTGGTTGGTAAGGCCCGCCCCTCAGTTATCGACATGGCTTTCGCAAACCCCCTCCTCCTCCCAATGTTCCAAAGCTGGGAGGTCTCTCTCCCCTCGACAGGCTCGGATCATGTGCCGATAACGATAAACCTGGCCCCTCCCACCCTGATCCGAAGCCCCAGACACCCTAGGTGGTTCGACACGGATTGGGAAACACTCTCCCCCCTCATTAAGAATTTTCAGATAGCTCCTGCCCCGCCTTGCACCTCCACGACAGACCTAGATAAGTGGCTGGCTGGGTCATTAGAGAGACTCACTGCCCTTCTCAAGGAACACACCCCTGTCTCCAGACCGTCACACTACTCCAAGCCCTGGTGGACACCCCACCTGACAACCCTCCTTCGTGAGGTCCACAAAGCCTGAAGGGTGGCTAGGAAACATGGCACATGAGCCCTGCGGGACGTGGCAAAGGTTTCCAAAGCGGGGTATTTCAAGGCGATTAAAACCGCCAAAAACAAACACTGGTCGTGTTTTCTACTAAGTGCCACCCCCCAGACCCTATACAGGGCCAAGAAGTTCGCCTATGGCCAAGCCCCTACCCGCTTCCCCTCCCTCCCAGGGGCTGAGACCCCCCAACAGATGAACGAAGTCCTGTTGAACCACTTGTTCGCTCTTAAGGAGCCGTTCTCCCCCCCCCCCAGACTACAGCCTGATCAGAAGGCGCCACCGCTCACAAAGGACGAGATAGCAACAGCTCTCTCCAAGTGCTCACCAACTTCAGCCCCCGGTCCTGACGGGATCCCCTACTTCACCTGGAAGCAAGTCAACAGGGAAAACCCCTCTATCCTCCTCCAAATCCTTTCCCCGCTTGTCAGCCTGGGGTACCACCCAGCCTCCCTGAAAGGGTGGAATGGAATAGTACTCGACAAGCCAGGGAAACTCTCCTATGAGTCCCCCGCCTCCTTCAGGATAATTCTCCTACTCTGCACGGGCTCGAAAGTCCTTGAGACGATAGTTGCATCCCCCCTCCTACTGGCAGCCCGGTCAAAGGGCATGCTGAACCTCAACCAATGTGGCTCCCTGCCTGGGCTGAGCACTTACGAAGCGGTCCTAACCCTTTTCAACAACGTAAAAACACAGGAAAGGCCGTGTCTCAAGGTCTCGTCCTTGTTTTTGGACATCAAGGCCGGGTTCACCAACATCGACAACTCCACTCTTCCCCGCATCCTGAGGGAGGGCGGCATCCCCCGCTACCTGGTCTCCTGTGTCTCCTCCGGTCTGGGAGAAAGAAGCTGCACTCTAGTCTTTCAAGGGGCCCCAGGGACCCCAGCCCAAGTAAACGTCCGAGCCCCTCAAGGCTCACCGATCTCCCCTCTCCTTTTTCTCCTCTACGTCTCACCCCTCCACTTCAAAGTCCCTCGGGGTTTGATGATCTCATATGTTGATGACTTGGGCCTGACCGCAGCCTCCCCTTCATACAGGGGCAAAATCCGCCGCCTCCAGGAGCTCTTGGAGAAGTTAGAAGCTAAAGCCCTCCGCATAGGGGTCTCATTCTCGATTGCCAAAACTGAACTCAGAAACTGGAGGACCCCTAGCCAGAGGAACTCACCGAGGTCCCTCTCCCCCATTCAGATCAAAGGAGATCTGTTCCGGCCCCGGGACTCGCTAAGGTGGCTCGGGTACTGGTTCACTCCTGCTCTGGAGTCCTCAGCCCACTGTTCGCACCGACTGGCCCACGCCCAGGGGGCCTTGACCCTCATCAGATGCCTCAGCCCCACTGGGGCAGGCCTAGCCCCATACCTGTGCCACAGGCTCGCAACCTCCCTGGTCGCCCCCATCCTACTGTATGGGGCAGACCTCTTGACACCCAGCACAGGCGCCATGGGGCGCCTCAACACCTTCTGGCACAAAGTCCAAAGATGGACTACAAACTGCGTCTCATCTACCCCCACCGGGATCGTCCTGGTGGAATCATGCCTCCCCCCGGTCGCCCTCGTGATCTCCCAACGACAGAGACTGGCGGAACTTCTGGTTGTTTGCTACACGCTGGAGATTAATCCAGCCACAGCGCGCCTCCACGCATCCTTCCCTTCCGTTTCGGCCCACGGGGCACATGATTCGTCAAGGGCCCTGATGAAAAGTCTCTCATCTCTGTGCCTCCTGTTAGGTGGTAGCTTCGGCGTGAGGTATTCCAACAGCTAGGACCTGAATCGTAATTATATCGGAGAACTCGTTAAGAAGACACGAGTAATGTAGGCTCAATATAAGGTTCACTTCGGAATAGGTGGTCGAAATATTGGTAACGATATAAAAGTGGAGATAACTTATTATATTGATAAGATCTCTTCTCCGTGCTTTTTTGTCTAATAGCAACGAAGATGCTTCGATATTTATATTCCGCGTCTGAGCAATCGCGGTATACATCCTAACTCTATACTAACTAAGTACCTGGCCCGCATCTCTGCGAACTTCGCCTCTGTGCGAACACTCGTAGACCTTGAAAACTCTATACCACACCTTTTTTGTTCCCATGGCCAACTTATCGGTTTGCGCTTTCATTATTCCTGATGGTGTAGAAACCACGTCAGGTGTCAGCTCATTCTTTATCCGTTGACAATGATGGTAAAGAATTATCTTGCCCTCGTGCTCGTTTAATGTAGTCTAACTCGCTGGACAGAAGATGGCCAATCTTGTTTGGTTGATTCCGTCGAGAATGCAACCTGCAACTGCATGTTGTATTCTGGTCTTCCGGCATTACATGACTTGTCTTCGGGATCGTACCTATAGGCTTTTTCCCTCGGACTCCATCTTTTACCAACTTGTCCTTTGTGGATGCACCCGATCCACTTACCGGGCATAGTTACCTCGTTCATACTCAACACGTCTTTGTAAGTACGAGGGGACTAACTTTCGTGCAAAATGTCCCGTTAACCTCATCCCACTATTCCGACTGTCTCTCTTTAAGTGTCTGTAACCTTATGAGCCGTCGTCCGGTTCACCTGCCTCCACTTGCATAAGGTGCTGGAACCCTCCCCTGATATATCCTGCGAACAGGATCCGGTCGGACTGACGGCCGCGACGTATAGGGTGTTATAAGATGTGTTCCGTTGATCGTGGTCTTTGGTGTTGGGACACAACCACCCAGGCGGCCAGTGATGACTCGCCGTCCCAACGCTGAGGCTGGAGGGGGGTGTTATCTTTTTCCTTCGCAGTTGGTGTGCATCCAGGTAGGGAAACCTTGCCCTGTAAATCCTTACGGGGAGTCCTTGTGCCTAACGCGAGCTCCCCTCTTCGCACTGTTCGTCCCGAATACTCTATCTCTATTATACAATATTTTCATCTATTTCCAGCTCTACATATTAGGGGTAAAAGCCATCGGCGTTTGCTTGTCCACTGATGGAAAACCTTTCTTATGTCAGTCGACCTCTCTCGGGCCTGGCATCTCCGGGTTCTCTCTATGAAACATTTCCACCTCTTCCTGCGCATTCCTCATATAGTCACATATCAAAATAAACTGAACGTGCCAAGGTAGCAACGGGAAAAACTTTTACTAGTCTAACAACCAGTCCTAATAAGCGAGTTGGTTATCTAAGTCCAATAGTTACCGGGGGGCGTTCAGTTATTTTTGATCTGTAACTGTACCTTCCGGTGGCTCCTAACTATTCTCCTGCTCCTCGCAGCCTTTCTATTTTACAAAATACCGTAGCTCTTTCATCTGTTTATTCCTTCCTCAAATCTTTCTGGTGTAGGAAATGATCTCACTTTTGACAATCCTTTCTACCTCCCACTCTAAATCTCCCTCGATCTGTTCGGGGTCTCGTGGGGGTTGTTCGCGATTTGGTCGCTTCGAGGCTCGGTAGGGTTTCAATAGCGAAACGTGAAACAATGGATGAATTTTCCACCGCCGCCATATTTCTAACTTGTATGCCCTGCTTCCCTTGTTTTCTAAAACTTTGAAAGGGCCATACAGTTTCGGACTCACCTTCTTCGTTGGTCGTTTGGTACGTATATTCTTCGCGTCCTACATTACCAAGTCGCCGACCTCGATGTTGGGTTGTTCGGTCGCTCTTTGGTCATAATATTCTTTCATCGATTCCCGTGTATTTTCTAGGGTTTGTTTCACCTGTCGATGTATGTCCTGCATCCAGTGAGCCTACATCGTCGCCCCGGGTTTATGAGCTTCTCTCTCTTTCATCCACTCCGTTTGTGAGTGAAAACCATAGTTGGCGAAGAATGGCGTCATTTTTTATGCATTGATTGCCGAGTTGTTATAGGCGTGTTCTGCTAGCGGCAATAATTGGTACCAATCGTTCTGATCGTAATTGACAAACATCCGTAAGTAACCTTCCAGCACTTGGCTGGTTCTTTCAGTCTGTCCATCAGTTTGAGGGTGGTATGCTGTTGACATGCGTCGTTTAACTCCTAACATTTTGCACAATGATTCCCAGAATTCGCCGGAAAACATCGCGTCCATGTCTGATATAATCTCGGCCGGCAATCCGTGAAGTTTCCAGACTGCCCGAAGGAAGCTGTCCGCACCATCTTTTGCAGTCGCGTTTTCGTGGAGGCCAATGAAGTGGGCCATTTTCGTGAACCGGTCTACGACTACCATTATCGGGGTCTTACCCTGCGATTCTGGTAGCTGTGTGATGAAGTCCGTTGCTATGGAGGACCAGGCGGCATAGGGTACTTCTAAGGGCTGAAGTAATCCATACTTAGCATGCCGCAGGGATTTACTGTGTTGACATTTGTCGCATGATCGTACATAATCTCTGATCCATTCCGCGAGTCCTTTCCAGTAGAAATCCCTTGTTACTAGCTCAATCGTTTTTTCCTGTGCGAAATGCCCAGCTACTACCGAGTCGTAACAGCCTTGGGCTATCTTGGTTTGAAGGGATTCGTCGTGGGGGATGTACAATCGATTCTTGTAGTATAGTAACCCATCCTTTTCTCTCCCTTCATCCGGCATCTTTTTTCCACTTTCTTTTAACCTGACCAGTTCACGGCCTCGTTCCTGCCACTTCTCATCCTCTTTGCCAGCCACTGTAATCTTGTTCAGAAATGAATCGTTCATTGTTCGCGTCAGGGTTGCATTCATGTGAGTGCTTGATAACATTTTTTTTTCTCCAGTCAACCGAGAGTGATAGCCGATATCAGCTGCGCTAAAGAATTCGTTTTCGCTTGTGTCTGCGTGAAGGAAACCCATTTTGACTCCTTCTTCTTTAGCCGTGATGGATCGCTTGGGGTTTAGGTCACTTGGTCCGAAACCTAATTTCCCTCGCTCGGTCGTTTCCAGCTTGTCTACTTCCATGGCGTCGGCATTGGCAATCTTCTCTGTTATGAGCTGCGCTATCTGATCCCCTGCCTTGTACAAGCAGTTCGCTTCGCCATGATTTCGAAGTATGACCTTTACCTCACTGGTGTAATCCGCGTCAATTACACGACCGCCCACTGCTATCCCCATCTTGCTAGCCATACCACTTCTCGCAGCTAGCCTTCCATAGGTTCCCTCTGGCAATCCTATCACAATACCCGTCTCCACCGTTGTCTGTCCTTTTACTGGTACCAGGCCCTCTGTCAAGGCGTAGATGTCATGACAGGCCGCAAACCATGATCCTTTTGTCTAGATTATAACCTTGTCTGAAAGCTTCATAATCCTGAGATTTGCAGATTCGCGTGTTTCCGGGATGAGGGCTGACTCCGCGCTTCGTTTTTGATGAATTATTGAAATTTGAAAATGTTCAGATTTCAGAATTGACTGTTCAGTGTGACGAGTTCCCTCCTAAGGTTGGTACTCCGGCTGTCTACTTAACGCGTGCGGCTTCCCGCCACGGCTTCCTTGACGGTATACTATTCTGAAGTTATAGTTGGTCAACTCCTGCCCATCGAATTTGTGGTTGATTTTAGACTTTTTTGGTCAGGAAGGACAGTAGGTTTGGGTGGTCCGTGTATACCGTTACGGGCTCTTCTTCCCCCCAGAGGAATCTTTTCCATTCCTTGAACGCTTCCATTATTGTGAGTAATTCCTTGTCATGTATCTCGTAATTTCTTTCCGCGCTGTTCAACTTTCGCGAATAAAAAGCCACTGGGTGAAGCCGTCTCCCATGGCACTGTGACAGCACGCATCCTAGCGCGAAGTCGCTTGCGTCTGTCTCGACCACGGTTCTTCTTCCTGGGTAGAAATCCGATAAAATTGGTGCCGTTGTAAACCTCTTCTTCAACTCCTCAAACGCCTTCTCCTGCTCTCTTCCACAGTGAAAATCCTTTGGGTTTCCCTTCAACGCTTCGGTTATTGGTTTGCAGACCTTCGAGAAATGCTTGATGAATCTTCGGTAAAAGTTTGCGAATCCAACGAATATCTGAACTTCTTTAACCGATCTCGGGTGTGCCCAATTTTTAACGCTTTTCACTTTTCTATCACTCATGGTGAATCCGCTTGTCTTGACAATGTATCCTAGGAATTCGAGCTCATCTGGGTGGAATACCGACTTCTTCAATGAGGCAGGTAAGTCGTGCTGTTCGAGCTGGTCAAGGACTTTTTGGACTAATTTGATATGGTCGTCCATATTCTCGGAGTATATTAGGATATCGTGTAAGTATACAACTACTCCGTGGTCCAAGAATTCTCTTAGGATTTTGTTCATCATTGTCTGGAACGTTGCGGGAGCGTTGACGAGCCTGAAAGGCATGACTTTGTATTTGTACTGTCTGTATCATGTACGAAAAGCTGTTTTATATTCATCGCCTTTTCTCATTCGAATAAGATGGTGTCCATCTTTTAGGTCGAGTTTCGTAAATACTTTTGCTCCTGCAACGCCGTCTTGTAGTTCATCCATGCGCGGTAGAGGGTATTTATTCAGGATCGTCAATTTGTTGAGGTTCCTATAATCTACGCACAATCGTAGACTTCCGTCTGGTTTTGGAACGAAGAGGATCGGAGCGCTGTAAGGGGATTCCCTATCAGTGATCTTGGCCTCTACCATCATTTTCTTGAGGTATTTATCCAGTTCGTTCAACTGGTGTGCCGACATTGGGTACATTGGACCCCAAGGGGGCTTGGCCCCTTCTTTAAGGTTGATCGCATGGTCGAAGGTTCTTCGAGGTGCCAACATCCTAGCTTTTTTCTCTTCAAAAAGCTCCTTATACTGCCAGTATGGTTTCGGCAGCGCCTCCAAATGTACTCATCCTTTGTCTTCTCGTTCTATCCTTCCTACGTACTGTGCTTCCTCATCGTAAGCCACAGTTTGATCCCATTCAAACATATCCGCCACCGCCTGATCGTCTATATGAGCGTGGCACTTTGTTTCCTCAAAGGCCCATTTACGTGGGTCAGCGATATTTTTAAGGGGGTGCTCATCATGCCACCAGCCAAAGGGTATTATTAAGTCCTACCTTCCCGCATTCTCAATTTCGCAGGATATCATACTTCGGTGTCCGTTGGCACCGATTTCTAGGAGAATAGGATGGGTATAGAATGTTCCTCCGGTAGGCGCGGTTTCGCCATCGAAGGTTGTGATTTTTAACGGTGAATCCCGAGCTTCGGTCGGGATTCCGAGCCGTCGTGCGGTATTTTGGTTCATGAGAAAGATGTTTCAACCGGAATCTAACAGTAGGCTTATCAGGTGTTTTCGTCCTTTTAAATCAATAAATGCCTTCCCCTCAGGGCAGGCGTAATGCTTAGTCTTTTTAATGGAGCAAGAGCTTTCGTCCGGTTCTTGATGAAATCTTTTCATCGTTGTGGTTACAAGTACCGTGGGGGTTTGTTACCCCCCCTGCGCAGTTTCAGTTCCTAAAGCCTCCTCAGACAAACCTTTTTCAATAAGTGTCTAATTTTTGAATATCAGGCAGCCCACTACTAGCGGTCTTTACCTCCTGCCGAGGAGTTCCCATATTACAGGAGTGGTGGTTCACTAGAGTACCCCTCGAGTTCGCGACTAGAGTGCGCGACACTTTATCGTCTACTTAGCCCTCATGTGAGGCTGTCCCCTGTGACGAATACACCGTACCACCGCCTTCGAGTTTGGTCTCACTCCCGAGACCCCCTCGGACACCATTCGTCGGGCATCCACCTTGTGCCCAATAGAGGCGCCCCCAGCTTCTATTTGCCCGGCTGTTTTACCCGGAGAGAAAGTCAGGTTGCCCTGGATTTGGACCCTCCTTCGCGTCTCGTGCAACTCAAGTTCCGTTCCGACAAATGGTATTCTTCTCTTTCCCTTTTAGTCTCGTCTACCGCTTTCTTCACTTGTAATGTTTTATGGCTCCGGTGGTGAGCACGGACTACCCATTTTTGGACGTAAAATGGCAACCGCTATCCTTTTGTCATTTAGCCTTCTGGTGGGACACTGTCACCGACTACGCCGCAGGTCTTTCGATTCGAGGCGGCAACCTCACTACCCGATCACCGTGGTTGTCCGTACCTTGATGACTTTTCATAAAATTTCGTCATCTTCAAAAGACCAAGCTGGGGGCCTTTGAACCGCTCGTCGTGAGCTTTCTCCCTGGCCATCAACGGCCACTGTGGCTACCACGCGACGTCTTTTCGGTGCGAATGCGGATTGTCGTCTGGGCTTCGATTGCCCTCGGTATATAGCCGACACCTGTATCGGCTTTCGACAGTATTTCCGGGTGTGGTTTCACATTCCGCACCGCCTGCATTCGTTGTCAGATTTCCGTTTATCGACAACTTTTTAATCCACCGCCTGGTGGGCTTCTGCCCACACCTTGTGTTTGACCTCCCACGCCGGGGCCACCGACACTTGCTTTTTCATCTTTCTCTCCCCAGCCTTTTTCTTCTGGTAGTCCACCTTTTCCTTAGCCGTGTAGAGCCTGTTTACATGCTTTGCGGTGACCGTTGGTTTCGAATCCTCGAACTTTCTTTTCTCGCCTCGTGTCGCGCCGGATGGACCGCCTCCTCGAAGATCTTTTCTTTCCTTGAAATCTTCTTCCGCTCGGGTTACAGTCTTGACTGCTTCCAACAATTCCCCATCGTCGACATATTCTCTATGTGAGAGCCGTCGCAATGCTTCTACGGGAAGTTAGTCTTCAATCATTTTTCTCCACGCTATCCCCGTGACTCTTCCCTGGATGTTGAGATTTTCCATTTCCATCAAGGATTTGGCGACATCACCGCGATATTTGACCGATCCCATTTGTCTTAGGGATTTTTCAGCTTCATGGGTGGGTCCGAAGCGTCACAGCGCTTGTTGTGCAAAAACGTGCCAGAACTCGTATCCTTCTTGTCTCATATAACCTATTTCCCCAGTCATTTGTCGTAGGTATGTTAAGGCAAACGGTGGGACTTCTTTCCCGTCCATTCGGTTATAGGTTATGGAATTCGTTGTGCCTCGTTCACCCACTGCCAACTGTTTCGACCAAAGTAATCTGTACATGTTAATAGCCAATATGTATATCTTGGTGTTTCTCATTTCTAAACATGGCAGGGGCTTCCGCTGGGACTCTCGTTAGTTGTCCCAAGGCGTTGGCCATGACTCGAGAGAACAGGTTAAACTGTTCATTGTTCTCGACGTCGTCGGCGTCTTCCTCTGGCCGGGGTGCGGGTCTCTCGTCCCGTCTTCCTTTCCTATTCTGATCTGGCTTCCTTCCAGATCCTTCCCCTTCATCATCAGGGTCTCCTCCCCCTGCTCCGCCTAGAGCTCCTGTCGCTCCGTGCCGCGGTGGTGGTGGTTTTCCTCCACTCGCCCCTGAAGCCTCTGGTGTCGGATCTGACACCTTGCCTTTCCCTTTCACCTGGCCCATTAAGTGTTCCACCAGAGCCTTAAGTACCGCGATCTCACCATCTTGGCCTTCTCGGGACTCCTGGTGGTGTCGTAGCTCATCTGTTATAAGATTAATACTTATCTCGTAATTGGCCAGCTCCCGTTTGTGCTGCTCGTTTATCCGAACGATCTCCTGCTCTAGGAGTAGGTACCAGTGCATGGACAGCTCGCGAGTCCCTTGCAAGGCTTCGTGGAGATGGGAGGTGACAGGCTCGTGTCTTTTTTGTCTCTAGTTTGTCTCCCCCAGACGTTCCGCGACCTGGGTTGCGAAGCTTTCCTGGACTTTTTGAGACTCCAAGTCCGAAGGTTGTTCTGGTTCGTCTATGCCGCTGAGTTCTCGACTAACTATCGGGACCTCGGATTTCAACTGATTTTTGACGGTTGCCAGTTCCTGGGCCATTAATAAGATATTGGTTGCAAGGGAGCTGAACGCAAGATGTTGTCTATCTTGACTGACAGTAAGTTTTGGGTCGAATCGGCCGAGGATCTGATCTAATCTTCGGATTCGAACGGCCATGAGGAATTCGGTGGGTTCAGGCCTTCGGCGACCGCCTCCTCGTCGTCCCTTCCCATATTTGTCAAGGAAGTCTAATCGGACAGGGGAGCGAGGTGTTCGGTTGGCCGAATCTGACCGGACTAGGTGGGTCACCGTGGTTTCCACACTAGGGGCTTGGACGCAGGAGAGTTCCTCACCTCGCTCTTCTCCTTATTCCTGTCGCCATTCCATGACTTCCCGTTCTTTTGAGTTAGAAGTCATCTCTTATGGCTTCTTTAACAGGAATCTTCTCTTTTGTTTCCTCCCCCCAGATCGGGTATTTCAAAGCGCTAACTTGAGCGCGGGTCGGTGTCTGGGTACTGCGTGTACCAAATGGAGTGTGATTTCTCCCAAGGGGTGTGATAGGTGAATTCTTTACCGTACTGATATTGGTATAGTGCGGCTATGTCTTCCAGGGTAATGGTATTTTCTGGGTTTATCCACCAGAAATAAGATTCGTGGTAGGGCTCTTGTGTCCCTAATTTGGGTATAGGGGTAAGGACTTCGTCTATTGACATAGTCCTCAATGGCCTTCGTTCGAAAGGCTTTTTCCGTTTGGGAGTATGAGTGTCTCTGCCAAACACTCGTCTTGGTAACGATGAGAAGTATCAATATACTGTTAGATGGTAGCTTCGGCGTGAGGTATTCCAACAGCTAGGACCTGAATCGTAATTATATCGGAGAACTCATTAAGAAGACACGAGTAATGTAGGCTAGATATAATGTTCACTTCGGTATAGGTGGTCAAAGTATTGGTAACGATATAAAAGTGTAGATAACCTATTATATTGATAAGATCTCTTCTCCGTGCTTTTTTGTCTAATAGCAACGAAGATGCTTCGATATTTATATTCCGCATCTGAGCAATCGCGGTATACATGCTAACTCTATACTAACTAAGTACCTTGCCCGCATCGCTGCCAACTTCGCCTGAGTGCGAACACTAGTAGACCCTGAAAACTCTCTACCACACCTTTTTTGCTCCCATGGCCAACTTATCGGTTTGAGCTTTCATTATACCTCATGGTGTGGAAACCACGTCAGGTGTCAGCTCATCCGTTTATCCGTTGACAATGATAGTTACGAATTATCTTGCCCTCGTGCTCGTTGCTGGTAGTCTAACTCGCTGGACAGAAGATGGCCAATCTTCTTTGGTTGGTTCCGTCAAGAATGCAACCTGCAACTGCATGTTGTATTCTGGTCTTCCGGCATTACACGACTTGTATTCGGGATCGTACCTATAGGCCTTTTCCCTTGGACTCCATCTTTTACCAACTTGTCCTTTGTGGATGCACCCGATCCACTTACTGGGCATAGTTACCTCCTGCAGAATCTACATGTCTTTGTACGTACGAGGGGACTAACCTTCGTGCAAAATGTCCCATTACCTTTACCCCACTATTCCGACTGTCTGTCTTCAAGTGTCTGTAACCTTATGCGCCGTCGTCCGATTTCCATGACTCCACTTGCATAAGGTGCCCGGAGGTCTCCCCCCGTATACCCTGCGCGCAGGATCCAGTCAGACGGACGGCCGCGACGTATACGGTGTTATAGGATGTGTTACGTTGATACTGGATTTTGGTGTTGGGACGCCACTACCCAGGCAGCCAGTGATGACGCGCCGTCCCAATGCGGGGGCTGGAGGGGGGTGTTATCTTTTGCCTTCGAAGTTCGTGTGCGTCAAGGCAGGGCAACCTTGCCCTGTAAATCCTCACGGGGAGTCCGTGGGCCTAACACCTCCCCACGCCACTAGAAGACCCCGCGACCCGTCTCCCCTATGTGAAACCACCTGCCGATAGACGTGGTGGCTCACAGGACCATTCCTTTTACCCATGGGCTGTCTAGGATGCCCATGATCAATTCACACCTCCTCTCTTCGGCCCAGACCATCTCCCATCGGTCCGTGATGGATAACACCTACTCCGCCTTGACGAAGAGGGTCAGGGAGGCCCTCCTCGCGCAGTGGCCCGGTCTCCTCCCGACACCAGGGTACTACCACCACCTCCCCACCTTGAACCCCCTACCTTTCATCGGCCTGAGCATGTTCATAGCCTGGAGGATCCACGAGATGAGAGCCGGCAAAAGTTACCTGGCCGCCCACCATACCTGGAGGTCCTCTGATGCCGATACCTCCTGCCCACCCTGCGGTCTTGAACCTGTGACGTTCTAACACGCTATCCTCGCATGCCCCTCCCAACAGGGCGCTCGCTCACGCCTACTCCAAGGTGTCTCGAGTGTTCGTCAGGACGCTCCTCTCAGGTCCTCCCTTCCGCTGCTCAAAAGGCTCGCCACCTTCATCGGCGTCACCTCCTCAGGATTCCCCCCCCCGATGTTTCCACCAAATATTTCCCCCTCCTCTCCCCCACTACCCCTCTCGCCCCTAGAAGTACCCCCTCCGGCGTTTCATGTCTTTTCGTTAGCTGAGGTATAGGCCTGTTGGAATCCCTTCCCTGCGATATTATGTAAGCTTTCCTTATTTAAAACGACTCTTAGTTAGTTTGTTTCCTTCCTTTTTACGTTGCCAGAGGCCCGGAGAGGGTAATCCTTCGAGATAGTAGATATATAACAGGAGCCGTGACTTTCTTTTGTTATTTGTTTTGATTTATAGGTTTTGTTCTCTCCAGAGCTAGCGCTGCATCAGGGTTTTTGTACCTTAGAAACACTGAACGCATGATTACAAAGAAAACAAAAAAACAGAAAAAAGAAGAAACAACCAAGGGATAGGAGACGAACCATCGCACCTCCACCTCCGGCGATTGAAATGTCAACATCACGGGAAATCATAGTCACTTTCCCCCACCCACCACTCTTCTCCCACGATGGCTACTGCCTAGGAGTTGACGTTAAGCCATCTTCCCTCCTCCTCTGTAGCCTCGGCCTCCCTTCCTTGGGGTTCTCGTTCCTGTTCGTAGTTGACTCCCCCTCATGATGTTCAGTTCTCCCCTTTACCGCAGACTTGCTTTGCACCTGGCTTAGCATTTTGCAAGGTCGGAAAGCTTCTCGCGTCGCTCAGGGTCGGTGTTACGGTGTCGGACTCTCGGTCGCAGTAGGTCTCGGCTTGCGGGGCTTGTACCTCTGATGGGGAAGGCCACAGTTAGTAACATCATGGTCTCGCTCGGTTTCGTCGTCATCCCAAAAGCTCTTCCGATGGCCTGTTTGTTGGTTGTTGCTAGCCCGCTCGCGATCCTTCCTCGATCCACCTCCCGGCTCCGTCCGCTGGCACCGTACTGCCCCATAAGCTGGCACCTTACTGCTAAAACCCCTCCCAGGCTGGCACCCTACTGCTCTCCACCAGCTGGCACCCTACGGCTGCTCGCCGGCTGGCACCCTACTACTGCTCCGCCGATCGGTTGACCTTTCCTCGGTTACGCCTAGTCCTGGTATAGCACTGCCTCCAGGGCTAGTGTCCAACGCCTTGGATCGATGTAAGCACCTGCACGACAGCGCATGTGGTTATAGTGGGCCCACGGTTTCCTTGTTTTTTTCCCGTGGACCATCACCATTCCACCCCTCTCAGGCTAACGTTTCGGCTCTTCGAACAGGCGGTTTCTGTTGTTTTGGGGAGCCTGCTGAAGGGTTTGGGTCTCTCTACCTGTACGTTTCTATGTATTGTTTCGTTATGTGTCTGGGGTATATTGTCTTAGGTGCTAGGCGGGGGAGAGGTTACCGATGGACTCGGGGTGTTTGATTGTTCCCATGAAGAGGTGAAGCGGGCGGTGGGTTTGCGTTTATAGGTTTGTTTCTCTTCATTGCTAGCGCTGCATAAGGCTTTTTGTACCTATAAACAAATAACGCATGATTCAAAACAAAAAAAAAGAGAAAAAAAACAACCAAGGGATAGGACGCTTCTGGCAAACTTCCTCCCCCCCCCTACATTTCACATACAAATCGCAACTTTACCCCGCTTTGTGTCCGGATGAAACCCAACGCCTACTTCCCCTCGCCCGCCCACCTTCGTGGGGGATCCAAACCAGATTCCCCCGGGCAACCCTGCCTTTGGCAGGATGTCGGCCCTCAACTCTCCTGTCCCGTCGAGATCAGGTACCCCCTTGACTGACTACCCCCTAGCCTTGATGGCGGAACACCTGGCCCAGGCCAGGAGTGCCCACCGCCTCAACCGAAGAGATATTCCAGACTTCAGCGCCGAAACACTGGCCAACACGATCCCCGCCGAGTCCACTACCGTCATCCGCCTGTCCCAGCTCGTCAAGGGGCTCGTCACTATTTCCCATAAGCTGAGTGGAGTGTCCCAGAAGCTTGCAACCATCTCTCAGGAAAACGAGAGCATGAGGGAGGAGCTCCATGATGCTTCCTCACAACTGGCCAACCTCCCCACCCCCCACGGTCAGAGCCCCCCCCAAGCGTTGACTGACCTCCAGGCATCCATTCGGGACCTGTCACATCATGTGTCAGCCCCCGCCCCTGTCCCCCCTCAAGCGCCAGCCGCCACCCCTGAGGCACACCCCCCTTTCATCGCCTCAGACCCAGGTCCCTCTCGGAAGGGAAAGGAGAAGGCCCGAGCACCTCCCACACCAACCCCCACCGCGGCTGAGGACCCTAAATACCGCATACCTTTTGACAATACCAGGCTTGGCAGGGCTTTCGTCGACCCCGAAAAGTAGGCTAGGTTGTACCCCCACAGCAACGAGGCCGGTGAATACTGACGAGGTGTATATGATGTGGCCTCATTCACCCCATGCCACCTTCACCCTGACAACAATCCCTCCCCCTCCAATGCCCAGGCTGCCACTGGCGCCAGCTCGTGCGGCAAGGTCAAGAAGAAAGTGGGCAAGCAACCCTCCCCTCCACAAGTGGCAAGTGCCTTAGCCCCTTCTGCTAGAAAGGCGCCTCTCTCGCTCCCAGATGCCCAACGATGCTTCTTCGCTCCTCGCCAGTCCCCTGCCCCTCACCCAGACCCTCCCACCATTGCGGCAACTTTCCCTGACATAGCTGCCCGCGTACTTCGCGAGTCCAACTGCCTCCTCCCTCTGGGCTTCTCTGCTACTGTCAACCCACGCGGTGCCATCTCTCTGACTGTCACTGAAAAAGCAACCCCTGCTGCGTCTTACGCCCTATACTTCGACTCCATCACCAGGGCCCTCAACCAATCCTTCCCCGTGGGCGAAAAGCCCTGGTGTACCTTAGTTCTCACCCCCACAGCCATACAACTAGCAATCCATGGCCTGCCACTTCGCTTCCTCCCCTAATATGCAGAGGAACTCTTCCCATATATCCGTCAGGCAATCCTCAACGATAAAGCGACCCCGGTTCTCTCAGCCAGGTACCTTAACCCTGAACGAGATTCTTGGGACACCAAGCAGGCCACTTCGGTCGTTGTCACCGTCGACCCCCAACACGTGTCAGCCCTCACCTCGGCGGTCTTCATCCTCTCGCCGAAGAGCAAGGTCGAACTTGAGTTCTCGGCCAATCGAACCTTCAAGTGCAGAAACTGCTGGAGATTCGGACACGCCCATCACAGATGCCCCGCCAACCACCCGACATGCCCCATTTGTGCGCTTCATCATACTCGCGCGGCTCACACATGTCAGAATCCCACCTGTCCCCGGCGCGTGAACAATAAACCAGTCCCATCCTGTTGTCCGACCTCGCCCCCCCAGTGCTGCACCTGCCGTAACGACCACACTGCCAGATCCAAGGAATGTCCGGCTCGACCTGACCCAGCTCGCCCCACCAGACCTACCTCCCCAGTCCTGCCTGGTCAAGAGGCCATGGATATGGCCGTCGATGGTGGCCCAGCACCCTCTACTACCCCGGCCGGGGCGAGTCCCACTGTGGTGGACCTCGTGACCCCGAGGCAACCACCCCCGGCAGGACCTCCCCCCGTTCTGGTACTGTTCAAGGCTTTGTCGGTCCTCTGCGCCTAGAGGCCCAGCGCCCTTCCCGCGCCCCCTTTGACAGTCGGGTTCGTCCCGGAAATGAATAATCACCCTGCCTCCAATGGGAGAGGGCCGGCCCCGATCCCCAATCTTCTCTCTAGAGTCCAACATAACTGCCTTGGGGGCTGGGATGTTTTGCTGTCTTTATTCGAGTCGTTCAAAAAAGTGGCAATGTATCCTTTTTTAGTTTTCCTGCAAGAGCCCCCTGTCAGCAAGGCTCAACTTCCCTCCTTTAACGGCTTTAAGGCTTTCTTTCCCATGGTCATGAAGCCCGGAGTAGCGGCCTATATTCATATGTCTTTTCTTTCCTCCTATTCGGTCCTCCCAAGGTGCACAGGGGTGGATGACGTCCTTGCCCTCGATGTCTCCTCTCTGGAATGGCTTTTCCCGCCCTGGATCTCCCCCTGCTGGTAGTAGAGGACCTGAACATCCACAACCACCTTAGGGACCCTCTAAGGACATTCTCGCCACGAGAGATTGTTTCCTTGACCGAATACGTTGAGAAAGCAGCTGAGGCTGGTTTCACCCTCCTCAACCCTCCCGGGGAAGACACTAGGTTCCCCTTGGTAGGAAATACCCGCCCCTTGGTCATTGACCTGTCTTTCGGCAAGCCCCTCCTCCTGCCAATGATCAAGGGCTGGGAGGTCTCGCGCCCCGCGACTGGCTCCGACATGTACAAACAACGATAGACTTGGCCCCCCCCACCTTGGCCCAGGTCCCTAGTCGCCTGCGGTGGTCCGATACGGATTGGGAGTCGCTCTCGCCGATCATTAAAAACTTTCAAGTTCCCCCCGCCACCCCGTGCCCCGCACCTGCAGACCTAGATGCGTGGTTGGCTGCGTCGCTAGACCAACTCACTGCCCTGCTTAAAGCGCATACAACGGTATCCAGGCCCTCTCATCTCTCCAAACCGTGGTGGACTCCCCACCTAACCATCCCCTGCAGTGAGTTCCACGAAGCCTCCAGGGCTGCTAGGAAACATGGCACCCCAGCCGGAACGTAGTCAGCATTTCCAAAGCGGGGTATTTCAAGGCGATGAAGACTGCCAAAAACAAACACTGGTCGTCCTTCCTGCTAAGCGCGACCCCCCAGTCCCTGTGGACGGCCAAAAGGTTCGCCTGCGGTAGCACCCCACCCCGTTTTCTCTCCCTCCCATGGGCAGAGACCCACCAGCAAATGAATGACGTTCTTTTGGACCACTTTCTCCCTCCGCAGGAGCCGTTTTCTCCTCCTCCCAGACTGAGGCCTGATAAGAAGGCGCCCCCGCTAACGAAGGAAGACATCGCGACAGCTGTTTCCAAGAACTCCCCCACTTCGGCCCCGGGACCTGACGGGATCCCATACTCCACCTGGAAAGAAGCAAACACGATCAATCCCTCCATCCTCCTCCATATCCTTGTCCGCTTGTTAGCCTGGGATACCACCTGGCCTCACTGAAAGGGTCAAACGCGATAGTGTTTGACAAGCCAGGAAAGCCCTCCAATGAGTCCCCCACTTCCTTCAGGATCATTGTCCTTATCCGCACGGTTTCATAGATCCTTGAAAGAGTAATCCCGTCCCGCCTCCTCCTAGCAGCCAGATCGAAGGGGCTGCTCAATCCCAACCAATGCGGCTCGCTGCCAGGACTCAGCACTTACAATGCGGTCCTAACCCTCTGTAACAACTTCAAGACTCTGCAGAGACCCGGTCTCAAGGTCTCGTCCCTATTCTTGGACATCAAGGCGAGGTTCGACAACGTCGTTAACTCAATTCAGGCCTGCATTCCGAGGCAGGGCGGGGATCCCCCTTACCTAATCTCCTGGGTTTCCACTTTTGTGGGTGAACGGAGCTGCACTCTGGTCTTCCAAGGGGCCCCTGGGACCCCGCCCCAGTAAATGTCGGCGCACCCTAGGGCTCCCAGATCTCTCCTCTCCTCTTCTTGCTATATGTCTCGCCTCTTGATTTCAGGGTCCCTCGGTGCCTGCTGATCTCGTATGTGGACGACTTTGCCCTCACTGCAGCCTCCCTTTCGTACCGGGGCAACATCCGCCGCCTCCAGGAGCTCTTCGAGAGGCTAGAAGGAAAGGCCATAAGCCTAGGCATTTCCTTTTCGGTAGACAAGACAGAACTCATACACTGGAGGACCTCAAGCCTGAGGAACTCACCGAGATGCCTCTCCCCCATTCAGATCAATGGAGAACTGTTCCAGCCCAGGAACTCACTACGGTGGCTCGGGTACTGGTTTGCACCCGCCCTGGACTAATCCGCCAACTTCTCACACAGCCTGGCCCTCGCCCAGGGGGCCTAGGCCCTCAACAGACGCCTCAGCGCTCCCGGGGCAGGCCTAGCCCCATACGTATGCCACCGGCTCGCAACTTCCCTAGTCGCCCCAATCTTACTGTTCGGGGCAGACCTCTTCACACCCAGCGCGGGATCCATGGCGCGACTCAACACCTTTTGGCACAAGGTCCAGAGATGGACAACGAACTGTTTCTCAGCGACACGAACAGGGATCCTCGCAGGGGAATCCTGCCTTCTGTTAGGTGGTAGCTTCGGCATGAGGTATTCCGACAGCTAGGACCAGGATTGTAATTATATCGGAGAACTCGTTAAGAAGACACGAGTAATGTAGACAAGATATAATATTCCCTTCGGTGTAGATCGTTGAAGTATTGGTAGCGATATAAAAGTATAGATTACTTATTATATTGATAAGATCTCTTCTCCGTGCTTGTTGTGTCTAATAGCAGCGAAGATGCTTCGATATTTATATTCCGCATCTGAGCAATCGCGGTATACATGCTAACTCTATACTAACTAAGTTCCTTGCCCGCCACTCGGCGAACTTCACCTGAGTGCGAACACTTGTAGACCCTGAAAACTCTCTACCACACCTTTTGCTCCCATGGTCAACTTATCGGTTTGCGCTTCCATTATTCCTGATGGTGTGGAGACCACGTCAGGTGTTACCTCATCCGTTTATCCGTTGACAACGATGACTACGAATTATCTTGCCCTCGTGGACTTCGAGGGTAGTCTAACTCGCGGGACAGAAGATGGCCAATCTTCCTTGGTTGGTTCCGTCGAGAATTCAACTTGCAACTGCATATTGTATTCTGGTCTTCCGGCATTACACGACTTGTCCTTGGGATCGTACCTATAGGCTTTTTCCCTCGGACTCCATCTTTTACCAACTTGTCCTTTGTGGATGCACCCGATCCACTTACTGGGCATAGTTACCGCCTTCATACTCTACACAACTTAGTAGGTTCGAGGGGACTAACTTTCGTGCAAAATGTCCTGTTACTTTCGACCCACCCTTCCGACTGTCTGTCATCAAGTGTCTGTAACCTTATGCGCCGTCTTCCGATTCACCTGCTTCCACTTGCATAAGGTGCCCGGAGGCCTCCCCTCATATACCCTGCGAACGGAATCCGGTCGGACGGCCGGCCTCGACGTATACGGGTTTTAAGATGTGTTCCGCTGATAGTGGTCTTTGGTGTTGGGACGCAACTACCCAGGCGGCCAGTGAGTGATGACGCGCCGTCCCAACGCCGGGGCTGGAGGGGGGTGTTATCTTTTTCCTTCGAAGTTGATATGCGTCAAGGTAGGGTAACCTTGCCCTGTAAATCCTCACGGGGAGTCCGTGCACCTAACACCTTCCCCCTATCCCGCTCCTGATCTCCCAGCGGCAATGGCAGGCGGCACTTAGAGCTGCCTACTCCCCGCCCGAGGTAAACCCGGCAACAGCGCGCCTTGACCCCTCCTTCCCCTCTTTCTCTGCCCGCCGGGCAAACGACTCCTCGCAGGCCCTGACCAGAGGCCTCAAGTCTGTGTACCTTCCCCTTCACAGGCAAACTCCGGAACCCTCCCCCCCTAGAAGAAACCACCTCCCCATAGATGCGGTAGCCCAGAGGACCATACCATTCACCCACACGCGATCTAGAATGCCCATAATAAACTCTCACGTGGTCACCCCGACCCCTGCTGTCCCCCCCCGGTCTTTAATGGATAACACCTATGCCGCCCTGAAGAAAAGGGTGAGGGACACCTTCCTCGAGGAGTGGCCTCGACTTTTCCCGACGTGAGGATACTACTATCACCCTCCCGCCATGAACCCGCAATCCTTTATGGGCTTGAATAAGTTCATAGCCGGGCAGATCCATCAGATGAGAGCCGGTAAAAGCTACCTAGCCGCCCACCCAACATGGAGGTCCGCTGATGCCGACACCTCCTGCCCCTTCTGTGGGCTAGAGCCAGAAACCTTCGAGCATGCCATCCTACTCTGCCCATCCAGACAGGGCGCTCGATCATGCCTCGTCCACCGCGTCACGAGCATTGGTCCGGATGCTCCCCTCTGGACCTCTCTCCCCCTTCTGAGAAGGCTGGCCACCTTAATCGGTGCTACCTCGACCGGATTTTCCCCAACAATGTTTCCGCCAAATACCCCCCCCTCTTCCCCTCCGACACCACTGTCCCCCTTAGCAATAACCCCCCCGACGTTCCGTGTTTTTTCGTTGGCTGAAGGATAGGGCTTGTTAAGATTTTCTTTCCTACAAACAGTATGTTAGATTTCCTTAGTAATACGGCTCGTAGTTAGTTTGTGCTTTCCAGTTTTATGAGGCCAAGGGCCCGGCGCAGGAGAAACCTTTGCTGTAGTGGATAACTTATTGGTGCCGTGACTTTCCTTTGTTATATGTTTTATGCTTTATAGGTTTTGTTCTCTCCATACCTAGCCCTGCATGAGGCTTTTTGTACCTTAAAACAATGAACCCATGATTACAAAAAAAAGTAAAAAAAGTAAAAAAATTAAAAAACGAGCAAGGGATAGGACCAAGCTTCTCGCAAACTTCCTCCCCACCCCTACATTTCACATACAAATCTCAACTTTACCCTGCTTTGTGTCCGGATCACACCCACCGCCCACTTCCCCTAGTACCCCCACCTTGATGCTGAATCCCCACCCGATTCCCTCGGCCAACCCTGCTTTTGGCAGGATGTCGGCCCTCAACTCACCTGCTCCATCCCGATCAGGTACCCCCTTGACCGACTACCCCCTAACCTTCATGGCGGAACAACTGGCCCAGGCCAGGAGTGCCCTCCGCCTCAATCCAAGAGACCTTCCAGACTTCCGTGCCGAAACGATGGCCAACACCAACCCAGCCGCATCCACCACCGTCACCCTCCTGTCCTAGGTAGTCAAGGGACTCGTCACTATTGCCCATGAGCTGAGTGCGGTGTCCCAAAAGCTTGCAACCATCTCCCAGGAAAACGAGGGCATCAGGCAGGAGCTCCATGATGTGTCCTCGCAACTCGCCAACCTCCCCTCCCCCCACCGGCCGAACCCCACCCAAGGGTTGGCTGACCTCCAGGAATCCATTCGCGACCTCTCACATCGTGTGTCAGCCCCCACCCCTGTCCCCCCCCAAGCGCTGGCCCCCACCCATGTGGCACACCCCCCATTCATCGCCCCAGGCCCCGGCCCCTCTAGGAAGGAAAAGCAGAAGGCCTGAGCACCTCCCACACCAACCCCCACCGCGGCTGAGGACCCTTAATACCTGATACCCTTTTACAATACCAAGCTTGGCAGGGCTTTCAGCGACCCCGAAAAGTAGGCTAGGTTGTACCCCCACAGCTACGAGGCCGGTGAATACCGAAGAGGTGCATATGAGGTGGCCTCATTCACCCCAGGCCACCTACACCCTGACAACAACCCTTCCCCCTCCTATGCCCAGGCTGCCTCTGGCTCCGGCTTGAGCGGCAAGGACATGGAGAAAGTCGGCAAGAAACCCTCTCCTCAACAAGTTGCGAGTGCTGTAGCCCCTCCTATTAGAAAGGGGCCTCCCTCCCTCCCAGGTGCCCAACGACGCTTCTTCGCTCCTCTCCAGTCCCCTGCCCCTCACCTAGACGCTTCCACAATTGCGGCAACCTTCCCTGACATAGCTGCCCGCGTACTTCGTGAGTCCAACTGCCTCCTCCCCCTGGGCTTCTCTGCTACAGTCAACCCACGCGGTGCCATCTCTCTGACCGTGACTGAAAAAGCAACCCTTGCTGTGTCTTATGCCCCATACTTCCACTGCCTCACCAGGGCCCTCAACCAATCCTTCCCAGTTGGCGAAAACCCCTGGTGTACCTTAGTTCTCGCCCCCACAGCCGTACAACTAGCAATCCACAGCCTGCCACTTCGCTTCCTCCCCTAATATGCAGAGGAACTCTTCCCATATATCCGCCAGGCAATCGTCAACGACAAAGCGACCCCGGTTCTCTCAGCCAGGTACCTTAACCCTGAACGAGATTCTTGGGACACCAAGCAGGCCACTTCGGTGGTTGTCACCGTCGACCCTCAACACGTGTCGGCCCTCACCTCAGGGGTCTTCATCCTCTCGCAGAAGTGCAAGGTCGAACTTGCGTTCTCGGCGAATCGAACCTCCCTGTGTAGAAACCGCGGGAGATACGGACACACCCATCAGGGATGCCCTGCCACCCACCCGACGCCCCATTTCTGCCCTTCACCATACTCGCGCGGCTCACACATGTCAGAATTCCAACTGTGCCCGGAGAGGGAACAATAAGCCACTCTCATCCTCTTTTCCGACCTCGCTCCCCCATTGCTGCACCTGTGGTAACGACCACACTGCCACATCCAAGGAATGTCCGGCTCGACCTGACCCAGCTCGCTCCACCACACCTACCTCCCCAGTCCTGCCTGGTCAAGACACCATGGATATGGCCGTCGATGGCGGCACAGCACCATCTACTCGCCAGGCTAGGGCAGGTGCCACTGAGGTAGACCTCGTGACCCCTAGGCAACCACCACCGGCAGGACCTCCACGGCCTGGTACTGTTCCTGGCTTTGGCGGTCCTGTCCCCACTCGAGGCCCATAGCCCTTTCCCCGCCCCTTTTGACTGTCGGGTTCGTCCCTGAAATGAATAATCACCCCGCCTCCAATGGGAGAGGGCAGGCCCCAATCCCCAATCTTCTTTCTATCGTCCCTCTTAACAGCCTTGGGAGCTGGGATGTCTTTCCGTCCTTATTGGAATCGTTCAAAGAAGTCGCAACGTATTCTTCCCTAGTTTTTCTGCAAGAGCCGCCTGTCAGCCAGGCTGACCTTCCCTCCTTTAACAGCTTTAAGTCTTTCTTTCCGCTGGTTGGGAAGTCCCGGGTGGCGGCCTATATTCATATGTCTTTTCTTTCCTCCCTTTCGGTCCTCCCAAGGTTCAAAGGCGTGGATGAGGTCCTTGCCCTCAATGTCTCCTCCCAGGTACCTCTTTTCGGGGCCGGCTTTCACTCCTTCAGGATTATAAATGCCTACTCCACCAACACACACGACCACCGAGTCCACTCTGTCTCCACGGAAAGCCTTTTTCCCACCCTGGACGTTCCCCTGCTCGTTGTAGGGGACCTCAACATACACAACCACCTTTCGGACCCTCTAAGGACATTCTCGCCACGACAGATTGTTTCTTGAACACCATACTTTGAGAAAGAAGCTGTGGCTGGTTTCGCCCTTCTCAACCCTCCCGGGGAATACACTAGGTTCCCCTTGGTAGGAAAAGCCCACCCCTCGGTCATTGACCAGTCTTTCGCCAACCCCCGCCTCCTGCCAATGATCAAGAGCTGGGAGGTCTCCCCCCCTCAAGCGGCTCCGACCATGTACCAATAACTATAACCTTGGCCCCCCCCACCTTGACCGCGGTCCCTAGTAACCGCGGGTGGTCCGATACGGATTGCGAGACTCTCTCGCCCATGATTAAAAACTTTCAGGTTCCCCCCACCCCCCCGTGCCCCTCACCAGCAGACCTAGATGGGTCGTTGGCTGGGTCGCTAGACCGACTGACTGCCCTACTGGAAGCGCATCCACCGGTGTCGACGCGCTCTCATCGCTCCAAACCGTGGTGGACTCCCCACCTCACCACCCTCTGCCGTGAGTTCCACCAAGCCTCCAGGGAGGCTCGGAAACATGGCACCCCAGCCCTGTTGGAGGTGGCCACCATTTCCAAAGCAAGGTATTTCAAGGCGATCAAGACTGCCAAAAACAGACTCTGGTCGTCCTTCCTGCTAGGTACCACCCCCTAGACCCTGTGAACAGCCAGAAGGTTCGCCTTAGGTCGCACCCCACTCCGTTGTCCATCCCTCCTAGGGGCAGAGACCCCCTAGCAAATGAATGACATTCTTTTGGCCAACCTTTTCCCCGCGAAGGAGCCGTTTTCTCCTCCTCCCAGACTTAGGCCTGATAAGAAGGCGCCCCCGCTAACGAAGGAAGAGATCGCGACAGCTCTTTCCAAGTGCTCCCCCACTTCAGCCCTGGGACCTGACGGGATCCCATACTCCACCGCGAAGCAAGTCAATAGGATTAATCCCTCCGTCCTCGTCCACATACTTTCCCCGGGTTAGCCTGGGATACCACCCGGCCTCACGGACTGAGTGGAACGAGATAGTGCTTGACAGGCCAGGAAAACCCTCCTATGAGTCCCCCGCTTCCTTCAGGATCATTGTCCTCATCTGCATGGTTTCAAAGATGCTTGAAAGAGTAATAGCGTCCGCCTCCTCCTGGCAGCCCGATCGAAGGGGGTGCTCCATCGCAACCAATGCGGCTCCCTGCCTGGACTCAGCACCTACGATGCGGTCCTAACCCTTTATAATGATGTGAAGACTCTGGAGAGGCCACGTTTCAAGGTCTCGTGGCAGTTCTTGGACATCAAGGCGGGGTTCGACAACTTCGACAACACCATTCTGGCCCACATCCAGAGGCAGGGCGGGGTTCCCCCCTACCTAGTCTCCTCGGTTTTGTCTTTTCTGGGCGAACGGAGCTGCACTCGAGTGTTCCAAGGGGCCCCAGGGACCCCAGCCCTAGTAAATGTTGGCGCCGCCCAGGGCTCCGCGATCTCTCCTCACCTCTTCTTGCTATACGTCTCGCCCCTTCATTTCAGGATCCCTCTGGGCCTGATGCTCTCGTATGTAGACGACTTCGCCCTCACTGCAGCCTCCCTTTCATACCGGGGCAACATCCACTGGCACCGCCTCCAGGAGCTCTTCGAGAGGCTAGAAGGAAAGGCCATACGCCTAGGCGTTTCCTTTTTTCTAGCCAAGACAGAACTCTTACACTGGAGGACCCTAATCCAGCGGAACTCACCGAGATGCATCTCCCCCATTCAGTTCAAAGGGGAACTGTTCCGGCCCCGCAACTCACTACGATGGCTCGGATACAGGTTTACGCCCGCCCTGCACTCATCCGCCCACGTCTCGCACAGCCTGGCCCTCAACAGACGCCTCAGCCCTCCCGGGGCAGGCCTAGCCCCATACCTGTGCCACAGGCTCGCAACTTCCTTGGTCGCCCCAATCTTACTGTGCGGGGCGGACCTCTTCACACCCAGCGCGGGATCCATGGCGCAACTCAACACCTTTTGGCACATGGTCCAGAGATGGACAACGAACTGCTTCTCAGCGACACGCACCGGGATCCTCGCGGTGGAATCCTGCCTTCCCCCTGTCCCCCTCCTGATCTCCCAGCGGCAAAGACTAGCGCCACTTAGAGTTGCCTACTCCCCGCCCCAGGTAAAGCCGGCAACGGCGTGCCTTCACGCCTCCTTCCCCTCCCTCTCTGCCCGCCGGGCAAACGACTCCACGCCAGCCCTGACTAGAGGCCTCATGTCGGTGGACCTTCCCCTTCACTGGAAAACTCCGCTACCCGCCCCCCCCACAAGAAACCACCTCCCCATAGATGCGGTGGCCCACAGGACCATACCATTCACCCACGGGCTATCTAGAAGACCTATGATAAACTCTCACGTGGTCACCCCGACCCCTGCCTTCCCCCCCCGGTCCATAATGGATAACACCTATGTGGCCCTGAACAAAAGGGTGAGGGAAACCCTCCTCGAAGAGTGGCCTCGACCTTTCCTGACGCCAGGATACTACCATCACCCTCCTGCCTTGAACCCGCGATGCTTTATAGACTTGAATTAGTTCATAGCCGGGCGGATCCATCCGCTGATAGCCTTTAAGAGCTACCTAGCCGCCCACCCAACATGGAGGACCCCTGATGCCGTCACCTCCTGCCCCCGCTGTGGGCTAGAACCAGAAACCTTCGAGTACGCCATCCTACTCTACACCTCCAGACAGGGCGCTCGCTCAGCCCTCCTCCACGGCGTGAGAAGCATTGGTCTGGATGCTCACCGCTGGACCTGTCTCCCCCTTCGCAAAAGGCTCGTCACCTTCATCGGCGCTACCTCCACCGGATTCCCCCCAACAATTTTTCCGCCAGATACCCCCCCCTCTTCCCCTCCGATACCACTCTCACCCTTCGCTATACCCCCCCCCGGCGTTTCATGTTTTTTCATTGGCTGAAGTATAGGGCTTGTTAAGATTTTCTTTTCTTACAAAAAGTATGTCAGCTTTCCTTAGTAATACAGCTCGTAGTTAGTTTGTGCTTTCCAGTTTTATGAGGCCAGGGGCCCCGCAGAGGAGAAACCTTTGCTGTTGTGGATAACTTATTGGTGCCGTGACTTTCCTTTGTTATATTTTTTATGCTTTATAGGTTTTGTTCTCTCCATAGCCAGCGCTGCATGAGGCTTTTTGTACCTTAAAACAATGAAAGCAGGATTAGAAAAAAAGAAAAAAAAGAAAAAAAAGAAAAAAAAAGCGACCAAGGGATAGGACACGAACCATCTCTCCTCCCCCTCCGGCGATTGTAATCTCAACACCACAGGAAACCATCGTCACTTTCCCCCACGCACCTCTCTTCTCCCACGATGGCTACTGCCTAGGAGTTGACGTTAAGCCCTCTTCCCACCTCTTCTGCGGCACGTCTGCCTCCATTCCATGGGGTTCTCGTTCCCGTTCATCGTTGACGCCCGCTCATGAAGTTCGGTTCTCCCCCTTACCCCGCATTTGCTTTGAACCTCGCTTAGCGTTTTGCACTGTTGGAAAGCTTCACTCCTCCTTCACTGTCGGCATTATGGTGTCGGACTCTCGGTCGAAGTAGGCCTCTGCTTGCCGGGCTCATACCTCTGGCGGGAAAGCCTCGGTCAGTAACATCATGGTCTCGTCCCGGTCTGGTCGTCGTCCCAAAAGCCCTTGCTATGCCCCGTTTGTCGGCTGTGGCTAGCCCGTTCGCGATCCTTCCTTCTCCCCTCTCCCCGGTCCATCCGCCAGCACCGTACTGCCCCTTTAGCTGGCACCTTACTGCTAGAACTCCTCCCCCGGCAGGCACCCGACTGCTCCCCGCTGGCTGGCACCCTACTGCTACTAACGAGCTGGGACCCTCATCAGCAAAAATTAATCCTGCGTCTGAGGCGCGGGCGCCGCGTCCGGACGCATCCGACGTCGTTTTTCCGTCCTCTGCGTCCCCAGCGTCCGGACGCCATTCCCAACGCCGATTGCGTCCTGACGT
>Ga0307513_10000493_pt1 | contig 56606 bp, 34 predicted proteins | sample 15_EM_MG_FD_202174 | JGI IMG/M metagenome (GOLD analysis project Ga0307513, IMG submission 202174) | Populus trichocarpa ectomycorrhiza microbial communities from riparian zone in the Pacific Northwest, United States - 15_EM | ecosystem: Host-associated > Plants > Roots > Unclassified | place...
CCCAACATTCAAAACTCCTCCCGAGTCCTATGGGCATCGAGCAGCCCACTGAGATGACCTTCTCCTCTGATGGACGCTTCTTTGCATGTGCAACTCATGGTCCAGAAATTTACCTCTGGAAGGATTCCCCCGCCGGCTATACCTTTTATCAAAAAATCACATCCAGCATCAGAGGTCGCCACCCACTTCTCTCCCCGGATGGACGATTGATCCTTGCGTTCGGTAGTGTGGCTGTTCAGTTATGGCGTACAACGGATCCAACCACCCCCCTCCGCAGTGTCCCAGCTCAGGATATCCAGAACACCGAACCTTTCGTTCTCGGGTTTTCACCGGACGAATCATTGGTAGCGGCTGCACGACTGGACAAAAACACAGCCACAGTTCTTGACCTTAGGTCCGGTGCTCTACGGTTTACAATCAATGCGGGTATAGGAATTCGTGGTCTGGGGGTAGCTGGGAACACTGTTGTCGTCGTTGGTGATGGGAAGGTCATCACTTGGAACTTGCCTCAATGGGACCATGCTCTCGATGTCACAATAAACATTAATGATAGTATTCGGACGACAACCCTCAGTCAATCGTCACGGTCCACCTCATTACCCTCCACCTCAATCTCCTCAGATCTCGACCGTATCGCCGTTGCAGAATATACAGGTCTGAGTATCTACGACCTGACCACCGGGAAATATCTCGCGGGCACCCCAGTACCAGTGCACATGCCGTGGTTCACTCCAGACGGGCGCGAAGTCTGGTCTCGTAATTCACTCGGCAGGCTAGTAGGATGGGAGATTGTAGAGGATAGCGAATCCAACTCCCTCGAGATGGAGTCTCTGAGAAAAGATTGGTATCCACAGAGCGGGTGTCCCTGGACACCTCTGCGTGGCCACAATATTACGGAAGATGGATGGATGCTCGATTCCAATGGGAAGCGGCTCTTATGGTTGCCTCCTCACTGGCGGTCGGAGGAAAAAAGTAGGATGTGGAGTGGGCGGTTTCTCGCATTTTTGCATCATGAACTCCTGGAGCCTGTAATTCTTGAGGTGCTAGAGTGACCGGCAATCTGTGTTTCCCTCCATCTCACGACTTTCTTCTCGCCCTCCGCTATGCGCCACGTCTCGCTCGAGTTTTAGTGTGTAGCATAGTAGTAATCATGTATTAGAGACCGAGACGTTCTATATGTTGCGTAGGTTAGGCTCGGTCTAGTTCCTAATAACGAAATGCAGCAGGGGGATGTCGCTGTGGTGAATGCATCCACGAAAGACCATACCTTAGGTCACCGTTCGTGTGGGATGCAAGGTTTTTAACGGCCCTCATTCACATCACTTGTAAAACATGGTACCGATTGTGAAGCCCGACGTACATAGCCATTCGTTAATTTGAGCACCCTGCCCGGCTGAGTCTGGGGAATAGCATTCGCAACATATACAACCTGGATAGCCTATAGAGAACTATATAAGACAAGGAAGTACGAAACATTAAGGTCTGAGACCCAAGGTCCAATCGAATGTCCGGAAAAAGCATGGTGTTACAACAACGGTTGCTTCTACCCCGGGTGGCCCGCATCTAGTGGCGACGATCACCAAGAAAATCTTCGTGAACAGTCCGAGGTACCACCCCATTGACCTCCAGATGTCCAACTGCCCATCGAATCCTCCACCCACCTCGTCCTTGGGGTTGGGACCTGCATGCGATTGTTCAACTCCAGGCGCTACGAGGTCCGTAACATCGTACGTCAAATATGAAGTGGATCCGCGGATCCGGCGTTCACGGGGACGACGGGGTCTGAGTTGATTGAGAGGGAGATGGAAGACGGTGACAACCTCGACTGGGGATAGCGCCATGGATGGCGGTCAATGACGATGTATCATCTACATCGGAGGCCGATTCGTGGGGCCTTTCTCGCGGAAGTGCCTTCATACGAGGTCATTTGACAGAGACGCGAACGCAAGCCTCGGAACTCACCACACGGTAGGGCCGGACTCTAAGACCACTCAGCGACCGCGTTGGCGGACCAAGCCTCCCCAGTACCCCAATCTTATCCTCGTCTATCGCTACCTCCTTCTTCGCTTCCCTCAGCGCGGCGTGCAAAATCGATTCATCGGTCGGGTCGACCTTTCCGCCTGGGAAAGCCGACCATCTTGAGCGAAGGGCGATAGAAAGAACAGAAAAACACGCACCCGACTTCTCTGGAATGTCTCCGCACCTTCCGCTTCACTTCAAGCAGCAAGCCAGAATTGTCGTTGACGAAGTTGCAGAGCGGGGTTATGACTGCCGCGCGAGTTTCGGGAGGACTGATGGATCATTCAACGCGTTCCTTGGGGATCTTCTAGTGAATAGAGAGGTCGAGGAGTTGGTGGAGGAGGTTGAGTTGAGTATCGACAGCTCTGCCGACGGGTTTGTCATGAGTGGCGGCGGCGGTCGGCCCCGCTCATTGACTCCCGCTCCTGCACCTCGCGGTCACCCTTGGGCTTGAAACTTTGAAGCTTGAAGCTTAGAGCTTGACCTGACCACCCCGACTGTTCTGTGGTTCAGCGTGGTTTCATCTAGTTTGTATCTCTGGGAAATGGCCCCGGGAGGGGTAGTAGACACTTGCATGTAACACCACTCGTCAATACCCCAAACACGATAGGCACATTTCCGCGCGAGAGGACGTCGACCGAAGTAGGTCTAAACGAGTGTCGGCTTGATCCAGGTTGGCCAACGACCGACAAGACAACCGCCCCGATGCGACCCGCCGCCGAGGCTCCCGTCCTGCGACACCTCAAAAGCCTGTACAAGGTTCCTAGATACGTTCATTGGGTCTACTGGTCAGGGCGCCCTGAACGAAATCTGCGGGTTGCCAACCCCTAACCGATAGGGCCGGAACCTTCGCAAGAAGACGATTCCGTATGAATTTGTTTGTATACTAAAAATGGTTGATCGGCGTGTCGCCACGCCAATGGACAGAAGGGTGGCCTCTGCGTTGTGGGTCCACCCCTTTGGTTTCATCTTTGCCCCGAGAACACAGATGAATCGCCTCTTCAACAAAAAGCGCAAGAAATCACCCAGACCTCCGCAGCAACCGGGGGCCTCTACCGACACTGTTGCTGGGCCTGAATTCCGAGCAGAGACAGACATCGACCCAAAAGGTGGGCGGGATTATTCCTATCAGGATCTGGAAGTAGATCGAGTTGATTTGACTACGATACTAGGCGAGAGGGACAGCGAGGGTACACGGATCGTATCTCAGGACAAGAGTGGTGGAGGCCAAGACCTTCCCACACCGGAAGCTTCCACATCTGGCGTTGTCGATGCTGGCATTGGACGCGGAAACGATCCCACGAGTGAGTGTTTCCCATCCCTGCCATTCGGATCGATCTTTACATCCCCGTTCTTCTCCCCACTAGACGAGGACACTGGTGACATCGGAGGGGGAGAAAGCGATCCAGCAGAGGCATTGAGAGGTACGTGTCGACGCCATTATTGCCTTGGCTTTCTTTTGACGTATACAAGCTACGAAGGGAGCTCGGAGGGGCACAGTGCTTGGGGGTGCCGCCATTCCCGTCGATGCCGCAAGAGAAGCCATAGATGGATTCGGTCCTCTCAAAGTTGTTTTAGGGGCCATTTCCGCCGTTTATGCTAATTACGAGGTTCGCTTACAACCCTGCTTACGTTCAAAACCCTCCTCTGACCAACCAATCCGCAGGAATCCGTCGCAATCGGGAACAAGATTGAAGATCTCCTGTCACGGCTAGCCTCACTGGAGGCACGATTTGCAACACGTCCCGGTGACGTGGCAGAGCAGAGGCGCCGGAGAGAACTGTTACGGTATGCCATTTTCCCTCTTGAGACCCGGTTCTGAGTTCCCTCCAGCAAGGTCGAGGCCATCGAGGGACAGTTGCGGTTGCTATATGGGCGGCCATTGCTGCAGCGACCCGCCGACAACGCTCGGGACGACGAAGATGTGTTCGGACATCTTGACGATCTACGAGAGGTCATCTCCGATTACCAGGTTTGCCCATGTCATTGACGTCATTCTCGGTGCTGACAAGGGCGGAAGACGGTGCAACAAATAACGATCTATAAGCAACAATGCAAGATGATCGTGAGTGTCTCGTTTCACATCAAAGCAGTTGTAATAACCTTTCGACAGAGCACAGGTCAGAAAGGTTTCTATCTTCGACAACCGGTGCCTGACACGATCTTCTGACAGTCGAAGCGACTGTCCTCAACAATTTCCGCTGCGCCCAGGAGGCCGAGTACCGACATGGTGACCGAAGAGGATGTCTGAAGGGAACTCGCGGAGCCGTTCTGGATCAGATTGAACTCTGGACAAGGGACTTTGACGAGCCCCCCGTCTACTGGTTGAACGGCCTGGCCGGAACGGGAAAGAGCACCATCGCCCAGACGATCGCCGAGAGGGTGTTCGCGGATGGACAGCTCGGGGCCTCATTCTTCTGCTCGCGAGACTTCGATGACCGGAGCAATCTCCACTTCATATTCCCCACTCTCGCCGTCCAGCTCGCGCGCAAGTATCCCGACTTCAGATCGATCTTCGTCCCATTAGCACAGTCGGATCCAGGAGTCGCCTACGAGTCCCTGTATCACCAAATGGACAAGTTGATCGTAGAACCCCTCAGAGAGTGCGCCATCTCAACAGTGATCATCGTTGACGCCCTGGACGAGTGCAAAGATGACGAACCCGCTTCTGCGATCCTGTCGGTCCTTGGGCAGTTCGTATCTGAGATCCCCAAGGTCAAGTTCTTCCTCACCGGTCGTCCGGAGTCACGCATTCAGGAAGGTTTTCGTCTTCCGCTGCTAGCAAAAGCGACAGACGTCCTTATCCTCCACGAAGTCAAAGCGGGTCTCGTCCACAACGACATTCGGCGGTTCCTCAAACATGGTTTCCTGGAAATCGCGAACTGCCGGAATGGACTGGTTGGTTGGCCGACGGAAGAGCAGCTGGACCTCCTTTGTGAGCGGGCAGGGGGGTTGTTCATCTATGCCGCGGCAACCGCCAAGTTCATCGACAACCGGAATGATAACCCCAGGGAGCGGCTGGACTTCCTTCTCCGATCACCCGAGAACAGCGCTCACGAAGGGAAAGCCAAGCTGAAGACGAACACGACTCTCGACTCACTCTACGTGACGATTCTTCAGGGTGCCTTCGGTGACGATGACCCGCGGACCGACCCCAGGGTCCGTTCTGTCCTCGGCGCCGTGATCCTTGCCGCAAATCCCCTTTCTCCATCTACCATCGCTGCGTTCCTGGGCTTTGATACAGAAGACGTCTTCCACCTCCTTTCATCATTTCACTCGCTCCTTGTCCTTCAGCAGGACGCCAAACACCCCGTTCGGCCCTTCCATAAATCCTTCCCCGACTTTCTCGTCGATCCGGTCCGGTGTATTAACCCGAGATTTCGTATCTCTCGTCCCGACCACCATTCGGAACTTGTAATTGGCTGCCTGGAGCTAATGAACGGAATGTTGAAGAAGAATATGTTCGGATTCCCAGATGGCTCCACGAACGATGAGCCTGATGACTTGCGGAAGAGGGTCGAGGGAAATATCGACCATGGTTTACGATATGCGTGCGAGTCGTGGAATAAGCACCTCGTCGATGCGAGCACAGCGCCCACCCATGTGGTCAAAATCACTTCTGTCCTACACCAATTCCTGGAGCAAAAGTTTGTATTCTGGCTGGAGGTACTTAGCATCCTTGGCACCGTAAGGAATGCAGTTGACGCATTAGAGGTGGCCAGAAAGTGGCTGGAGGTGTGTCGAGACTGTATGCTTGACGAATTCCCTGAATTTGCTCATACTACATCCAGGAATCATCGACTCTTGACCTCGTAAACGACTGCTTTCGGTTTGTCGCCAGCTTTTTCGAGGTCATCAGCGCGTCCGCTGCACACATCTATCACTCGGCCCTTCCCCTATCCCCCCGGACGTCAATCGTGCGGAGACTGTACGAGCCACATGCTGATCCCTTGATGAGGATTGTGCAAGGGGTCCCGACGTCGTGGAATCCGGCTATCACGGCCGTGAAATGTTCTGATGCTATCGAGCGCATCGTATGGTCACCGTGCAGTAGGTTCATCGCGATCGCCTGCTACAAAGAGACACAAATATTGGATGCAACAACTCTCGAACGAGTCAAATCCCTCGCAGCGCAGGGGGATCGCAGTCAATCGCTCACTTTCTCTGCTGAAAGTCGCTTGTTAACACGACTCAACGGCGAACCGGAAGAATTTATCAGTTGGGACCTCCAGACAGGCGTTCCGGCCAGCATCATCTCCTCAGACAAGGAGGAAAGGGGGCGGCGGGTACATATCCAAGAGGCACTCTCGATCACTTATTCTGGATGTGGAACGATGTTTGGAGTCTTGTTTAAGCATCACAATGTTGCTGTCATCGTTACCTACAATGTTCTCTCCAGCACATCTACGGGTTATTATCCAGTTGAAAGGCCGGTCGTAAGCATAATCTGGACACACGACAAATCCATTCGATTCGCAACTTATGGGCGAGGGTCCATCACGATATGGGAAGTCGGATTCGTCTTGGAACACCCGGCCACGGAGGTCGAGTCCCTGCCCACCCCGAACAATTTTGATCCCTCAAGTCGATTCCTCTTCTTACCCGCATGCTCCCGGCTCGCCTTCATCCTCAATGATAGTGTCTTCGTGTGGGACGCCCGACATTCAAAACTCCTCCTGAGTTCTGCAGACATCAGGCGGCCGAAGGACTATAGTATGACCTTCTCCTCCGATGGGCGCTTCTTTGCGTGTGGAACTCACAGCCAAGAAATTTACCTCTGGAAGGACTCCCCCACTGGATATACCTTTCATCAGAGGCTCGTGTCCAGCAGCCTTTCCCGTTCTCCCCCTCCACTTCTCTCCCCAGATGGACGATCGATTATCGTATTTGGTCATTATGACCTTCAGTTATGGCGTACAACAGATCCAACCCCCTCCCTCTTTGGTGTCCCAGCTCGGGATCTTCAGAGCATCCAACATTTCGTTTTTGGATTTTCACCGGATGAATTGCTGGCAGCGGCTGCGCGGTTGAACGACAACACAGTCACAGTTCTCGACCTCAGGTCTGGTGTCCCACGGTTGATGATTGATTCGGGTGTGAAGATTCACGGTTTGAGGGTGGGTGGGAGCACTGTTGTTGTTGTGGGTGAGGGGAAGATCGTCACCTGGAACTTGCCTCAAAGAGATCATGCTCTCAATGCCACCGCGAACGTTAACGATAGTATTCGGACAACAATCTTCGGTCATTCATCACTGTCCTTCAGCTCGCCATTTTCCGCCTCAATATCTCCAGATTTTAACTACACTGCAATCGCAAGGTTTGGGGTGAGCGGCCCATACTTCCATATCTACGACATGACCACTGGGAAGCATCTCGCAGTAATCGACACACACGGGAGTGAGGTGCGGTTCAGTCCGGACGGGCGCAACCTCTGGTCTCACTCCTTCGGCACAACGCAGGGGTGGGCGATCATAAAGGATAGTAAATCCAACTTCCTCAAGATGGAGTGTCTAGGACAAGCTAGGTGTCCACCAGGAGAATGTCCCTGGGCGCCCCCCTGTAATTACGAAATTACGGACGACGGATGGGTATTCAACCCCAATAGGAAGCGGCTCCTATGGCTGCCTCCTCACTGGCGGTCGTTTGAAATTGACAGGATGTGGAGTGGGCGGTTTCTCGCACTTCTGCATGGTCAACTCCCAGAACCTGTAATTCTGGAGGTACTAGAGTGACCGGCAGTCTGTGTCTCCTTTCCTCTCGCGACTTTCTTTTCATCCTCCGCTATGTTCTACGTCTCATTTGAGTTTTAGGCAATAGTATAGTAGCAATTGTGTGTTCTTCACGATCTTACTGGGTATTTATCCTTCAGGTCATGTATGAGAGATTGAGCTGCTCTGTATGTTGTGTAGGTTCGATCTGATTCATGGTTACCGTTTAATAACGAAATGCGGCAGGGGGATGTCGCCGCAGCAAAGGCGTTCCACGAAGGATCATACCTGGAGTCAGAGTTCACGTGGGATGTATGATTGTTGACGACCGTCATTCACATTACTTGTCAAACACGGTACCAATTGTGAAGTTTGACGCACACGCGCGGCATTCTTTTGAGCATTCTGTTCGTCCGACTCTGGGAAATAGTGTTTGCAACATAAGAATTACACAAGACGCGCGCCGGCACCTGCCTCCAACATTGTTGTCATCTCCCAAGAAACAGCCCTGATGGGTGTCCCTGGTCAACAAAGTCACCATTGAGATCTTGAGAGTTGAAGTCACTTCCTGGTCGTTTGAATCGAGCCCCGGGAGAAAGAAAGAACGACACAATATCTCGACGCGTTGTAGGGACGGCGTGTCTGGTCATCAGGTCAGAATCCGTGTTAAAACCGGTTGTAATGCATGTCAGGGCACGGCAGTTGCTAATGGTCATTTGGAGACTTGGGGATTTTCTCGCGGAATCCTAGGAATGATCGTATTGCGTGCAACCCACTGGGCCAGTCGGCCAGGTTCAACCCAAGAGCCAACCCCGGAGTCTCAAGGGGGCGTTTCTGGGTGGCGGACTGATAGTGAAGGAACGCAAGTCTCCGTAGGGGGGACCACCACCCTCGATATACACTCAAGGAACACCCGGGTGAAATATATCTTGCTTTTCTAATCCGACCTCGAGCTTCCGAAGGTTGGCCGGCATCTTTACACGTGAGCAAAGCGCTTTGGACGGCTGCTATTGCACAGTCGATTTGGGCCAAATGGTGTCCATTTGAATGACGCTCCTTTTTCCAGTGGACGGCGGAAACAGGCGCGATCAAACGAAGGCCGTCAAAGTTGAAACGTTGACCTGTGATCGCGGCCATGGGGATGACGTCTCAGATCTCAGCACTCAGCATTCAGGCAGCGATGTACCCCAAACCCCGCGAATGCTTACCATGACCGGGGATCTCAACGCCCAGATCGGACTGTGGGACTTCGAGTCCGTCGGCCTGGCTCCCTGCCCGGCACCCACGATCCAATGGGCAGAGGTCTTTTGTGCTGCCTTCTGATACGTGCGGTGGCACTGCGTACACCCCCATAGAAATTTAAATGGCCATTCTTGCCACGATCGCACCAGGAGCTCAAGTGAGTGATATGAAATCCCTACCTTATCCCGGTTCGCATGGGATGTTGATGAATTGTATCATCTGATATCCCCGCGTCTGTTTTCCGTGAGTATACATAAAGTGGATTGCCCTGTGTTTGGGTTGAGGATTGCCACGATGGGCCTCTACACGAAGTCTCTGGTATTTCTCGCCATCGCCGTCGCGCAAACCTTTGGGGCGATCTACGATCAGGTCTCTCAGCTCCCAACCCATACCTACGATTATGTCATCGTCGGAGGCGCGTCGCACCACAGTCTACGCTATGAACTGAAGAGAGGAGCTCAGGAGCGATGATTCCTAGGTGGTACCGCCGGCAATGTGGTTGCAAATCGTTTGACCGAAAACAGCAACGTCCAAGTCCTCGTCCTCGAGGCCGGAGCAAGGTGAGCTCCATCGGTTTTCATTCCACCAAAGACGACCGCGCTCACTGAACCGTAGCAACGAAGGCGTCATTGCGTCCATCATCCCGCTTCTGGGTCCCTCTTTGGTACCGTCCGTGAGTTTTATTGGTCACAGCCGCGTTTCTTCAGTTCGCTTACCGGAGGAACAGCCATACGATTGGAACTGCACTACATCTCCCCAACCTGGCCTCAATGGCCGCAGCGTTCTGTACCCCCGCGGGAAGATTTTGGGCGGGTCGAGTTCCACCAGTAAGTCGCTCTGCCCGTACCGTGGTTACATCACGCTTACCTTCTGGACTCGCTCAGACTACATGGTATACAATACCGGTTCCAAAGACGACTGGGATCACATCGGTAGAATCACCGAAGACCCCGCCTGGACCTGGGACGCAATGGCACCCTATCGTGATCTGAACCAGAGATACGTCCCGCCGAACGATCACCACGACGATGTAAGTCAGAAGCAGACATTTTCTCTCCTCCATTCTTATCACTATTCCCAGACGAACCAGTACCTTCCGGAGGCACACAGCCGCGACGGGATGGTACCCATCAGTCTTCCTGGGTACACATGGCCTATCGACTCAAGAATCGCCGCGGCCACCACCGAACCGTCATTTGTATCCGACTTCCCCTTCCAACGCGACATGAATACCGGAAATCCTGTACGCCCTCTAACGGTCGTCATGTTATCCGGGCAGTTTTTTAATTGGCCATCGTTACGGGAAACAGATCGGCTTCGGTTGGGTACAGGGCACTATCGGCAGCGGCAAGCGCAGCAGTTCTGCCACCACCTACGTTTGACCGAATTATGTCAATCGCCCAAACCTGCACATCCTGGTTAACGCTCAAGCTACGAAGCTCCTCGAAGCGACCGGCCTTCGTACCGCGACTCCTTGCTTCAACGTGGTTGAGTTGGAGCCGGACCTTCTAGTAAGTTGACGAGCCCACGATCGTTCATCCTCTCGTTTACAGTGTACCAGGTCAGAGGTGGGAAGTGACCGCCCGTAAGGAGGTCATTCTAAGCGCGGGGGTGTTCGGCACTCCACAGCTTCTTATGCTCTCCGGAATTGGAGATCCGGCCGAACTCAAGAGTTTGGGCATCGACACCCGTGTCGACCTCCCTTCAGTCGGCAAGAACATGAGTGACCACACATCCCTCATAAATGCTTGGCAGATCAATACCAACGAGACCTTCGAGACCTACCTTGCTCCCGACGCTCTCCCTCAGAGCATTCAAGAATGGAATCGGACTCACCGTGGACCACTCTCGTGGACAGTTACTAACCAGATGGCTTGGATGAGGCTTCCCCGGAATGACACGATCATCCAGACTCACGGAGATCCTTCCCCTGGCCCAACTTCAGCCCATTACCAACTCTTCTGGGTGAATGGGTGGATAGTCCCCGGGGTCCCTAAACCAGAGGGAAGCTGGATGTCGTTCCTTACCAATCTCATTTCCCCAACCTCCCGTAAGCACCCCCCTCTGTCCACCCCCTCGTCCAACCCCTCATTTTCTTTTCGGCCGGATAGGCGGATCATTGAAGCTAAGGAGCCTGGATCCATTTGATCCTCCCATCATCGATCCGAATTATCTGGCCACCGAGTTTGACATCAAGACTATCATCGCCGCCCTCAAAGCTGCTCAGCGATTCCTCACTGCTGAGGCTTGGAAAGGGTTTATTGGCGTCCCGTGGGCGGATCTGGGTTCCGCGAACACAGACGAGGAGTTGGTTCAGTATGTCAGGAACCACGCTTTGACGTACGTTGAGATCCTGGATCATTTCGCTCTTGGATCTCCTGACGCTAGTGGTTGGGTGTAGCGGAGTGCACGCAGTTGGAACGGCAGGGATATCTCGGCGTGGGGATCCGTGGGGAGTTGTAGATCCCGACTTGAGGGTCAAAGGGGTGAACGGTCTTCGGGTCGTCGATGCGAGTGCCCTGCCCTACGTTCCTACCGCTCACAGTAAGTCCCTCTCGATAGTGTGGGGGCCGGTGTCTGACTGTTTTCAATAGCGCAAGGACCGGTGTATCTCCTTGCCGAGGTTGCTGCCGCGAAGATAAAGGCAGGATGGTGATGCTTTGACGATATCCTTCAGAAGTACCTCGGAAAACTGCATACGATCTCTCGCGTTTATCATTTCACCTTGTCGTTAGTCTTGCATTTCTTGTTGTTCGTACGCATAGACGTAGAAACTCCTGTACCACCAAGCCCAGTTTAATACATCCTCGCGTTTTCAAGACCGCCCAGCATTTGTTTGCGTTCTCGATTTCTCAGTCCAGTTTTCAGTTCTGTACTACATTTTGCTGCTGCGACCATAAAATCTTGTATTCGAGGGTCCCATCTCAATCGTCGATTCTGAGATGCCAGACTATGTTCGCTTTCATCAAACGATGCAACTGGTATTCGTACATACGTGCGCTCTATGTATTGCCCTTGTGTTCCACGACTTCGTCACCTGAATGCTTTCTGAACAGCTCCCAGTGGCAGGGCTGGTCCTGCGGTGGACTGAAAGGGACGTAACAGCCGTGAGCTGGGAATAACCCATTGGTAAAAGCGACGGATGAGCGCTGCATTCTTCACGATCTCCGATTGGTATTTACCCTTCAGCTCATGTATTTATATTAGAGATGAAGACACTATATGTTGCGTAGGTTCAGTCTGGTTCCTTACTGCCGTATAATAACAAAACGCAGCAGGGGGGCATCGCTGCGGCGAATGCATTCCACGAAGGACCATACCTAGAGTCAGAGTTCACGTGGGGTGCATGATTGTTGATGACCGCCATTCACATTACTTGTCAAACATGGTACCAATTGTGAAGTTCGACGCACACATACAGCATTCGTTTGAGCATTGTGTTTGCCCGAGTCTGGGAAATAGCGTTCACAACATAAGAGTCACACAAGATGCGCGCCGGCACCGGCCTCCAGCATTGTTGTCACCGCCATCATTGTGGGTGATGGCGATGCTTCTTTCTGGTCAATGCTCGTGACTTTACCGCGACGTGTATGTGGGCGATCTATGGAAGATGATGGATGTTGAATGGATGGAGTTGTAAGCCTAGGTGCCATTCAATGACGCAGGGTCGACGTTGTGAAGATCTGGGTGCAGAGAGCGGTTGTGAGAGAGTCAGATATGGTGGCTGGCGAAGTACGACACCACGAGCGGATGGGAATCGCCCAAGATGGACTCATGTCCGTCTTGCGAACGAGCAGTAAGAGCGAGTGCCATGTCACCAGATGTCTGCTGATGGAGGAAAATGCGGCCCGGGAACCCTGCCGAGAAACCATCTGGAGATGGACGTCTCCGCCAACAAAGTCACCGTTGAGAGTCGACGTCACTTCCTGGTCATTTGAATCGAGCCCCGGGAGAAAGAAAGAAGACCGACGCAATAGCTCGGCGCGTTATAGGGACGGAATGTCTGGTCATCAGGTCAGAATCCGTGCTAAAACTGGTTAGAATGCATGTCAGGAACGGACTACCCTGCACGACAGTTGCTAACGGTCAGTTGGAGACTCGAAGTTTTTCTCGCGGAACCCTAGGGATGATCGTATTGTGTGCAACCCACTGGGCCAGTCGGCCAGGTTCAGCCCAAGAGTCAACCTGGGAGTCTCGGGGGTGATTTTCTGGGCGGCTAGCCGACAGTGAAGGAACGTAAGTCTCCGTTGGAGGAACTACCACCCTCAAAATGCACTCAAGGAACATCCGAGTGAAGTAACTTTTACTTTTCTAATCCGACCTCGAGTGGCCTAGGCTTCCGAAGGTTGGCCGGCATCTTTACACGTGAGCAAAGCGCTTTGGGCGGCTGCTATTGCACAGTCAAATTGGACCAAATGGCGTCCGTTCGAATGAAGCTCCCTTTTCCAGCGGACGGCGGAAACGGATGCGGTCGAAAAAAGGCCGTCATTGACCTGTGATCGCGGCCATGAAGATGAAGTCTCAAATCTCAGTACCCAGTATCCAGGCAGCGATGTACCCCAAACTGCGTGAATGCTTACCGTGACCAGGGATCTCAACACCCAGGTCGGACTGTAGAGCTCCGAGTCCATCGGCCATGCTCCCTGCCCGGCATCCCGTCGCTATCCCACTATCCAATGGGCAGAGGTCTTTTGCGCTGCCTTCTGATACGTCCGATGGCACTGCGTACACCCCTGAAGAAATCGAATAGCCGTTCCTGCCACGATCGCACCAGGAGCTCAAGTGAGCGATATGAAATTCCTATCCTGGGATGTTGATTGAATTGCATCAACGATATCCCCATGTCCGTTTTCCGTGAGTATAAAGTGGATTCGGGTTTGGGTTGAGGATTGCCACGATGGGCCTCCACACTAAGTCTCTGGTGTTTCTCGCCGTCGCCGTCGCGCAGACCTTCGGAGCGATCTACGATCAGGTCTCTCAGCTCCCAACCCATACCTATGATTATGTCATCGTCGGAGGCACGTCGCACGACTGTCTGCGCCATGATCTGAGGAGAGGAACCAACAGCGATGATTCCTAGGTGGTACCGCCGGCAATGTGGTTGCAAATCGTTTGACCGAAAACAGCAATGTCCAAGTGCTCGTCCTGGAGGCCGGAGCAAGGTGAGCTCCATCAGTCTCCATCACACCAACGACAACCACGCTCACTGAACCGTAGCAATGAAGGCGTCATTGCGTCCACCATACCACTTCTGGGTCCCTCTTTGGCACCGTCCGTGAGTTCGATCAGTCACAACCGCGTTTCTTCAGTTCGCTTACCGGAGAAACAGCCATACGACTGGAATTACACTACAGCTCCGCAGCCTGGTCTCAATGGCCGCAGTGTTCTGTACCCACGCGGGAAGATTTTGGGCGGGTCGAGCTCCACCAGTAAATCGCTCTGCCCATAGCGTGGCTACATCACGCTTACCCTCTGAACTCGCTCAGACTACATGGTGTACAATACCGGTTCCAAAGACGACTGGGATCATATCAGTAGAATCACCGGAGACCCCGCCTGGACCTGGAACGCAATGGGACCTTATCGTGATCTGAACCAAAGATACGTCTCGCCGAATGACCACCACGACGATGTCAGTCAGAAGCAGGGATTTTTTCTTCTCCACTCTTATCACTCTTCCCAGACGAACCAGTACCTCCCGTCAGCACACAGTCGTGACGGGATGGTATCCATCAGTCTGCCTGGGTACACATGGCCTATCGACTCAAGAATTGCCGCAGCCACCACTGAACCGTCCTTTGCATCCGACTTTGCCTTCCAACGCGACATGAATACCGGAAATCCTGTACGCTTTCTAACGGTTGTCATATTATCCGGGCAGTTTTTTAATTGGCCCTCGTTACGGGGAACAGATTGGCTTCGGTTGGGTACCGGGCACCATCGGCAACGGCAAGCGCAGCAGTTCTGCCACCACCTACGTCGGGCCGAATTACGTCAATCGCCCAAACCTGCACATCCTGGTTAACGCTCATGCTACGAAGCTCCTCGAGGCGACCGACCTTCGTACTGTGACTCCTTGCTTCAATGTGGTTGAGTTTGCAACCGGACCATCTAGTAAGTTGACGAGCCCACAATCACGCATCCTCTCGTTTACGGTGTATCAGGTCAGAGGTGGGAAGTGGCCGCCCGTAAGGAGGTCATCCTAAGCGCGGGGGTGTTCGGCACTCCACAGCTTCTTATGCTCTCCGGAATTGGAGATCCGACCGAACTCAAGAGTTTGGGCATTGCCACCCGTGTCGACCTCCCTTCAGTCGGCAAGAACATGAGTGACCACACATTCCTCATAAATGCGTGGCAGATGAATACCAATGAGACCTTCGAGACCTACCTTGCTCCCGACGCTCTCCCTCAGAGCATTCAGGAATGGAATCGGACTCACCAGGGACCACTCTCATGGACAGTCACTAACCAGATGGCTTGGATGAGGCTTCCCCGGAACGACACGATTATCCAGACTCACGGAGATCCTTCCCCCGGCCCAACTTCGGCGCATTACCAACTCATCTGGGCGAACGGGTGGATAGTCCCCGGGGTCCCTAAACCAGAGGGAAGCTGGATGTCGTTCGGTACTAATCTCATTTCCCCAACTTCCCGTAAGTGTCTCTCTGTTCACCCCCTCGTCCAATCCCTCATTGTCTTTTGGGCTGAATAGGTGGGACATTAAAGCTAAGGAGTCTGGATCCATTTGATCCCCCCATCATCGATCCTAATTATCTGGCCACCGAGTTTGACATCAAGACTATTATCGCCGCCCTCAAAGTCGCTAAGCGATTCCTCACTGCTCAGGCTTGGAAAGGGTTTATTGGCGTCCCGTGGGCGGATCTGGCTTCCGCAAACACAGACGAGGAGTTGGTTCGGTATGTCAGGAACCACGCTACCACGTACGTTGAGTTTCTGGGTCATTTCACTCTTGGATCTCCTGACACCAGTGGCTGGGTGTAGCGGAGTACACGCCGTTGGAACGGCAGGGATATCTCGGCGTGGGGATCCGTGGGGAGTTGTGGACCCAGACTTGAGGGTCAAAGGGGTGAACGGGCTTCGGGTCGTCGACGCGAGTGCCCTGCCCTACGTTCCTACCGCTCACAGTAAGTCCCTCTCTATCGTGTGGAGGCCGGTGTCTGACTGTTATCAATAGCACAAGGGCCGGTATACCTCCTCGCCGAGGGTGCTGCCGCGAAAATAAAGGCAGGATGGCGATAGTTTTTTGATATCCTTCAGAGGTACCTTGGAAAACTACATACGTTCTCTTGCGTTTGTCATCGCACCCTGCCGTTAATCTTGCTTTCCTCATTGTTCATACGCGTAGATGTAGAGAAACTCCTGCGCTTCCGAGCTGAGCTTAATATATCTTCGCGCCTCCAGGACCACCCAGCACTTGCTTGGGTTCTTGATTCCTCGATCCACTGGCAGTCGTCAGTCCCGCACCACATTTCGCTGCTGCGACCACAAAATCTTGCATTCGAGGGCCCTATCTCAATCGTCGATGCTGAGATGCCAGACTATGTTCGTTTTCATCAAACGATGCAACTGGTATTCGTACATACGTGCGCCCTATGTATCGCTTTTGTGTTCCACGACCTCGTCACCTGAATGCTTTCTGAACAGCTCCCGGTGGAAGGACAAGTCCTGCGGTGGACTGAAAGGGACGTAACAGCCGTGAGCTGGGAATAACCCATCAGTAAAAACAGCGGATGAGCGTCGACACTACCCATAATCGCCCAACGCGGTCCGGCTCCCGTCGCTCATCATATCTGAGACATCAAGCATCCCCATAGGCTGGAACCCAGAGAGGCGAACCGAATGCAGCAGCTTCCCCATGTGCCGTGGCCTTTCCCCCCTCTGATAGGTTTCGACTATCGCTGACTCAAGAGTTGCATGGTCATGTGTGGTGCTGTGGAACAAAGCCGATATCAATGGTTTGCGGCATCCCCTGGGGTCAAAAACGCGTGAGTCGGATGCGAGCCCGTGGCACCCCACTCTCCTAAACCTCAGACTTTGATGTATAACACAGGTACAATTGCCTCTGGACAAACCAACACCGAAAAACGAAAAGAAAAAAAAGCTCGGGGCGACAGACTGTGATTGACAAGTATATCGGACATGCGTCGGGCCGTCTCTGTCGAGGAGCCGGGCACAGGCCTCCACTCTGGTGGACACGTCGATGACCCCGCGTAAACGAGTGGGTACTCTAAACACAATGGGTGGAAGAGAGACTGGCCCGAAATCTATGGAACTACGGGTTCGGTCACCCGCTGTCGAAAAGTCGTGGGTCCCAGGCACAATGCGAGTAAGCAAATTCAGATCATAATGAATGTTGCACGGAAAGATAAGATTAAACGTTGTCCGGCGAGCCGGGATGAAGCGTCGCCTGGAAAGTTCGCAGGTGGCCAACTAGGGTCCGGAAAAGGGGTGGTACTTATTACCAGAACGACTGCTTCTATCAAGAAAGACCTTCGTGAACAAACTGAGGTGCCACCCCGTTAACCCCAAAATCTCCAACCGTCCATCGAATCCTCCACTCACCTCGTCCTGGAGTTCAACCCTGGATTCGACCGCTCGACTACAGGCGCTACGAGGTCCGCAACGTCGCTTTCCCAAAATGGAGTGCATCCCCGGAACTGGCGCTCGGGGGTGACGGGGGTCTATGAATCGATTGAGAAGGAGATGGGAGGTGGTGATAACCTCGAGTTTGGATGGAGTCAGGGATGACACGGGTGGCGATGTCAGTGGCGATGTGTCGTTTATATCAGATGCCGATTCGTTGGCCCTTTCGTGCAGAAACACCTTCATACGAGGTCATTTGACAGAAACACGAACACAAGGGCTGGGAACTCACCACGCAGGGTTAGACTCTGGGAGCACACAGGGACCACGCCGGCGGACCAAGCCTTCTCAGTATCTCAACCTTATCCTCGTCTATCCCCAACTCCTCTTTTGCTTCCCTCAGTGTGGCATACAAAATCGGTTCACCGGCCGACCATTCCGCCTGGGAAACCTGACCATCTTGGGTGAAGAGCGACAAGGGGGCAAAAAAACACGCACCTGACTTCCCTGGAATGTGTGCAGACCTTCCCCTTCACTTCGAGCAGCAAGCCTGGATTGTCGTCGGGGTTGCGGAGTGGGATGGTGACTGCCGTGAGTCCCGGCGATGGAACGGTTCGTGATGTATGCTGTCGGTGACGCGTTCCTGATTGACCTTAGGAATCTTCTAGTGAACGGAGAGACCAAGGAGACGATGGAGACATTCGGGTTGGGTATCGGCAGTCGAGACATTTCCGGGGGGGGGGTGTCATCCTCTGCTGGCGGGTCTATCATGAGTGGTGATGAAAGTGATCGACTAGTATGCACCTTCCCCTGGCCGTTTCGAACCCCACCTCTTGTACCCTGCGGCCACGCTTGAAGCATGAAGCTTGACAATCTTGAAGCCCCAAGCCCGACCTAGCCACCGAGGTATCCGCCCGATATCCCACCCCGATTGTCCTATGGCTCGACGTAGTTTCGCCGAGTTTCACCCTTCTTGTCTCTACCAGAGTGACTGGCAATATGTATTTCCCTTCCTCCCTCACAACTTTCTTTTCATCCTCCGCTATGCGCTACATATTGTTCAAATTTTAGACGGTAGCATGGTAACCATGTATTCTTCACAACCTCACTTGGTATTATCCTTTAGCCTATGTATTAGGAGCGAAGACGCTCCATACATTGTCTAGATTCGGTCTGGTCCCTGGCTGCCGCCTAATGGCGAACTGGATCAGAGGGACGTCGCCGCGGCGAAGGCATTTTACGAAGAATCGTACCTTAACTCGCGGTCCGTGCGGGATACATGGTTTTTGACGACCCTCGTAGTCTCACTTCGCATGAATGTCATGCCACATGGTTTATCGAACTGCATGACTCTACCAATTGTGAAGCTCGACGCGTGTAGCATTCGCTACTCAACCTGAGCGTTCCGTTCGTCCGAGTCCGGGAGGTGGAGTTCGTAGCATATATAACCTGGCACAGCCCGTAGAGAACCACATAAGAAAGGAAGCACGAAATATCAAGAGCTGAGGCCTGAGGCATGTGCATGAGGTCCAATTGAATATCTGAAAAAAGCATGACGTTACAACAACGAATTATTCCACCCAAGGTGGCCCGCGTTTAGTGGTGATGACCACCGAGAAAGATCTTTGTGAATAGTTTGGGATACCATCCAATTAATATCTAGATCTCCAACCGCCCATCGAATCCTCCCACCTTGTCCTTGGAGCTCGAACCCGCATACGATTGTTCAACGTTCAGCTCCAGGTGCTACGAGGCCCATGTGTAACATCACATGTTCAATATGAAGTAGATCCGCGGAACTTGCGCTCACGGAGATAACGGGGGTCTGTGAGTTAGTTGAGGGGGAGATGGAAGGCGGTGGCAACCTCGACTTGGGATTGCGTCAGGGATGATAGTCAATGGCGACGTATCGTCTACGTTGGGGGCTGACTTGTATGGCCTTTCTTGCAGAAACGTCTTCATACGAGGTCATTTGACAGAAACACGGACGCAAGCCTCGGAACTCACCACACGGTAGGGCCAGACTCTAAGACCATTCAGCGACCGCGTCGGCGGACGGAGCCTTCTCAGTATCTCAACCTTATCCTCATCTATCCCCACCCCTCCTTCGTTTCCCTCGGCGCGGCGTGCGAAATCGATTCATCGGTCGGGTCGACCTTTCCGCCTGGGAAGGCCGACTGTCTTGGGTGAAGGGCGATAGAAAGAACAAAAACACGCGCGCCCAACTTCTCCGGAATGTGTCCGCACCCTCCCCTCACTTCAAGCAGCAAGCCGGAATTGTCGTTGAGATTGCAGAGTGGGGTTGTGACTGCCGCGTGAGTTTCTGCGGGACTGACGGAGTACTAGTTTGTAGCGTATGCTGCCAACAACGCCTTCCCGATCGTCCTTAGGGATCTTCCAATGGATGAAGAGGTCAAGGAGACGATGGAGGTATTGGGTTGAGTATCGACAGTCGAGAGATATCTGAGAGGGAGTGTCCACTGTCATCCTCTGCCGACGGGTTTGTCATGAGTGTGCTGGTGGCGACGACTCCGTTCCTGGGCGTTTCCTCCCGCTCCTACATCTCGCAGTCACCCTCGAGCTTGAGGGTTAGAGCTTGACCTGGCCACCCCGACCGTTCTGTGGTTCAGCATAGTTTCGTCGGGTTTCATCCATGTATCTCCGGGAAATGGCGGCGGGGGGTAGGAGATACTTGCATGTAGCACCACACATTACTGCCCCAAGCATGATAGGCGCATTTCCGCGCGAGAGGATATCGACCGAAGTAGGCCTAAATGAGTGTCGGCTTGATCCAGGTTGACCAACGACCAACAAGAGAACCGCCCCGATGTGACCCGCCGCCGAGGCTCCCGTCCTACGACACCTCAAAAGCCCGAAAAGCCTCCTAGATACATTCGCTGGGTTTACTGGCCAGGGCGCCCTAAACGAAATCTGCGGGTTGGCAGCCCCAGTGATGAGCCATAATCGATTGGCCCGGAACCTTCGCACGAAGGTTTGACGATTCCGTATGAACTTGTTTGTACGCCAAAAACGGTTGATCGACGTGTCGCCACGCCAATGGACAGATGAGAAGGGCGGTGCCTGGCGTTGTGGGTCCACCCCTTTGGTTTCATCTTTTCCCCGAGAACATAGATGAATCGCCTCTTCAACAAAAAGCGCAAGAAATCACCCGGACCTCCGCAGCAACCGGGGGCCTCTACCAACACCGTTGCTGGGCCTGGATTCCGAGCAGAGGTGGACATCGACCCAAAAGGTGGGCGGAATTATTCTTATCAGGATCTAGGGGTAGATTGAGTTGATTTGACTACGATACTAGGCGAGAGGGACAGCAAGAGTACGTGGATCGTATCTCAGGACAAGAGTGGTGGAGGCCAAGACCTTCCCCCACAGGAAGCTTCTACATCTGGCGTTGTCGACGCTGGCATTGGACGCGGGAACGATCCCACGAGTGAGTGCTTCCGATCCCTGTCATTCGGACCGATCTTTACATCTTCGTTCTTCTCCCCACTAGACGAGGACATTGGTGACACCGGAGGGGGAGAAAGCGATCCAGCAGATGCATCGAGAGGTACGTGCCAATGCCATTATTGCGTTGGCTTCCTTTGACGTGTACAAGCTGCGAAGATGGCTCGGAGGGGGACAGTGCTTGGGGGTGCCGCCATTCCCGTCGATGCCGCGAGAGAAGTCATAGATGGATTCGGACTTCTCAAAGCCGTTCTAGGGGCCATTTCCGCCGTCTATGCTAATTACGAAGTTCGCTTACAACCCTGCTTATATTCAAAACCCCTCTTTGACCAACCAATCCGCAGGAATTCGCATTCGGGAACAAGATTGAAGACCTCCTCTCACGTCTAGCCGCACTGGAGGCACGATTTGCAACGCGTCCCGATGACGTGGCAGAGCAGAGGCGCCGGAGAGATCTGATACGGTATGCCACTTTCCCTGTTGAGACCCGGCTCTGAGTTCCCTCCAGCAAACTCGAGGCCATCGAGGGACAATTGCGGTTGTTGTATGGGCGGCCATTGCTGCAGAGACCTGCTGACCACGTTCAAGACGACGAAGATGTGTTTCAACTTCTCGAAGATCTACGAGAGGCCATCTCCGACCATCAGGTCTGTCCATACACTTAACACTGTTCTCAACGCTGACAAGGACAGCAGGCGGTGGAACAGATAGCGATCCATGAACAAGGACGCAAGGTGATTGTGAGTATTCCGTTTCGCATCAAAGCAATCGCAATAACCTTTCGACAGAACACAGGTCAGAACATCCCCCATCTTCGACAACTGGCCCTTGATGCGATCTTCTGACAGCCGAAGCGACTGTCCTCAACAACTTTCGCTATGCCCAGGAGGCCGAGTACAGACATGGCGGCCGGAAAGGTTGTCTCAAGGGGACTCGCAGAGCTGTTCTGGATCAGATCGAACTCTGGACAAGGGACTCTGACGAGCCTCCCGTCTACTGGTTGAATGGTCTGGCCGGAGCGGGGAAGAGCACCATCGCCCAGACGATCGCAGAGAGGGTATTTGCGGATGGACAGCTCGGAGCCTCATTCTTCTGTTCGCGAGATTTCGAGGACCGGAGCAACCTCCATTCCATATTCCCCACTCTGGCCGTCCAGCTCGCGCGCAAGTATGCCGAGTTCAGATCGATCCTTGTCCCGTTAGCACAGTCGGATCCAGGAGTCGCCTACGAGTCACTGTATCACCAAATGGACAAGTTGATCGTACGACCTCTGAGGGAGTGCGACATTTCGACGGTGATCATCGTCGACGCCTTAGACGAGTGCAAAGATGACGAACCCGCTTCGGCGATCCTGTCGGTCCTTGGACAGTTCATATCTGAGATCCCCAAGGTCAAATTCTTCCTCACTGGTCGTCCAGAGCCACGAATTCGGGATGGCTTCCATCTCCCACTGTTGGCGAAAGCAACGGATATCCTCGTCCTCCACGAAGTCGAGGCGGGTCTCGTCAACAACGACATTCGGCGGTTCCTGAATCACAGTTTCCTGGAAATCGCGAACCGTCGGAGTGGACTGGACGGTTGGCCGACGGAAGAACAATTGAACCTCCTTTGCGAGCGGGCAGGGGGGCTGTTCATCTATGCCGCGGCAACCGCCAAGTTCATCAACAACCGGAATGATAATCCCAGAAAGCGACTGGACTTCCTTCTTCAGTCACCCGAGGGCAGCGCTCACGAAGGGAAGGCTAAGCTGAAGACGAACACGACGCTCAATTCGCTCTACATGACGATTCTTCAGGAGGCTTTCGGTGACGATGACCCTCGGACCGACCCCAGAATCCGTTCCGTCCTCGGCGCCGTGATCCTTGCCGCCAATCCCCTTTCTCCATCTACCATCGCCGCGTTCCTGGGCTTCGATACAGAAGACGTCTACCACCTCCTTTCGTCATTTCACTCCCTTCTTGTCCTTCACCAGGACACCAGCCACCCCGTTCGGCCCTTCCATAAATCATTCCCCGACTTTCTCGTCGATCCGACCCGGTGCATTAACCCGAGGTTTCGCGTCTCCCCTCCCGACCACCATTCAGAGCTTGTAATCGGCTGCCTAGAGCTGATGAACGGAACATTGAAGAAGAATATGTTCGGATTCCCAGACGGCTCCGCGAACGATGAGGCTGATGGCTTACGGAAGAGGGCCGAGGGAAATATCGACCGTGGTCTACGATATGCATGCGAGTCGTGGCATAAGCACCTCGTCGATGCGAACACAGCACCCACCCACATGGCCAAAATCGCTTCCATCCTACGCCAGTTCCTGGAGCAAAAGTTTGTATTCTGGCTGGAGGTACTTAGCATCCTTGGCACCGTGAGGAATGCGGTTGGCGCATTAGAGGTGGCCAGAAAGTGGCTGGAGGTGTGTCGAGACTGTATGCATGACGAGTTTCCTGAATTTGCTCATACTGGATCCAGGGATCATCAACTCTTGACCTTGTGAACGATTGCTTTCGGTTTGTCGCCAGCTTTTTCGAGGTCATCAGCATGTCCGCTGCACATATCTATCATTCGGCCCTTCCCCTATCCCCCCGGACGTCGATCGTGCGGAGACTGTATGAGCCATATGCCGATCCCTTGACGAGGATTATCCAAGGGGTCCCGATGTCGTGGGATCCGGCTATCGTGGCCGTGAGGTGTTCTGATATTATCTATCACATCATATGGTCGCCGTGCAGTAGGTTCATCGCAATCGACTGCAAGATAGAGACACAGATACTGGATGCAACAACTCTCGGAAAAGTCAAATCCCTCGCACTGGAGGAGCATTACAGTCGATCGCTCACTTTCTCCGCTGAAAGCCGCTTGTTAACACAACTCAGTGACGAACCGGAAGAATTTATCAGTTGGGACCTCCAGACGGGTGTTCCGGCCGGTGTCATCTCCTCAAACGAGGAGGAAAGGGAGCAGCAATACCCGGGGGGTCACCAAGAGTGGGAAGAAGAGCCGGAAGGAATTACCCAAGAGGCACGCTCGATAACTTATTCTGCATGCGAAACGACGTTCGGAGTCTTGTTCAAGCGTCGCAACGTTGCTGTCATCATTACCTACAATGTTCTCTCCAGCACATCTACGGGTTATTATCCAATCGAAAGGCCGGTCGCAGATGTGATCTGGACACACGACAAATCCATTCGATTCGCAACTTTTGGGCCAGGGTCCATCACAATATGGGAAGTTGGATTCGTCTTGGAACACCCAGCCGCGGAGGTCGAGTCCCTGCCCACCCCGAACAATTTTGATCCCTCGGGACCATTCCTCTTCCTTCCCACATGCTCCCGGCTCGCCTTCATCCTCAATGATAGTGTCTTCGTGTGGGACGTCCGACATTCAAAACTCCTCCTGGATTCTGCAGACATCAGGATTCCCAAGGCCGGTAAGATGACCTTCTCCTCCGATGGGGGCTTCTTTGCATGTGGAACTGGTAGTCCGGAAATCTACCTCTGGAAGGACTCCCCCACTGGCTATACTTTTCATCGAAAGCTCGTGTCCAGCATCTATTTTCCCTATCCACTTCTCTCCCCAGATGGACGGTCGATTATTGCATTCTGCAATTGGGACCTTCAGTTATGGCGTACAACAGATCCAACTCCCCACCTCCTCAGTGTCCCAGCTCGGGATCCCCGGGACATCAAACCTTTCGTTCTCGGATTTTCACCGGATGAATCACTGGCAGTGGCTGCGCGGTTGGGGGACAACACGGCCACAGTTCTCGACCTCAGGTCTGGTGTCCCACGGTTGACGGTTGATGCGGGTGCGAAGATTTATGGTCTGGGGGTAACCGTGAGCACTGTTGTTGTTGTTGGTGAGGGTAAGACCGTCACGTGGAACTTGCCTCAAAGGGATCATGCTCTCGATGTCACCGCGAACATTAATGACAGTATCCGGACAACAATCTTCAATTATTCGCCACCCAAGTTCCACCCGCCATCTTCTGCCTCAATATCTCCAGATTTCAACCACATCGCCATTGCAGGACTGCGCATGGGCTTGCGTATCTACAACATGACCACTGGGAAGTATCTTGCAGGAACTGACACACCCTGCGACGATGTGTGGTTCAGTCCAGACGGGCGCAAACTCTGGTCTCACTTCACTGGCGTAACGCATGGATGGGCGATCGTAAAGAATAGCGAATCCATCTCCCTCAAGATGGAGTATCTAGGAAAAACTAGGTGTCCACCAGGAGAATATCCCTGGGAGCCCCCTTGTAATTACAAGATTACGGTCGATGGATGGGTATTCAACCCCAATGGGAAGCGGCTCTTATGGTTGCCTCCTCACTGGCGGATGGAGAGACTTAGAGGGATGTGGAGTGGACGGTTTCTCGCATTTTCCCATAGTAAACTCCCAGAGCCCGTAATTCTGGAGTTACTAGAGTGACCAGCAATCTGTGTTTCCTTTCATCTCACGACTTTCTTCTTGTCCTCCGCTATGCGCTACGTCTCGCTCGAGTTTTAGACGATAGCATAGTAGCAATTGTATATTCTTCACGATCTCACTTGGTGTTTATCCTTCGGCTCATGTATTACCGAGATGCTCTATATGATGTGTAGGTTTGATCTGATTCCTGGTTGCTGTTTGACTCCAGGTATGGTCTTTCGTGGAACGTCTTCGCCGCGGCGACGTCCCCCTGCCGCATTTCGTCATTAGAGTTCACGTTTTTTTTTTTTTTTAAATTCGATTTATCCCGACAACGGTAAACTAGTACATGGTCGGCGCCTTATCTTCCTAGCACACAGCTAAACGTCATCTCACAAGCAAGCAAATATAGAGTCCAGAATCCTATCCAGTCCAGAAAAAATGCGCCAGAAAAAGAAGATAAAAAGGGTTTCGGAGGGCCGGACCTATGGCCGGATAGGGAGGAAGCCGGGTGGCCTAAATAAAAGGAATCCCAAGGTCTAGTAGGAGACTTATGGGCGGGCTTGAAGAAAGATGAAGAATCCATCAGTTGTTGAAGTTATTCAGACATCCGGTCGCATGGTGGCAACCTGTTGAGGATGTGGGCTTGAGTATACTTGAGGAGGGTCGTCGTCGGTGCTTGCACGTATCTGGCCTAAAAGGAGTCCCGTCCTCAGATCAGTTAGACACTGCCGCCGCAAGTTTGCTTTCTTGATTTGGCTTGGCATGCTGTCTTGGGTCGATCCGAACGGCTTATTGCTCCTTGGTTCAACAGAGATTTGCAACGTGTCTTCACCCAGAGGGAGTCGGGTCCTTGGGCTGGGAAGGGCGTCGGTTGGAGACGGTTTCGTCTTGAGGAGGGGGCATCCACTCATCCTCCTGGAGTGGAGGAGCGTGGGACTTCGAGAAGGCCGCTGATTCCTTGAGAAAGGAGACCAGGGCGGGAACGGCGGAGGGAGAGAAGAGACGGGCGAGTGAGAACGTGGGATGATGGAGCGAGGGACATACCTTCTCCAGGTGTTCCCTGGCCCTTTCAAACTGTACGCAAGAGCGGAGTACATGGTCCCTCGTTTGCAGCAAAGGCTGGTCAGACGAGAGGACACAGGAGCAGGAGTTGGAAGAGCGTCTTGAAGGGACAAACCTGGAGAAGTACTCTCCTATATACCCGTGATTTGTGACGCATTGGACAAACCGGCTGAAGGTGGCGCGGTCTAGGTCTTTGAAGTGTGGATGGTGCGTGGGGCGGAGGGCAGGCCGAATGTATTGTGATGCAGGGTAGAACCCGCTCGTCTCGGGGATTTCGTGATTGGGGTCGTCCAGGTGGAACCTCCATCTTGTTCGCGGGGCAGTGTTGATATCTTGAACGGCAGAAGATTTGGATGTGAATGAGAGGAGGGGGGCACGTTTTGATTTGGGGTTGGCTGCGCTTTTGGCCGCAAGGTCTGCCACCTTCATCATGTGTGTGCCCCCGTGTCCTGGGGTCCATTCAAGGTCTATGAAGACGTCTGATCTGGCCGTCATGATGGCGTGGATGTTGGTCCTGAACATGATGGAAGCGGCCTGGGAGGGGTGTGGAGAAGGGTCGAATATGACTTGTAGTGCGGAGGAACAGTCGGAAAGAAGGTAGACCTCATTGATGTCGTAATTGAGGGTGAGGATCTTGCGGAAGAGGGAGGAGGCGTGGGCTAGGGCGTACATCTCGGCATCAAAGGCAGAGGCTTCTCGGGCAAAGGGGACCATAACTTTCGTAATGATCTTGCCAGCATGCCATACGACGACTGAGTACCCCGCGCGTTTGTTGCGCCTTGACCCGTCTGTGACCACGAAGATGGACTTGAGGTCTTCCTTGTATTCCTGAAACAGATTCTCGTGTCTGATGGTTCTTCCAAGCTTCTTGTCCTTGACACAGGGGTCATGTCTGATGCGGAGCCGACCGTGAAAGGGGGGGGAGGAAAGTTGAAACGCGTAAGGTGCGCAGTGGGAGTGAAAGGGGTCTGATCGTTCCGTGTCCGGAGCCGACCATCGGACCATGTGTGTGAGGTGAGAGAAGGTGTGGTAACGGAGGAGGGGACGTTCGAAGGGAACGTGTACTGGGCGAGGAATCGAAACGGGGATAAAGGTGGAGGGGAGGCGGTGAGACACCTCCGATGATAGGGGGAGGCGGAAGACACGGAGCGCCGCCGACTCGGAGATCTTCCTGATAGTGATGTGGATGGGTGGGATGTGTGTGAGAAGCTGGAGGGCTTCTATCGGAGAAGTCCGGAATGCACCTGCCACACGGCGCAGGGCGTTGTTCTGGACCTTTTGGAGGGTTTTGATGAGGTGATTGGGTGGTTTCTCTGGGTTGAACCAAAGTTGGCTGCCGTAAGTCAGTACAGGGATGACACATGTTTGAATAGGAGGCGTAGGTGATACTGATTCATTCCGTGAATCGTGTTGCCCAGGCATGAAAGCCCGTGTATCACCCCGTTACCTTTCTTGGCCATGATTTTGACGTGTTCCCTAAACGACAGTCTGGAGTCGAGATGAAATCCGAGCCATCTGAGGGTAGGAGCGGGGGTGAGTGTGATTTTCTTATTCTTGTGAGAGAAAGTGAGTGGGGGATGTCGGGGTTTCTTCTTCCACGTGAAGTGGATCAGTTCCGATTTATCCGGATCTATTTCCATGCCGATCTTTGCGAACAGGGAGATGGCGGTGTATAGGGTGTGGCGAAGCATGATGATGTTCTCGTCGGGGGAGTCTGATATGGCTAGGAAAGCAAGGTCGTCCACGTAGGATCTTGGTCCGATGGGAAGGCCCGTGCCAGAGAAGGCTGGGTTGTCAGTGAGTATACGGAGGGGTTCGGCCGCGTATAGGCAGGCGAGAACCGGTGAGACGGGTGATCCTTGGGGGACACCCACGTTGATCGGGAAGAAGTCGGATAGGCTGTTGTCCACACAGAGGGTGGCTTCTCTGTTGGACAAGAAGGAGAGAACCCAGGTGCAGATTTCTTGAGAGAACCCCATGTTCCACAGGACCCATACGAGACGAGAGTGTTGGACGTGATCGAAGAAGCCCTTGATGTCAAGAGTGAGGAGAGTGGATTGGAGACCTCTTTTCCTGGCTGTCTCTATGTCATGGACAAGTGAAAGGCCCGCGTCCAGGCAGGAAGAATGGGGGCGTCCCCCAAATTGAGTAGAAGGGAGCAGGTTGTACTTGCCGGCGTCGAAAAGCAGTCTCGATGCTACTATCTTTTCGACCAGTTTACCCATACACTCTAACAGTTGAATCGGTCGGTATGACTTGGCGACGTTGTATGACGGTTTGTTCGGCTTGGGGAACGTGATGATCATAGATTTCTTCCAGGAGCTGTGGTGGTGACCAAGTCTGATGCACGATGAGATGAGGAGAAGGAAGACCTCCGGGAACATCATCTCGGCCCATTTGAGGACTTGGTAGTTTAGCTTGGATAGTCCAGGTGCGGATGTGTTAGATGTGCCTTTGAGTGCCTTCAGGACCTCTTCCTTGGTGACGGGGGCCAGAGGTCTTGTCTGGGGGAGGCGCTCTGTGAAATCAGTGGTGAATGATCCGGGGATGGGCTGAACAGGGGGAAACCAGTTCGTCATGAGGGAGGTCGCCTTGTCTTGGGTAGTAGAGGATATGGTGCCGTCTGGGTTGAGGAGAGCCGGGGTGCGACTCTTGCGTACACCTCTGTACCAGCTGTTGAGACTCCAAATCTTTTCAGTAGGAGTGGTGGCTGCGATCTTGAGGGCATGGGATCTCTTGGCTCTCTTCACTTGGTACTTGAAATGGGCGTGTGACATCTTGGAACGGATGATGTTGTGAGGGGTTGGTGACTTTCGGGCCCTCTTGTTGTCTTTGCGCATGTTCGTGATTGCAGTCTGAGTATCCTTGTTCCACCATTTGGAAGCTCTGGGGGAGGGGGGTTTCCTAGTGCATGTAAGGTCTGAAGCTCTGGATACGAGGGAAACGTATGTGGAGATGGCTTTCTCAAGATCCTCCTTGGTGTTGATTTCGAGCTCGAAATCCCAGTGGTCATCCATGATGGAGTTGAAGCGCGCAAACCAGCCTTCCTTGTTGAGTTCTGTGAAGGCGTACGATGTCGTATGGGGGAGGTCAGAGGGTGTCAAGTTGACAGTCCAGGTGATGGGGTAGTGGTCGGATCCGGTGTGTCTGTGGTAGGCTACTTCCCAGTCGTGTATAGGGACGTGTGGGGAGGTCCAAGTGAGGTCCAGGACAGACTTGTATTCTTTTCGGAAGAATGTGGCCATGCCTTTCTGGTTGAGTAGCGAGAAACCGGCTTGGGAGAGAGAGTCGATTAGAACGTCAGCGGAAGGGGAAGACTTAGCGTCGGCCGAGTCTAGGGACCACATGGGGTGGTGGAGATTGAAGTCTCCCGAAATGATGCAAGAGTGGGTATGGAGTATAGGTAGGGAGAGTAGGGGTACGAGGGTGGAGGAGTCTTTTGGGTTGTAGACGTTGATGACAAACAGTACACCGTTCGCATCGTGGAGCTCTACAATAAGGATAGACGGTGAGTTACACAGGTCAGGGCGGGGGGAGACAGTGATTCCGGTTCTGGAATTCCGGACGTAGGTAACCACATCCGGGTAAGGGTCCAGGATCGTGGGGAGGACGATTGTCCAGTCGTTGTGGTTGGTGGTGCCTTTGATGGACTGGTCCTCCCCTATGTTGGTGCCGATGTTGCCCCACCAGGGTTCCTGGACCATGATGATGTCTGCTAGAATGCAAGGGTTAGTAGGCGAAATACGTTTAGAGGAAGAAGACCAAGGAACGAAAGAATTAAGTAAGGCATGCGTGTTTACTGAAGATTTGTTAACATTCTGAGAAACGAAGCGGATGGGAGAAGAGTTCGAGCTGTTATACGAAATAGAAGAAGATGAAGTTTGAGAAGAGGAAGGTAAGAGTTCTACGGGAATCAGATCTGGGGTTTCGATTTTGGGCGAAAAACAGTCCAATTGGTCGAAGAGAGATAATAAGTTAGGTTCGGTGATAGTGTCACAATTCATGAGGTAACGGGTTGGAAGGGGTCAGAAAAAGCGGGTTCGGCAGAGTTGTTGGGAGCTTCGGGCTCCTTGCGACGGAATGAATCACGGGATAGGATGGATTGTCCACGCATGCCTGGTTTTCTCGAGCGAGCAGCTGCTATGGATATGTCCCTTCCTTTGCAGGATCGGTCCCCAGCTGGGTGGTCCTTTTCCCCGCAACACGGGCATCTGAAGTGAGGGCACTTCCAGGAGGGAAGTTTGAGTAGTTCGAATGATTTGCCAGAGTTGATGCACTTCTGGCAGTTGACGTTGTGTTCGGCGTTTCCTTCTCCTTCAACGTGGGTACGTGAAGCGCAGATCCTGCAGACCTTGTCGCATTTCACGTGCGCCGGTCCGTATTTGAAGCACCTAGAGCATTGGGTAGGGTTGACGTTTTCTTTCCATTCGTAGGGATAGACCTTCCTGCCGAACATGTAGTAAACGGCGTGGGAAAGGACGGCCTTCCCAATGGATTCGTCAGGATCGTCGAAGGCAAAGCTGATGTTCCCATAGTGGGTTTCTTCGGAGTAGGTGGTGGGGTTCCTGGTCCAGTCAGGTCGGAAAGTGAATAGGATGTCTTTTGGGAGAGTGTGGACGGCAGCCCGAACTTCTTTCTCAAGAGCTTCGGGGGTCCAGGGTGGTTTGGCGGAAACGGTCTTGTTGTCTTCCGCGGCCTTGTCGATCATTTCATAGTCTTCCTGGGTCATGGGAGGACGGAGGAGGACGTTTTTGAGGACGACTTTCGACCATGGTACAACCTTTTTGAAAGTGGCTCCTGAGATGGGTCGGCCCTCATGGTCCTTCGGAGAGAAAGTGGAGGCGATGGTCTCAGCGGCTGTGGTGATCTGCCGGACAGTGGAATCGTGTGTGAAACGGAAGGAAAGGTTTCCCTCCTTGGTCCATGTGGCAAGGACAGCGCGGATTTTGTAGGGGGTGCAGGCGCGGTTGAGAATGTCGATAATCTGCATGGGATCAGATTGTTCTGCCTTGCTGGGGCCTTTGCCTTTGGGGAAGCGCAGGAGCCAGCGATCCCCGGGAGGTGGGATCTTGGGTGTTTTCTTCGAGGTATTGGGGGCGGGGTTGGAGGCAGCTGCTGAAGCCACCTGTGCAAAGGAGACGGTCTTTCCACCATTGTCCTGTCGACGGGTGACGATATTCCATTGATCACCGCCAATCTCAACTTGGGGTTGTTGAGGGAGGCCATCGTTGGGGAAGTCCCCTAGGAAGTCGCCGAAAGTGGGGTCTTCCTGTGCTGGGGTGACGCGAGTCGTTGTGGGGGAGGGGGAGGTGGTAGGGACTGTGGATATGACATCCCTGAGTCCGGGGAAACTGGGAGGGGCGAAACCTGGAGGGTATAGTGGTAGGGGTTGGCCAGACTTGGTGTCTTTGTTGAAGACCTTCCTGGCGTCTTTGGCACCAGAGGAAGCAACCCACGGGTAGAACTTGCAGGAGGTGTTGGCATCAAGGCCCTTGGAATCGAAATTCGAGTTGGGAGGATGGGGTATGTATCCTGGGCCTTCTACGCTGAAGGCTCTGTCGATACTTCGGAGGACGAAATTGAGGGTCTGTTCCGGGGAGGAGTCCTTGCGGAAGCCAACGGGTTTGCCGTTCTTTCCGTGGATCGGACCCCATCTTCCCCACGAGAGGATCCTGGCCCATAGGGTGAGACGAGAGGGATGTGCGGAACGCGCAAAGCGACGGAAGGATTCTGGGTCAGCACGAGGGTGAGGGGGTTGGGCATCATCAAATGCTCCCAGGAAGTCTTGTGAGGAGATGATTGGGGTGGGGGGCGCGGTGTTTGGGGTACTGTCTATCCTGGCCTGTGAGACGGGCTGAGGTTTTGGTTGATTGGTCTGGGCAGTACGACTGTTCCGCAGACTATCAACGCCCTTGGACACCGATGAGATGGATTCCCGTACAGGGAGCAAAGCAGAGGAGACGGCGGCGTTAACCGTAGACTGCACAGCAGAGTTGACGGCGTTGTTGATAGTAGATTGAACGGCCGAATTGACCGACTGATGAATAATGTTGGAAAGGGCGGCTGGGGTCGGGAAAGAAGAAGGAGGGGAGGGGGCGGCAGAGCGGGTCATGGGGACGGGAGCGTCGCAATCCATTTCGCCACTATTTTCGCCATAGTCCACAGCATCCGAGCTGAAGTCGATGCCGTCAGCTGTCGCGGAATGAACGCGGGTTTCGGTGGAAAGCTGCTCGATTTTGGCTGTAAGAGCGGCGATGTTACCACTCATGGTGCGGAGGGTGTCAGAAAGGACAATGTTCTCTCTTCGGATGTGGTTGATGTCATCCCTGGTATCCAGGATGTCCTGGTTGGTGCGGGCAACATTGTAGATCTCCTTTGAGAGTTCAGTGCGGGTTTCGCCCAGGTGTTCATGTACGTTGTTGATGCGAAATGCGATGTCGTCGTTGACAGCGGAGATTTTGGCTTCAACGAAGGACGTGTATTTCGTAATGTCGTCGTTGACCTCTTTGATGTTATCGGTGTGGATGATCTGGGCTCGGATCACAGATTCTACAAGGTGCGTGAGATTGTGAATCTGGGCGACGGAGAAAGTTTCTCTATTTCTAGAGTTTCTTTGTTCGTTCGAGATGGTGTTGAGGGCTTGTCCCATGTCGCATAGAAGGGTAGAAGCTGCGGTCTGTGGGATTTGAAGGTTGTTTGGAGATTGAACAATATCTTTGATAGGGATAGGTTCGGGGAGGACGATGATGTCGGACTGGGTCTGTTGGGTTGGACCACCATCGATGATACGCATGGCTTCCGTGAAGGATTGGGAGGTGAGGGCCGGGAACATGATGTCCTTGAGGCCATGTGCGAAGTCTTGTTCACCCGCTCCCATTTCAGGAGGGATGGTGCCAAATCTAGCGCCTCGTGGGAGACGGGGAGCGTGTGGAGAGGAAGGTTCGTGGCCTGCCAGAACAGACGTGGTGGCCATACCCGAGGGGTAGGTGTCCACCTGTTCTGTGATCTGTTGGCCGTTGAGTACGTAAGAGTCGATGCGGGAGCCGATAGGACGACCCAGAGTGTCGACTGCAGGGGTCGTGGGTTGAAAGGGGGTGGGCATGAGGGGGATGTGACGGCCTAATTCGTCCTGGAATTTCGTATAGGCGGGTGAAGGAGTGAATTTGGATTCTATTCCCATCTGTTCCGCCAACTTGTTGGCTTCTTCCCACGTGAACGAGGGTCCAGGGCTGCGGTGTATCGGTATGGATGACGTGAGCTTGCTCTGGGCAAGTTGTAGTTGGTTGGGAGGAGGGGGGCCGTCCAGGAGTGGGGTGAGGACGGTGGTGTTCGCCCGGATACGGGAAACATTCCTGCTCTGGACTCTAGATGCGTGTCTGCTCGAGATAGGGGTTGGGGATCGACTGGCTCTGCCAGAGGTCCCGGCCTTCTGTTTGGACATGCCTCTAGAGACTGGAGGTTTGTTGGTCCGAACTCGAGAGATGGAGCGTTCCCTTTCGGGGGAATCTGTTCTGCCTCTCTTGCGTTCGGGACGTGGAGTGTCCTCTATGGAGGAGGAGGGGAGGAATAATGGATCTTTGGGTGGGGTTGAAAACGAGGTGACAGGGTCATCCTCGTCTTGTTCGGAGTCGCTCGAACTGATGGAGATATGGGGGCTACCAGGTTCTGTCTTCACCTCTCTCTCGGTAGCAGGAGAGGGTGAAACTGGAACATCAAATGCTCCAGGAGGGTCCGAAAAGCCAGACATAATAGCAAAACAGAGTCAAGAGTTTAAGCGCTAGTAGAGATGATAGAGGTAAGAGGAAGAGAGAGGTGTGATTAGAGTTCACGTGGGATGTATGATTGTTGACGACCGCCATTCACATTACTTGTCGAACATGGTACCAATCGTGAAGCTCGACGCATGTACGCGGCATTCGTTTGAGCATTCTGTTCACCCGAGTCTGGGAAATAGTGTTCGTAACATAATAATCACACAAGACGCGCGCCGGCACCGGCCTCCAACATTGTTGTCATCGCCATAATTGTGGGCGATAGCGATGCTTCTTTCTGGTCAGTGCTCATGACTTTGCGGCGACGTGTATGTGGGCGATCTATGGGTGATGCATGTTGAATGGATGGAGGTATAGGTGCAATTCAAATGACGCAGCGTCGGCGTTGTGAAGATCTGCACGCGGGGAGCGGCTGAGAGAGAGCCAGATATGGTGACCGGCGAAACGCGACAGTACGAGTGGATGGGGAATCGTCCAAGATGGACTCACGTCCACCTTGCGAACAAGTAGTGACAGTGAGTGCCATGTCACCAGATGTCTGCTTGTGGAGGGACATGCGGCGATTCGCAGCCGGGAACCCTACCGAGAAACGGCCTGGATGGGTTCCCCGGTCAACAAGGTCACCGTTGAGAGTCGACGTCACTTCCTGGTCATTTGAATCGAGCCTCGGGAGGAAGAAAGGCCGACGCAATAGCTCGGCGCGTTGTAGGGACGGCATCTGGTCATCAGGTCAGAATCGTTATAACTGGTTGGAATGCACGTCAGGAACGGACTACCCTGCACGGCAGTTACTAACGGTCAGCTGGAGACTCAGGGATTTTCTCGCGGAATCCTAGGGATGAGCGTATTGTGTGCAACCCACTGGGTCAGTCGGCCAGGTTCAGCCCAAGAGTCGACCTGGGAGTCTCGAGGATGATTTTCTGGGTGGCCAACCGATGGCGAAGGAACGCAAGTCTCCGTTGGAGGAACCACCGCCCTCAAAATGGACTCAAGGAACATCCGAGTGAAGTATATTTTGCTTTTCTAATCCGACCTCGAGTGGTCCACGCTTCCGAGGGTTGGCCGGCATCTTTACATGTGAGCAAAGCACTTTGAACGGCTGCTATTGTACAGTCAAATTTGATCACATAGCGTCCGCTCGAATGAACGTCCTTTTTCCGGTAGGCGGTGGAAAAAGACGCGGCCAAAGAAAAGCCGCCGACCCGCGATCGCGGCCACGAAGATGGCGTCCGTGTAGTGCTCTAAACTCTGCGAATGTTTACCATGACCAGGGATCTCAACCCCCAGGTTGGACTGTGGAGCTTCGAATCCATCGGCCACGCTCCCTGTCCGGCACCCCATCCGAGTCGCTATATCACACTATCCAATGGGCAGAGGACTTTTGTACTGCCTTCTGATACGTGCGGTGGTACTGCGTACACCCCTGGAGAAATTGAATGGCCATTCTTGCCACGATCGCACCAGGAGCTCAAGTGGGTGATATCAAATTCCTTCTCTATCCCGGTTCGCATGGGATGTTGATGAATTGCATCAACGATATCCCCGTGTTCGTTTCCGTGAGTGTACATAAAGTGGATTCAGAACTGCCCTGTGTTTGGGTTGAGGACTTCCACCATGGGCCTCTACGCGAAATCTCTAGCACTTCTCGCCGTCGCCGTCGCGCAGACCTTTGGAGCGATCTACGATCAGGTCTCTCAGCTCCCAACCCATACCTATGATTATGTCATCGTCGGAGGCACGTCGCACGACTGTCTGCGCCATGATCTGAGGAGAGGAACCAACAGCGATGATTCCTAGGTGGTACCGCCGGCAATGTGGTTGCAAATCGTTTGACCGAAAACAGCAACGTCCAAGTGCTCGTCCTGGAGGCCGGAGGAAGGTGAGCTCCATCAGTTTTCACTCCACCAACGACGACCACGCTCACTGAACCGTAGCAACGAAGGTATCATTGCGTCCATCATCCCACTTCTAGGTCCCTCTTTGGCACCGTCCACCGTGAGTTCGATTGGTCACAACCGCGTTTCTTCAATTCTCTTACCGGAGAAACAGCCATACGACTGGAATTACACTACAGCTCCCCAACCTGGTCTCAATGGCCGTAGCATTCCTTACCCACGCGGGAGGGTTTTGGGTGGGTCGAGCTCCGTCAGTAAGCTATTCTCCCCGTATCGCGGTTACATCACGCTCACCTTCTGAACTCGCCCAGACTACATGGTGTACAATACCGGTTCCAAAGACGACTGGGATTACATCAGTAGAGTCACTGAAGACCCCGCTTGGACCTGGGACGCAATGGCACACTATCGTGATCTGAACCAGAGATACGTCGCGCCGAACGATCACCACGACGATGTCAGTCAGAACCAGACACTTTCTCTCCTCCGTTCTTATCACTCTTCCCAGACGAACCAGTACCTCCCGTCAGCACACAGTCGTGACGGGATGGTATCCATCAGTCTTCCTGGGTACACATGGCCCATCAACTCAAGAGTTATTGCAGCCACCGCCGAACCGTCCTTTGCATCCGAGTTTCCCTTCCAAAAGGACATGAATACTGGAAACACCGTACGCTTTACAACGGTCGTCATATTATTCAGGAAATTATTTGACTGGCTCTCGTTCTGGGGGACAGATCGGCTTTGGTTGGGTACAGGGCACCATCGGCAACGGCAAGCGCAGCAGTTCTGCCACCACCTACGTTGGACCGAATTACGTCAATCGCCCGAACCTGCACATCCTGGTTCATGCACATGCTACAAAGCTCCTCGAGGCGACCGGCCTCCGTACCACGACTCCTTGCTTCAACGTGGTTGAGTTTGGAACCGGACCTTCTAGTAAGTTGACTAGGCCACAATCATGCATCCTCTCGTTTACAGTGTACCAGGTCAGAGGTGGGAAGTGGCCGCTCGTAAGGAGGTCATTCTAAGCGCGGGGGTGTTCGGCACTCCACAGCTTCTTATGCTCTCCGGAATTGGAGATCGGGCCGAACTTGAGAGTTTGGGCATCGCTACTCGTGTCGACCTTCCCTCAGTCGGCAAGAACATGACCGACCATACATTCCTCATAAATGCATGGCAGATCAATACCAACGAGACCTTCGAGACCTACACTGCTCCCGATGCTCTCCCTCAGAGCATTGAGGAATGGAATCAGACTCACCAGGGGCCACTCTCGTGGACACTTACTAACCAGATGGCTTGGATGAGGCTTCCCCGAAACGACACGATCATCCGGACTCACGGAGATCCCTCCCCCGGTCCGACTTCAGTGCATTACCAACTCATCTGGGTGAACGGGTGGATAGTCCGCGGGGTCCCTAAACCAGAAGGAAGCTGGATGTCATTCCTTACCAATCTCATTTCCCCAACCTCCCGTAAGTGTCTCTCTCTGTTCACCGCCTTGTCCAACCCCTCATTCTCTTCTCGGCCGGATAGGCGGGACATTAAAACTGAGGAGCCTGGATCCATTTGATCCTCCCATCATCGATCCTAATTATCTGGCCACCGAGTTTGACATCAAGACTATTATCGTCGCCCTCAAAATCGCTAAACGATTCCTCACTGCTCAGGCCTGGAAAGGGTTTATTGGCGCCCCGTGGGCGGATCTGGCTTCCGCGAACACAGACGAGGAGATGGTCCAGTATGCCAGGAACCACGCTTCCATGTACGTTGAGATTCTGGATCATTTCACTCTTGGATCTCCTGACACTAGTGGTTGGGTGTAGCGGAGTGCACGCCGTTGGAACGGCAGGAATATCTCGGCGTGAGGATCCGTGGGGAGTTGTGGACCCTGACTTGAGAGTCAAAGGAGCGAACGGGCTTCGGGTCGTCGATGCCAGTGCCCTGCCCTACGTTCCTACCGCTCACAGTGAGTCCCTCTGTATAGTGTGGAGGTCGGTGTCTGATTGTTGTCAATAGCACAAGGGCCGGTGTATCTCCTCGCCGAGGTTGCTGCCGCTAAGATAAAGGCAGGATGGTGATGGTTTGCCGATATCCTTAGAGGTACCTCGGAAAGCTATATGCGTTCTCTCGCGTTTATCATCGCACCCTGTCGTTAGTCTTGCTTTGTTCATTGTTCGTACGTGTAGATGTATAGAACTCCTGCGCCTCCGAGCTGAGCTTAATATATCTTCGCGCTTTCAAGACCACCCAGCATTTGTTTGGGTTCTTGATTCCTCAATCCAGTCGTCAATTCTGCACTGCATTCTGCTGCTACGACCACAATATCTTGTATTCGAGGACCCTATCTCAATCACCGATGCTGAGATGCCAGACCATGTTCGTTTTCATCAAACAGTGCAACTGGTATTCATACATGCGTGCGCTCTATGGAACACAGTAGGGCCAGGCTCTAAGGCCGTTCAGCGACCGGTTCGACGGACCAAGCCTTCCCAGTATCTCGATCTTATCCTCGTCCATCTCCACCTCCCCCACGCTTCCCTCAGCGCAGCGTGCAAAATCGATTCGTCGGTCGGGTCGACCATTCCGCCTGGGAAAGCCGACCATCTCTGGTGAAAGGTGATAGAAAGAACAGAAAAACACGCACGCAGCTTCTCTGGAATATTTCCGCACCCTCCCCTTCACTTCGAGCAACAAGCCGGAATTGTTGTTGAGGTTGCAGAGCGGGGTCATGACGTCTACGTGAGTTTCGGGGGGACTGATGAATCATTTCGTAGTTTATGCTGCCGACAACGCGTTCCTTGGGGATCTTCTGGTGAATAGAGAGGCCGAGGAGACGATGGAGGCATTTGGGTTGAGTGTCGACAGTCGAGACATTTCTGAGAGGGAGTGTCTTCCCCTGCCGACGGGTTTGTCATGAGTGGTGGTGGTGGTGGTGATCGACTCCAGTTCCTTGACCGTTTCCTCCCGCTCCTGCATCTCGCGGTCACCCTTGAGCTTGACCTGGCCACCCCGACCGTCCTGTGGTTCGGCATAATTTCAGCGGGTTTTATCCCTGTATCTCCGGGAAATAACCCCGGGGGATAATAAATACTTGCATGTAACACCACTCGTCACCGCCCCAAGCACGATAGGCGCATTTCCGCGCGAGAGGATATCGACCGAGATGGGCCTAAACGAGCGTCGACTTGAGCCAGATGAACCAACGACCGCCCCAATGCGACCCACCGCCGAGGCTCTCGTCCTGGGACACCTCAAAAGCCCGAAAAAGGCTCCTCGATACATTCACTGAGTTCACTGGCCGGGGACCCCGAACGAAGTCGGCGGGTTGGCAGCCCCAGTGGTGAACCCTATTCTGTCGCACGGAGACGATTCCGTATGAATTTGCTTGGTTGATCGGCGTGTCGCCACCCCAATGGACAGAAGGGCGGTGTTTGGCGTTGTGGGTCCACCCCTTTGGTCTTATCTTTTCCCCGAGAACACAGATGGATCGCTTCTTCAACAAAAAGCGCAAGAAATCACCCGGACCTCCGCAGCAACCGGGGGCCTCTACAAACACCGTTGCTGGGCCTGGATTCCGAGCAGAGAAGAACATCGACCCAAATGGTGGGCGGTATTATTCTTATCAGGATCTAGGGGTAGATTGAATTGATTTGACTACGACACTAGGCGAGAGGGACAGCAAGGGTACGCGGATCGTATCTCAAGACAAGAGTGGTGAAGGCCAAGACCTTTCCGCGCCGGAGGCTTCTACACCCGGCGTTGTCGATGCTGGCATTGGACGTGGAAACGATCCCACGAGTGAGTGCTTCCGGTTCCTGTGATTCGAGCCGATCTTTATGTGCTTCCCCATTCTTCTCCCCACCAGACGAAGACACTGGCAACACCGGAGGGGGAGAAAGCGAGCCAGCAGAGGCATCGAGTGGTACGTGTCGACACCGTTATTGCGTTGACTTCCTTTAACGTATACAAGTTGCGAAGAGAGCTCAGAGGGGCACAGTGCTCGGGGGTGCCGCCATTCCCGTCGACGCCACGAGAGAGGCCACAGATGGATTTGGACCTCTCAAGGCCGTTCTAGAGGCCATTTCCGCTGTCTATGCTGATTACGAGGTTCGTTGAAGATCCTACTTATGTTCAAAACCCTTCTATAACCAACCAATCTGCAGGAATCCGTTGCAGTCGGGAACAAGATTGAAGATATCCTCTCACATCTAGCAGCGCTGGGGGCGCGTTTTGCAACATGTCCCGATGACGTGGCAGAGCAGAGGCGCCGGAGAGAACTGACACGGTATGCCGTTTTCCCTCTTGAGATGCGGTTCTGAGTTCCTTCCAGCAAGCTCGAGACCTTCGAGGGACAGTTGCGGTTATTGTATGGGCGACCATTGCTGCAGCGACCTGCAGACCACGCTCAAGACGACGAAGATGTGTTCAGACTCCTTGAAGATCTACGAGAGGCCATCTCCGACTACCAGGTTTGTCCGTGTCCTCAACGCCATTCTTGATGCTCACAAGGACGGAAGACGGTGCAACAAATAGTGATCTATAAGCAACAATGCAAGATGATCGTGAGTGTTTCATTTCATATCAAAGCAGTTGTAATAACCTTTCGACAGAGCACAGGTCAGAGCGTCTTCCATCTTCAACAACCGGTGCCTGACGTGAACTTCTGACAGCCGAAGCGACTGTCCTCAACAATTTCCGCTGTGCCCGGGAGGCCGAGTACCGGCATGGCGGCCGAAAAGGATGTCTCAAGGGAACTCGCGGAGCTGTTCTGGACGAGATCGAATTCTGGACAAGGAACTTCGACAAGCCCCCCGTCTACTGGTTGAACGGTCTGGCCGGGATAGGGAAGACCACCATCGCCCAGACAATCGCAGAGAGGGTGTTCGCGGATGGACAGCTCGGGGCCTCATTCTTCTGTTCGCGAGACTTCGAGGACCGGAGCAACCTCCACTTCATATTCCCTACTCTCGCCGTCCAGCTCGCGCGCAAGTATCCCGACTTCAGATCGATCCTCGTCCCGCTAGCGCAGTCAGATCCAGGAGTCGCCTACGAGTCCCTGTATCACCAAATGGACAAGTTGATCGTAGAACCCCTTAGAGAGTGCGGCATTTCGACGGTGATCATCGTCGATGCCCTGGACGAGTGCAAAGACGACGAACCCGCTTCGGCAATCCTGTCGGTCCTTGGGCAGTTCGTATCTGAGATCCCCAAGGTCAAGTTCTTCCTCACTGGTCGTCCGGAGCCACGAATTCGCGAAGGTTTCCGCCTCCCACTGTTGGCAAAAGCGACGGATATTTTCATCCTCCACGAAGTCGAAGCGGGTCTCGTCAATGACGACATTCGGCGGTTCCTCAATCATAGTCTCCTGGAAATCGCAAACCGTCGGAGCGGACTGAATAGTTGGCCGACGGAAGAGCAGCTGGACCTCCTTTGCGAGCGGGCAGGGGGGCTGTTTACCTATGCCGTGGCAACCGTCAAATTCATCGACAACCGGAGCGACAATCCCAGGAAGCGGCTGGACTTCCTTCTTCAATCACCCGAGAACGGCGCCCACGAAGGGAAGGCCAAGTTGAAGACGAACGTGACGCTCGATTCGCTCTACGTGACGATTCTTCAGGAGGCCTTCGGTGACGATGACCCGCGGACCGACCCCAGGATCCGTTCTGTCCTCGGCGCCGTGATCCTTGTCGTCAATCCCCTTTCTCCATCTGCCATCGCTGCGTTCCTGGGCTTCGATACAGAAGACGCCTTCCCCCTACTTTCATCATTTCACTCGCTTCTCATTCTTGAACAGGACGACGCCAGTCACCCCGTTCGGCCCTTCCATAAGTCATTTCCCGACTTTCTCGTCGATCCGACCCGGTGCATCAACCCGAGGTTTCACGTCTCTCCTCCTGATCACCATTCGGAACTTGTAATCGGCTGCCTGGAGCTAATGAATCGAATGTTGAAGAAGAATATGTTCGGATTCCCAGATGGCTCCACGAACGATGAGGCTGGTGACTTGCGGAAGAGGGCCGAGGGAAATATCGACCACGGTTTGCGATATGCGTGCGAGTCGTGGCATAAGCATCTCGTCAATGCGAGCACAGCGCCCACTCGCATGGTCAAAATCACTTCCGTCCTACACCAGTTCCTGGAGCAAAAGTTTATATTCTGGCTGGAGGTACTTAGCATCCTTGGCACCGTGAGGAATGCGGTTGAAGCATTAGAGGTGGCAAGAAAGTGGCTGGAGGTGTGTCGAGACTATGCTTGACGAATTTCATGAATTTGCTCATACTGGATCCAGGGATCATCGACTCTTGACCTCGTAAACGACTGCTTTCGGTTTGTAGCCAGCTTTTTCGAGGTCATCAGTATGTCCGTTGCACATATCTATCACTCGGCCCTTCCCCTATCCCCCCGGACGTCGATGGTGCGGAGACTGTACGAGCCATATGCTGATCCCTTGATGAGGATTGTGCAAGGAGTCCCAATGTCGTGGAATCCAGCTATCATGGCGGTGAAATGTTCTGACGCTATTGAGCGCACCGTATGGTCACCGTGCAGTAGGTTCATCGCAATCGACTGCAAGACAGAGACACGAATATTGGATGCAACAACTCTCGGACGAGTCAAATCCCTCGCACCGCAAGGGTATCGCAGTCAATTGCTCACTTTCTCTGCTGAAAGTCGCTTGTTAACACGACTCGGTGACAAACCGGAAGAGATTATCAGTTGGGACCTCCAGACGGGTGTTCCGGCCAGCGTCATCTCCTCAGACGAGGTGGAAAGGGAGCGGCTCTACCCGGGGGATCACCGAGGGCGGGAGGAACATATCCAAGAGGCACTCTCGATGACTTATTCTGGATGTGGAACAATGTTTGGAGTCTTGTTCAAGCGTCACAGTGTTGCCGTCATCATTACCTACAATGTTCTCTTCAGCACATCTACGGGTTGTTATCCGGTTGAAAGGTTGGTCGCAAATGTGATCTGGACACACGACAAATCCATTCGATTCGCAACTTTTGGGCCAGGGTCTATCACGATATGGGAAGTCGGATTCGTCTCGGAACACCCAGCCACGGAGGTCGAGTCCCTGCCCACCCCGAATAATTTTCATCCCTCGGAGCAGTTCCTCTTCCTTCCCACATGCTCCCGGCTCGCCTTCACCCTTGGTGGTAGAGTCTTCGTGTGGGACGCCCGACATTCAAAACTCCTCCTGAGTTCTGAGGACATCAAGTGGCCTCGGGACGATACAATGACCTTCTCCTCCGATGGGCGCTTCTTTGCATGTGGAACTCTCAGCCCAGAAATCTACCTCTGGAAGGACTCCCCCACTGGCTATACCTTTCATCAGAGGCTCGTGTCCAGCATCAATTTTCCCTATCCACTTCTCTCCCCAGATGGACGATCGATTATCGCGTTCCGTCATTGGGACCTTCAGTTATGGCGTACAACAGAGCCAATCCCCCCCCTCTTCAGTGTCCCGGCTCAGGATTTTCAGAGCACCGAACCTTTCGTTCTCGGATTTTCACCGGATGAATCGCTGGCAGCGGCTGCGCGGTTGAAGGGCACCACAGCCACAGTTCTCGACCTCGGGTCCGGTGTCCCACGGCTGACAGTTGATGCAGGTGTGAAGATTTATGGTCTGAGGGTAGCCGAGAGCACTGTTGTTGTCGTTGGTGAGGGTAGGATTGTCACTTGGAACTTGCCTCAAAGGGATCATGCTCTCAATGCCACCGCGAACATTAATGATAGTATTCGGACAACAATCTTCGATCATTCGCCACTGTCCTCCAGCTCGTCACCTTCCGCCTCAATATCTCCAGATTTCAACTACACTGCCATTGCGGGGGTGGCTTTGGGGAAGAGCCTATGCTTGCATATCTATGACATAACCACTGGGAAGTATCTCGCAAGAATCGACACATACTGGGATGGGGTGTGGTTCAGTCCAGACGGGCGCAAACTCTGGTCTCACTACCTCGGCACAGCACGGGGGTGGGCGATCGTAAAGGATAGCGAATCCAACTTCCTCAAGATGGAGTATCTGGGACAAACTAGGCGTCCACCAGGAGGATATCCCTGGGCGTCCCCCCGTCATTACAAAACTACGGACGATGGATGGGTATTCAACCCCAATGGGAAGCGGCTCTTATGGTGTCCTCCTCACTGGCGGTCGCGGCAGGTGGGGGTGGCGGATAAGATGTGGAGTGGGCGGTTTCTCGTACTTTTGCATGGTGAACTCCTAGAGCCTGTAATTCTGGAGGTGCTGGAGTGACCGGCGATTTGTATTTCCCTTCGTCTCACGACTTTCTTCTAGTCTTCCGCTATGCGCTACGTCTCGCTCGAGTTTTAGACGGTAGCATAGTGGTAATTGTGTATTCTTCACGATCTCACTTGGTGTTTGTCCTTCAGCTCATGTATTAGAGACCGAGATGCTCTATATGTTGTGTGGGTTCGACCTGATTCCCAGCTGCCGTTTCATCCACGAAATGCGGCAGGGGGCACCGCCGCCGCGAAGGCGTTCCACGAAGGGCCAGACCTGGAGTCGGAGTTCACGTAGGATGCATGATTTTTGACGACTCTCATTCACACTGTTTGTCGAACGTGGTACCAATTGTGAAGTTCGACGCACGTACGCGGTATTCGTTTGAGCATTCCGTTCGTCCGAGTCTGGGAAGTAGCGTTCGTAGCATAAGAAACACAAGACGCCGTCGTTTCACCACCTTGATCTGTCAGAGACTAGCAGTCATGCCCCGGGCCCTGCGCCCATCCCCACTACGCGCCTTTGAGGAAGATGACGGAGATGAACTTCACAAGATGGTGATTCCAGTCATTAGATCTCCTCCGCACGAAACTAAGATGAGACGGATCAGTGAGGGCGGAGTCCATGGGATCGAGATGGAATGGGTCGTGTGGTCAACCCCACTCCGTTCCCTACCACGGAGTATGCTGCAGGCGTGGACAAATTTACCAACTCCGAAGATCATCCCGCCGCGCTAACAGATTCCGCTGGATTCCGCCGTTCCTGACCCCGACCGGCCCGCAAGACTAAGTACTAGCTAGCATCCGCTGCCGAGTCACTGGCTGTCACTGACGAACCCCTCCCACCACTCGATAGGCAGAAGTGTACTTCTACTGATTACCTCCTGCCGTTCCCTGGCTCGAGGAGAGGGTCCGGTTCCTCGGTCGAACAAAAGAAGGGGCTGAAAAGGAAACTCGGGGGTCGCGCGATCAGCGAGAACAGGGAGGCTGAACGTGTCGGCAAGAAGGCTCCAAAGAAGGATATTGCGGATGCGGTAACTACGTGTGCTGCTTGGGCCAAACGCGCTCGTGACGATGGCGACAAGGATCCAAACCCCAAGGAGGCGAAACGACCATCTCCTCTACCATAGAAGTGGGGACCGGCAACCCTCTGCAAAATTTGCTTCCGACGTGACACACTCCCACGGGGGTCCATAGCGTGAGACCTTCACAAACTTAATTAAACCCACGAAACACATGTCTGGCCGAGAGTCGGGGCACAGTCTGGGGCGGGATGTAATGCGCTCTTAAATGGCTTTTGGGTTTCGTACATATTTGTGTCTAACGGTATAGAGGCGAGGAACATGAGATCGGCCGTGTTTTCGGCGGCCTCGGCTCTCCCCCCGGAGAGGGGTAACATACGCCACAGCACCAGATCGTCAGCCCGGGAACAGGCCGAGAGAGCTGATGTCTACAAAAAATAGGTGTTCGCTCCTGGTTCTGTGTCTGGGTGAGGGGCAGTTGTACTTGAGCCGCAAGCAGCCAACCCCCTCACAAATCAGAAGAGGTATGAAATATGTAACTACTCCAACAAACGGGAAAAAAGCGGGGACACCAATCAACCAATCTCTCACGCAAATCTCCCATTGGGAAAAATTCCAAAAGCGCGCCGAAACTCACCGAGCCCAGATATCGATCCCGTCGGTTTGATGGAGCACCCGGTACGAGGTGAAAACTTTATTCGAGGTGGTTGGGTCCCCTGCGAGGAGCCCATGTACCCAACTGTACCGCACGTGACTAGAGGTTGCCGGTCCCCAATAGAAGACCGCCAAAACAGAAACGGCTGTCTCATCAATTCTTATATGCCTCTAGCCAACCAGCCTGCCTCTCATTCGTCGCTAGCTGCATTTGAAAAGTGGAAAAAGGCTGCGCGTCATAGTTGGCCCTGTACTGTATTTAATGCATGTGGTTCGGACTCAAGTCAAGTATGTGATCTTCAAAGTTCGATGGCTTCGGGACCGGAGCCACCCCCACCCGATCTGGTCAGACTGAGCTGCCACGCAACGGAATCGGGCATCCGGATGATGATGCCGATTGTTTGGAGATGATCATACTCTGAACGGAAGCGATGGAATAGACAATACTGAATTATAGGGCCTCCACAAGGAAGCGGTAGGGATATGTACTAAATCACAACGGCCATCGGGGGAATACCGTGCAACGCATTGAACGTTTCAGAACTCTCTTTGTGCCGCAAAGTTCTCATCAATACGAAGCCCCACCCGGACCCGGTGGGCTAAGCGGCGATGTACCCACCCTCCACCCCAAGATCCCAAGATCCATTTCGTACTCGTCATCGAAACTCAAGTTCTGAAACACTATGAGACCTTTCCGGGCAACCGGCCCGGTCACCAGCGCCGCCGGGCCATCTCAGACTTTCCACGGTTTGCCGATGTATGGAAGGTGGATGCGAGCGGGTCGGACGTGGTGGCCGGCGAAGTATGGCAGCACGAATGAATAAGGAACCTCCCAAGGTTGGCACATAAAAAGTACCCTTGAGAGTCGGTGCCACCTACTGGTCATTTGTATCGATCCCCGGAGAAAGAAAGTCCGGCACAATAGCTCGGCGCGTCGTAGAGCCTAACGCCATGTCTGATCGTGAGATTAGAGTGTATTTTCGGAACGGATTACATACTGTACGTTCGGCAGCTCTGACGATGGCCGACGACAGAGGTTTCAGGAAGGCGGTAGCAGACCTGGCGTGAGCCTCTGCTACCCCTCTCGTCTAACACCGCAGCAGATCAACTCAATTCAGTCCAAAACCCTGATAGGAACGACTTCGCCCACCTTTCGGATTGATATCCGTCTCCCCTCGCAATCTAGGCCCAGGAACGGCGTTGGTGGAAACACCCGGTTGCTGGGGAGGTTCGGGCGATTTTTTCTTGCGCTTTTTGTATTGAAGAAGCGGTGGGAAAAGAGGAAGCCATTCGTGGTGGACCCACAACGCCAAAACCACAGTGTTGCCCCTCGGCGCGTGCTGATTGAGGTGGTCCAAACGAACCCACGCACGGATGGAATCGGGAATGCACCTCAAGATTCAAGCGGAAAGACGAGAATTTGAGTGATATGGTTCGACTCCGTGAATCACGGACTTATCGACAACTCGTCGCTAGAGTCCCGAATTTCGATTAAGGCGCCCCAATGCACCTCGGGGGCTTCGGGCTTTCCGAGCTTTGAGGGTGAGAATCACGAAGACAACGCTCGCAGTGGGGGCGGCGCTCTTGTCCGTCGCCGGCCAGCCTGGACCAGGCTAGTGCTTGGCTTGACCTGTGGCCTCGGTCGATATCTTAGCACAACGACGCCTATCATATGCTAGGGGTGGTGATGAGGGATGGCCTACAACACGAGGTGCACTGGCAACCACATAAATGGGGGGGGTTCGCCGGCAAATGCCAAGCCCTTGTAATATTTCGTGTGGTTCAGGAAAGAGGTGACACACTGCTCGCGTATAATCAACAACTGGGGAGTTCGTCCCTTCAGAACGTATGGTGTATATACCTCCTTTGTCTGAGCTTAGCCACAAATCTAGGATAATTTTTTTCAGACGGTGAAGCGAAGCACCAATACCATGGACGATCAATTCGTCGTCCTTCTTTGGTTACGTCATAAGCACTCGGGAATGGGCCGGAATCTGACGTCAGAGGGTCCTCTAAGCGAGTATGACAAGGTTAAGGGACGGCTGGACGTAGGATTTTGCCGGCGTTGCTTGTTATGATCGGACTTAAGAGATGGATTGATGAACGTTTGAACGTTGAGCCATCCGAGGACAGCGACCATTTGATCTTATCCTTGCACTATCTCTCGGGATCTCGGTGTATGTTGGGCCACGCGGGTTCTTTCCTTTCCTTGTAAACGGGCGAGATGCACTTGGCAAATTCTCTGGTTACGAAAATGCACGAGAGAGAGAGAGGCGGACGGATATACATCTCTAGAGCTGACGTTTGAGGCAGTGGAATGCGGGCAGTTCAAGTCCCCGGCGATATGTCACGTTCACAGATCGTTCCTGGGACAGCTCACGGTTGAATCGCACAAGCCACTGGCCTCCACTGCTGTCATCGCCGCCACCATTATGGAGCTTGTGACTTTGCCGCGATGTGAGTGGGGGTGATCCGTGGAAGTTGAATAGGTAGGGGCGCAAGCACCATCACCAAATGACGTGACGCTGGCATTGCGAGAGGCTGTGGGTCGGGACACAATTGGGGCGACTGCAAACGAGCAGCAAGAGCGAGACCCAGATCACCAGATGCCTGCTAATGGAGGAAATGCGGCGATTCGCGGCCCTGCACCCGACCGCTCGCAGCCACTAAAACCCGCCGAGAAACCAGAGATGTCCGTGCTCGGTCAACATACTGTTCACCCTTGAGAGTCGATGAAACTTCCCGGCTATCTGCATCGGTCCCTGGGAGAAAGAAGACTCGGTGCATTGTAGGGACGGCATCTCCGGTCGTGAGGTCGGACTCCGTGTTAATGGCTGATTAGTAAGTTTACCAGGAACAGAAAACCCTTCACGGTAGTCACTACATCACGGCCAGTCAGACACTCGGGGATTTTCTTACGGAAACCTACTATGCACGGCCCTGGGATGGCCGGTCAAGTTCAGCCAAAGAGCCAGCCTGGGAATCTCAAGGAGGCGGCCAACCGGGAGGAACCGCCTCTCTCAAAGGAACATCCGGGTGGAGTATATTTTGCTCCTCTGATCCGGCCGACCGACATCCCCACACACGCGGGCGTAACGCTCGGCGCGGCTCCTAAATCCGTTTGAATGAAGTCCCCTCTTGCAGTGGGCGGCGGAAACAGACGCGGCAATACAATCGCCATCGGCCTGCGATGATCGCGGCCACGAGAGTAAAGTCCATTTGGACAGCGGTGCACTCCAAACTCTGCGAATGCTTACAATGACCGTGTACCTCGACACCCGGGCCGGATCGTGGAACTCCGAGTCCATCGGCAGATCACCGAGTCCACGCCCTCTGTCCAACACCCCGCCGGTACCGCACCCCAACCCCACCCAATGGGCAGATGTCCTTATGCAATCCTTCTGATGCGCGCAGTGCCACTGCGCACACCTATACAGATATTTGAATGACCAATCCCGCCATGATCGCACCAGGAACCCAAGTGAACTGGAGGAAACTCCCATCCCGATCCGTAGAGGATGCTGATAATTTTCAACAAGCGTCCCCGTGACCGTTTTCCGGGGGTATAAAGATCTAGGATTGCCCTGCGTTTGTGCTAGAAGATACCGCCGCCATGGGCCTCTACACGAAGTCTCTAGTACTTCTCGCCGTCGCCGTCGTACAGACCTTTGGAGCGATCTACGAACACGCCTCCCAACTCCCATCCCATACCTACGATTATATCGTCGTCGGAGGCACGTTGCACGACACCGCGTCATGAACTGAAGAGAGGAACTCAACAATGATCGTTCATAGGTGGTACCGCCGGCAATGTGGTGGCAAATCGTTTGTCCGAAAACGGCAAATTCCAAGTCCTCGTCCTGGAGGCCGGACCAAGGTGAGCTCCACCAGTCTTCATTGCACCAACGACAGCCGTGCTCACCGAACCATAGTAATGAAGGCGTCATTGCGTCCATCATCCCGCTCCTGGCCCCCGCTTTGGTACCGTCCGTGAGTTTGATTGGTCACAACCGCGTTTCTTCATTTCGCTTACTGGCGAAACAGCCATACGACTGGAATTACACTACACCTCCCCAACCTGGGCTCAATGACCGTCGCATTTCATACGCCCGCGGAAAGGTTTTGGGTGGGTCGAGCTCCAGCAGTAAGTCGCTCTGCTCGTATCGTGGTTACGTCACGCTTACTTTCTGAACTTGCCCAGACTACATGATATACAATACCGGTTCCAAAGACGACTGGGATTACTACAGTAAAGTCGTTGAAGACCCCGAGTGGTCCTGGGACGCAATGAAACCATATCGTGATCTGAACCAGAGATACGTCAAGCCGAACGATCACCACGACGATGTAAGTCAGAAGCAGACATTTTCTCTCCTCCATTCTTATCATTCTTTTTCCCAGACGCACCAGTACTCCCCGGACGCACACAGTCGTGACGGGGTTGTATCCATCAGTCTTCCTGGGTACACGTGGCCTATCGACTCAATAGTTAACGCAGCCACCACTGAACCGGCCATGGCATCTGACTTTGCCTTCCAACGGGACATGAATACCGGAGACATGGTACGCATTATAATGGTCGTCATGTTATCCAGGCAGTTTTTTAATTGGCTTCCGTTTCGGGGAACAGATCGGCTATGGTTGGATTCAGGCCAGCGTCGGCAACGGCCAGCGCAGCAGTTCTGCCACCTCCTACCTTGGACCGAAGTACATCGGTCGCCCGAACCTGCACGTCCTGGTTAACGCTCAAGCTACGCAGCTCATTGAGGCGGCCGACTCCACTCCCACGGAACCTTGCTTCAACGTGGTTGAGTTTGGATCCGGACCTACTAGTAAGTTTACAAACCAACAATCACACGCATCCTCTCGTTTACTGTGTGCCAGGTGAAAGGTGGAAAGTGACCGCTCGTAAAGAGATCATTGTGAGCGGAGGGGTGTTCAACACTCCGCAGCTTCTTTTGCTCTCCGGAATTGGAGATCCGGACGAACTCGAGAGCTTGGGCATCACTCCTCGTGTCAACCTCCCCTCGGTCGGCAAGAACATGACTGACCACGTATTCCTCATAAGTGCGTGGGAGACCAAAGCCAACGAGACCTTCGAGACCTACACTACTCCCGACGTTCTCGCTGAGAACATTGAGGAATGGAATCAGACTCGCCAGGGACCACTCTCATGGACACTTGCTAACCAGATGGCTTGGGTCAGGCTTCCCGAAGACGACCCGATTATCCAGAATTATGGAGATGCTACCGTCGGCCCAACTTGTGGGCATTACCAAATCATCTGGGTAAATGGGTGGGCGGTCGTCAATGCCACTAAACCAGAAGGAAGCTGGATGTCAGTCGCTACCAATCTCATTGCCTCGACTGCCCGTAAGTGTCTATTTCCATTCGCCCCCTTGTCCAACCTCTCATTATCTTTTGGGGGCCGGATAGGTGGGTCACTAACGCTAAGGAGCTCGGATCCATTTGAATCTCCCAACGTCGATCCAAATTATCTGGGCACCGACTCTGATGTCCAGACTATCGTCGCCGGCCTCAAAACTGCTATACGATTCTTCACTGCTGATGCCTGGAAAGGATTTATTGGCAACCCGTGGTCGGAGCTGGCTGCTGCGAACACGGACGAGGAGTTGGCTGAGTATGCCAGGAACCACGCTTCCACGTACGTTGAGAGTCTGGATCATTTCACTCTTGGATCTCCTGACACTTGTGGTTGGGTGTAGCGGAGTGCACGCCGTTGGAACCGCGATGATGACTCGGTATGAGGACTCGTGGGGAGTTGTGAACCCCGACTTGAAGATGAAAGGGGTGAAAGGGCTTCGCGTCGCTGACGTGAGCGTCTTGCCCTACGTTCCTGCCGCCCACAGTAAGTCCCCTCTCTATCGTGTGGAGGCTGGTGTCTGATCGTTTTCAATAGCGCAAGGACCGGCGTATCTCGTTGGCGAGCTTGCTGCCGCGAAGATCAAAGCAGAATGGTGATCTCGGATGGTTTCAAGTCGATATTTCTTAGAGAGGTACTTCGGACATTTACTACATGCGTTCTCTCGCGTTTATCATCACACCCTACCGTTAATCTTGTTTTCCTTGTTGCTCGTACGCGTAGTCGTAAAGAAACCCCCCGTACCACCAAGCAGAGTTTAATATATTTTCGCGTTTTTAAGACCGCCTAGCAATTATATATGGGTTTTTGATTCCTGGTCAGTCCAGTCGTCAGTTCTGCATTACACTTTGTTGCTGCGCTGCAAAATCTTGTATTTGAGGGCCCTATCTCAATCGTCGATCCTGAGATGCAAGACTACGTTCGTTTTCATCAAACGATACAACTGGAATTCGTACATACGTCCGCTCTATGTGTCGTCTCGCTGTTTCGCGACCTCGTCACCTGAACACTCCCTGTGGCAGGGCCGGTCCTCCAGTGGACTGAAAGGAACGTGACAGCCGTGAGCTGGAAATAGCCCATTGGTAAAAACGACGGGTGAGCGTGGACGCTCAGACTCACGATGGTCCCAACGCGGCCCGGCCCCCGCCGCTCATCGTATTTGAGACACCAAGCACTCCCATTGGCCGAAGCCCGGAGAGGCGAACCGAATGCGGCAGCTCACCCCTGTGTGGTCGCCTTGTCTCCTTCCGATATATTGCAACTATCGCTGACTCGAGTGTTGCATATGGTGTCGGGGAACAAAGCCCATGGTGCACGATATCGATTGTTTTGCAACGGTCGCTGGGGGCGAACTTGAAGACGCGTGAGCGATGGGAGTTCTAAGCGAGCCCAGGGCACCTCACCCTCTAAAACCGCACAGGCTGTGATGTGCAATATAGATAAAATTGCCTCTGCACAATATGCCAACATCGACGAACGAAAACAAAAAAGCTCTGGGCGACAGACAGTGTTTAATTACATTAGACGTGCGTCGGGTCGTGTCCGTCGAGGAGCCGAGTACATATCTCCACTCCAGCGGACACCTCGGTAAACCCACGTAAACGACTGGGCACCCCAGACACAAGGGATGGAAGAGACCGGCCCGAAGTCTATTGAACTACAGGTTCGGCCACCCACTGTCAAAAAGTTGTGTCAAGGAGCGGCTCGATCGCTGAACATAAGGTTGGACAGTCCCGGGAACAACGTGAGTAAGCAAACTCAGATCATAACAAACGTCGCACGGAAAGATTAGATCAAACGTTGTCCGGCGAGCCGGGGTAAAGCATTGCCTGGTAGCGTAACTCCCGAATCTCCAGCCGTCCACCGAACCCTCCACCCACCTCATCCTGGAGTTTGAACCTGAGTTCAACTGCTTGACTCCAGACGCTACGAGTTCCGCAACATCACATGCCAAACATGGAGCGGATCCCCGGAACTGGCGCTCGTGGGGTAATGGGGGTCTTTGAGAGGGAGATGGAAGACGGCGGCGACCTCGACTCGGGATAGCGTCAGGAATGACAAGGATGGCCAAGTCAATGGCGATGTATTGTCTATGTCAGGGGCCGATTCGTAAGGCCTTTCGTACAGAAATACCAACACAAGGCTGGGAACTCACCAGGTAGGGTTAGATTCTAGGAGCATACAGGGACCGCGCCGATGGACCAAGCCCTCCCAGTATCTCAATCTTATCCTCGCCGTTCTCCGACTCCTCTTTTGCTTCTCTCAGCGCGACATGCAGAATCGGTTCATCGGCCGACCTTTCCGCTTGGGAGACCCGACCGTCTTGGGTGAGGGGCGGTAATGGGCTTTGAAAGGGGTACGCGCTTGGCCTCCCCGGGATGTATGTGGAACTGGTGTTCAGGGAGATAACGAGGACCGGTGAGTTGATTGGGAGGGAGATGGAAGACGGTGGCGACCTCGACTTGGGATAGCGTCAGGGATGACAAGGGTGAAGTCAATGGTGATGTATCGTCTATATCAGCGGCCGATTCGCAGGACTTTTCTTGCAGAAACGCCTTCATACGAGTCATTTGAGAGGAACACGAATGCAAGACTGGGAATTCACCACGTAGGGTTAGACTCTGGGAGCACACAGGGACCGCGCCGACGGACCAAGCCTTCCCAGTATCTCCCCCGGAACGTGTGTAGACCTTCCCCCTCGCTTCCAGCAGCAAGCCAGGATTGTCGTTGAGATTGCAGAGTGGGATAGTAGCTGCCGCGTGAGTTTCGGCGAATGACCAGTTCGTGGCGTGTGCTGCCGTTCCTGAGTGTCATTAGGGATCTTTTGGTGAATGGAGAGGCCAGGGAGACGGTGGATACGTTTGGGTTGGATATCGGCAGTCGAGACATTTCTGGGAGGGGGGGTGTTGTCCTCTGTTGGCGGGTCTGTCGTGAGTGGTGATGAAGGCCACCGATCGATTCGTTCCAATATCCCGCCCCGACCGTCCCATGGCTCGACATAGGTTTTACCCTTCTTGTATCCCTAGGGAACACTTTGGTGACGTCCGCGTCTAGTAGTTAAATTCCATGTAACACCATTCGTCACTACCCCAAGCATGACAAGCGCATTTGTGCGCGAAAAGACAAGTACCGGCTTGATCCAGATTGGCTAACGACCAGTAAGACAACCACCCATGATGCGACCCGCCGTTGAGGCTTCTGTCTCGCGACACCCTCAGAGTCTGGAGGCCCCCCTTAGATGTCATTGAATCGACTGGGACGCCTTGAACAAAATCAGCAAGCTGAGGCTCTGTTGGTGCCAGTGAGCCCAAATCGATGGGGCCGGAACGTTGGTACAGACCTGAATCCTGTCGCTCAGCCAGCCTTCGTCCCTCAGCATGAAGGTCATTTGACGATTCCCTTCAGCTAGAACATATTTGTTTGCGCACCAAACAGCGGTTGATATACGCCGCAACCATCCCGACTGACGGAAGGGCGGCGTCTGGCGTTGTGGGTCCACCACTTTGGTTTCCTCTTTACCTCGAGGACACAGATGGATCGCTTCCTCATCAAAGAGCGCAAGAAATCGCCCAAACCTCCCAAGCAATCGGGAACCTCTACCAACACCGTTGTTGGGCCTGGATCCCTAGCAGAGATGGACATCGATCCAAGGGGTGGGCGGAGCCGTTCTTATCAAGATTTAGAAGTAAGGCTTGACCGAGCTGATTTGACTATGATACCAGGCGAGCGGGGCAGCACGGGTCCACGGGTCGTATTTCAAAGTGAGAGTAGTGGGAGTCAAGAGCTTCCCGTACCGGAAGCTTCAACACCTGGCGTTGTCGATACTAGTATTGGGCACGGAAACGATCCCACGAGTGAGTGCTTCTGATCCTTGTCATCCGGACCGATCTTTATGTACACCCCCGTTCATCTCCCCACTAGGTGAGGATGCTGGTGACGCTGGAGGGGGAGAAAGTAATCTAGCAGATGCATGGAGGGGTACGTGTCGATGTCATGATTGTGTTGGCTTTCCTTCAACATATACTAGCTGCAAAGCGGGCCCGGAGGGGGACGGTGCTTGGGGGTGCCGCCATTCCAGCCGACGCCGCAAGAGAGGCTCCAGGGGGATTCGGTCCTCTCAAAACCGTTCTAGGAGCCATTTCCGCCGTCTACGCTAATTACGAAGTCCGTTCACGACCATTTGCTCAAAACTCTTCTTTGACGAACCAATCTGCAGGAAAATGCTGTCATCGGAGACAAAATTGAAGACCTCCTCTCACGTCTAGCCGCACTGGAAGCACGATTTGCAACGCGTCCTGGCGACGTGGCGGAGCAGAGGTGCCGGAGAGAACTGATCCGGTATGCCGTTTCTTCTTCTTGAGACTCGGTTCTGAGTTCCTTCCAGCAAGCTCGAGGACATCGAAGGACGATTGCAGTTGTTATATGGGCGGCCATTGCTGCAGCGACCTGCCGACCACGTCCAAGACGACGAAGATGTGTTCAGACTTCTCGAAGATCTACGAGAGGCCATCTCCGACTACCAGGTCTGTTCGTACGCTTAACACCGCTCTCAACGCTGATACGGACACCAGGCGGTGGAGCAAATAGCGATCCACGAACAAGGACGCAAGATGATTGTGAGTGTTCCGTTTCACATCAAAGCAATTGAAATAACCTTTTGACAGAATGCAGGTCAGAGCATCCCCCATCTTCGACAACCGGCCCTTGATGCGATCTTCTGACAGCCGAAGCAACTGTCCTCAACAATTTTCGCTGCGCCCAGGAGGCCGAGTACCGGCATGGCGGCCGGAAAGGTTGTCTCAGGGGGACTCGCCGAGTTGTTCTGGACGAGATCGAACTCTGGACAAGGAACTTCGACAAGCCCCCCGTCTACTGGTTGAATGGTCTGGCCGGAACGGGGAAGACCACCATCGCCCAGACTATCGCCGAGAGGGTGTTCGCGGATGGACAACTCGGAGCCTCGTTCTTCTGCTCGCGAGACTTCGAAGACCGGAGCAACCTCCATTTCATATTCCCCACTCTCGCCGTCCAGCTCGCGCGCAAGTATCCTGACTTCAGATCGATCCTCGTCCCGCTAGCACAGTCGGATCCAGGAGTCGCCTACGAGTCCC